>Ga0163163_10001344_pt1 | contig 20761 bp, 11 predicted proteins | sample S65metaG_FD_119766 | JGI IMG/M metagenome (GOLD analysis project Ga0163163, IMG submission 119766) | Switchgrass rhizosphere microbial communities from Kellogg Biological Station, Michigan, USA - S6-5 metaG | ecosystem: Host-associated > Plants > Roots > Rhizosphere > Soil | place: USA...
AGGAAGCCATCCTGCGTCTTTCCTTGTTCGTCGACGAGCGAAAGGACAATTGCCGAGAGGTCCGCGCGAGCACTGTCGAGGTAGCCGTGCGTTGCGAAATGCACATAACGGTACTTACTGAGTTCGTCACTCGTGGCCAGAGATCGATTGGCTCGAAAATCGAGGGCTCGGAGATTCGATGCGGATGGTGACACGGCAAGTATCTGTTCAGCTTCTTGCCTCGTAAATGGCAAACGCCTGATCGATAGCTCACCTGTGGGAGACAGATGTTCGATGATGCGTGACTCATCCCCATTTGCTTTCGTTGACACGTTTTCTTCCCGAATGCGAACTGTTCTGCCGCTGTTTCTAAACCGCGGATCGCTAGTCGAAAACACCGGGTCAGCGATGACGGCAAGTGCTCTCGGCGCCGGCTTACGACCAGCGAGGAACTTTCGTTGTACTGCGAATGATGATGCAGACGGTAAAGTGATCACTTCATGTCCGAAAATGAGCGGCTTCGCCTGTGAAGATTGCGGATCTGTCAAAGCCGTGAAGGGAACGTATTGGAGTGCTCCATCGGCAACGACCAGAATTCGCTTTGTTCCCAGCTCAGAAGTTGCCGGCCCGACGATGATTTTGCTCAGTTCCACCGCGGTCTGCTGAAACTCTCTATCAGCCTGAGCGATCCGATCCTGGCGTTGCGCCGGGGTTTCCATCGATCTCACCACACTTCGAGCGGTCAGCGATTCGTAAATCTTCTTTGCGAGTGTCTGTATTTGATCACGCTTCGGAAGCTCATAAGTTTTTAGTGAATCTTGCGACACAAGCCAGAGGTAGCTCCGTTCGTCGCCGAGCGAATATTCAAGCAAGAGTGTGTTTGGATCCAACTCTCGCTGAATCTCTTTCAAGTCGAGTGGTGCAGGTTGAGTGAGTGCGGCGTAGCCCGGACTTCCTTTGCGAATTGCTACCTGGACTTGCTGATACTCATCCTCGAGTGCACTGATTTCTTTATGCAAAGTGTCAATCTCAGATTGATTACTCTTCCGAGCGGTCAACTGAATCTCGCGCTGGGCTTTGGCATTCAACAGCTGACTTAGTTCTCGCTCACGTTTGATTAAGTCAACATTGACACCCTTACGAATATCGACGCGCGATTCGTTGAGCAACTCCATCAAACTACGGGCACGGCTGCGTTCACTTGCCCTCAACGCTTCCGCGGCGTAGCCCTTAGTTGGTTCCTTCGCATCGAGTTGCATCAACAGGTCTACATAGAACTCGTAAGCCTGTTCGCGCGAGGCAAGGTAAGAGGCGCGAAGTTGCTGACTGCCCGAGCGCGCGCGCACTGTTTCAATCAAAGAAAGGGACTCCTCGATGTTTTTTCGGGAGGAGACAAGATCTCCGCGTATCAGTTCGGCTCGCGCTCGCCCTTCCAGAGCTGCTGCCGCGTTATTCAAATCACCGATGTTCCGAAAAATTGAAAGTGCCTTATCAAACTGTTCCACCGCTTTTTCCGGTTGCGCTTCAAGATTGTAAACGTATCCAATATTGGTAAGTGAAATCCCTTCCCTTCGGATATTTTGCGCAGCGCGCTGAATTTCCAATGCCTGCCGGTGAAGTTCAAGCGCCTTTTCAGGTTGGCCCAACTTCGAATAGACAACTCCCGTAAGGTCCAGGGTTTCGGCTTCCTGCGCATGATTACCCGTCTTTTGCTGAATTGCCCGCGCTTGACCAAAATAGTTTAAAGCGTCGTCATAATTGCCAGCGGCTTTATACGAGTTACCGATATTGCTCAATGTGTAAGATTCGGCGTTTCTATCAGTACCGGCGCGTAAGATGGCCAGGGCCTGCTGAAAGTATTCGATCGACTTTTCAAACTCTCCGAGATTGAAATAAGAGACGCCGATATTGCTAAGGGTGATGCCCTGCTGATTCGACCGTGGCAAAAACAACGGCAAAGATTGCAGGTAGTAATCGAGTGCATTCTGGTAATCACCGGCATCGTTGTACAACTTGCCAATGTTGTTCAGGGCTGAAGCTTCAGCAGATGTGTTTTTAGACTCTCGCGCCAGCGCGATAGCTCGCTCGTAGTGTTGGCGCGATTCAATTACATTGCCGAGGACGTCATGAACGCCGCCGAACACCGTCTCGATCGACGCTTCGAGCCGTCTGTCTTGAACGCTCTGGGCAAGTGAAATGGCTTCACTGAGATAAGGAAGTGCAACGCGGAACTCATTCAATTGGAGATGAGTAAGGCCAGTCATCTGAAGAACAAGGGCGAGACGGTAAGAATCGCCGGCCGCCCTGAATCCCCGTTGGGCTTCTTTATACTTTTCTATTGCAGCGCGTTTGGCAGTTGCATATGGCTGGTTGCGAAGCTTCTGTGCTTCTTCAAAGGTTCTCTCTGAAGCTACATATACTTGATCCGTGGAAGTGGCTTCGCGCAGTGCGAGCATTCGAATCTGATATTCTCCAAGCGCTGCTTTTGTGTCTGGGAATTTGATTTCAACCCGGTAGTAGCCACTGGTTGCAGCTACAAATAGAACTGGTTCGGTTCCCCAACGATCGTTTGGGCTGTCCGTTACAGCGACCTGCAAGCCGTCGGGACTAAAGACTGAAACAACCACGTCGATCCCGTCTTGCTCCACAAGTGCAGTCAAAAACTGTCCCGACGCCAACTTGACCCGATACGACTGTGTCTCACCACCCTTCAAAGAGTGTCGACCCTCGGCGAGTGGTGGGAGTTCAGTTGTCTGGTCTTGGGAAACAGTAAGGATGTTGAAGCTAGAGTGAGTCCGCAGAGCCGCATAACTTGGCGAGACCAATCCGGCGCACTCCACAGCAGCAAACATTAGAACCTTTGCCAACATCTGCTTCTGAATCAAACCCCAGCTCATCATTCTATAGATCGAACGAACCATAATTTTTCAGGAGAAAGCGCGAAAGGCATGTGCCTCTCGCGCTTATCTCACCTAGAAATGCGAGCAATCAAGCGGAAGCCGCCGCCGTGTCGTCCTCTCGATCTCCACACTCATCACCTTCCACACCAGATCCGGCTTGAGCTGTAAATGTACCATCCTGCTCGTCAGCAGGATTGGGGGCATTGTTTGTCCAGGTCCCCTGTGCCTGATTACCTGATGCACCGCCAGTCAACGTAGTCACCGTAACTGTCCAGGTATAGCTATCCAAGCCAAAACCCACAAACGAGAATGGTGTCGTTGGCAAGGTGCCGTTGTTTGTGGCGGTTGCATAAGTGTCGTTGCCTTTTACAAACAGGTAGGCTGTACTGTCATCATTTTCCTGGATGTGAAAACCATGAAGGTCACTTTTAGTGGGGCCACCTGTTACATCACCATGATGAATCGTCCATACGTTTGGCATACGTCAATCCTCCTTAAGGTTTGTTGAGGTTTACACAATCCCGCGAATTGAAACTGTGTTGAGGGAAATTCAACGTTGAGGATTGGGGGCGAGACCTGCATCCATACGAAATAACAATGCAAGGTCCTAACTTAAAGCAATGCGCCTCGAGTTGAATCCGCCTCGGGTTGTTTTCAAACAATCAGGGCATGACTGCAAACCGATCATTCGCTGGGAGACTCCTCCGGCTCCCTGCTTCTACTTACTAACGCGAAAACGACTGAGAGAAACCACCACGTGACGAGCTGGGCAACGGGAAATCTTTTGAGAATTGGCGACGGCCCGAAAGGCTTGATCTAGGGTCGTGGTTTCTGGACCGGTTATGGACTCGGAATGTGCGTAATGATATGCCCGAAGGATGCCGAGGTCAATGAACTGTGTAGCTAGGGGACAAATCAAAACATTCAAATTGCACCAGTCGGGAAGGGTGGATGGACCGGCTTTGCCTAAGTTCAACACTCGGCGAACGAGATCGGTTAGGCCCGCGGGGGCAAGCCACCCTTCCCGACTTGTTCAATTTCAGTTTCAATTTGTTATCCAGAGTACGCAGAGGCCGCGCAGAGAAAACCATTACTGATGTTCCAGATCGATTAAGTGCACAAGGACCTCAGCCGGAGCTGAGATTCGCGTCTCCTTTTGTTCCGCGTTCTGTGCCACTGTCAGTCTGCTTTCAGCGTGAGTTCGAAGAAACTGCTGGACACTGTCGCGGAGAGAAGCGTCGGTGATAAGCCCCTGCGTTTTCTGACTCGCATAGGTCCGAATGGGTTCCAGTTCTGGAACTGCCTTCGGAGAAAACACCAGCCACACTTTCTCAGTTCCCTTCTCCTGATCAAACTTAATCCAGGTTCTTTCCGGGATCTGGATCTGTTGACGTTCACTGATCAGTGCTGACCCACTGTTGGAACTCGTCGATGGAAACAATAAGACGAACTCAGCTGGCTGCCCTTGCTCGTGTGGTCCCTCATTCAAGATGTAGAGAAAGCCAGACTGCGGACTACTAACATTCAAACGAATCTGGTAGTCGCGTTCGAACAACATCTCCTTTGCCAGCTGGAACGGAACTTCGAAAGGTTTGTTGTCACGATATTTTTGTACTGTGATTGAGTAGGTTAGTACGCGCTCAGGTACAGGAGCTGAAGTTGGGTTACTCGCGGAGCTTTGGTTGAGACGCCAACTATTAAATGCCCACAGGCTCACCACGAGGAGTGCGATCACACCAAACAGTATTCCAAGTTTGGCCGCTGTGCCGACTGGTCGAGAAGTGTTTGCCTCAGTTGTCGAGGCAGCAGCTACTGCGTTTGTCTGTTCGGATCTCGATTGCGTAAACGTTGGTCCCACCGATCGTCGCATCTCAGACTCAACATCCAGAAGCTTCCGCAATTTCCGTAAGTCGATCAGCATGTCCTTAGCCGTTTGATATCGTTCGTCTACATTCTTGACCAACGCCTTATCCACGATGCGATCTAACTCATCGGGGATGTTAGAGCGGGCAACTTGTCTGAGCGGTACCGGTTCGTTCTCGAGAATCTGAACGATCGTGTGACTGTTGGTGCGTCCTTTGAACGGCGCTTCTCCAGTCAACATTTCATAAATCATTGCACCCGTGCTCCACAGATCCGTGCGCTCATCTAACGGCAATCCCTGCGCTTGCTCGGGTGACATGTAGTTGACTGTCCCCAGGATCGTACCGGCCGCGGTCAAATATTGAGTTGCTACTTCAGAATCAGTTGCCTGGGTGACAGAAGCCGGTTCGCTTGTCTTAGCCAGCCCGAAATCGAGGACCTTTACGATGTGATCGCGACGACGAATCATGACGTTTTCAGGCTTTATGTCGCGATGAACAATCTTCGCTTCGTGTGCAGCATCGAGAGCCGCGAGGACTTGAATACTGATATCGAGGATTTCGGTGAGCTTCAGCGTTCTTAGCTGTATACGCTGGCGCAATGTTTCTCCTTCGATAAATTCCGTCGAGAGAAAATTAAGTGAGTCTGCTTCACCAAACTCAAAAATCGTCAGAATATTTGGCTGATTGAGTGACGAGGCCATTCGTGCCTCGCGCTGAAACCTCTGCATGCGTCTCTTGTCGTGAGCAAGTTCTCCGGAAAGAATCTTCAAAGCCACGCGACGGTCGAGACGTGTATCAGTCGCCAAATAAACTTCGCCCATACCACCGCTGCCGAGATGGCCCACTATCAGGTAGGGACCAACGGGCTGGCCATCTGCGAGAGTTTTAGATGTCGACTCACTGGCCGCGAAGACAGGTGATGCGATGAAGTTTTCATGTGAGGCTTTCTGGTGCGATTGGATTAGACGCCCAACTTCATCTCGCAGTGAGTCGTCCGCTCCACATTGATCGTTTAGATAGACCTCGCGGTCTTCGCCGTCGAGTTCGATCGCCGACTTGAAGATCCGACTTACTTGTGCCCAGCGTTCTGACAGTTAAGACGTCCCACCGAGTTGTTGATAGAGCCACGCTCGCGCGAGATTCCAATCTCGCATCACAGTGTTTTCTGAAATCTTGAGAACTGAAGCAATCTCTTCATTGTTCAAACCCGCGAAGTATCTCAACTCGACAACCTGACACCGACGTGGATCAACACGCGCAAGGTTGCCAAGAGCTTCGTCGAGCATCAGCACTTCCTCTGAACGTTCACTGGCAACAATCATAACTTCATCGAGAGATACTCTTAGCGCGCCGCCGCCACGCTTTGCTTGTAGGTAGCGACGAGCGTGATCGACGAGGATGCGACGCATGATCTGCGCTGAAATCGCAAAGAAATGAGAACGGTTTTCCCAGTGGACGTTATGCTGATCAACCAACCGAACATACGCTTCGTTGATGAGTGCCGTAGTCTGGAGAGTGTGCCCCTTTTGCTCCCGCTTCATGTAGGAGCGAGCGAGGCGACGCAGTTCCTCGTAAACCAGAGGGTACAGGCGATCGAGCGCCGATTGATTCCCGACACTCCACTGCTCGAGCAGTTCGGTGATTTCGTGTTGCTTTACACTCGGGGTATCTGTCATTGACACGGGCTCGGTTTGAGCCAACTATCAGGGGTCAAGTTTAGCACTGAAAGGTATGAATGGGTCGCGGATGGCTTGTGCGGAGAAACCAAACACTCAGTCGGCTTGTTTGGTAAGGCCAAACAAATTCCTACTTGCCTCCCGCTCTGCTTCGGATTAATCTAGCGCCAGTAAACACTCCTGGTAGCCCAAACGACCCCGACAGAGTCGCACAGCAATCTCCCCCGATCGGTCTCCTTCAATCTCTCCCGACAGTTTCGGCTTTTCCGAGTTGCTTTTGCAGCTTTCAATTGATTTGCAAAGTTCGTCCTGTCGGAGGCATCAAACAAACGTCGTGAAATAAAAAGAGTCTCTCCTCTTCGTCGCCGCCTCGGTGGCAATACACCTGCATCTAAAACGCTTATGCTTCGAGCACACTATAGCTTTTCGAACAACAGCTTGAATGGCACTAGCACCGGCATTGGCTTAAACGGCCATGCGCCTTCGAAGGGAGCACCCACAATGAGAGTATTTTGTCCAGAACACCAAAAGAGCTTTTTCGCACCCCGGCAAAGTCCCATCAAATGCGAAAACCGAGGTCACGTCCTTGGCGAGTTGGACTTTGCCGGTCTTGGCACATCCAACTCCGAGTTCCAATGGCAGTACTGTTGCAACTGCGAACACTTCTGCGTGATAAATTTCGATACTAACGGACTAGAACGTTGTCCGGTATGCACACGACGAAGCTCAGTCCTGTATATTTGTGATCGCTGCTACACGGTCAGTTTCGAGTCTAATACTCCGCTACAACAGAAGAATTTTACACTGGCATCTGAAGGCACACCGTTCCCGTGCTGTCCAGGATGTTTGCAGGCTGCGTCAGCAGACTTACGCGAACATACGTGCGAAGAGGCACGCGTCTCATTTGTCACCGGTTTGAACTCGTGTCCGATCTGCACGGAACGGCTCGATATCGGCCCCGCGTTTCCTTCTTCAGTGGCGCAATACCTTAGAAGAACGAAGGCTGCCAATAAGGTAAACGTCACGTTTGATTATGAGAGTGAGCTGTTCGTAGCCGTCACAGATGGCGAGTTTGTTTTGATCAGCAACAACGACGAGTTGGGAAGAACGATTGTCATTCCACGTTCGCCTCGACTTGAGACAGTGCGCGAGTTCTACGAGTTATATCAGGATTATTATCACTGCAACACGCCGAGCCCGGGCGAGATTAACCTGTCGGAGCCTGCTGTAGTGATACCTACTGTCGATGGCTGGAAACTCCTAACCGCCGGCGTTTTTGAAGCGATACCTGACCGGAAGAAGAGAACGCCAATTGAGCCTCCAGTCCGAGAACAACCTCAACCTGCACCGATTGCCCAGGACAACGAACAAGCAAGCAGGTGCGCAAAGTGCAATACGCTGATCGAAGCGAAATATGCCTTCTGCTGGAAGTGCGGTCATCCACGCTCGGATACAACTACGGAGCCTGAAGTTCAACCAAAACGACCAAGAATGATCGTATCGACGTTTGAAGGTGACGATGAAGAGCGAACAGTCCAAACGGAACCTCGGAAGGGACGGGGGATGTTCTCCTGGTCTGATTCAGAAGCATCTTCACTCCCTGGCAAGAAAAATGGGTCCATGCTCAAGCTCTTTAGCCTTGGTGTTGGAGGCTTGCTCATTTTCGCTTTGAGTCTATTTGTGCTCTTGCGTAGCGATTCGCCCGCGACAACAGCAGCAACTCCCGAAACTTCCGCTCAGACTGTGCCGACGGATCCCGCAACGAAACCGGTTGAGTCTACAAAGACTGCTGAAATGAAACCGGCGTCATTGCAGACTCCTGCAGCAAAAGCTGAAGACGCTGCACTGGCGCAGTTACGGCAACTGCGCCTGTCTGCAAAAGAAAAGGATAGTTCTCGAATCCTGAAAGACCTTGCTGAGAAGGAAAAGAAATTTGCGGACGATTACCGGTTTCCATACGAACGTGCGAAAGTTTTCATAGCGGATCCGAGTAAAGATCTTTACCAGAAGGCCTTCATCGCACTGAACCGGGCGGCCCAGAAAGCGATCAGCAAAGGTCAGGCGGGGGAGATGTTGCGGAATCTGGTAAACGATGGCGACGGTGATTTTCAGAAACTATCGCACGGCCATCGCGAATGGTCGCAACTACAGAAGGCGTTGAAGAAGAATGATGCGGGAATGCTGGGCGAGAATCAGGGACTGTAAAGGATTGAGAAGTAATTAACTCGGTAGTTGTAGTGTTTTCATTGGTCATTTTCCATTTATCATTTCTCATTTTCCATTTGAGCAGATGTCGCAGCTTTATCCTTTGATTAATCCTGCGATTCAAAATGGAAAATGGAAAATGTCAAATGATAGATGGAAAATGATACTCACCGTCTAACCGCCGAAATCCTTGATCCTAACCCTCGCCATAAACCGCTCGACCCTCTTCTGATCGACCATCCCAGCCCAGTGGCCATCAACTTTGAAATGCGATCCGATTATGAAGCCATCCGCTTCCTCGATGAACTCATCGATGTTGTCAGCGCTGATGCCGGAACCGAGAAATACAGGCAGGCGACAATGAGACTTGGACTCTCGGACATCCTGGGCTTTTGGTGCTTCACCGGTGACGTTGCCGGTGACAATCACGCAGTCAGCTCCCATGAACTCAACTGTCTCTGCCGTCATTCCTAAACCGACATCGGCTGTAATAGCGTGAGCTGAGTGCTTCTTCTTCACGTCGGCCCATACCTCTACTCGCGTTGCCCCAATCATTCGCCGATACCGCAACAGCTTCGCGGCTGACGATTGAATGAAACCTTCATCAGCCACATGTGCATACGCGTAAGCTTCAGCGCGTATGAAATCCAGATTCGCAGCGTGTGCGACTGCCATCGCTTCGATGTTTGCGCCAGCCAGGATCTGAATGCCAACGGGCAAACCAGACGCGATCTTCACTTCGCTACCAATCGCCGTCATTGCTGCTACGATCTCCGGGCCAACTTCTCCGCGCAGGTACGGAACGTCATGCATGTTTTCAATCATGACCGCGTTAACGCCACCGTCCCGGTATAACGTGGCTTCGCGTCTGGCAGCGGCAATTAACTCAGCAACGGTTTGCGTGCTACGAGGTGTGCCGGGCAAAGCGCCCACATGAATCACACCAATTACGGGTTTTGATTGAGTAAACAGTGCAGTCATTGTAAGTGTCCTACTGTAATCCAACTGTATTGAGTTCATGTCAATGGATCATCCGCAGATTGCGCAGATTGCGCAGATTTCTTTGAGAAAGAGGATACTTACCTGGCAGCTCTCACGTAAATCTGCGTAATCTGTGGATGATAAACGTTGCTCGTGGAAATGCTCTCTGATTGAATAGCACCAAACTGGAAAACACCCATGAGTTCATTTTGGAAGGTCGATGATCAGGTCGCACGACTCACGGAACTTACGAGTCACGCTACAGATCTCAAAGAAGCGCCGCTACGCAGAGACGTCCGTTCGCTCGGTCGTCTGCTGGGCCTGGTGCTTAAAGAACAAGCCGGCGAAGAATTGTTCGGCGCCGTTGAGGAACTGCGTCTTCTTTTGATCGAGCAACGCGAACGTCCGACGCGAGACTCGTCTGGAGTTCCCCTGATCGAGCAAGCCGAAGCGATTGTCGGCCGGATGAATGTTGAGCAAGCGCATCAAATGACGAAGGCGTTTGCGATCTACTTTGAACTTACCAATCTCGCGGAAACAAATCACCGCAAACGACGGCGACGCGCCGCACAAAGTTCGCCTGAGATAATTGCGCAGCCAGGTTCGTTTCTCGGCACTCTGCGTCGAATGCGCGCCGCCGGGGTCACTGAACAAGAGGCGCGGGAGTTGTTGAACGAGATCGAAGTCATTCTTGTTTTCACTGCGCATCCCACAGAAGTTGCACGGCGGACCGTTCTCTTCAAACGTCAGCGAATCGCAGAAGCTCTCGAGCGACTGGATCGGTTACCGCTTCCGGAACGCGAGGCCGAGCAGCAAGAACAAGCAATTCTTGCCGAAATAACTGGTCTTTGGCAGACCGATGAAGTGCGTCGTCGCCGTCCTAGTGTTCGCGACGAGATAAAAATGGGACTCGATTATTACCCAAGCGTTCTCTTTGAAACTGTGCCGCAATTGTATGACGAGTTAGCAACCGATTTTCGAGAAGCTTTCGGAGGCGACTTAACAGCGCGCGACTTGCCGAGACTGCTCCGCTTTGGATCGTGGATCGGAGGCGATCGCGACGGCAACCCAAACGTTATTCCAGAGTGCACAGGAGATGCTTTACAAATTGCCAGGCAGACTATTCTTGATTTCTACATCGCGAAAACTGAAGAGCTGATCTGGCGTCTCACTTCGTCAACCCTGCAAGCGAAAGTTTCACATCAGTTGGTTGAGGCTTTGAATCATTACGCTGGGAGTATTTCCGCACACGATCTAAATCCTGAACGTCACGCTCCCAATGAGATCTACCGTCGCTATCTCGATTACGTGCTGGCTCGACTTATCGCCGCGCGCGACCCGGATGAACGAGGAATTGGTTATCCAGACGCTGAGGAGTTCCGCTCGGATTTATGTTTACTACAGGAGAGTCTCGTTGCAGAAGAAGGCGAGCGACTGGCGAAAGCGTTGCTAGAGCCACTACTCCGACAGGTTGATACATTTGGTTTTCATTTGCACACGCTCGACGTTCGTCAACATGCGCGAGTCCACAGTCAGGCATATTCTGAGCTGTTTCCCTCAACTGCCAGAGAGCTCCCGCAACCGCCTTCTGAAGAAACCGAGGACCTGCTCGATTCGTTGCGAATGATCAAAGACGTGAAGCGACGGTTTCCAGCGCCGTCGATTCGCAGCTACGTCATCAGTGGCAGCAAGTCAGCTGCGGACATATTCAACATCGTGCGCCTGGCAGAACTCTCGGGCGTGAAAGTGGAAGCGACTTGCGAAAAGCATGATTTCGGGCTCATGCCAGTGCCGTTGTTTGAATCAATTGAAGATCTCCGCAACTCTGCTGACATTTGCCAAAGCCTATGGACGAATCCTGATTATGCCCGGGTTCTTGATTCGTGGGGTCGTCGCCAGGAAGTGATGTTGGGCTACTCCGACTCGAACAAGGATGGCGGAATGCTGACGAGCACATGGGAGATTTTCAAAGCGCATCGTGCGCTGCATCAGGTTGCTGCGGATACAAATGTGCGGCTCACACTTTTTCATGGACGGGGTGGTACAGTCGGCCGGGGCGGTGGTCCAACTCATCATGCAATCATCGCACAACCCCTTGGCGCTTTCAGTGGACACATAAAGATCACCGAGCAGGGTGAAGTGATGAACTGGAAGTATTCGGACCACGTGCTTGCGGAGCGAAACCTGGAATTAGTGATCGCTGCTTCTTTGGAAGCGCTATCGCGTCCAGGCGGCGCTTATCAACTCGACAAACAAAGTGAAGCAGCACTCGAGGCTATGTCTGAGGATGCGTTTGAGTTTTATCGTAAGAACATCGCTGATAACGACGACGTGCTTGAGTACTTCGATGAGGCTACACCGGTCAGGGAATTGGATTACGCGCGAATCGGATCGCGTCCTGCTCGACGTAGCGAGCGCTCGGGTCTCGATGAGCTCCGCGCCATTCCGTGGGTGTTTGGCTGGATGCAGAGCAGACATGTCCTGCCTGCTTGGTTCGGGGTTGGTTATGCTCTCGAACGCTTCGGCAATTCAGCAGTCGAAAACAAACGTGTGCTGCTAAACCTCATGGAAAAGTTTCCACTCTTCCACGATCTGATCGATAACGTTGAGTTGGGAATGGCGAAGGCTGATTTGTCGATAGCTACTCTCTATGCCGGTCTCGTTTCCAACAAGGCTTTGCGTGATCGTGTAATGAAGTTGATTGAGGAAGAGTTTGAGCGAACCAAGCGAGTTGTGCTTGAACTTACCGGACAATCCACGCTGCTTGAAAGGAACCCCGTTTTAGCACGTTCGATCCGCCTACGTAACCCGTATGTCGATCCATTGAGTTTGATTCAGGTGGAACTGTTGCGGCGGAAACGTGCCGGAGAGAATAATGACAACCTCAATTACGCTTTGGCGGCGACAATCAACGGGATTGCGGCGGGCCTAAGGAACACGGGTTAGGCGAATGACTTCCCCATTTCCTGACTCCTCCGTAAAATAAAGCCGTTTCCCCCGTTACTCCCACTTGTTCGAGATCCAGGGGTCTTCACGTTGAGTTTTAGGATTTCTACACTACTTCAAGCCGTTTCCTCGGGCGATGAGGACGCTGTCAACGCGATAATTGGCGGCGGTGCCGACGTCAACGCTTGTAACGACAGCGGACAAACTCCACTGATCCTGGCTGTCATCGCCGGTCATTCCCAGATTCTGCCGCGTCTCATAAGAGCCGGAGCCAATCCTCTAGTCTGCGATAACACTGGCTTGAATGCGATCGATTGGGCCGAACGTAAGGGAAGAACTGATCTTGCCCGGTCGCTAAGTCAACAGCTCAACCTTTCAACTGCACCGTTTGAAACAGTAGCAACCAAACCAAAGTCGACACGGGATTCAGCAGAGCCACCGCCCTCAGAGTCTGTGTCTCCAGATGAAAAGAGTCGCAGGTTTGTCGCAGGTCTTAAACAGCGACTAGAAGAGAAGGCTGACTTAAGGAAAAGAGCAAGTGTCCCGCTGGAACCGATACGTCTGGATGCCATCGAGAATCCGAAGCCAACTGCCGAGCAGAAACAAACTTCAGATTTCACGTCTGAGATCTCAAGTCCGATGCGGCCTGCAGTTCCAGAGGTGTTGGGAACGGTGAAGAGTCAGGACGTCATCGAAACTTCGAAGCCGCCCGAGCACAAACAACTTTCAGATTTCACGTCCGAGAACTCAATTCCGATACGGCCTGCGGTTCCAGAGGTTTTGGAAACGGTGAAGAGTCAGGACGTCATCGAAACTTCGAAGCCACCCGAGCACAAACAAATTTCAGATTTAACGTCTGAGAACTCAATTCCGATATGGTCTGCGATTCCAGAGAAGCTGGAACCTCCGCTATCAACGGCGTCTCCAAGCAAACCCTCGGCACGCAAGCGTTGTCCTCAGTGCAACAGAATCTACAACAGTGAGCTGCTCGCTTATTGTGCTCACCATGTTGTTCCACTGGTCGATATCAATGAGCCGGTGGTCACTGCCAAACCGAAAAACTCAACGCCACTATTTTGGCTACTCGTGCTAATTACGCTTTTTGTGGCAACGCTTGCCGGACTGTTTCTAACCAACCTCTTATTTAAGAGTTCTGCGCCACCAAACAGCCCTCCAGCCACAGTTGTAACTACGAACACTCGAAAAGGCATTCCTATCGTTGGACGAGAACTTGCGGGGAAAGAGGTTGCCCTGCCCGAAGCCGAAGCGCCGACCAATGCTGTGAAAGAGGCAATCTCCGTTACAGTCCGTATAAAGATAGACAAAGGCGGCCGAGTGTACTGGGCATCGAGCTCCAGAGGTGAAAAGTCCTTGCGTGAGTCAGCAAAAAAAGCAGCGAAACAATCAATCTTCTTAGCCGAGAAGTTTGGCGCACGCGGAGCCAAGGGAACGATTACATATACCTTCAAACCATAGATCCTCGGTAAAAGTAGTCCGCGTAATCTGTAAAAGTAGTCCGCGTAATCTATGGATGATCATTCCTGACTTATTCGCAATCAATGACAAAAGAACCGCAAGAACAAGATCTGTTTCTCAAGTGCCTTCTTGAGGCAAACGTTGACGGCATCATCGCATTCGACCGCGAGTTCCGGTACACGCTCTGGAATCTTGCCATGGAAAAGTTCTCGGGTGTGAAGCGCGAAGACGTGTTAGGCAAGAACGCTTTTGAACTTTTCCCTAACCTCAAAGAAACGGGCGAAGACAAGCTTTACCAGCAGGCCGTCGAAGGAAAAACCGTTGTAGGCGAAGGGCGCCCTTACCACATTCCCGAAACAGGTCGTTCCGGATTCTTCGACGGTTACTATTCGCCGCGGCACGACGAGGACGGAAAAGTTATCGGCGGAGTCGCAATCATTCGTGATGTAACTGATCGCAAACGGGCGGAAGCCACTGCACAGGAAGCTCATCGTCTGGCCTTTCACGTTGAGAATACTCCGCTCGCAGTGATCGAATGGGATTTTGAGTTCCGCGTACTGAGGTGGTCTCCGGCAGCCCAACGATTGTTTGGCTGGACTGGCGCAGAGGTTGTGGGAAAACGTTTCACCGACTGGGATTTCGTTGTTCCCGATGACATCGGGTCTGTTAATCAAGTAGGCAGTAGACAAAATCAAGGCACAGAAACATACGGCATTTCGCGTAATAGAAACTTTACGAAGCTCGGTTCTATTGTTAACTGCGAGTGGTACAACTCAGCACTCTACGATAAGGCCGGTAAGCTCGTTTCGGTTTTATCCCTCGTTCTCGATGTAACGCTTGCAACCCGCATCGAGGAAGCTCTCAGAAAATCTGAAGCTCAATATCGATTGCTCTTTGAATCGAATCCACAAGCGATGTGGGTTTACGACCAGGAGACGCGGCGTTTTCTTGCAGTGAACGACGCCGCGGTTCAACGTTACGGTTATTCGCGAGCCGAGTTTTTGTCGATGACCATTCAAGACATTCGTCCCCCGGAAGAAAACCTTCGACTCGCCGAATATCTTTCACACGAAAACCCACAGTTCAATCAGGCCGGACACTGGCTACATCAAAAGAAGGATGGCACTCTCATCAACGTCGAAATTACTTCCAACCGATTGGATTTCGAAGGCAGGCAAGCAGTAATCGTTTTGTCCACTGATATCACGGAAAGGAAAAGGGCCGAGAAGGCCTTGCGCGACAGTGAAGACCGCTATCGCGATCTGGTTGATAACAGTCACGAACTTATCTGCACCCACGATCTCGACGGTCGTGTGATCTCTGTTAATCCATGGGCCGCCAGAGTGCTCGGCGTTCCCGAAGATGCTCTCGTGGGTATGAACATTCGGGACGGACTGTTGCCGGAATATCGCAGCCAGTTTGAAGACTACCTTCACAAAGTAAAGACGGAAGGGACTGCAGGGGGCGTGATGAAGATTCGTACGGCCACAGGCGAGATCAGGCTGTGGGAGTATTACAACACCCTGCGTACCCAGGGCGTTGAGAGGCCAATCGTGCGAGGCATGGCCCACGATACAACCGAGCGACGTCAGGCGCTGATAAGGGAAAAGGAAGCACGACTTGAAGCCGAAGCGGCAAACCGAGTCAAGGATGAGTTTTTGTCGACACTGTCGCACGAACTTCGAACACCGCTAACTGCGATCATGGGTTGGTCCAACCTTCTTCTGCACGGAGAGATCGAGTCGGTAAACCAACGACAAGCAATCGAAACAATCGCCCGCAACGCTAATTCACAGTGTCAGCTGATCGATGATCTGCTTGAAGTGTCGCGAATAATCACGGGGAAAGTTCGATTGGATTTTACCACGAGCGAGTTACAACCAATTATCGAGGCCGCAGCTGAAAGCATTCGTCCGACAGCGGAGGCGAAAGGCGTAAGGCTACACCTGAATTGTGAAAGCAATGTTGGGCCGGTCCTCGGAGATCGAGAACGACTCCAACAAGTCGTCTGGAACTTGCTGTCCAACGCGGTGAAGTTCACACCAAGCGGCGGTGAGGTTAAGGTCAATCTCCTTCGCGTCAATTCGCATGCTGAGATTTCAGTGGCCGATTCAGGCATTGGTATTAACCCTCATTTCCTGCCACATGTTTTTGATCGGTTCCGCCAGGCCGATGGCTCGACTACGCGAACACACGGCGGACTCGGACTGGGTCTCGCAATCGTCAGACACCTGGTCGAACTTCACGGAGGAGTAGTCACGGCTGATAGTGTTGGAAACGACCAGGGCGCGACGTTTACGGTTAGGTTGCCTCTGATGGCTGCTATTGACGTCCAAGCCCCCGAACAGCGGAGACATGCCGCAGGTTCGTCGGGACCGCCACAGGTCTCACTTGAACATTTAAGGGTTTTGATTGTTGATGACGAACTTGATGCGCGTGAATTGGTAACAGTGATGTTGGAACGCTACGGAGCAATCATGAAAGAAGCAGAGTCGTCGCGCGAAGCACTCGAGATTATCGAGAGCTGGAAACCGGATGTGCTGATTGCTGATATCGGAATGCCAGTTGAAGATGGCTATGGACTGATCAAACGCGTGCGTGCTCTTCCGAAGGAGCGAGGAGGACACACGCCGGCACTTGCACTAACAGCATATGCGCGAACAGAAGACCGCATAAGAGCATTGTCCGAGGGGTATCAGGTGCATTTGTCGAAGCCAGTCGATCGCGCAGAGCTTGCGGCCGTAGTGGCCAGGCTCGCCGAGCGCGGACCTCAGATTTAAGATCTCAGATCTCAGATATTCGAACCCGGAGGTCTGAGATCTGAGATCTTAAATCTGAGATCCGGCTTCCGGGCTAGAGCATGGCAATAATTCGTAACGGCCCGCCACTGCCACCCTTTATTTTCATCGGAAGAGCGACCACGGTGAAACCTTTGACTGGAAGCTGGTCAAGGTTTGCCACATTCTCAAACGCGGGAACATTTCCCTCAAACAGATTTCGGTGACTCTCAAACAACGTCGATTGCCCGCGATCGATACTCGCTGTGTCCAGACCGATTGCCTTGATAGATCTTGACTGCGTCAACCAACGCGCTGCCTGTGGATCCAGGCCCGGGAAATGAAGCTTTGCGACAGCCGCCGCTCCCCGCTCGTCCGTTCCAAGATATTTCTTGCGATCGGGATAGAACTTTCCGAAACCCGTGCGAAGCAAAACTATCGCGCCGACCGGAATCCTTCCGTTTCGTTTCTCCCAGTCCTGAAAATCAGCAACGCTGACGAGATAGTCAACGTTCGCGGCACATTGCTTCGTCACGTCAATCACCAACCCTGCACCAGTAAGTTGTTCTAACGGGATTTGATCGACGCTGTTGTGGCCTTTGGCAAAATGCACAGGCGCGTCGAGATGCGTACCACCATGTTCTGCCGCAGAGAATCGATAGGCAGAGTAGAAATAACCTTTATCAGTAACACCCTCAAAATCTGTTTCGAGTTTAAACGTCTCTGCCGTCGGCCAGTAGACAGAGTCCGCGTCGAATGCGTATGTGAGATCGATGATCTTACCGGTAGGTTTCGCCTGGAGCGGGGTTAGGGTAATTATCGAGAGCAGAAACAGCGCTAAGAATTTCATTCGTTTCTCCTTAAGGCCACTCATCCTTCTTGTTTTTCTAAAGCTAAAGATCCACGAACCCACACGAAACAAAACAAATCAAGTTTTACGGATTTTTGTTTCGTGATAATTCGTGTGATTTAGTGGATCGTTATATTCCGTCAAACTTTTCTCAAATAACAAGAAGTTTCGCCATTGCTTCACAGAGAAAATAGAATAGAACGTCAAATCAAAAAAGGCCTGTCACAAGTTTCCAAGTAGACGCCGAGATAAAGCACGGAAACAAAACGCTCGGTGAGTTACAATAACCGCAACCCAAAAAGTTAAGGAGTAACCGGATGGAAATCGGAATGATTGGCCTCGGACGTATGGGCGCGAATATGGTTCGACGGCTATTGAAAGCGGGTCATCGCTGTGTCGTATACGATCGCAGTACCAGTGCAGTCCAAACTCTCGCAGATGCAGGGGCGATCGGTGCCAGTTCGCTAAATGACTTAATTCAGAAGCTCAGTGCGCCACGGGCAATCTGGTTGATGATTCCAGCGGCCCTCGTCGATTCGACGCTTAGCGAACTCTCTGGAATCGTGAGCTCAAACGACATCATTATCGATGGCGGAAATTCCTACTACATCGATGACATCCGGCGCTCAAAAGAACTGAAAGCCAAAGGTATTCACTACGTCGATGTTGGAACAAGTGGTGGCGTCTGGGGTTTAGAACGCGGGTATTGTCAGATGATTGGTGGAGAAAAAGAGATCGTCGACCATCTCGATCCTATCTTTAAGACGCTCGCTCCCGGCCGCGCGACAGTTCCTCCGACACCCGGACGATCTGACAACAGCACGGCACAGGAAGGTTATCTGCATTGCGGAGCTGCCGGGGCCGGACACTTCGTGAAAATGGTTCACAACGGAATCGAATATGGGTTGATGGCCGCTTACGCAGAAGGCCTCAACGTCTTGCATCACGCTAACGTAGGACTACTCGATCACGCCAAGGATGCTGAGACTACTCCGTTACGTGAACCGGAGCATTATCAGTACGACTTCGATCTCGCCGATGTTACCGAGCTCTGGAGACGAGGTAGTGTGGTGGCTTCCTGGCTCCTGGACCTTACGGCGATTGCTTTGTCGGAGCAACCAAAGTTGGAGAAGTTCTCGGGCAGCGTGTCGGATTCAGGTGAAGGTCGATGGACTATCAACGCAGCGGTTGACGAAGGCGTGCCCGTGCCCGTTCTGAGTGCTGCTTTGTTCCAGAGATTTAGTTCAAGGGGCGAAGCAGATTTCGCTAACAAGATTCTGTCCGCAATGAGAATGCAGTTTGGCGGACATGTGGAGAAGAAGTGAAAACCCTAACCAAGGAAAACCAAACGTGTCTACACCTGAACCAACAGCATCGCAATTAGGACAACCGTCGCTTCCGAAGGGAGAGCCGTGTGTCGTAGTTATCTTCGGCGCGACGGGCGATCTAACGAAACGAAAACTCATGCCGGCCTTATTTCGTCTCATGTGCGAAGGCTGCCTGGACGACGTCCAAATACTGTGCCTGGGTCGCAGTCCAGTATCGGACCAGGAGTTTCGAAAAATAGTACGCGATGGGCTCAACGCTTCAAGCAAAATCGAAACGTGCCGCGATGAAGAATGGGATCGTTTCACCGAGCGCATTACCTACATGACCGGCGAATTCGACAAGGACGATACATACCTTCAGATCGCCTCGCGTCTTGAAGACATGTGCGCCAGGGGAGCAAGTAGAAATCAATTATTCTACTGCGCCACACCTCCCTCTCTCTTTACCGTGATTGTTGAAGGACTGGGAAAAGCTGGGCTCAATAAGAGCGAGCAAGGTTGGAGTCGCATCGTGATCGAAAAGCCTTTTGGTCATGACCTCGATTCAGCGAAGAAGTTGAACGAGGAAATAGCCGTGGTATTTCAGGAAGATCAGGTCTATCGCATCGATCACTATCTCGGCAAAGATACAGTGCAAAATATTTTGGTCTTCCGTTTCGGGAATTCAATGTTTGAGCCGATCTGGAATCGAAACTACGTAGACTACATCGAGATCACTGCAGCAGAGTCAATCGGTGTTGGCTCGCGCGCCGGCTACTACGAAGAAGCCGGTGCGCTGCGCGATATGGTCGCCAATCACTTGTTGCAACTTTTGACATTAACAGCAATGGAACCGCCGATTGCTTTCGATGCGGACAACGTCAGAGAGGAAAAGGTGCAGGTGCTGCGGTCCATCCGCCGGCTGAAACCGGAAGAGGCTTCCTATCGAACCGTCCGGGCTCAATATGCGGCGGGAGAGGTGGATGGTGAACATGTCCCTAGTTACAAAGACGAAGAAAACATTGATGACAACTCGACAACGGAAACGTACTGTGCCATCGAATTTCAAGTATCAAACTGGCGCTGGGCCGGCGTTCCCTTCTACGTTCGAACCGGGAAGCGTTTGGCTAGATCGCTGACAGAGATCGCGGTCCATTTAAAACGAACTCCTCAGGCTTTGTTCGCCCGTACGCCAGATGAAGATATCGAACCCAATGTGATTGTGCTTCGCATTCAGCCGAATGAAGGAATCAATGTGAGCATTGGGGTAAAGCATCCGGGTTTCCAAATGAGCGTCAACACTGTCCACATGGATTTTTGCTATCAAAGTATTTTTGGAGTTCGCACGCCAGATGCGTACGAAACTTTGCTGTTGGATGTGATGCAGGGCGACGCAACTCTTTTTACAAGGCGCGACGAGGTGGAAGCGCAATGGAGATTGATAACTCCGATCGAGGAAGCTTGGGCGGCGCAAGGAGTAGCTGAACTGCCAACCTACACCGCAGGATGCGATGGCCCTCCCGAAGCCGATCAGTTAGTAGCGCGGAGCGGACACCGCTGGCGCAAGCTAAACGAAATCAAAGCCGGGTGTGATTGAGCTAAGAGTCCATCCGCAGATTACGCAGATTATAAGGGACTCAAAAATAATCCGCGTCATCTGCGGATGATTGAGGATCTTTCAAGCTCGGATTGGTGTCATCATGTCAGTACCACCTGCGGTAGCGGGTGGGTGCGCAGTGATTGAAGCCACGATAATCTAATACTACCCACCCGCTACCGCAGGTGGTACTGACGTCATG
>Ga0163163_10001345_pt1 | contig 20742 bp, 20 predicted proteins | sample S65metaG_FD_119766 | JGI IMG/M metagenome (GOLD analysis project Ga0163163, IMG submission 119766) | Switchgrass rhizosphere microbial communities from Kellogg Biological Station, Michigan, USA - S6-5 metaG | ecosystem: Host-associated > Plants > Roots > Rhizosphere > Soil | place: USA...
CAGAGGCAGGCCCACGTGAGAGTCGTTCGATCATCGCCCTACGGGTGGGATCAGACAAAGCAGCAAATGTTGTACCCAGCTTATCCACAACCATATGGTAGTGGATTTTCTGTCAGTGTCAAGTATGAATTTTTCACGTGATCGGCTGCGTTCTTCGCGGGGGCACCCGACTTAGCAGGAAGTGAGCAAGAAATGGGGTCCGTGTGGACCCCATTTTGTGTAGACAACAATAGTTATGGACACTGTGCTGGACGGGTGAAATCTTCCTTCACAGTCACGGTCGTGGATTTGTGTGTCGACGTAACAACGCCTTGAGCGTTCACTCCAACGCCGTAATGCGCGAAAGAGTCCCAGACAAGACACTCCTGGCTCGCAGCCGAGGGACGGGCAGCAATCGACGCCAGAATCCCGTCGCGCATGTTTTCGTATGCCGGAGTTGGATCCGTATAGTTCATGCCATCCACGAGCGTCGTCAGCAGGTCGTCCCTCGTCAATCCAGCGCCCTTGAAGTTCTGCAACAGACGCCAGCCGATAGCACCGTAAATCTCCCCATCGTTATGGACTTCACCATCCGTCTTAATGGAACCGTAGGTGAGAGGATAGTTCGTGTAGGGGAACCTGCGGATGCCGAGGGGATCGTCGAAGGCATACTCGCCAAGAACATCATCGTTCACACCGTCACGATCGTTCATCACGATAGCCAGCACGTCACTCATGCCTTCGCCGAGAGCGCCTGCGATCGGCCCACTCATCCCGCCGATCATTCGCCAGGTCAGGCCGTGCCCGTACTCATGGAAGACGATGTCGGCGTCGAGGTCGCCATCGCGCTGTAGCGGAGGCGGATCGGTGAGACGCGCAGCAGCTACCGGAGAAGCGAGGCCACGCAACGCCGCGCCGTCTGATTTTCCAATGAATACAGCGCCGATTCGAATCGAATGATCCGTTCCTCCCATGGTGATGATCGAATCGCCCAGGTTATTAGCGACGACGGCGGCGATGGCTCCGCCGGCCTGTGCATTGGCAACCTTGACTACAAACCCACAGGTGCCACGATCCATAAGCGCGATCTTCCCCCTCACATTCGTGATCGCCTCGCACCCATCCGAAGTCGTGCCAGTGCCGTCATTGGCAAGCACTACGTCTCCCGACACGCCCGTGGAGTCAAGTTTTCCGCCGAACGCCGCTCCCTGTGCGCGGTAAACCACCGTGATCGGCGAACTTACCGCCACCTGGTAGGTACCCTTGCCGGTCCAGAGATACATCTGCATTCTCGGATTCGTCCCGTCGGCAGGCGTGGCAAAATTCGCATTGTCGGTTCCTCCGCCATCCTGCGCTTCGGCAAATACCGAATCGCTCCCCAAGCCCTGCCCCGTAAAGTTCGTCTCCTGGAAATTTCCAGCGCCTTCCGTGAACCCGTACCCGTTCAGGGCGTCGTGGATGAAGTTGTTCAGGTAGAAGAGATTTTGCACGGCCGCCTCGCGATTGCTACTTGTCGAGGGGGTTTGAGTGAGATCGACTTGAGTTAAGAAATCACCAGAGTTAACGACAACACCCCCTCGATCCGGCCGATTATTGGATCGAGCGTCGAGATAAGCGTTGACGTTATTGCCGGCGATGTCGATCGAATTCTGCGGACCGGCAAAGAGCCAGTTCGCACCCCCGGCAGTGACTTGTTGCGCTGATACCGTCGGGTTGTAGCGGAAGACGTTGTAGGTGTTCTCCGTGTTGGTGCGTGATTCAACGGAAACAACTTCGCCATTGCCGCTCACCAGCGTGTGATGTAGGCGATTGCCATTCTCGCTCCAGGTAATGACCAGCATTCCGCTATCAGTCGCGCCGTTGGCGCTCGCAATGGCGACATGCTCGACCGTGGGCGACTGGTGGAAGAACGCGGTCTTGGCGAATAGTGTCTTGTTGCGACTCCGCCCCACGATAGCTGGATCCTGGTTCGCGCCTGGATGTACCACTGCCATGGCAGCACGCAACGCCTGGCGTTCATCCACGGATGCCTGTCGGGTGGAGGCAACGGATGTCGCAAGGTTTTCGCTCAGCCGAACCAACGCACCCTCGGAATTGAATGTGGCTCGGGCAAACGTATTGACCACTCGAAGGCCATTGACCGCCTGCTCCAATCGAACGTGGACGAGTCCGCTGGCAGCGCTTCGATACTCCGACGTAGCGCTCAGCACCCCACCCGGAGATACTCCTTTGCCCTTCAGGAAGTTGGCAACTGCGTCAGCCCTTGAAGTGGAGGACGAAGCTGAGAGGGTCGGAGCCCCTACATAGATACGAGCTTTGGGCGCCACAAGGGTGGGCGTCTGCGAGAAAACGATTGAACTGGAAAAGACAAACAGAGTGGCGGCAGCGAAAACAACGAACGTTCGCATGAGATCTCCTTGGAAAGAACATCGAACGAAGGGGCGTGGGCTATACCAAGAACGGGGATTTCAGCCGATCGTGAGTAGATCGCCTGAAATTAAATTGCAACGTATATTGAACCAAGCCACCGGAGGTGTCAAACGCGGAGAGGCCTAATCCACCGGGCAACCGTGCTGCCAACAAGCGTTCGCGTCCTTATCGAGAGTGGGATGTGCAGTTGTCATGTGACACTTGGGTCAGCGCAGAATGTTGTCTTCTTACGAGGCGTGTATTGAAGATCGCTACCTTCAACATCAATAACATCAACAAGCGTTTGGATAATCTTACGGCGTGGCTGGCAAAGGAGCAGCCCGACGTGGTTTGCCTCCAGGAGCTTAAGGTCGAACAGAAAGCATTTCCGGCAAGTGCTCTTCGTGACGTCGGCTATCACGGAGTGTGGCTGGGCGAACGTTCTTGGAATGGTGTGGCGATTCTCGCGCGGGAGTGTGATCCGGTGCTGACGCGAGCCAGCTTGCCTGGGAATTCTGAGGATAGGCAGGCTCGCTACATCGAGGCGGCGGTAAATGGTGTGCTGATCACTTCCATCTACCTGCCGAACGGAAATCCGCAACCCGGACCGAAATTCGATTACAAATTGGCCTGGTTCGAACGGCTGATCGAACACGCGGCGGGACTTATGAAGGCCGGCGTACCGGTCGTCCTCGCCGGAGATTACAACGTCGTACCGACGGTACAGGACATCTATCCAACCCGGTCTCTCGACAAAAACGCGTTGATTCAACCTCAGAGTCGCCATGCGTATGCTCGGCTTCTAGCCCAGGGCTGGACGGACGCTCTGAGAAAACTGCAGCCCGAGGGGCCGCTCTGGACGTTCTGGGACTACGAACGCAACCGGTGGGCTTTAGACAAGGGGATGCGGCTGGATCATATTCTTCTCTCTCCAACAGTGTGCGATCGACTGGTAAGGGGAGGGGTAGACCGATGGGTGCGCGGTGAGGAGAACGCGAGCGACCACGCTCCCGCCTGGATAGTGCTCGAGCAGTGACCAAGGTTGCAGGAATTCGAGACCACAGAACACAATTTTGGGTAAGCTGCTGACCGCGAAAACGCCAAGATGCTTCTCTTGCTCGACCACCTACTCGAAAAACCGTTTGAGACAACGATAGTTCTTCAGTGCTGAAGCTTCGCGAGTTCCAGTGCGTAGAGATGATTATTGGGGAACTCGTTGGCGAGGCCGCTGAGTAGCTGGTCAGCTTGGGAGCGGTTCCCGTCGCGTAGTGCCGCTACCGCTAGAAGCAGGCGCGCGTACGGTTGGAGATAGTGACCCTTTTCAGCAGTGATCTTGAGTTTCTCGAGTCCCGCGGCGCGATCAGTCTGCGCACCGGTAACTCGAAGCAGCCATCGCATCGGTGCAGGCTTCAGGCTGAGTAAATAGTTCTCCACGCCTACGGCGAGATATGCGTCGTAGTAATCGGGATGTGCCGCGAGGAGTTTCTCGGCTATCGCCCGCCCGGTCTTCATATTGCTGAGCGCCGCCATATCGCGCTTTTCGATGAGCGAAAGATAGTCGCCCCGTAGACCTTCCACCATTGCGCTGGCGAAGAGCGCGTTCGCGTTGTTCGGATCTCGTGCCAGTATCCGATCGCAGATCTCCTTAGATTTGGCCAGATCTGCGTCAAAGAGCCGTTTTACTTGTGGGTCGGCGGAATTCTTTGGCCGTTTTTCAAAGCGCGAGTCCTGGACGAATAATTCGGACTCGAGCACATGCAACCGGTCGAATTCCGCGAACAGATACGAGGCGGCATCGGAAGCCGGACCTAGTGGATCATCGGGATGCATCTTCTGCCAGCGATCGAATGCGTCGTGAGCCTGCGCGAACTGCAGGTTGTACATATTGCGGTATCCATCATCGAGCAGGGTACGCGCAGGGGTTTGCGCAAAAGCCGATGATGCGAGGAGCATGAGTATGATGATCGATTCGCGGACGTGTCTGGTGGACAATCGCCTCTCCTAAACTACAAATCGCTCGGCGCGCCATCCCGCGCTTCACATACCCGGTAAGAAAAACCTCGGAATGAAACCGCCACGAGCGCTCTTGCGAGGACGACCCATGTCCGGAGGAATCCTGATAATTAGGATGCAAGAAACCTGACGTCGAGGTAGAACTTCCCCAAAAAGGTAGAACATTCTAGCGTGGTTTCGAGAGACTAACAAACAGAATGGCTACATCCGATTCGCGACAGAGTTCGATTCCGTTGCTCGCTGGTTCTTCTCCACCGGTGCATAATGCAGCGGTGCACCCCAATCGACCCCGCGTCGTCACGGCATTGAGCCTCTTCTTCGTATTCGGAACGCTCATGAGTGGACTTGCGGGGATGATGTTGATGTTCCCCGGGGGTGTACTGGAACCGTTGTGGCGCCTGAACACTCGATCTCACCAGGGTTTGGCCGCCATGGGGGCGTGGGCGGTGATCCTGATGGCGATGGTTTGCGGTGCATGCGCAACCGCGGCGTTGGGTCTGCTGAAATGCGCGCGATGGGGATACCTCACTGCGCTTGTGATTCTCAGCATTAACCTGGTGGGCGACACTCTGAACGCCTGGATCGCGCACGACTGGCGCACTTTGATCGGGTTGCCGATCGGTGGAGCGATGATCGCCTACCTGGTCATGAAGAGAAGTGTATTCGGGGACAGAGGTGGGTCTGCTCCCACATCCGCCAACTAGAGCAGATGTGAGAGCCTAAACCGCGACTAGAAGTGAAGCCGGAGCCCTGCATCCACTCGACGGCTCGGCAACAAGTAATACTGCGCGTCTCCCATTTCACTTTCCGCCACTGGATCGCGACGGTCGAGCAGATTGTGGCTGTCTACTCGGAATTCCCAACGTCCGGTTCGATAGCCGGCGCTTAAACCGAAGCTTGGGAAGCCTCCGGCTAGTGCTCGATTGCGCTTATCCAGATATCGGCTGCCCGTGTAGTTGAATTCGATGCCACCAAGGAACCCCCTCGCAGGGCTGTAGGATATGCCGAAGGCCGCGAGGTTTCTCGCGGACATTTCGATGCGATGACCGGCCAATTGCGTAGGTACTCCGTCGAAGTCCTGCACGAAGTCCGTGAACCTCGCGTCATGGAAGCTGTAGGTCGCGCGAGCGATAACGTCGCTTCGCAGGAAGAGCGCGACGCCCGACTCGAAGCCCTTGAAGCGCTCCTTGCCGGCGTTGATCAACTCGGGCACGCCGCCCTCGCTGCTTGCGGTTACGAGGTTTTCGAAGTTCATGAGGAAGCCCGACGCTTCGGCTTCCATCCGGCGATTGAAGAATCGTCCCTTCAATCCTCCCTCGATGCTTCGCGAAGTTTCCGGCTTCAGAATGAGATCGCCGCCCTCGCTTTCCCCAATTCCGAAATCGATGGCAGCCGGCTTGAACGTGTCTCGATAGTTTGCGTAAAAGCTGACCGAATCCTGGTTGTGCTGCCACGCAGTGAGGATTGCTCCGAGGCTGGCTCCCGGCCGAACATCGACGCGGGTCTGGTCCACGCTCGTGCCCTCTCCTCCGTCGATCACTTGCTGGTACTCGCGGGTAGCATTCAGTCGAATTCCGGCATCGACACGGAAGCGTTCGAATGGACTCCATTCCAGTGAACCGTAGGCGCCGTAGAAGTCTCGATGATCGTTGATGTGGAAGTCGAGGTCAGCTGGTGAAGGAACAACCGAAGCGGGTGACCCGGTGAGCGCGGCGGTGTAATCAAAGTCCGCGCCTCGCGCCGCTCCTGTTCCATGGAGATAATCGCCGCCGGCCAGGAATCGCACCGATCTTGGTAGCTTCCAGGAAAGGTGCGAATCTACGTAAACGTCGGTGAGATTTATCTTTTCCCGGAAACCGTGTGCATTGTCATCGATCGGTTCAGGGTCTACGAGGAACCCGCGAAAAATATCCTGACGGCTCTGCGAGAATGACCCAGTTGTGGACCACTGGCCGCCTCCGGCAGCAGAGCGATCAAAGCCGGCCATCAGCGATCCACGATGGTCGTTTAAGAACGCACCATCCATATTTTGGTTTGAATCGATGGGAACATCCGCAGGGAAAATGGTTCCCGTTCTTGGCCGGGGACTTGCAGGATTCTGGTCCAGCCAATTCATGTCGGCGTTGAACCAGACACGATTTCCATCCTTGGGATTTCGCGCGACGCGCCACAATCCATGGCCGCGGCGATAGGACGTTCGGTCGTCGTTGAATCCGAGACGCTCGCCTTCAAGAGTCAGGCGTGAATTCCAATCGCCCGGTAAAGGGAGAGGAGTGGAGAAAGACCCGCCGCCGCTTCCGAAACTACCGCCATGCAAATCAACAGTCTTGGTGTGGGAAGCTGCGTCCTTATGAATAACCTGGATCACCCCGACGAACGAAGTGGCACCGTACATGACCGGGGCTGGACCACGGAGAACCTCAACTCGCTCGATATCGCTGAGATTCAGTGCTGTCAAAGCCGGGTTAAAGGCTCCGCCCCATGGAACCCCATCCACCACCAGCAGGAATGCGTCGAATTCCTTCAATCCCCAGAATTCCGGCACCGAACTCGCGGGACCCGGGTCTCCACCGGGCGCGATGTCCACCCCGGTCGCAAGAGACAGTGCGCCCTGGAGATCGCGAGCGCCACGGGCGCTGAGTTCATCACCGCTGAAAACTTCGATGGCGGCGGGAACAGTCTGCGGATCCTCCGCAAGCCGAGTCGCGGTCACCTCCACGGTCTGCTGGACCGGCGGAACCTTCTGCTGGTTCGAAGGAGAAGTGGTTTGCGCGGAAGCAATAGTCGTTAAGATAGCGAGTGAACACAACAGCAGGTTCTTCATAAGTTCCGATAAGCAGAGGTGGATTTCCCGACACTCAAGATATCGGGAATGACCCTTTGCAGCAAGCGGAGCCACAGTCTACCAATGGACTTACAAGAGCCGGTTGCTTTCTAAGGGCGGTCGGCATACGATTCCTCCAACGGGGTGATGACGGCGTAGCTATCTGGGAATTGCGTCGTCCAAGTTAATGATGTCATTAGTTATTCGAATCCATCCAAACATGCAGGAGCCCTCCTGCGCCGGTCGAATGACCGGCCTGTGTTGTTGTTGTTGAGCTTTGCCCCTTGTTGTTGCATCATCCGAAGCTCCCAGACATCAAAAAGCATAAGCAAATCAAGGCCGCACCGTATCTTCCGCTGAGGACGAGTGAATTGAATCCTGTTACCAAATTCGCACCACACGGTTTGAGGCTAGGGGATCGAATCGGCAACACGCCCCTTCTTCGCTTCGAGCGTGTGACGAGTGATCTTGCCGACGTCCAGGTGCTGGCCAAGGCAGAGTGGACCAACCCCGGCGGATCGGTAAAGGACCGGGCTGCTTGCAACATTATTGAGGACGCGCTCCGGTCTGGCCGGTTGACACCCGGAAAGGTGCTATTGGATTCAACGAGCGGGAACACGGGTATCGCGTACGCCATGCTAGGCGCGGCCTATGGCATAGCGGTCACACTGTGCATGCCGTCCAACGTTTCTTCGGAGCGGAAGAAAGTGCTGAACGCTTACGGCGCGACGATCGTATACACCGACCCGGGGGAGGGTTCGGATGGCGCGATTGTGATGGCGCGCAAAATGGCGAGCGCCGAGCCGGACAAGTACGTTTACGTCGACCAATATTCCAACGCGGCGAATTGGCGCGCGCACTACGAGAACGGTACGGGAGACGAAATCTGGCGGCAGACGGATGGCCGCATCACGCACTTCGTTGCGATGCTGGGCACGAGCGGGACATTCGTGGGAACGTCACGCCGACTGAAGGAGTTGAAGCCTTCGATACAGTGCATTTCCTTGCAACCCGATTCGCCATTTCACGGGATCGAGGGTGGCAAGCACATGGAGAGCTCGATCGTTCCAAATATCTATGATCCGGAAATTGCCGATGGCGACATTGGCATACGCACCGAAGATGCTCATGCGATGGTAATGCGCCTGGCCCGCGAAGAAGGCCTGCTGGTCGGCGTGTCATCGGGAGCGGCCATGGTTGGGGCGCTCGAAGTCGCCAGGTCGGCTCCGGCAGAGTCTGTTGTCGTCACTGTTTTTCCGGACTCCGGCGAGCGATATCTGAGCGAGCACTTCTGGGAAGAGCCGCAGAAGGCTGGAGAATAAGACTCGACGATGGCTCTAAAGATCAGCAAAGCGATGTGGAATGAACTGCGCGAGCACGGTGAAGAAACTTATCCGCATGAATGTTGCGGCGTGCTGATTGGTGAGCACCGGGACGACGGCAACAAGGTTGTGAGCAAAGTAGTTAGGTGCGGCAACACCCGATCGGATTCGCCGCAGAACCGTTATCAGATAGCTCCCGCGGAGATCGCAAAGATCCAAAGGAACGCTATGCTCGAGGAACTGGACATCGTCGGTTTTTACCACTCGCATCCAGATCATCCGGCGCGATGGTCTTCGACAGATCTGGCGGAGGCCCATTGGACAGAATGCTCGTATGTGATCACCAGTGTGGAAAAGGGCCAGGCTGTGCTGACGAACTCGTTTCGACTCTTGGGAGCGGAAGACGACAAAAAGTTTGAAGACGAGCCCATTGAATTTGCGAATTAGTTTTCATGGAAGGAATCAAAAGAGTGTCTATCAAAATCCTGATCCCGACTCCGTTACGGGCATATACCGGAAAGAAGTCGGTGGTCGAAGTGAATGCGCTGACGGTAGGCGAAGCGCTCAACGGTCTGATTGGCCAGAACCCGGACTTGCGACGTCACTTATATTCCGACGATGGCAAGCTTCGCTCGTTCGTCAATGTCTACCTGAACGAGGACGACATTCGTTATCTCGACAAAGAGAGCACGCCAGTTAAGCCAACCGACACGATTTCCATAGTTCCCTCAGTGGCGGGCGGAGTTGCCGATTCAGACCAGCAGTAGATTCGGAGGAAGTATGTCGACCAAAATCGAAACAGCCAATGCCGCGACCCTGAGCAACGACGAGATCCTGCGTTACTCGCGACACCTGATTATGCCCGAGGTCGCGATGGAAGGGCAGTTGAAGCTGAAAGCAGCGCGCGTGTTGTGTATCGGCACCGGAGGACTAGGGTCGCCCCTCGCGTTATACCTCGCTGCGGCTGGAGTGGGAACGCTCGGCTTGGTGGACTTCGATGTCGTCGACTATACGAACCTCCAGCGTCAAATCATCCATTCCACGAACGATGTTGGGAAGCCGAAGCTTCAGTCCGCTACCGAGAAGCTTGAAGCGCTGAATCCATTCGTGGACGTGAAGCGCTTCGACACCATGCTTACCAGCGCCAATGCGATGGAGATCTTCCGAGATTTCGACATCATTGCGGATGGTACCGACAATTTCGCCACGCGATATCTCGTGAATGACGCCAGCGTGCTAAGCGGCAAACCAAACGTCTATGCGTCGATCTTCCGATTTGAAGGACAGGCCAGCATTTTTGGCGCTGAAAATGGGCCGTGCTACCGCTGCCTGTATCCCGAACCGCCACCGCCGGGACTCGTGCCTTCGTGCGCGGAAGGCGGAGTGCTGGGTATTCTCCCCGGATTGCTGGGCGTGATCCAGGCCACCGAGGTCATTAAATTGATCCTCGGCTCCGGTGAGCCGCTGATCGGGCGCTTACTCCTCGTCGACGCGCTTGCGCTTCGCTTCCGCGAACTAAAGATTCGCAAGAATCCCGATTGCCCGGTTTGCGGGACAAATCCGACGGTGAAGGAATTGATCGACTACAACGAGTTCTGCGGAATCCGTGGCGAAGAGACCGGCACAGTGTCGGGAATCCCGGAGATTCGACCAACTGAATTGAAGCGACGCCTTGATGCTGGAGAAGACATCTTCGTGCTCGATGTTCGCGAACCGCATGAATACCAGATATGCAACTTGCACGGGCACTTGATTCCCCTCGGCGAATTGCCGCAGCGTGTTCACGAGTTGGATTCAAGCCGCGAGATCGTTGCTCATTGCAAGGGCGGCGTCCGTAGCGCCAAGGCGGTTGAGTTCTTGCGAAAAGCCGGATTCCGCAGGGTGACGAACCTGGCTGGCGGCATTCTCGAATGGGCAAACTCCGTCGACCCGACGATGCCGAAGTATTAACGCAGCTCGACACTCCCAAAGACAATCACTAGCAGGCCACACAAGCCTGGGCTATGCTGCCACGCATGGATCCGGAAAAAATGCGGGAGCTGCTTGCCGGCATTTGGGAGCGCCACAAATCTGAGATGGAGGAGCGGCTCGGTGTTCTTGAGCGGACATCCAAAACTCTCGGAGAGCGCGAATTATCCGGGCAAGAACGTATCGAGGCTGTGTTGGCAGCCCACAAGTTAGCCGGAGCATTAGGAACGTTTGGTCGCACCCAGGGGAGCGAGGTTGCCCGGGCGCTTGAGCATCGCCTCGAGGGCGGCGGCCCCTTACAAGCCGACCTGCCAGAGTTGATTGAGACCATCGCTGCTCTCCGGGAGACCGTCAACTCCAGGACCTAGCACTCCTTCTTTCCGCTTACTTTAGTCATCGGTTGTATGCCACGAACGTACACTGCCCGAGTATCTCTTTGGACAATTGAGCGCAGGTCATAGCCGTAGTACAACCTAAACACGACGTCGAGGGAGAGGATATCTTGCGAAAGACTATTGCTGTTGTTGTCGTGTTTATTGCGTTCAGCCTGGCGGCCACCGCACAGGATTACAACAAGGCGGAAGCTTTCGGAGGTTTCCAGTACACAAGTTTCGACACCTTTAACATTCAGCGCAGCAACCTGATGGGCTGGGACGCGCAGGTTACAGATTATTTGAATAAGCCATTCGGGTTGACGGCGGACGTTTCGGGCTCGTACGGAAGCCCGAATGTCGGCGGGTTCAGCACTCCACTGCGAAGCTATAGCTTTTTGTTCGGGCCGACCTTTCGCGCGCCAATCGAGAAGGCAACGCCATTTGTCCATGCGCTCTTCGGCTTCGGGCATATTAGCCACACCGGCGGCAGCTATAGCAGTTCGGGATTTGCCTACGAGCTAGGCGGTGGTTTCGACATCGCGGTCGCCAAGAGCATTTCCTATCGAGTCGTTCAAGCGGACTACTACGTCACCAAGTTCGAAGATCCGACGAACAGCGGTAATGGGCGACAAAATCACTTTCGGATCGCAACCGGACTCGTGTTTAAGTTCTAGCGGAATCAGCCCGGCTGCGCGTTTTCACTCGTACCGACAAGCAAATACTGATATTTCCTGCATTCAGTGGCTATAATGTAAATATGGCCAAAGGGTGGGAAAGCAAATCGGTCGAAGAGCAGCAAAGCCTGACGTCAGAAACTCTCATAACAGAAGAAGAACGGGTTCGCCTCTCCAATGTGCACCAGGAGAAAGTGCGCAAGCAACAGGCGTTACAGATGAACCGCGTCCGGGTAGAACAGCAGATGGAGAAATGCAGCAATGATCGGTATCGTTCGATGCTGCAGCAAGAGTTGAACTTTCTCGATGCCGAGTTAAAGAAATTCGCCTAACGCCGAACAGGTAAGCGATGACTGATCGCGGCCAGACCGCGGTTCATATCGGCGAGGAAATCGCCAACAGCATCACCCATGGTCTCGGGCTCCTTCTGAGTATTGCGGGAGTATGCGTATTAGTGACCATGGCCGCCATCCGCGGGACCGCCTGGCATGTGGTCGCCTGTAGCATCTATGGATCTACTCTGGTCCTGCTGTACCTTTCTTCCACGCTTTATCACGCGATCCAGGCGCCCCGAGCGAAAAATGTTTTCCGGGTAATCGATCATTCAGCTATTTATCTTCTGATCGCCGGCACCTACACTCCGTTCCTTCTGATCACACTGCGAGGACCGCTCGGCTGGACCTTGTTCGGGCTCCAGTGGGGGATGGCGATTTGCGGAATCCTGTTCAAGTCACTGACGCGTGGCGGGTATGAGATGGCGTCAACTGCCGTGTACGCGTTGATGGGATGGATGGGGGTGTTGGGAATGAGGACGATGTACGCCTCGCTCCACTTTCACGGCATTCTTTGGATCGTATCCGGCGGGCTGTTCTACACCCTTGGGATCATCTTCTTCGCCATCGACCGGCGCTACTCCCACACCATATGGCATCTCTTTGTGCTCGCCGGGAGCGTATGCCACTTCTACGCTGTCCTCCGCTACATTGTCCTCAAATAGCGGTACCGCACATTAACCTGTGACAGGAATCACCGTTCGAGTCTGCCCGCGGAGGCAGAATCTCCGCACGGAGTGACTTATGCCCCTTCTAGCATTAGCGGTCTTCTCGTTCCTTCTGTTTCTTGCGATGGGTGTGCTGGCTATCTCTGCGGTAGTTTCCGAGCAGCGAAAAGAAGCCCACGACCATGCGAAAGGGAAGGACTGATCGGCGGAGGGAATTCCGGTGAACTCGCACAACGCCGTTTCGCTTAAGGCTGACGGCGCTCTGGGCCTCGCTTCGCGCGAGGCCCGCTACGTTTCAAGCGGGTTTATTGGACGGTGATGCTGACTTGGGAAGTACGGATCAGGCCTCTGGCATTCCCGACGACAGTGATTTGATAAGTTCCCGGCTGCGTGCCGGAGACAGCGACAGCTCCCGAATGCGGTACCGACGTTCCTCCGCCTCCGCACGACGTCATCGCCAGGAAAAGACCCAACAGCAGTGCAGTGAAAATGAAACTAGCAACACGATTTCTACGCAGCGGTACCATCACGAGCATTCCCGGAAATACAAGCCACAGCGCCAGGAAGGGTGAGCGATGATTTGCAGTCGCCGTATGCTGCGAAATCACACTACCCTTTAGCGTTGAAACCATCAGAGTGGTCTGACCAGCCGTTGACCCAGGAATAACATTCACCGGGCTGAAAGAACATGTCACGCCCGCGGGTAGCGGCGGCGAACACGAAAAAGCGACGTTCGTGCTGAAACTGCCGCTCGTCGGAGAAGCCGAGATCGCAAACATTGCGGTGCCGCCCGCCGTCAGATTCGTGGAACTCGGCGCTGCAACCGATGTAGTGAAATCCTCACCTGCCCCGGAGAGGGCCACGGTAGCTGGATTCGTGTTTGAGCCGTTGTGCCCAATGGTCAGCGTTCCGGCGCTCGGCCCGGTGACTCCCGCTTTGAATGCCACCGTAACGGTACAGCCGGCGTTTGGCGCAAGGCTGATGGGCAGCGCTCCGCAGTCGTTGGTTTGAGTAAAACCACTTCCGGAGATGCTGATCGACGAGACCGTCAGTGCTCCCGAGCCCGTATTGGTAATGACTGCGGGCAGTGTAGTACTGACGGTAATGGGCTGCCCATCGAATGCAACCGTCGCGGTGCTGATGCTGAGAGTCCCTGGCGCTTGAGGGCCCGCTGCGGCGGTGATGTCAGCCATCCAGGCACCTCGGCCATAAGTCACGGCTTTCAGAAGCTTGCGCGTAGGGTTCGTTGTCTTCTGAATCTGTATGCGAAGAACCGGCACATTCGGAAGAAAGCCGGTGTTGCCGGAGTTCGGTGCAGGCCCAACCTCTTGGCAATTGCTGTTGGTCTGGTCGCACGCGTACACACCGACATCGGTGGCCAGATAGATGACTCCGCCATCATCTGGATCGACGATGACATTGTTATAAGGCGCGTCGGGCAGTCCGCTATTGAGAAACGCCGGTGACCACACTGTGCCGCCATCCGTCGTCCGCCACAGATGTGCCGTACCAAATCCCTGGTAAGCGACGTAAGCAGTCATGCCCGTTGAATCATGCGAATCGAGCGCGAGACTTGAGGCTGGAAGAGTTGGCGCTGAAGACGGGGTCACATTCTGCCAGGCAGGCAAGGGTGTAACACTGGCATCCAGAGTTCGCCACACGGAACCGTTGTCGAGCGCTGCCCAAACCACTTTGGAACCGCTTACTCCCTTCGGTCCACCTGCCGCAATCGTGCTCACGTTCGAATCACTCGAACTGCAGGTGCCCGAGTAAGTCAGCATCGGGCTGATGGCAACTCCGCCCCAGTTGCTCGCACTGGCCCGTTTCGTTGATCCGCGCCAGATGCGGCAACTACCGATGAGCAACGTTGTGCTCTGTTGCGGGTCAAGCATCCACGGTGCGTAAAATGATGATGAATCTCCGCCGGTGTCGGAGTTATCGACAAGGTCCTGGCTGGTACTGATATTGCTGCCCCAATTACTCCGATTGCACTGAGTTCCAAGAGTGCAGCTCTGGATGGAAATATCGTGGTTTGAGGTGAACCAGTTCTTGGTAGGGTTCGCCGGATCGATGTCACTGTAACCCCCATCACCTCCATTGGTAAACAGCCATTGCTGGCCAGAGGTGCCCGTGAACGTCATCGATGTTCCGTTGTCCTGCGCTCCAGCCAACATGCTCAAGGCGTCATTCGGTATGGCGGTTCCCCATACGAACTGGGTCATCGAACCCATGCCGAAATTCAGATTGTCGAATGGCTCTGTGGCAGCACACGATGCAGTATTCAGTGCCGCCGAACTCAGAGTGCGATAAACGCCACCATCATTCGCGAAATAGACGCTCCCAGTACTCGCCGCCGACATGTCGTGATTATCCGGATGGACATGCGCGGAGGCGCCCGGGATGCAACCGGTGCCGCCATACACGTGCGTCAGGTTCATGAAACGAAATGGTTCCGAACTGCCGCCACAGCCAGCATTCGCCGGAGTGCCAGGATCGATGGTGCACTTGTAGAGATTGACGCCGCCGAGGAAAAGATCGGTCCAGCTATTATTCGCGGCGTTGGGAATCGCCAGCAACGTCATGTTAAAGAAAGTCTGCGAGCCGCCACAACCTGAGTTATCACCGCAATTGGTAAACCCTGTGTCGGTCAGCCGGGACCAACTCGCTCCACCGTTCGTGGACTTCCACACGCCTCGGTGCGTCGACGGATATTGAATCCACCACACGTAGATCTCGTTGCGCTTTGGGTTGATTGCAATCTCACCGCGGAACATAGGGCAAGACGATGAACCGGTGGTCCCCGGACACGTTGTCGTATCGTTCAACGTTCCCGAGCCGGCACTGTCGGGCTGCGCCGCAAGCCGGTAGAAGCTGCTTGGGTCATCTGGTCTGGAGACGTAGATGCCATGGTAACGAAGTTGCGCATAGAAACGATGGTCGTTGGCATTCCACGCAATCGAATGCGAAGACGCGACTGCGGTTTGCACGGTTCCATTCGCATCCTCGTATGCTTTGGCAATCTTCCAAGTGCTGCCTGCATCGGTGGAGAAATAAATTCCCTGTAGGGTGTTGCTGTAACTGGCACTGCTGCCGTGTGACGCAAACATCGTGGACGCCGTCACCACCTGCGGAGCAGTCTTGCTCCACGCCATTCTCTGGATAGCCAGCCCGCGAAAACCGTGTCCGTCCTGTGAATAAGGAATCTGTGTCCAGGTGACTCCGGCGTCGGTGGAGCGAAGGAACCCGACGCCATAGTAGGAATCCAAAGCATTGTTTCCTTCGCCTGTTCCGACTAGCATCACCGCACCGTCGGGGCTCCACGAAACCGATCCGACCGCCAGCGACGGTTGCTGATCCAGCACAGGTTGCCATTGGACGGAAGTCGGATCGCCCGACGCTGCATTGTGGCTGAGCCACGCGCCACCGAACGCACCTCCGAGTAAAACGGTGTTTCCCGAGGGATCGGCTGGATTAACGGCAACAGAAGTTGCGCGACCCGTGACCGGGCCGTAGTCCTGGCTTGCAAATTGATCCGGCAAGATCGGTGCCGGTCCCATGGGGACCCAGAGCGTGTTCGCGTCGCCTACGAACGTGGAAGCGCTACCCCTTACCCGGGATTGCAGCCGTAATGCTCGCGCACGGCGCATTTCCATCTTCTGCTGGAAGGCTTTTTCCAGATGTTCTGCGGCGGTCAATCCATCGGGACTCTGCCGACCCTTGCGGAACCAGTTCTCCCGCGCTGCCGGAGCGTCTCCCTGCTGCATTTCCTCGTCATCATCTACACGGAATTTGGCACCCTGTCCGAGCGCAGGGAGGGCAATGCATGCAAGGAGGACGGATAGCAATCCCAACGCGAGGAACGAGGTACGCCGTACAGCCACCAGCAAGCTCCGACGGAATTGAAGTCTAAGACAAGCAGAGTATGTTTCTGACCGGATGTGCTGTCAAAACAATAACCTTAGGGGAGATTAATCATTCGTCCAATTAAGGTCATGTCCCATTCCCGAACTCATGCAAATACACTAGTCGTTCACGCCCAACACTGGGCAATTTCGCTTTTTCGGTTTTGCCGTTACTCTTTCCCTGTGGATATCCGCGCCCTTGCACTCTCGTTGCGTCTCGCGCTCATCGTTTCCGTCGCGCTACTCGCGCTGGGACTGCCGCTCGCGTATTGGTTGGCATTCACGCACAAACGATGGAAATTTCTGGTTGAGGCGCTGGTCGCGCTCCCCCTCGTACTTCCGCCCACCGTTCTAGGTTTCTATGTGCTGGTTGCGCTTGGGCCGCGCAGCCCGCTTGGTCGCTGGTGGCTGGGGATGACCGGGCACACTCTTGCGTTCACCTTTGAAGGTCTCGTCATTGGCTCAATCCTCTATAGTTTTCCATTTGCGGTACAGCCATTCGCGGCTTCTTTTTCTGCCGTTGATAGAAAGCTGCTGGCCGCTTCGGCGACCCTCGGTGCTTCCAGGCTGCGAACATTCCTCCGCGTCGTGCTGCCACTCTCACTGCCGGGGGTAATCACCGGGTTCGCACTAGCCTTCGCGCATACACTTGGCGAGTTTGGTGTGGTGCTGATGATCGGCGGCAACATCCCGGGCGCTACCAAAACGATCTCGATCGCGATTTATGACGATGTGCAGGCGCTCAACTATGACGCCGCGAATCACGCTGCTTTGCTTCTGCTGATTATTTCGTTCCTTACGCTCTCGCTCGTTTACGGCCTGAATCGCCGCTCGCAGGTTTCTGCGCTGGGGATGAGCCGATGAAGGCAATCGTCGAACGGGAGCAGCAGACATCGAACACGTTGTACGCATCGGTGCGTCACTCCTCGAGCAATGCCTTCCAACTCCAGGTTGAAGTCACTCTTTCCCCCGGCATCACTATCTTGTTCGGGCCATCCGGGGCAGGGAAGACTACTCTGCTCGACTGTCTTGCAGGACTATCACGACCGAACTCAGGGAGGATCGTGGCCGGTGGGCAGACCCTTTTCGACAACGTGCAACACGTTTCCTTCCCACCGCAGAAACGAAATTGCGGATACCTGTTTCAGACGCTGGCACTCTTTCCGCATATGACTGCGCGCCAGAATGTCGAGTACGGCTTAGCGCATCTATCAAAAGCGGAACGACATGACAGGTCAGAGGCAATCCTTCGATCGTTTCGAATCACCGAACTGGCAGATCGCAAACCGCCACACATATCGGGCGGCGAACGCCAGCGCGTAGCATTAGCACGGGCTCTCGTAACCGATCCGCGTTTCCTTTTGCTCGACGAACCGCTGACGGCGCTCGACGCGGCGACCAAGTCCCGAATCGTTGATGACCTAAGGGATTGGAACCGGTCCCATGGAATCCCGATCCTCTACGTCACGCACGACCGGAGTGAAGCTTTCGCACTCGGGGAGCGTGTCATTGTCCTTGACGCTGGAAGCGTGATCGCCGAAGGCACGCCGCAGGAGGTGCTCGACTCGCCCCGGCGAGAGACCGTTGCGCAACTAGCCGGCTTCGAAAACGTCTTCGATGCAACCGTCACCGCGCTGCACGAAGCCGATGGAACCATGACTTGCCGGATCCTTCCTCCAGCCCCCATTCGCTCCAAAGCCGCGCTGGAGAAGTTCTTTGTGGAATCGGGAATTGGCGGAAGGGAGCACCTTTCGCAAAGTAAAGCTCCATCAGCTCAAGTTTCGATCGAGGTCCCGCTCGCTCGCGCGGAACTCGGAGAGACTCTGCGAGTCGGCGTTCGTGCTGGCGATATCATGATCTCCCTCGAACGGCCAACCGGCCTCAGCGCGCGTAACCTGCTGGCGGTGGAGATCGCAGGGCTGCGAAGGGAAGGGGTAACCGCAATAGTCGAAGTCCTCTTTGCGGAGGATCGTGCAATTCACGCGACGCTTCACCTCACCCCACGGGCCGTCGAATCACTGAAACTGAAAGTTGGAGATATGGTATGGCTTGTACTGAAGACCCATTCCTGTCACGTGATGAGAGGCTGAGGAGCAGGGTGAAATTTCTGGAAAAGTCTCGTGATCTCGGTCACAGACTGGATTCAAGGCTGGACGGTATCTTCTATCTAGATGAAAACGATTTTCAATTTCATAAATAATAGAAGGTCTTCTTACATGCAGCGTTTCTTCTCCGTTCTCGCGCTCTTTGTCTTTCTTGCTCCCTTCGCGATTGCCCAGGAACCCAAGGGGATTCAGGACAATAGCTTTCTAATCGAGGAGTCCTACAACCAGGAGGCAGGCGTCGTTCAGGAGATCAGTTTTTTCACATGGTCTCCAAGCACGCACTCCTGGCTTTACAGCTTCACCAACGAATGGCCCGTCACCGGCATCAAGCATCAGTTCAGCTACACGATTACCGGCACGCATAGTGGCGATTTTGGCGGCTCTGGCGCAGGAGTGGGCGATACCGCCTTGAATTACCGTTATCAACTGGTCGGCACCGGCGATACCCGTTTAGCCGTCTCTCCCAGGTTCAGCATTTTGCTGCCAACCGGCGACTCGCATAACGGGCGCGGCTTCGGCGGCACCGGATATCAAACCGATATTCCTGCCAGCATCATGTTGCATCCCAAGCTTGCGATGCACTTGAACGCCGGCGCAACCTGGGTACCCCATGGCAAGAACGAACTGGGCGAGCGCGCTGGTTTGACCGGCTACAATCTCGGTCAGTCGTTTGTCTGGTCCGTGAAGCCACGGTTTAACCTGATGTTCGAGACCTTCTACAGCGATATGGAAGGTGTAGCCGCTCCGGGCAAAACAGTCCGCCAAAAAGACCTGCTGCTCAGCCCGGGTTTTCGCTGGAGCTACAACTTCAAGAACGGTCTTCAGATTGTTCCAGGCCTCGCGTTTCCGATCGGCGCAGGACCAACCGCCGGAGAAAAGGGAGTCATCCTTTATCTCAGCTTTGAACAACCCTTGAAGATTCTGAACTGGCAGCGGAAGAAGTAATTACAGGCTAGAAGCCGACGAAGACCGGCTCCGGCTGAAGCTCGATCCCAAACGTGTCACGCACCTTGCGTTGGACGTGATCTTTGAGCGCAATGACTTCGGCCGCAGTTGCACCCCCGCGATTGACGATCGCAAGAGCGTGGCGCCGGGAGATTCCGACGCGGCCCAACGTGAAGCCCTTGTGAACTCCGCTCTGTTCGACTAGCCACGCTGCGGCTACTTTGACCCGACCGTCGCTGGCCGGGTACTTCGGCGGAGTCAGTCCACGACCGGCGACTTGCGCCGCGATCCGGACATATGTTGCCGAATCAACGACGGGATTCTTGAAGAACGACCCCGCACTTCGGCAGTCCTCGTCGCCATCGACGATCAACATTGCCTTGGTTTGACGAATAGCTCGTACGGCATCGCGAGTTTCGCTCAAAGTAGGGGTATGTTGCGTTTGTGCGAAGTGTCTTTTTAGATCTGCATACTCGATCTTGGGGGTGCCATCGGGCTGAAGAGCGAAGATCACGCTGGTGATGATGAATTTGTCGCGGTCGATGGTGTTGAAGCGGCTGGAGCGATAGCTGAAAGAGCATTCCTCATTGGCGAAGTCGAGGAATTTCCCGGTGGCCAGCTCGAATGCGCGCACCGCGTCGATAGTTTCACTGACATCCTGTCCGTAAGCTCCGACGTTCTGCACCGGCGTTCCGCCGACCGACCCGGGGATTCCGCTCAAACACTCAAGCCCAGCACACTTTACTCGGACGGCCAGCGCAACCAACGAATCCCAGTCTTCTCCCGCGCCCGCCTGAAAGAGTTCTTTGCCGTCCCGGCGTGTGCGGTTCACGCCCTTGAACTGGATTCGTAAGGTGAGACCCGGCCATCCTTTATCCGAAATGACGAGATTGCTTCCACCCCCAAGCACGAACAAGGGAAGCCGGCACTCCCCAGCCCAACCGACGGCGGAGCGGAGTTCGCTCTCGTTTCCGACTTCGCCGAACCAGCGCGACGGACCGCCAACGCCGAGTGTGGTCATCGGGCCGAGTGGAACGTTTTGCGAGAACTCCATGGCACCACTATAAATCGTCCTGTCGAGTGCCCACCGGTGCCGCTCTCGGTTCCTTGAGCCGATTGCCCCCTCCCCGCATCTAAAAGCTGTACTATTCCACAGGAGGATGTACCGGATGCCGATGTACCCAGAATTGATGGTGATCCCTATGCGCGAGGAATTAACGCGCGTGG
>Ga0163163_10001346_pt1 | contig 20738 bp, 20 predicted proteins | sample S65metaG_FD_119766 | JGI IMG/M metagenome (GOLD analysis project Ga0163163, IMG submission 119766) | Switchgrass rhizosphere microbial communities from Kellogg Biological Station, Michigan, USA - S6-5 metaG | ecosystem: Host-associated > Plants > Roots > Rhizosphere > Soil | place: USA...
AGCATCCCTGCCCGTCCTAGCTCGTTTCCGGTCACATTCCCAGACGGTACCCGCAAACGCAGAAACGTCTTGAACGATGGAGCGCCCCCCGCGATCTGCGGCCACCCCCAGATCTTCGCGGCCCCCTGCAGCGACTCCGGCGGGAGCCGGCCATCCGATCTGGCTCGAACACCGAGGCCAGCAGCCCGGTCAGCCACGCGTCCCGGACCGCGCTGCGCGACGGCGGCCTGCCACCGGCTCAGGCCGGGTCGCGGGCGCTTCGGTCACATGGTCCTGGTCTGAGGTCAGCGCGCGGCGAAGCCGGGCTCCGACGGCGACGGTGGCGAGGCAGCCGGCACACAGCAGGCCAATCCAGACTGCGGCTGCACCGGCAGCGATAAGGCCGGTCGCAAGTGCGGGGCAGATGATGAACGCCAGGGACTGGGAGAGGGCGGCGAGTGAGTTGGCCCGCCCGCGGAGCCTGTCGTCCGCAAGGCGATTGACAAGCGGGCTCACAGTGGGTGCCAGCACGGTCTCGCCGAGCCCGAACAACGCAGCGAAGCCGAACACGAAAGCAATTCGCCCGGTGGCCGCGGCCGGCAGTGCAGCGAGGCCGAACACCGCCCAGGAGACCGCGAGGATCAGCCCGCTGATGGCCAGCGCGCTGCTTCGCCGGGCGCGGCGGACGCGGCGCAGCACGAACAGCTGGGCGAGCACGATGAGGGCGGTGTTGACGGTGAGCGACAAGGCCACGACACGCGCCGACACGTGTGCTTCGACTGACGCGTAGGCCGGAAGGCCAGAGTCAAACGCCGGGTACGCGGTGAAGGCAACGATGAGCGATGCCACCAGGACCAGCCGCAGGCCAGGGCGGGCAAGCACGTCCCGGTAGCCGGCTCGCGGCTCTTTCCTAGCGGGCGCGGTGCGCAGAGCGGGCAGGAAGGTCAGCACCACGGCGAAGATCAGGCACGATACGGCGTTGGCCAGGAACAGGACCTGGAAAGACCCGGGATGATGCACGTTAGCGACGGCGGCTCCGAGTACCGTGCCGACCCCGATCGCGGCGTTCTGCACGGCGAAGTTGATGGCGAACACGCGCTGCTGGGCGGCCGGTTCCGGGGTCAGCCCGGCGATCACGGTCGCGAGGGCTGGGAACATCGGTGCCCAGGTCGCGCCGTAGACGAGCAGGGCGGGCAGCGCGGTTGCGGCATTGTGCGCCCAGGCGAGCAGTACCTGGGCGGCCGCCTGGCCCAGGATGACGCCGGTGAGCACCCGGCGCGCGCCGAGCCGGTCGAGCAGGACACCGGAGACGGGCACGGCCAGGAGGCCGGCGGCCGCCGCGGCCGCCAAGAGCAGACCCGCAACGGGGAGCGCGATGCCGCGGGCCTGGTGCAGGTAGATGAGGGTGAACGCGATGACCAGTCCGTTGCCGGTCATCGCCACCGCGTTGCCCGCCAGGAACAGACGAGTCACGCGCGGCAGGGCGGACCCGGGCACGCTTCCCTCACCTGCCCGCCGGGGGGCCGGCGCTGGGCGTGCCGCCTGGCCTGCGGGCGACTACTGTCACTTCCACCCGCATTCCGGCCACCAGGCTGCTGCCCACCGTAGTGCGAGCCGGCTTTACCGGGCCCGGGAACTGCTTTGCGTAGCTGGCGTTGAACTCGGCAAACTGCCCGAGATCGCTCAGGTGCACGAGGCAGGAGACGACGTCGTCGAGCGACGCGCCGGCCGCGCGCAGCAGAACCTCGATGTTGCGGAACACTTGTGCGGTCTGGTCGGCGATGTTGTCGCTGACCAGCTCGCCAGTCTCCGGGTCGAAGCCGCCCTGACCGGACAGGAAAATCCAGTCGCCGGTCACCAGGCCTGGAGAGTACGGGCCGGCCGCCACGGGGGCGCCAGGCGGGGTGATGAGCTCGGTCATGACGGCGGTTCCTCCTGTTGTGTCACGGGGCAGGGCCGTACAAGGAAATGGCTATATATGGTCAGGAAGGGGGCGTCGGCTGGAAGACCGGCCAGCAGACCTCTGTCACATAGTTGTGCTCGTCGTCGGTGTCGAACTCGCCGACCAGGAAGTGCTCGCGGATCGGTCCGTCCGCGCCGATCTCGCGCTCGGCAACGTACGTGCCGAGTGCGCCGCTGGTCTGATCCAGGTCGGTCAGCGAACCCCGGTGGATAGCGACCGCCAGCTCAGCTGACGGGATGTCGACCATGGCTGCACGGCCGGAGCCAGGCACCTCACCCGAGACGGGGACGTAGGCCGTCACCTCACCAGCCTCAAGCTCGAAGAAGTCCGCTGAGTACAGAGCCGCTCGCGGGCCGGCCGGTGGCATATCTGCGGCTGCGAGGACGGCATCGATGTCCCGTTGCGCAGCGCTGAGCCAGGCGCCAAGGCCCGGAATCGATACCTTGCCGGAGATAGCGACTGCGCGGACGGCGCTCACCAGACGATGGGAGACGGTGATCGGCGTCGGCGGTCGCATCAGCAGGGAGCGGAGGGAGGCGAGGACGGACTGGGTAGCCGCAAGCTGCGTTTCCATCCGCTGCACGTGCGCCGCAATGACCTGATTGCGGGTGGCCAGATCCGCTGCCTCAAGTACTGCCCTGATCTCTTCCAATGGCATGGCGAGGTCTCGGAACCGGCGGATGACCTGCGCGATCCGGACTTGCTCAGGGGCATAGAACCGGTAGCCAGAGTCCGGATCGATCTCCGCGGGACGCAGCAGGCCAACGTCGTGGTAGTGCCGCAACGCCGGCACGCTCAGCATTGTCATGCGGGCAAAGTCGCCGATCGCTACCCGAGCCGCCATAACCACACCTTTCTGAGCAGGATCTTTCTCAGCCCCTCACGTCGGCGCGCAGCGGGATCGCGGCCAGCGAGCCGGCGCGCGCGCCTCGCGGCCCGCGCTTCGCGGCGGACCAGGCTGGCTAGCCGGCGCCGATCGGCGGCGGCGAGCATCGCTCTGCGCCGCTCATGATCGAGCATCCCGGTGATGTCTGAGTGCACCATGCCTCGACCTTGAGGTCTCCTGTTACCTGAGAGTCAAGCCGAGGCATCGCCGCACGCCGTTGGTACGGGCCGTTAGCAGGCAGTACTGCCGCTGACGGCGGACTCTTGCGGAGCATCGCCACGGACCCGATCGTCGTCCATCTGACCGAGTTGTCCACCGGACCGCTCATGACCGGCCGCCGAGCACAAACTCAGCGGAGAGAGCGTTGGCGTAGGCCGTTGGTTCCGCACCCTCAGCGGACACTGCTTCCGACGGGTCTCTGGCTCCGGGTGAGGTCGCATAGGGATACCCATCATGTGATTCGCCAACAGATCCGCGACACATGTCCGCCAGCTGATATGCGACAGGTCTAGAAGCCTGCCGATCACGTGACGGGCGGCGGGAGATTGCCGGTCATGCTCCGGGGCGGTATCACGTTTCGCCGTATTCGGGCTGGGCGCAGTGGACCATCATCTGGGCGTGCTTCGCCTCGGCGAGCACGCTGCGGCGCCGCGCTGGTCTTAATCCTCGCCTGCCACGGGTCCGTCGAGGTTGACAGCGCGAGACGGCACAGCTACACAGGGAAGAGAAGACTGTGATCTGAGCCACAGATCTGGACCGCTATCTGACGGTATTCATTCTGGCCAGCAGAATTCGGCAGTGGCTGCGGGGGGCTTAGCTATGGTCGACGACGTGGCTGAACAGTCCGGATCCACCGAGGTAGATCCGGGCGAGACGCTTTCCACTGAGGACGATGCAGCTAGCCCAAACCCCGGCGGCAGTGATAAGCAGCTAAAGGGCCAATGTTTTCGTAACAGGACGCCCGACCGCCTACGGTTGCGTAATGCCCATGGCGACGAGTTCGTATTTGCACCGCTTGAAGAGAAAATACTGCTTGAAGGGAAAATACTGCACGGGGAATGGCCGTTGCAGGAGCTCTGCGATCGTGAACTGCTTGGGAAGGAGAATCCACAAAAAGAAAAGAACTTCGAATGGATAATTGGCCCCGCATTCTATTTGGGCCTCGCTGGCCTTGGCGTCGCATCAGCCATCGCTGGAGATCACCCAGCTTATAAGGCCCAAGTCTGGGTAGTCGTAGGCACTATTTATGTCGTATTGGTCAGCTTGGCGGCGATTACCACCTGGAGGGGCGGTGTAACTGTCGCCCGGCAGGCAGCGCAGTTTGGCATGCTTTTCCTCGTTATCCTCGTCGGCACGGGACTCCCATTCGTCGTCGCTTGGCGATTCGGTCAGGAAAAACTGTGGGCGGACCATTCTATGGCTACGTTGGCCAGGCTCCTTCAGGTTATCTTTGTGAGCTTGGCCTGCATAGTTCCAGGTCTGCTTTTCTTTCTCTTCGACCGGCAGCGGCTCAGCACACTTCGCGACCGCTTTGAGCAGCAGATCTTCCGCCTCGATCCAAATGTTGCCACGCTATCCGACGTCTACGCTCGATATGGAAGACAGATGGACGAGGCCTATGGCCAGTCCAGAGACCCTGCCGCGGTGCGGTTGGCCCGGCAAGGACGGTGGCCCATCCTGGTCGCCACCTTCGCGCTTGCGCTCGGCTGGATCCTCACCCTTATGCCCGCCGGAAGACTAGGTAACCCCACTACCCCGGACGATATTGCCCAACTACTCGTGCCCCAACGCAACGCAGTCGCCTTCGGCTTCCTAGGTGCCTACTTCTACGCGATCAACCTCGTATTGAGGCGCTACGCACGTGGCGATCTCCGCCCAAAGGCTTACAGCGCAATCACAGTCCGGATTCTTGTGGTAGTCATACTTGGATGGCTGGTCGACGCCACTACACTCCTGCCGGGCGAACCGATCTTGATCGTGGCCTTCCTCATTGGTATCGTGCCTGAGACCTTTCTCACATTCCTGCGTGAGATCTACCGAGGCCGAATCGTCGCACCGCTCACCAAGAACCTAGATGAGGCCCTTCCACTCCAGGATCTGGAAGGCATCGACCTCTACGACCGCGCGCGATTGTCGGAGGAAGGCATTACCAACATTCAGGCACTGGCCCATCACGATCTAGTAGATCTGCTACTTGAAACACGAATCCCCGCAGGTCGCCTCGTTGACTGGATCGACCAGGCCATCCTTTACCTACACATCGTCGATCCCGCAGAGGACGCCCCCGCCAACTCAAAGAAGGACGCTCCAGCCGACTCAAGAAAGTACGCACAACGGCTCCGACAGCATGGGATACGTACCGCGACCGACCTCCTGACTGTATTCGACAAGTGCAAGGACGAGCCAGTCCGGGATCAGCTTCGTCGTGTTGTTACCGACGATTCCAAGGATGGTGGGAGTCGAAATTTGGACATCCTGGTCGCAAGCTTGCAGGATGACGAATGGCTGAGTTTCATACGGTATTGGCGATGCAACGTAGCAACCTTCGAGCGAGTGATAGAGATCAAGGAGGGCAGGGTTTCCGAGACTCGTACCGTCTGTTCTCATGCCTGCGGAAGGCATCCTGAGAAGCCCGGGATCCAGGACGAACCTTAACGGACCGCTGAAAGTCTCCTGACATCACCACCGGGACCAGCTCAGTTTCGGCTCGGTGCGCGTCGCCGTCACGGCTGGCTACGCTCCGTCGCGCATCCAGTCAGATACGTGCTCGCCGATCATGATGCAGGTGAGGTTGATGTTCGCGCGCGGGATTGACGGCATGACCGATGCATCAACCACGCGCAGGTTCGGGATGGCGCGGACGCGGCAATGCTGGTCGACCACTGCCATCGGATCGCCAGGCGGACCCATCCTGGCCGTGCCGGAGGGATGGAACTGAGTCGATACGGTTGCCCTGACATAGGCCGCAAGCGCGTCGTCCGAGCCCATCGTTTCCTCCGTTAGCAGCGCGACGTGGTGCGTGTGGCGGGCGATCTCCGGCTGGTGGGCGATCTGCCAGGCGAGACGGACGCCCTCGACGAGCCTGCGCAGGTCCTCCGGGTCGGTGGCGAAGTTGAGCTGGATCAGCGGCTGGGCCCGCGGGTCGGTGCTCACAAGCTCCAGGCGACCGCGTGCGTGCGGGCGTTCGAGCGCGACGGGGAGCCCGATCGCGAGCGGTGTGCCCACCGCCGCGACCGCCTGCTGGCCGCCGATGCCAGCCACGTCGACGTGGCTGAACACGACTTGCTGCATGTCGTTGAACTCGCCCGAGCCGGGTGCGGTGTAACGCAGGACCACCTGCGCAAGCGGGGTCTGCGGGTCGCAGCTGCCCGGCTTAGGGACGAGCAGCAGCCGGGTGACCGGGTGATCGGCCAGACCCGCACCGACGCCAGGAAGGTCCGCCACCAACTCGATGCCCAGGCCGGCCAGCTCGGCCTTGGGGCCGATACCCGAGCGGAGCAGGATCGCTGGCGAGCCGATAGCGCCGGCGGCCAGGGTGATGCGCCGCCCGCGGACCAGTGCTGGCTCGCCTTCACCAGCGATGTCCACACCGACCGCCCGGTCGCTGGCGACCAGGACCCGGTTGACCAGGCAGCGCGGACGGATGGTGAGGTTAGGCCGGTGCCGGGCGACCATCAGGTAGGCGATCGCCGTCGACAGGCGCAGGCGGCCCCGACGGTTTTGCGGGAACGGGCCCACGCCAGCCGCTTGCGGATGGTTGTGGTCGGTGACCTCGGGGAAGCCAAGGCGGCGGCAGACCTCGAAGAAGGCGCGCTGGACCGGGATCAGCTCGTCAAGCCGCCAGCGGCAGATCGCGACCGGGCCGCCGCGCCCATGCAGCTCACCCGCGCCCTCCGGGTCGTCTTCCAGCCGGCGAAAGTGCGGCAGCACCTTCACCCAGCTCCACTCATCGTTGCCCAGCGCCGCCCACTCGTCGTAATCGGCCGGCACGCCACGCAATGCGATCGTGGCATTGACAGCAGACGAGCCGCCGACCACCCGGCCACGCGGATAGGGGATGACCCGGCCGGGCACGGCGTGCGCGGTCAGCGCCCAGTCGTGCTCCTGCAACGACATGCGCCAGCCATCCTGAATATCGGCAGGGGCCGACTCGAGCGTCGCGTAGTCCGGTCCTGCCTCCAGCAGCAGGACGCGGCGGGCCGGCTCCTCCGACAGCCGCGCCGCCAGTACTGCACCGGCCGAACCGCCACCCACGATGATGTCGTCATACTCCATGCGCCCAGACCTCCTGCGTGTCGCAGCACGGACGGGGTGACCAAGCAACCCTAGATAGTTCCGCCCGCAGCGCTCTGAACGAAACAATGCTGCGTCATGCGCGCGGCGGCTTCTAGAGATCTTCTTCGCGGAGCACGTCCAGGTTGCGGAACGTCAGCGTGCTATCGCTGATCCCGGCCAGGAACGCGGCGAACTCTCCCGTCTCGGGCCGGCCGGAGTTCTCCATGCCCAGCTCGTAAGAGGCAAATTCCACCATGAGCAGGTAGCGGCCCTGGACGTCGCGGTCTCGTCTCAGCACGGCCCGATGTGGTATCCGGTGACCGTCGGATCTGGCCATCCACTCGTCGAGGCCAGTGCTGAATTCGTCAATGCGCTCCGTGGTGAACTCGATGATCTGCGCGAATTTCATGATCCAAACCTCCGGGTACTGCGAGCAGGCCGCTGCGGCAGGTCAGGCCCGTGCCTCAAGCACGATGTTGAAGGGGGTCTCCGCTACCCGCCGGAGCGAGGGGAAGCCTGCGCCGGTGACGATCTCGCGCAGCCGGGCCTCACCGGCCTGCGCGCCGAGCGCGGTGCCGGTGTCCTGCGACAGAGAACTCGGCGTGCAGAGCAAGGTTGAGAAGCCGTAGTAGGCGGCGCCAACCGGATTGAGGTTTCCGGTGATGTCGTCGCCGGCGAAGGGCTCTATGAGCATGAGCGTCCCGCCGGGCGCGAGCTGAGCGCGGGCGTGAGCGCATGCACCGACAGGATCGCCCATGTCATGCAGGCAGTCGAAGAAGCACACCAGGTCATAGGTGCCGCTGAAGGTTGTGGCCGACGCGACGTCGAAGCGTACGTGCTCGGCCAGCCCGGCATCGGCGGCGCGCTTGCGTGCGGCCTCGATGGAGCCGTCGTGCGCGTCAAAGCCGGTGATCGCCGAGGCGGGATAGGCCTGGGCCAGCAGCAGCGTGGACGCCCCGTGGCCGCAGCCGACGTCGGCGACCCGCGCCCCAGCGGTGAGCTTGGCCTCAATGCCATCCAGGGCAGGGATCCACGCGCTGGCGAGGTTGTTCAGGTATCCCGGCCGGAAGAACCGCTCGCAGCCGCGCAGGACATGCTCGTCATGCGCCCCCCACGCGAACCCGCCGCCGCCGCGGAAGCGCTCGGCGATCTTGTCCGTGGCGTACACCGAGCCCAGCGCGATCTCGAACGCGCCGATCACGCATGCAGGGCTCGTCTCGTCGGTGAGTGGCACCGCATGCTCATCTGGCAGCGAGAACTGCCCGTCGCCGTCGTAGGTCACATACCCGCGCGCCGCCTGAGCGCACAGCCATTCCCGGATGTAGCGCTCCGTGGTGCCAGTGCGCGCGGCCAGCTCTGCTGACGTAATTGATCCGGTCCCGGCCATGGCCTGGTACAGGCCGAGCTTGTCGCCAAGGACGACCATGGCGCCGCCGAGCAGCGCACCGACATCGGCGACAGCCTGGCTGACGAACTCCATCATCTGAGACTCATCCATCTGAATCCCCTTCCTTCCGGGCAGCGGTGCTACTCGGCGGGGTGAATTTCCTGGTCAGGACGCTACGGACCGCGGGCAGCGTCAGCATCCGTACTTGTACGGAATAGGGAGGCTGGCCGGTCAGGGCGAGTCGGGAGCCAAGCCGAGCTGGGCTGCCCGCCGGGCCAGGTCGGGCTTGGAATGCACGCCGAGCTTGGCGTACGCGCGCGCGAGATGGCTCTCCACGGTTCGCTCGCTAAGGAACAGCGCAGCCGCGATGGCCGGCGCACTCTCCCCGGCCACAGTCAAGGCGACGATCTCGCGTTCCCGTCGGCTCAGCGCCTCCGCCCCAGTCGCGTATCGCCTGGTGCGCGGACGGGCGGACGTGCCGGTAAGGAAGGTCTCGATGGCGTCGAGGATCTCGTCGGCGTCCCCCAGCCAGGGCCGGTGATCCACACCGGATGCCTCAATGAGCTGTGCGCCGTCAATGTGCGCGGCGAGATAGCGGCTGTTGCCGACGTCCACCCACTGCTCGTTCGTTCGGTGGATGACCAGGGTCGGGACAGCAACCTGAGCCAGCAGGTGGCGGATGTCGAGCTCGGCGTTCAGGCCAAGGGCCCCGCGCCCCATCGAAGGGCTGGCCGCGGCCCGTAGGTAACGTGCCCACCATGCCTGGTAACGCTCGTCGTCGGCCACGCTGGGGTTAGCCGCGGCCCACCACTTCCCGCTGGCCCAGCCCTGGTCCATCCCACGCAAGACTTCCGCCAGATGCCCGGCAGACCAGCCCCACGGGTAGCCCGCGGTGCGGAGTCGGCGGGCGAACGACCCATAGGTGACCAGCGAAGCGGACCGGTCCAGATGGGCGACCGCGAACGCGATGCACAGGCACCCCCCGTCGGAAACACCGAACAAGGCAGCCCGCTGCGAGCCAGCCGCATCCATCACGGCCCGGATATCGTCCATCCGCTCAGCCAGGCCAGGGGGCCGCGAAACCGGATCCGACAGCCCCGTCCCCCGCTTGTCGAAGAAGATCACCCGGGTGAAAACTGCAAGCCGCCGCAGAAACCGGGCCAGATACGGCTCTTCCCAGGCAAGCTCAATGTGCGAGATGAAACCAGGCACGAACACCAGATCAACAGGTCCATCGCCGAAAGCCTGATAGGCGATGTTCACCTCTCCGCTCCTGGCGTAGCACGTGTCTGGCACCACATCAGTCTGCAGGCAGCCACATCCAGCAGTCCACCACCGACCCTGCCCGACGGTCTCTGCGGCCACAGCCAGCACGAGCGCAGATGGTTCAGCTGATTAAGTCGGTGGGTTCACCTCCGTTACGTTCTTCGCCAGCCTGGATGCAGTCCGGGCCTTAGCCGGAAACGACTACGAGCAGGCTGTCATCGAGGAAGCGCCCGGCAGGCGCTGAGCCGATGGGTGAGCAGGTCACCCACCGATTCCGGCTGAAGAAAGCTGACAAGACCGGCGTGGTCGCCCGGGGACGGCTCACCGAAACTCCGCAAGATCGTTTGGCAATGGGATGAGCGGCGATCACGCGCCGGGAGGATACTGCGCCATATGCCAATAAGAACAGCCACATGCGGTGATTGCGGGGCTTCCAGCACATTCCCGGACGGCGACTGGGAGAAAGCCCAGCGGCGTTTGATCGATGCCTGGGCGCAGGCGCACCAGCGAGACGCACATAGCGGTGAGACAGTCTCAGCCTGGGACCTTGATCCGAACCCGATGTTCAACCGCGACTGAGGCGTGGCCGCAACCCCGGCGGGAGGACCAGCACGACCCCAGGCAGGCCCCCGCCAGGGCGCGCGGGCTAGCTCTTGGCCGGCCCTTTCCTGCGCTTCCTGCGCGGGTGCTCGATGATCGCGTCCGGGCCCGGGAATATCAGGGCCGTGTGGCCGTCATCGAATCGCACCAGGTAGGGCGGCTCCCCGCCCGCCCCGCGGACCTCTACGATCTCGCCTTTCCGCTCCGGGTGGCCAACGATGTTGGCGCGCAGGTGGAGCCTGTCCCCGATGGCTGCCTGCATGCAACCACCTCCTTATCGCGTCGGGTCGGGCAGGTCGCATCCGCGCTGCCCGCGCGCCGCAGGACACGCTGGCGATGTACCCAGACTGGCAGGAGGCAAGCATCCACCGGGACTCACTTGCGGGTGCCAGGCAGCCGGGTCGCCGCGAGGATCCGGCGCTTGGCCTCATCCTGCTGGCCGCTCATAGGCCATCGGGGTTGTCTTTCCATAGGTAGAGGTCGCGAAGCAGGCAGATCTCCGCGCCGTGGTGGATGACTTCGAGGTGGGTGTAAAGGATGAGCTTCGCCATCGGCGCATTGGCGTACTCGGGTGGTGAGATGGGTCCTTGCGGCCTGGCGAGCCCTGCCGTGCCGAGGCTGCGCACGTCGCTGACCCACGCGTCGTGCCCGTCATCGAGCTGGCGCAGTGCTGTTTCAGCGGTGCCCGGGTAGCGGACGGCCGGGTGGCTGGCGGGCGTGTCACCGAAGTGGGGTGCAGTTGGTGGCCCGAATGCGTCGATGAGGTGGGCGAGTCTCCAGGCGATGGTGGTGACGGGCTCGCGGTCGTGCGGCGGCGGGGCGTAGTCCATGGTGAACTCGCCCGCGCCGAGCGAGATCGGCGCCGGGCTCTGGCCTCGGCGGCTGATGGTCCAGCAGCCGCGGACTGGCTGCCAGTAGTACTCATCATCGGTCAGGCCGTCCAGCCGGGGCCGAAGCTGATGCTGCCAGTGCCACTCGAGCTGGTCGACCAGTTCGGCGTTCCAGTCAATGTCCATGCCCGGACGATAGACGTGGCTGTGTTGCGCAGGCCTTGTAGCGACTTACCTTGCCGACCGGTTCTATATGTCTGGCCAGTGGTAGCTGGCCAGGTAGGGAGCGGCAGGAGCGCCGGTTAGTCAGTGATTCGCCGCTCGTCGGCCCGGGCTGCTGCTGGTGTCAGTGGTGAAGGTGGCGGTGGAGGGCAAGGACATCGTGTCCGAAGTCGCGCGAGGGGTCGCGCCATACCGAGTGCGCGTGGTTCGCGCCGCGCTGGGTGTTGTCCCACTCGAGGAGGAGGTCCGGGCCCTGCAGCCGGTAGTAGTGGGGCTGGCCTGGCTCAAGCGACCCGGCCCAGGCGATGTGGACGGCATCGAGGACGTTGCCGTGATAGCGCCACAGCGGGGAGACGCCGTCGGGGACGCGGGCGAGGTACGTGCCTAGCAGCGCGCGCAGGAGCGCACGTTGCTCCTCATCAAGTTCGGTGGCAGGCAGGCCCTTGGGTACTTCGGTGAATTCGACGGCCCGGTGGTCGTTCTCGTCGAACCCTGCGGCCGTGTCGATGGCGTCGCTGAGGGCCTGAAGGCGTTCCTGCTCGGCCGGATCGGGGAATCGCCTGGCGCGCCAGATCCCGGTCAGCGGGATCACGCGGTCGCCCTCGGAGACCTTGCTGCGGTTGGCCGTAACGAGATCGGAGGGTGCCTTCGGCAGGAGAACGGCGCGGGCCGCGAGCCGGGGGCGGAGAGAGCTGACAAGTTCCCGCGCCAGATCCTCCACACGGCCGAGTGGCCGGTGCACCATCTCGCCGAGGAGAGGGGAGGATGCCGGGTCGGCGCCCATGAAGCAGGGCGTGGTGGAGATCACCACGCCGTTGGCGATGAGGTAATTGAGAGAGACATGATGGCCGCCGAACCGCCATCCCCACGCTTCGGGTCCTCCCGGTTCGCCGAAGACCCTGAGGTAGTACATTCCTGGATCCCGGCCGCGTTCCCGGTCGAAGCGCGCGACGAAACCCTCGGATTGGTCCAGGACGTTCTCCAGGCCCATGGTCAGGGCGACCGTGACGTACCCGGCGGTGGACAGCCCCGAGGCCACAAGGCGCATGGCGGCGCGCTGCTGGGCGGATCGCTGCTGGTTCAGGGTCAGGCCGCCATGATCGGTGGGGGTGTAGAACCAGCGGCGCCGTTCGGTGTCCGAGTCGGTGCCCGTCGGGGCCAGGCCGCAGGCCGCCGTCCGCTGCTCGGCATCGAGGCATGCCAGCCACGCCTCCGCGGCCTCGGCCATTGTTTCTGCGGCCTGGCGCCGGGCCGTGAGCTCCGCCTCGGCCTGGGTGGTTCTGCTGCTCATCGGCTGACTCCTGGGTTTTCGGGGTTCTGTGGCCGGTCGCCGCGGATGGCCTGCAGGACATGCCGGTAGGAGCTGCGGTCGATCCTGGCGTCCACGAGAAAGGGGCCCTGGGGGGCTCCTTTCAGCTGGTCACGCAGCTGCTGAGAGGTCGTGGCTGTCGCCGCCGGAACCCCCATGGCGCGAGCTGCCGCCGCGAAGTCGGTGCCGCGGTAGGCCACCGCGGCAGGGTCTGCCCCGGGTGGCTGCTTGAGTTCGATGAGGGTCAGTGTCGCGTCGTTGAAGACGACGACTGTGACGTCGAGGTCCAGCCGGGCCAAGGTCTCCAGCTCGGCCAGGACCATGCCCAGTCCTCCGTCGCCGACCAGGCAGATGACTTTGGAGGACGGTCTCGCCAGAGCGGCGCCGACCGCTGCCGGGAGTGCGAACCCCATGGTGGCCAGCCCGTTGGAGATCAGGACCTGGCTGGGGTGGTCGGTGTTCCACAGAGCCATGGCGACCAGCATGTGGGCGCCCGCGTCGACGGTGACGGTGACATCTCCAGCCGTTTCCCGGACAGTGCGGATCACGTCCTGGGGCCGGAATCCGGCCGAATCGTCCTCCAGCGCGTCCTGGGCCGCCGCCCGGAACTTTGCGCCGGTCCCTGGCGGCCAGGAGGAACGCACGTGGTCCAGCAGAGGGAGCAGGTCGGACCCGTACTCACCGATCAGTGTCCTGGCCCGCTCCCCGAAGTAACGGGCCTCGATGGGGTGGCGGTGCAGCAGGACGACGTCGGCCTGGTATGGCCAGAGTCCTGGCACAGGCTCGACTGGATCCAGCCCCAGGCCCACGATGAGATCCGCCCGGCGCAGCAGGTCCGCCTCGATCGCTGCGCCGGTGAAAAGGCCCGCGTAGCCATCCCAGGATTCGGCGACAGCCCCCTTGGCCTGGTAGGTGGTGAGCACGGGGCAACCGATGCCGGACAGGGCAGGCCGGATAACCCCCGCGGCATCCACGGCGTCCATTCCCACGATCACGACAGGTTGCCGTGCTCTGGCGAGGATGGCGTGCACGTCATCAGCGAGGCCCGCGGTCTGCGCCGTCGTGGAGGCCTGTTCGACCCTGTCGCCGGGGACGGATCGGTCCAGCGTCAGGTGCACGGCCCCGGCCGGCGGGCGACACGCCAGCGCTGCGGCCGCTTCCACGGTCGTGGACGGCTCCTGCCAGCCGAGAACCCCGCTCTGCTTGGCCAGCGGAGCAGCCATCCGCACCTGATCCAGCCGCTGGTGGGCGGTCCGGTGCGACTCCGCGTGCGGGACGCCGTCGGCGAGGAGCAGCAGCGGGAACCGGTCGAGGGTGGCCTGAGCCAGGCCGTTGGCGGCACTGGTCAGCCCCGGGCCGCGGGTGACGACCGCGACGCCTGCTGTACCCGTCAGGCGGCCGAACGTCGAGGCCATGATGCAGGCGGCTGACTCGGTGTGGGCCAGCGTGAAACCGATCCCCAGGCCGGCCGCCGCCTCGATGAGGTCAAGGTTCGCGCCGCCGCCAGGGACGCCGAACAGCCGGCGCACGCCGGCCTGCCTGAGGCCGTGCGCAACCGCAGCGGAAAAGGATGCGGGCCCCGCCATCAGACGACCCGGGGAGAGGACGAGACTGGGGCGTCAGCTTCCCCCGCCCTCCGCTCATCGGGGAGGCCGGCACGCCCCGTCGACCCGGCGAGCAGGCCAGGCAGCGGACCCCTCACACGGCCCCCAGCTGTCGACGGTTGACGGCTCCGGTAGCTCTCCTACCTGCCCTTATCCTGACACTCTCGACCATACTGGCAACAGGTGCCGAGCTCCTGGCGCGGACCCGCTGAACCGGCAATCAGCTGCGGCGTGTCATCGACCCGATATGTCCGATCAGGTCGCGGACCGCTCCGGCGGGCGGTGTCCGTTCCTGGAAATCAGGCTTGCCGGCACCACTTGCCATTGCCCATCGGCCAGGTCACTGGATCGCCCTGGGCCGCCGGGCTCGCTAAGCTCATCGGCGGGACGCAACCGGTCAGTTTCCCCATGGTTGCGAAGACCTGAACGGCTACGGGAAGGGCGCGAGCAAGTGACCAGCCAGGACGCCTCATCAGGCGCGCAGGACAGCGACCTTCCTGCCAGCGCGGCTGAACCGCCGCCGTTCGACATCACCGTGGCTCACCCGGCCCGGATCTACAACTACTGGCTCGGCGGCAAGGACAACTACGAAGCCGACCGGGAAGCCGGTGAGCTTGCCGTCCGGTACAACCCGAACATCCTGCCGGGCGTCAGGGCCAACCGGGCATTCTTGCGCCGGGCCGTCCAGTTCCTGGCCGGGGAAGCAGGGATCCGGCAGTTCCTGGATATCGGCACCGGGCTGCCGACCGCTGAGAACACCCATGAGGTAGCCCAGGCCATCGCGCCGGAGTCCCGGATCGTCTACGTGGACAACGATCCCATCGTGCTGGCTCACGCCCGCGCGCTGCTCACCAGCACCCCAGAGGGCGCCACTGCCTACGTTGACGTCGACGCGCAGGACACCGACACGATCTTGCGCTCAGCAGCGCAGACGCTGGACTTCAGCAAGCCCATCGCGGTGATGGCGCTGATGATCCTGCAGTACGTTCCCGACGCCGACCACCCGCACGAGATTGTCCGGCAGCTGATGGGGGCCGTGCCCTCGGGCAGCTACCTGGCCATCTCTGACACCACGCGGGACATCGACACCGAGCGGGTCAGTGACACCACGGCGCAGCTCAACACGCGGATGGGCCCCGCCCGGATGACACTGCGCTCACGTGCGGAGATCGCGGGATTCCTGGACGGGCTCGAACCCGTCGACCCCGGCCTGGTCCCCCTCCCGCAGTGGCGCGCCCTGGCCAGCCCCGCCCACGTCATACCCTGCTACGCCGCCGTAGCCCGCAAGCCCTGACGGCCCCCGGTCAGGCTGACAGCGCCAGCGCGACGTCGGCGATCAGGTCGGCGGCCGGCTCGATGCCGGCTGACAGCCGGATCAGCGAGGCCGGCGCGGTTTCCGCGGGCCATCGCGCGCGCCGTTCCCAGGTCGACTCAACGCCACCGAAGCTGGTCGCCGGCACGATCAGCTGCGCCGCGGCGATCACCGCGTCGGCTTCCGCCGCCGAGTCTCCAGCCAGTTCGAACGACAGGAGCGGCCCGAATCCCCCGGTCATCTGCGCGGCGGCCACGTCCAGCGTCGCAGCGGTGACGCCGGGGTAGTGCACCGCGCTCACCCGGGGGTGACTGGCCAGATACCGCGCTATCGCCAGCGCGTTCTCCGACTGCCGCATGATCCGCAGGTGCAGCGTCCTCATGCCGCGGAGCGCCAGCCAGCTCTCGAGTGACCCGGGGATCCCACCGCCAGTGGTCCGCCATTCCCGCAGTTCGCACAGCAGATCGCGGTCGCGGGTGACCACCGCGCCCAGCAGCACGTCAGAGTGCCCGGAGAGCGCCTTGGTCAGCGAGTACAGCGACGCGATCGCGCCCAGCTCCAGCGGCCGTTGCAGCAGCGCGGTGGCGACCGTGTTGTCCACGACCATCGGTGCCCCGGCGCCCGACGCCAACTCGCCGAGGCGGGCCAGGTCGGCGACCCGTAGCAGCGGGTTCGTCGGCGTCTCGGCCCACAGCACCGCGGGCCCGGCGCGCAACTCCCGGTCCACGGCCCCGGGGTCGAGCAGGTCAACCGGAACGGGCTCGGCTCCGTGCGGACGCAGCCGCGCCGCCAGCGCCCGCGTGTTGTAGTAGCCGTCTTCGGGCAGCACGATCCGCCGCCGGCCCGGCGCAAGGCAGAGCATCAGAGCCATCGTGGCCGCCTGCCCGGAGGCGAACGCGACCGCCTCAGCCCCCTCGATCGCGCCGAGCGCCTGCTCAAGCGCTTCCCAGCCAGGGTTCCCGTTGCGCCCGTATCCCCACGGCTCGCCCTCTGACACGTACACGCTGGCGGGCACCAGCGGCGGGCTGAGGGGGGAACCGGCTGCCCGCTCGGTGCCGGCGTGAACCAGTGCTGACTCGCGCGATACCCGCGGGGAAGAAGTTGCCAACTGATCATTCTCCAGAACTGGTGATAGCGCTGGCCATGACGGCGGCCTCCGCCCGGCGTTACCTGAGCGGTTGGGTCATCAGCGCAGTGGTCACGTACCGCTCGCCGGTGTCGGCAAGCAGCACGACGATGGTCTTGCCCTCCGCTTCTGGGCGGGCGGCAAGAAGGAGCGCGGCGTATGCGGCAGCGCCGGAAGAGATACCCGCAAGGATCCCTTCCTCACGCGCGAGTCTGCGGGCCGTCTGGAACGCGTCCTCGTCGGTGACCGCTATGACCTCATCGAGTATTGCCTGGTTGAGCACGTCGGGCACGAACCCGACGCCGATGCCGGGCATCTGATGCTTTCCGGCCGGGTGGCCGGAAAGCACAGCGGCACCGGCGGGTTCGACCGCCACCACCCGGCCGGGCATACCCGCGGCAAGCCGGCCGAGTTCGACCAGCGGAGTCCGCCCGACCGTGCCTGTCACATCGGGGAAAATCATGCCGTCTCCGCTGAGGTCTGGCCGGTGGCCTGCTTGATCGATACGAGAGTGCGCTGGATGTCGCGCTCGTCCGTCATCCATCCGGACACGGAAAGCCTGATCGCGTCCTGGCCTCGCCAGGTCGTCGGCCCGAACCAGCACTCGCCGGATTGCTGGGCAGCCTGCGCGATCCGGGCGTGGTCGCCCCCTGTTTCGGTACGTGCGACGACCTGATTGAGGACAACGTCGTTGAGGATTTCGTAGCCGTATTCCCGCAATCCCTCGGCCAGGGTCACGGCATGAGCGCAGCAGCGCTCGACGAGTTCCGCGACGCCATGGCGGCCGAGGGAACGCAGCGCGGCCCATACCTCAACGCCGCGTGCGGACCGGGAGAACTCCGGACCCATGTCCTTGGGCGCCAGGAGCGCGCCCTCCTTGAGGTAGGGCGCCTGGGTCGCCATCGTGGCGTGGAGGCTGTCTGGGTCGCGGACAATAGCCAGCCCGCAGTCGTACGGCGTGTTGAGCCATTTGTGGCCGTCCATAACCCATGAGTCGGCGTGGTCAACTCCCACGGTAAGGCCACGGCGTGCCGGGGAGGCAGCCGCCCACAGCCCGAAAGCACCGTCGACGTGAACCCAGGAACCTGCCGCACGGGCCTTCTGGCAGACCGCGTCGAACGGGTCAAAGGATCCCGAATTGACGTTGCCGGCCTGGAGGCAGACGATCGTGTTCTCATCCAGGGCCGGCAGCCGCTCGGCGATGAGCCGTCCCTGTGCGTCGGCCGGAACACGCTCGATTGTGGCCGTGCCCCAGCCCAGGAGGGTCAGGGCCTTGATCACGGTGACATGAGTCTCCGCAGAGGCCACAACCCGCAGCCGGGGTCCGCTCCAGGCCCCGTCACGGACGGCGTCGTGGCCGGCACGGGCGAGAAGATGGTGACGTGCCGCGGCAAGGCAGGTGAAGTTCGCCATCGTGGCGCCAGTGGTAAAGCTGACGTGGGATCGCTCAGGCAGGCCGAGCAGGTCGACGACCCATTCGGCCGCACACCGCTCCAGCGCGCAGCCGATCGGCGATGTCGCGTCGTTGAAGACCACCTGGTCCCACGTACTGGCCAGCACCCGGGCGCCGAGAGCGGCGGGCAGCGTGCCGCCCACGACCAGGCCGAAGAAACGCCCGCCGGTAGAGGCCACCGTCGCCGGCGATCCGTAGGAATGCAGCTCCTGGATGACGCGTACCGGATCCACCGGGTCCGTGCCCAGCGGGCCCGTCAGCCGGGCCATCAGCCCGAGTGCGGCCGGTTCAGGCGATACGCGCCGCGCCGTGATCGTGCTCAGGTACTCCGCCGACGCGGCATGGGCGGCTGCCAAGGCGTCCAGGGACGGCGTGCTCACAGGTAGGGCTCCAAGTCAGTTCTGAGTGCGGCGCAGGCCTGCTCATCTCGCCGGTAGAAAACCCATCCCTTTTTCCGCGTGGCCACGATCAGCCCGGCATCGGTCAGCACCTTCAGGTGCCGCGACGCGGTCGGCTGGGACACACCCCAGCGCTCGGCGATGAAGACCGCGCACACGCCGTCGGTGACCAGGTCCCCGTCCGTTTGCGGCGGGAAGTGCGCGACGGGATCCTTCAGCCACCGCAACAGGGCCAGGCGACCTGGATGAGACACCGCCTTGCACTGGTCGGTTAGCGACTTAGCCATATAGCTATGTATCTTGGCCTGTACGCCGGCCTGCGTCAAGGCCTGCGAGGCCAGGCCGGGGCTGAGCGCTGTGGGCGGCTTCCCCTAAAGAGAGCGGGTCTCCTGCAGGATGACCCGGCCGCCGACCTCGACCGTGTCGTCCGGACCCGGCCGAGTCACGATCTGCGATCCCTTGCCCTGCATGATGTCCAGCGCCTGGCGCAGCTCGGCGGTGAGCACGATAGCGGATGCCCCGGTGGCTTCGTCCTCGACGATGGCGTCGCCCCGGCGGGGAAATCCCCTGGCCCGCACCCGCCCGGCCGCCCGGTCCTGCCACGCCCACGCGTACAGCCACCCCTCACCTGGCGGCGGGCACGGCAGCGAGTTGACCTCGTGGACTGAGGGGTACTGCTGCATGAGCCTGCCGGGTACCCACTGCGCGCGGCCCCTGACCCAGGTGAACTCGCCGTCCTCCCAGGTTGGCACCGAGCCTGCCGGCGGGCGCAGCGCTTCCGGCCGGGCTTTGAGCTGGCCCAGCAGCCAGGACGTGCCTACCAGGGGATGTCCGGCGAACGGCAGCCGCACGCTGGGCGTGTAGATGTCGATGACCCCTGCGCCGGCGTCATCGACGAAGACGGTTTCGCTGAAGCCCAGCCGCGCGGCCACGGCCCGGCGATCCTGACCAGTGGCCACAGCGTGGCCGTCAAGAACAACGCCGAGCGGATTTCCGTGGCGGCCGCCGGGACCGCAGAACACGCGAAGGACATGAAGATCTGTCACACGCGATGCTAACCGCAGCGACTTGCCCGGGCGGGCCCAGCACCATGCTGGGCAGCTTCGGCTGCGTTCTTGGCTGCGCTGGCCGTGGCCGGCTCCGCGTCGTCTCATCCGCTCATTGCGGCCCGGTGATATAGGTACGCAATGCCCGGCCTTTGGCGTCCAGAATTACCGGCCGGCATTCGGACGGATACCATCGGGCATGCCGCGGCGGACCGGGAGGGATGAGGAGATGGGCGAAGGCAACGTCACCGACCAGGAGCTCACCGACCTCGTCGAGCGGACGGCGGAAGCCGCCTCCGCGCTGATCCGCGGGGATGTCCGCAGGTATCTCACGCTCATCCGGCACGCTGATGACTACACGCTGATGGCGCCGTCGGGCGGGGAGCCCCGGCGTGGGTTTGACGACTCGGACCAGGCTGTTGACGCGCTTGCCGAGTATTTCCGCGGCGGTGGTGAGGCGGATCTGGAGGTCTTCGAGTCCTACCGGTCCGGCGACCTGGTCGTTCTGGTGGCTATCGAGCGCCAGCACGGCGAGGTCGGCGGGCTGCCCGACCAGGACTGGTCGCTGCGGGTGACCCTGGTCTTCCGACGCGAGGGCACGGGCTGGCGGCTGGCCCATCGCCACGCGGACCCGCTGGTCCACGAGATCACCATCGAGCAGGCATTTTCGGTCGCCCGCGGCTGACGCCTGGTCATCGTGGACACCGGCGACCCGCACCTGCCGTGCGACGACGGGCACGCGGTGCAGGCCGCAGTATCAGCTGGGCCGAACCCGGCTGGCCGGCGGGTCCTGCGCTGAATGAGGGGATCGTCAGGCCTCGAGCCGGTAGCTGAGGTCGGCAGCCAGGTCGGCCACGTCCATCTGCGCCTTCTGCAGGCGGCCTGAGTAATCCCAGTTCATCGCCTGCCAGCGAGTGAACTGGTCGAGCACCCAGATGCCGGACTGGCGGCTGCCGTTACCTGACTGGCCGTTCCCGCCGAACGGCAGGTGGGCCTCGGCTCCTGAGGTGGAGTTGTTGACACTCACCATGCCGGCGCTGATTCCCCGCCGGAACTCAAAGGCCTCCCGCGGGTCACGGGTG
>Ga0163163_10001348_pt1 | contig 20710 bp, 21 predicted proteins | sample S65metaG_FD_119766 | JGI IMG/M metagenome (GOLD analysis project Ga0163163, IMG submission 119766) | Switchgrass rhizosphere microbial communities from Kellogg Biological Station, Michigan, USA - S6-5 metaG | ecosystem: Host-associated > Plants > Roots > Rhizosphere > Soil | place: USA...
ACAAAGCGAGAAAGCTAAGTATAAGGTTGTAAAGCCTTACAGCCTCATGGTTCTTTCTCAGCCAGGGGAAGTAGCTCAGTTGGTTAGAGCATCTGACTGTTAATCAGAGGGTCGTTGGTTCAAGTCCACCCTTCCCCGCAAAATAAATTTGGAAATATCACTTTAACTTCTTAAATTTGTGCTTATGTTTGTAGGAATAATTATAGGAGTAGCACTTGGTATTGCAGGTACCCTACTCTACCAGAAATATGTTCTTGGCTTCTTTAAGAAAGTTGGCAAGGCTGTCTCAGATGTTAAAACTGACTTAAAGTAATGAAGTACAACACTTTATATTTCTCTCATCCACAACCCCAGCATCTTTTGCCAGGGTAGAAATCTTTTTTCCATTTTAAATGAGATAACCCTGGCTTTTCTAAGCCGGGGTTTTTGTTTCTGGGAATAGCTCAGTCAGGTAGAGCTCTGGCTTTGGAGACCAGAGGCCGTAGGTTCAAATCCTACTTCCCAGACTTAAAGCCTTGTAGTATAATTGGTTAGCACACGAGCCTTTGGAGCTCGTAGCCTTGGTTCAAGTCCAAGCAGGGCTTCCGTAGTTTTAGCTCAATGGTAGAGCGCCTGACTGTGAATCAGGAGATGAGGGGTTCGAATCCCCCACTCTACTCAAAAGTTTTGAGCTCTATATGGCATTATGTCAGAAAATCTTGACATAATCTGCTTTGTTATGTCTATTTATCCCTTATCTTTGTACTACAAACCAATATAACTAGATGGATGATTCTGTGAGCATACAGGTTCTCAGGAAGAACTTTAAGGAACCTTTAGAGAAGGCACTAAGGTATTACTCCATCTTATCTGCTTGGAATAAATTAGGGCTCTCTACTAGGCAAATCCAGCTTTTGGCATACACTGCTATTAGAGGGACCATTTCCTCCCTCTCCTCCAAAGCAGAATTCTCCAAGTTGTTTAGTAGCTCTCCTGCTACTATAAACAATATGATCTCAGAACTTTCCCAATCAGGTTTATTGGTTAAAGTTAATGGGAAATATAAAGTAAATAAGGCTATAGACCTGGACTTTTCTAAGGATTTAGTAGTAGCATTCAAACTGTTTGCAGCTGAGGGAGGGAAAAATGAGTAACCAGATCAAACCAGAAAAGCTTTCCTTACATGAGTTCCTTATCAGGAAAGCTGCTGTAAAGGTTATGCAATCTGAGAGCATTGTTGAAAAGGTTATCTCTCATCAACACCAATCTATTAACAAAGCTTTTAAAACTACATACGAAATCGAGATAACAGGCTTCTGCAAATTCAAGTTTTCTCAATCGAAGCTAAGGAAAAATATAAGGATCAATGAGAGTATTAGGGACAAGCTTCTTCTAAAGCTTCAAAATGATCCTGACAATCAAGAACTTGCAGAGAAGCTTCGTATCAATACTGAGATATTAACAAATCTTTACCCCCATTTAAAAGAAATATCAGATGAAAATAGACTTCAAGGGTCTACTGGAGGGAATGAGGAACAGCTTGTTTCCACCAGCGGAGATCAAGGAGAAAATAGAGGAGACAGCAGCAGCCAGGATAGCAATTTGTAAAGAATGCCCTAACTATTCCCCTACTGCAATCTCTAATGGCTACAAAACTAGCAGGCCTGACATCTTTTGCACTGATTGTGGATGCAATCTTGAATTTAAGACCAAATGCCTTCATTGTGCCTGTCCTATAGAGAAGTGGGGAGCTCTCTTAGAGGAGACTGAGGAGCAAGAACTAATCAAAAAGCTTAATGATGAAAAGAAGAATAGCAATTCGTAACATCCTCACAAAGGACTTACTCCTACTCTTAGCTCAAGCTAACTCCATGGGTGCCAACTGCATAGATATCTATTATGATATATCCCAACAAGCCCTTTTTGTAGCTCCTGTGTCAGATGAGAAATTTGATAAAAGAAAGAAAGCTAATGATGAGAAGATCAATTTGGAGGAGATGGATATTGAAGGAAGTATAAACGAAGACATATGAGAAAAAACCATCATGAGCAAATCATTGCTCTTTTACGTGAACTAAAAAGTAAGTACCCAAATCAAGGTCTAGGAAGACATATTTCTCTCGCCCTCAGCGATTATGCTGATGGCTGGGATATCTCAGATAAGGAATTTGCATTTGCTTTAGAAAAATACAGAGCCGAGCTTGAGTTAAATACTGTGCCAGATATTGATATTCAAAAGCTTGTGAAAGAAAGCTCAACGTATGAATCCCTCCGAGAAGGGATAGATGATGATTCTGAGGAGGAGGATGAGAATGGCTACTAAGAAGAATAACTATATCAATGCTGAACTTGATTTTGCAGAGGAACAATTAGCCTCCTGGAAGGAATACGTAGAACAGCATCCCTTTGGCTCTCTAAAGGATAGAATAGAGTGGAAAGAAACCAGGGGAGGTGGTATGATGCCTATGGTCGTCTCCTCTATAGAACAACAAGGCAAGTTTCTTCAGGAAACAATGAAGAATTACCTAGCTCTCCTCGACGTTGTTAATAATCTCAGAGAGAAAGAAGAAGCTAAAATGGAGGCTAGGGGAGGAAAGGTGGTAGAAGGAGGTATGATGGGCAAGCTGGCTGCTAATTCAGGAAAATAATATGAGTGTAACTACATCTTCAGAGTTCTTCATTAACATGAAGAGTATTCCTACGCCCGACTCTAGGGAGTATGAGCCCTTCTTTGCTAATGAGTTAGACAAAATCGAGAATGGAGTTACTATTAACGGAGTATTTGTAGACCCTTGGTTATATTGGCATCTAAATCACTGGCATATAAACAAGGATGTTGAACTTCCAAATGGTCAGGTAAAGCGCAGGTTTGGCCCACCAGATGCCAGAGATAACGAATGGGAATTTGCTGAAGTACGAGCTGAGGCAAAGCTTCAGAAGAAAGGACTTGTGATGGTAGGGATTAGGCGTTTTGCTAAGTCCGAGATCGAAGCCTCAATTATAAGTCGATCAGCTACTATTAATCAGGGTTCTGAGAATGTTATCTCAGGTGGTAATGATAAGGATATCAAACTAATAACTGATAAGTGTGACAGGGGATTAAATTCCCTCCATGAATACTTTAAGTTTCAAAGAGTAGAGGATAACTGGAAGACCCAAGTAACACTAGGTATAAAGAAAAAATCAGGTGAGAGATTACCATTCTCTTACATTCTCGTAAGAAATTATGACAACGGTATTAATACAGAGGCTGCAGCAGGTATCACAGCTATGGAATTTATCATTGATGAAATTGGTAAATTCCCCTTTCTTAGGTGCCTTGAAGCTGCTATTCCCTCTTTCACTTCTCCTTATGGTTGGAGATGTTCACCTCTTCTTGTAGGAACAGGTGGTTCTTTTGAAAATGGAGCAGATGCAGAGAAAGTATTCTTAGACCCTGAAGGACATAACATGCTGGGTCTCAAATGGAGGGACGAACCTAAAGTCTTTGGGTTCTTTGCTGGCCACACCTTTAGGATGGAGGCAAAGAAGGAAACTACAATGGGAGATTTCATTCAAACTAGGAATGGGATTCTCCTCCCCAAAGACTCAGAACTGTTCTCTGTCCCTCTTTTACAATCCGATCCTGAAGTAGCTGAAGAATTCACTAACAAGGAGAGAGAAAGAGCTAAGAAAGCAAACGACTCACAAGCCTATCTAAAGGAGGTAATGTACTTCCCTAAGAATCCGTCGGAATGTTTCTTAACTCTAGGCTCTAATTTCTATAGTGTAGAATCTGCAAGACAGCAGAAGAGTAGAGTCCTCCAAATGGGAAGGATATATACTCCTGTTTTCCTTGAACCTGGAGTTGATAATATCATACATAAGATCAGCGATAAGGCTCCTGTGATGAATTTCCCAGCTAAGGCTATGGATGATAAAGATGCACCCATAACTATCTGGGAATTTCCCATAGAGGAGAAACCACCATTTGGTTTATATGTTGCTGGAGTTGACCCTTATAAGCAAGACCAAGCTAAATACTCTGATTCTTTAGGAGCTGTATATATCTTTAAGAGAATGCATGATATAAAATCTGACCTCTATCAAGATATGTTTGTAGCTTCCTACGTGGCTAGGCCTAAATCTATAGATAAGTGGAATGAACAAGCTCGACTCCTTGTAAAGTATTATAATGCAAGAACCTTATGCGAAAATGAAGATATGGGCTTTATTAACTATATGATTTACAAGGGAGATGGGCATCTTTTAGAGGATCAACCAGGATGGCTTAAGGAAATCGTTCCTAATACTGAGGTTAATAGGATCAAGGGAATACATCGCTCTGCCTATAGAATTAGGATGTACCTTCATACAGTATTGAAGCAATATTTAGATGAGAAGATAGGCTCTCGAAGGAATGAGGAAGGAGATATCTTGGGAGATATCTTAGGAGTCTCAAAAGTTTTAGATGCTATGCTATTGGAGGAAGTCATTAAATTTCAGGATGATTTGAACTGTGATCGTGAAGTAGCTGCTTCATTAGCTATAGCTCTAGCAAGGCATTTGGACCCCCAGCTTAAAGTAGCTTCTGTTGAGATGGACCCAAGAATGAAAGCCTACTTTGATTCCAAACCAAATACCTCATTATTCAATGGGAGTATCTCACCTTTTGGGAAAAGACATAAATTGTTCTAAATGATTATTTTACATACAAAGGACACAGATATCAGATATGCGTATCTAAACCTATATCCTGATCAATTTGTTCCTGAGAGTGAAAAGCAGACAGATAATTGGATAAAGCCAACATTAGATTACTTTGCTAATGTGGCTTATGCTCAATATAATAAGAATGTCAAAACCTTTACCAAGAATTATAAACTTGTAAAAGGTATCTTGGATAGGTCTGATTTTTATGAAGAGCCTGAGGTTCAATCATTTACAGATACTCTCACCAGAGACCTGGACCTTCCAGCAAGAGTCCAACATTACTCGATTCTAAACTCCCCTTTAAATACTGTTGTTGGGGAACTCTCTAAAAGACCCGATAACACATTCGTTAGGGCATTTGATGCTGATAGCCAATCACAAGAGCTGCAAGCTAAAACCGATCTCCTACTTCAGTATATTATTCAAATAGGTAGAGAACAAGTCCTACAGAAGCTTGCTTCTCAGGGAGAACAAGTTCCTGGTGAAGAAGACCTTCAAAAGATGACCTTAGAGCATGTAGAGGATTATCTTACAGATTATACCTCTCTAGCAGAGCAATGGGCAAACCATGCTCTCAAAGCTCTAAAAATGGAGTTTAATTTAAAGGAGAAGTCTGAGGATGGAATGAGAGATTTGATGATCTCAAATCATGAGCACTTCCTTATAGATGAAGATAATTCAAAGCTTGGTTTTAATATCTTTCAGGTAAATCCTAAAAATGCTTGGTGGCTTACTGTTCCAGATAGGAAGTATACCTCCGATAAACCCTCAAACAAAGGAGCCTACGCTGGAGGAACAATTGAGGTAATGGAACTTTCGGAAATTATTGAGAACTTTGATCTCACTAAGGAAGAAATAGACCACTTGAAAAATGGAGTCAAGCAGTTTAATTTATTGAATGTTAGAGAATCAAATCTCATCAATACTAAAAATGTAGGTATAAACTCTGTTACTTATGATGTTTATGATCCCCTTGTTCTCCAAGAACGTTTGAAAGCAGAAGCTTTTCTTAAAGAGAATGATGATCAACTTCAGGATTTCATGGGCCTCTCTAATAATGTAACTGCTTATGGCAACAAATATGCTGTTCTAAGAGCTTATTGGATATCAAAAAAGAAAGTAGGCCTTCTGACCTATACTGATGAGCAAGGAGTTGAGAAAACAATGAGGGTGGATGAGAATTATAAAGAAGGTTCTATTCCTACTGAAATCTCTATTGAGTGGGGTTGGATAAACCAATGGTACAAAGGTATCAAGATTGGACCAGACATATATCAGATTAAACCCTTCAAGCTATTTGACTATTGTCCTCTCATCGGACTCACTCACGAGATAAAGAACACAGAATCAAGGTCTTTGGTAGATCAAATGAAACCCTTCCAGACGATATATAATGTCTGTATGAACCAAATCTTCGATCTCCTTTCTAAGGAAGTAGGTAATGTATACTTGACCTCCATTCGGCAAGTCCCTACTCCCAAAGAAGGTGATGGACAGGATGCTTTAGATGTATTTGAGGAAAAGGCTAGGAGGAGAGGTATCATGTATGTAGATGATAGTCCTGAGAATATGAAGGGTCCTTCCAATTTTAATCAGAATAGAAATATCGATCTTACAAGAACAAATGAAATAGAGAGTAGGTATAGATTGGCCATTCAAATGAAACAGGAGTGCTGGCAATTAGTAGGTTTCTCCGAACAAAGAATAGGCGAAGTTGCTGCTACTGAGACAGCTACTGGTACACAAGCTGCTCTTTCTCAATCATTTGCGCAAACGGAACCCCTTTTTGCTGCCCATAGCTACGTGATGAATATGTTATACCAAGCAATGCTTGATGCTGCTTTATATATAGCTATTCAAAATCCCACCTCTACTATTAAATATGTCTCTTCTGAGGGAGAGAATGCTTTCATACAAGTTAATGGTTCTGAACTCAAAGGTAAAGACCTTAAAGTATTTGTAACTGACAGGCAGGAAGACGTTAAACTCCTCAATGAGGTTAGAAGCCTATCTCAGGAAATGCTCCAGAATGGAGCTTCTTCATATGAAATAATCAAAATGTACTCCACCTCCTCTCTTAAAAAGATGGAGCAAATTACTAAGAAGTTGAAGGAACAAAAGGATCAATTTGAGCAAAACGAGCAAAATATCAAGCAACAACAACTTCAGCAACAACAGGAACAATTCCAAGCAGAACTTCAACATGCTGATGAAATTAGAGAAGAGGAACAGAATTTTGAGGCAGCTCAAAATGATCTTGATAGGATTAACAAGAAGGAAGTTGCTCTCATACAAGCTTACAATAAAGGAAATAATCCCCTTGCTCAAACTGGTGCTGATGGGGTGCCTGATGTTCTTGAGTACTCCAGACTTGCTGCTGATCAAGCACAATTCTCTGATAAACAAGGACTTGAGATGAGGAAACTCCTACAACAACAAAAAGAACATGATGATCACATGGCAATGGAGCAGCAGAAGCTGAATACTGAGAAAGAAAGGACAAAGGCTGATTTACAAAAAGCCAAGATGAGCCTTAAGGAGGCTAGACTCAAGAAGGCAGCACAACCAAAACCTCCAGCTAAAAAGAAAAAATAATGCCTTTAAAAATAGATAACAAGTTCAATATCAAGGACTTCGTTTATGTGATAACTGATCCTGATCAAAATAAAGGAGTTGTTGTGGCTATTATTGTTCATGATGAGAAATGCCTCACTTATAAAGTTTCCATAGGTTCAGAGACCCAAGAGTATTATGACTTTGAGCTCTCTACTGACAAGACTTATAATCTCTCGAATTAAAGAAAGATTTGGCTTAATGCCATATAGACCTCGGAAAATCAGCTTTTTAGAAGATTTTCCTTTGATATGAACATATTTCGTTCTACTTTTATACTCCAAACCAATCAAAGAACTACAACATGGCTGAGAATCAAGAAGGCAGAGAGAAAATGTCTCTGGATTTTGGTATTGAAACGACTACTGATATGGGTATGGATAATACCCTCGTTCTCGATAGTTTGTTTGGATCACCAAAAGGTAATCCAGATGATATCAAATTGAATGATGGTAAATCTTCCTCTACTACTGAGACAACAACCAAAAAGGTTGATGCTCAAAAGAAAGAAGGAGAAAAACCTGCTGCCTCCAAGAAACCTGATGTTTTCGAGCCTTCTGCTGAAGACCTTTTAGGTACGACAGAAGAAGAGGAGGAAAATAATGAAGGAGATAGTGAGAATACCTCGACAGAAACTACTGATAATGAAGAAGATAATCAGGAAGGAGTAGAGGAAAGCCCTTATACATTAATGGCAAGAGACCTAATCAAATTAGGTGTCTTCACTAAAGGAGAGGATGAAAAAGACGAAGATTTCGTTTTTGATGACCCCAAAAAGTTTCTTGGAAGATTTCAATACGAAGTTCGTAAGAATGTCTCTGATACAATAAGCTCCTACCTTAGCCGATTTGGGGAAGATTACCAGAACATGTTTGATGCCGTCTTTGTGAATGGCGTTGATCCCCAATCCTACCTACAGACCTTTACAAAACTCCAAGATGTATCCTCCTTAGACATGACAAAGGAGAAGGATCAAGAGAGAGCTTATAGAGAATATTGGAGACGCCAAGGATTTGGCGAGGATAAAATCGAAGCCAAACTTCAAAGGGCTAAAGTAAATGGAGAACTTGAAGAAGACTCAATTGACTTTCATAAGAGACTGGTTGAGGAAGATGCTCAAGAGCTCCAGAGAAAGACAGAAGAAGCAGAGCAATTACAACTGAGGAGGGTTGAGGCTAAACGCCAGTTGGTTCAAACTACCACTAAGCTCCTCAATGAAGCCCTCCCCTCCAAAGAATATCAAGGAATTCCTCTCTCGCCACAAATAGCTCAACAAGCCCTGGCTTTCATAACCCAGGACAAATACAAGTTGAACGGTGAGCCAATTACAGAATTCGATAAGTACATACTTGAGCTACAAAAGCCTGAGAATCATGCACTTAAGATGAAGATGACTCTCTTAATGCTGAATAACTTCGATCTCAGCAAAGTTAAAGTGAAAGAAGCAAATAAAGAAGCAGAAGAGCTGTTTAGATTTGCAACTAGAACAAAAGACGGAAAAAAGACCAATTCTACTGCAGGCAAGAAACCAGCAGTTATAGACGATAAGTTTTAATTTTTAAACATACTGTAAGATGCCTTTACAACAAATACCTGGTTTCGTAGGGTATGCTGCTGCTCGTGTGAGCTCCTTAGACAAACGCGCCGTTGGTAAGCTAACTGATACCAACCACTTGGAGTCACTCCACCAGACTGAACCTGCTGAATACGATAAGAAGATTATCTCTATTTACACTCAGAGCTCTATTTATAGCAATGACTTTCTGGAGATGATTAACCAGTCCACTCCTTATTATATCAGAAGCAACTCTGACTCCTGGCATTGGAAGATTCAGGTGCCTTACAAGTTCCCCAAAATTATCCAGGTTCCTGATGCAACTGCTGCTCTCACGCGTCCTGGTATTGATGGTCAGGAATTTGATCTTGTGTTAGATACAAATGAATATGTCCTAAACGACATTATTACTCCTCACAAGATGTATTGTGATACACCTCTCTTGGTTGTAAAAGACCCGCTGCCTTATGCAGATGGTTTCTTATACAGCTTCACAATCCTCTCTAACAACCCTCAGACAGACTTTATCCAAAGCAATTTTATCCAACCCGGTGTTGAACTGGAGCAGATTGATAGCACAATTGGTGAGTTTGATCAAGACCTCTCTGGTTTACCACGCCTCGGTGAATCCATTGATCTCTATGAGACATTAGGTTCTGGCTACTCTGTAGAGCATACAGTAACTGGTTGGGCAGATGATAGAATGATGAGAGATGGTCAAGGCAAACCTCTTGATATTCAAGTATTCTCCAAGATGCGGAGAAATGAACTTGGTCAGTGGGAAAGCTTAGGAACTCGCTGGGAACCCTATGTTGAAACCCTGATGCGTAAAAAGATGCTTGACCTCAAGGTTAAGCGCATGGTTTGGGGTAAGCCTGGGACAGCTAAGACTCGTGGTTCTCGCCAGGAGTTGAAGAAAATCTCTGGAGGTATCTATTACAAGATGAGGAATAACGGTAATAGGGTTACTTATAACCGTGGTGAGTTCTCTCTTGAATTGCTCAGAGATGTATTTGGAGACCTGTTCTATCGGAGGGTAGATATCAAGGATAGGCGTGTAAAGATTTACACTAATGAAGCTGGATTTGACCTCTTTAACCAAGCTAACAAGCAGGACCTGTTGAACTCTGGTTTGACTGTGATTGCTGATGACAGGTTCATCGAGGGTAAGGGTCAGCACATGACTATCTCTTATGGCTTTGATGCAATGGTTACTCGTGAAACAGGTAGGATTGATCTTATCCACTTGCGTGAACTTGATCTGCCTCAAACTAACCTGGAATTTGGTCAGAACAAGAAGTCCACACCTATCTTCATGGTATTCGATGTATCGACTACTGGTGATGGTACTCTAAAGAACAACATTCGTGAAGTACGTCTTGAAGGACGGCCTTCTATGACCTGGGGTTATATTGATGGTAGGCGTCACCACCTTGGTTTCGCTAAATCCCAAGGGCATAGTGCAGCTAATAAATTTGATGGTTACACCATCTTCATGGATGATAGATGTGATGTCTTTATCGAAGACCTCTCTAAAACTGTCCTCATAGAAGAGGTGCCACAATTCTAATAAAACTCTGGATAGGCCTAGTAAGAAAGCATATCCAGCCAACCGGGGGAGGAGGTACACTCTATGGCGACTACGAGTTCCTCCCCCACAATTCTCCTGCTTAGGCATGGAGCGCATTTCAAACCAATATTTCAACTAAATATTTGTATGGCAAAAATAGGTAAGATTAGTTCTATCAAAAAGAACTATGGTCCTGGCAACAGTCTTGAATCTTCTTTATCCCAAAAGGGCTATGATAGATTCCCTGGTACTTACAGTATGATTCTTCCTTACAAGGAAAAATCAGGAAAGTATAGAACAGGTTTGGACCCAGAAGCTACTTATCTCATGAGACTGTCTCCAGAAGAAAGGAGATTGGTTATTGAGGATATTAGTGAAGCAAAGGCAAGACTCGAAGAAGCTACAGGACTTGATCTGTCTCCTCGCTCGGATTTCTATAAGCACTCCTTCATTCCTAAAGAAGGAGAGCTAAAAGTAAGAGGAGTAAAATTGACACAGGGAGATAATCTGTTTCCTTTTTCAGATTCAATGCAAGAGATCACTTACCGCTGGCTTGCTGTTCATCCAACAATCGCTTCTTCAATGAGAGCGTATGAAAATGGTGAATATCCCTCTAATACTCAATTCTTTGTGAATAATGATGATGTAGAGCAAGAGCAAGCTTACAAGAAGAAAACTCTTGTTAATAAAGCCATTGCTAAGATGGAAGACCTTACTCCTGATAGAAAGAGAAAGGTTGCAAGATTACTTGGATTACCTGTATCTGATAACACCAAAGAACTTGCCATCTACAATCTATTGGATGGATGGATTAAGCAGGGAGATATTAAAAAAGGCCAATACAGTGGGCAAAACGCAATCAAGCTGTTTATTGACTTTGCTGACATGGATAGCCAGCTTCTGACAATCAAAGATTTAGTAAAGCAGGCCATTACAAATGGTATTTACAAGGTCAGAATTGGAGGCAAGGTTTATGAAGGAGAAGCTGAGGTTGCAAAGAGTGAAAACGAACTTGTTTCCTTCCTATACAGCGATAAAGGTCAAGAAGACTTCCTAGCTTTAGAGGAAAAATTACTAGCTAAAAAATCAACACTGGTGAACTAATATGATACTGGTAGAGAGCTTGTTATACGACCTTGACTTTAAGTTAAATAAACTCGCTACTAATGACCACCAGGAAATACCATTAGAGAACAAGATCGTTGCGCTTAATCTCGCCCAAATAAAGTTGATTCTTCTGAAGATTGATCCCAACAATGTTTACAAGTTGGGTTTCGATGCCTTCAAAAAAAGATATGAAGACCTGCAATTTCTTGTAGAACCCTTTCATGATCATCCTCTTCCCCTAACGCTTGCGGATAAACAACTAAATAAGTGGACAGCAGACCTCTCTAAGCTGAGTCCAAGATACATGTTTTATGTTGATAGCTACTGTACTGCTCATAAAGGCAATTGTGGAAATCACGTATTATATGTAAATAAGGATTTAACTAAGCATGCTGATATTACAGTTCTCTTGGCGAACAATATGGTAAATCCATCATTTGAGTATCAAGAAACTTTCTGTACTATCTCTAAAGGAATGTACGAAACTTACTCGGATGGAGATTTTACTTTTGATAAAGCATATATCTCTTATATTCGGTATCCACTATATATAGATTATCCAGGTTATATTAACTTACAAGGTGCTCCTTCAACTCGCCAAGATTCTGAACTACCAGCTTATCTTGAGAACGAACTAGTTGATATGGCTGTTAAGGAAATAGCATTTGCAACCGAAAATCTAGCTGCTGCCCAGTCCTCTATAGAGAAACTAGCACAGGACGAATAATAAAAATTCTTTTAAACTGAACAAAGATGGAATTCAATCCCACAACTCTCTTTATTCTGCCTAGCGGCAATACGCTTCCTACTACAGGTAGCACTAACAACCTTCTGCCTACGCAGTTCGGTGTATTCCGTGCAGACTATAGTGTGGCAACTGCTGGTAATATTGCTGGCCAAAAGTATATTTACTTAGCTCAAGGTAGGAACGTAGCTCTCCCTGGTGTAGGCACTAAGAGGTCTGATAAGATTGCTCTTGGAAATGTTATCGAATGGTATAAAGTGCCCTCGATCTCTACCTATAGCCCAGAAGTCTACCAGATCAGTAATTTCACTGTTCAGGGTGGAGAAACGATCACATTTACTTTTAGAGCTCACTCTAGCTACATTGATACTGGCTTCTTCAATGGTCTTCAGAAAAGTGTAACTGTTCAAGCACCTTGCTTGGCATGTGGTGCTGATCCTTGTGCTAACATTGATCCTACTGCATTGATTGACAGTACAATAGCAAAAGCTAGGGCTGATGTATATCTTAACAAGTTCTTCACATTCCAGCGTATTGGTACTGGTTCTAATGCAATCTTGCAGGTGACTACTAATCCTCTGGATATCTATCAACAGCCTTGTGATGTTGCTGCTTATCCTTACGAGTATGACCGTATCTGGTATAGGGTATTTGTACAGCCAGGTGCTGCTACAACTCAGGACTTCCAGGTATATGATCCTTGTAATCAAGCTGCTACTGTAACTATTACTCAGAGATCAACTTACCCCTCAGGTAGTTCGGCTGAAGTTACACAGTTAGAGAAGAACTTCTATAGCTATCAGGCTCTGCACAAGCATTTATTCCGTAACCCAATTTATAACAATGCATTTGCTACGGAAGTAGTCTCTGGCACATACTATGATCTGTATGTCCTTAGGTTCTCCGAGTATCAAGATGATCAGGGTTTCTCTGCTAAAGTTCTTGAGAATTACATTGTTATGTTAGCAGTACCAACTGGTCAAACAGCTACATTGGAGACACTATTAACTGCTTACTTTGGTGCTCCTGCAAATAAGGTAGTTACTGTTCCAACAACTACTAGCACAACTTCTACAAGCTCTACTTCTACCAGTACTACAACTACTCTGGAACCATAATAGGGCGTAACCAAGACTCTCAAGGTGAAAGGAAGGACCTACCATCCTTTCACCTTTTTAATTTATAACCATGCAACCTTCTGACTACTTCTTTGATTTCTTGGCTCATTGGGAAGGTGAAAAGCTTTGTCCTTATAGAGACAAGGCTGGCGTACCAACTATAGGAATAGGAAGCACTTTCTATGAAAATGGTGCGAGTGTCAAAATGACAGATGTATGCATAACTCATGAGAGAGCAATTGCTTTGGCTAAATCTGCTAGTAAGGATTTTACAGCTGCTGTAAATAGCTTGACTGCAGGAGTTTCTCTTAATCAAAATCAATTTGATGCTCTTTTATGTTTCACTTACAATCAGGGAAAAGGAGCTTTTAAATCCTCTACCCTTCTAAAGAAAGTGAACAAAAATCCAAATGATCCCTCTATCAGAGATGAGTTTGCTAAATGGGTATATGTATTCAACCCAAAAACTGGCAAAAAAGAAAGGGATGATTGGCAAATAAAGAGAAGAAAAGGTGAAGCTGATTTATATTTTAAACCTGTTTCCTAATGGCTGTTACATCTCCAATTCTGAATCTACTTATATTAGAAACTCATGATATGAAGACATTGGGAGTGGCTGACTATTCCCAATATCCTACAGGTTTTACAATTGTTAATCCTACTCTTGAAATTACTCCCCCTTCATTTCCCATCTCGACAAAGCCTTTTACTGCAAGTAGCCTTAATCTTTACAATAGTAATGATGTGGGTATTACTTGTGTAGAAGATTTATGCCAATTAGATGAGCTACCAGATGGCTTTTGGCAAGTAAAATACAGCATTGCACCTGCACAGACCTACAGTGTTACTAAAAGCTTTATGAGAACGCAATGCCTTCAGCGGAAACTTAATGAGGCCTTCCTCTCCTTAGATTTGGATCAGTGTGATTTGGGAGTAAGAGATCAGGATATGAGATTGATAGATGAAGTCAATTTCTATCTTCAAACTTCTATAGCAGCAGGCAATCTTTGTGACCCAAAAAGAGCTCTGGATACCTATAGAATAGCAGATAAAATGATTACAACTTTCTTAAAATCAAGATGTTATGGCTTGCAACGAAATCCCATGCCGTGGGTGTGATTTACCATTTCCAGGATGTTCTCTAGTGAATGGTCTATGTGCAGCTTGTAGAGGAAAATCGACTACTGGTATCGTAGTTCCCTTTAAAAAGTTTTATGCTTACCTACGAAGTCTCATATAATCTTTGTGATGCCTGCTTCAGTACTTCTAATCTGTTGGAGCGAGTAAATAAAGCATTATACCTCTTAGGAGGGAGAGTGTACAAGAATAGGGTACTGCTTGCTGGGAAAACAATAGATACTGAGAAGATCAAACTTCTAGGATATTATAAAGATATACTAGAAAACCTCATTTACAATCCTTATTATTATCAAGGATTTGATTATCAACGAATTGACTCAAGAGTAAAAGAACTTATAAATGGCTTGCACTGATTGTTTAGAGAACTGTGGGAAAACCACCTCCGACCAATGCGTTGAGTATACTGGTGATCCTATACCTGCATTAGGTATATGTACTGGCGATCAACTCTCAAAGGTAGAGGCAGCTGTGATTACTGCTCTTCTTACTGCTTTGGATGGAACGGGAGTATCACCTTCTGAGGTAACTTTAGAGAACTGTCCATGGTTACAAACCCTTTTTGTAGGCAAGTCACCCACCCTTATCAATTTTCTTCAACTTCTTATAGATGGAGAATGTACTTTAAAAAGTATGATTGATGAGATCAATTCTACTTTAGGTAATGATACTGTCTTTAATACTACTTGTTTAAGTGGTCTTCCAGCAAATGCCTCTCCAAATCAGGTTCTTCAAGCTCTTCTAACTGATTACTGCACTACGAAAGTTACTGTAGCTGCAATTCCCACTACTTATGTAAGAACTAGTGATCTTACTTCCTTAGTAACACAAATTCTCACATCTCTTGGACTCATAGGTGGTTCTACTACTATCCAGTATGCTCAATACCTCCCAAAGAAAGTAATCCTGCCATACTTTGGAGACTTGTCTGTTTTTGATAATACTGGTGCTGGTCTCTCTAGTGCAGGAATGGCAGGTATCTATTTATGTAATGGACTTAATACTACTCCTGATCTAAGAGGTAGGTCTCTTGTAGGAGCTGTTAAAAACGTTCCTGGAACAGCTCTTCCTGCTGCTACTGATCCTACTCTCCCGAATAACCCTGGCACTAATTATGGATTAGGAGACTTCTTTGGAGAGAATTTTCATAAACTTCTCACGGGGGAAATGCCTACTCACACCCATGGAGTTGGAGACCCAGGACACTCTCATAATTTGCAAAGCGGTACTCTTACTTCAGGAACAGGACCATATAGTGGAGTTGGTGGTTCTGGTTTATATTTTGCTACGTCCACAGCAAAAGCTTATACAGGAATCACAATTAACAGTGCTGGTTCTAGTGCAATTCATGAAAATCGCCAGCCTTCAGCAGCTGTCTACTGGATCATTAGATTAAACTAAGAAAAGAAATGCCTTGTACAAATTGCAATAACTCTAATGGACCCTTGGTTGTTGGGGGGTTAGCACCAATATTAGCAGGATTTGGTACTCCTTGCTCAAGCACTGGATGTGCTACTCCTATGGATGCTAAATGCACTTTTTATAGTGGAGCTAACCTTTCATGTTCTACTATAAATAGTGGAGACTCTCTTGAAGTTGCGTTACAAAAGATTGATACTCAGCTTTGTGCATCAGCAGCCAATTATTCTACTTATAATGTCTATTGCCTTTCTCCAGTAACAACTCAACAAGAGTGGGTAGAGAAAATCTCTCAATTTGTATGTAACACTCAGGATCAGGTTACTACTTTTATAGGAACTACTTTCCCTGCATACCAAGCTACGGTAGACACTAGATTCGATGCTATAGAGACTCCTGGAACTACCTCTAGCTGTTCTACTAAAATAAATATAGTAAATACAGATAGTCTTCAGACAGTTCTACAGAAACTATCCAATGCAGGGTGTTCTTTATATACAGCTATCGATCTTTCTGGAGTTAATTGGAGCCAGTGTTTTAATACATCTATTCCTCCGACTACCATCGCAGGGGGTTTCAATAATGTTATTAGTCAAATTTGTCAAGTTGCTACATCTGTAGGAAGTGCAGTATTACCAAATTTTAACAATACTGGAAGTTGTCTGCCTTCCCCAGGAAGCAATGATTCTTTGGTTGATACTGTAAACAAGATAAAAACAAGGCTTTGCCAAAGTCCCACGTTTGATATAAATGCTCTTACTTGGAATTGTGTAACTAAGCCCTCTACTACAACCACTGATCTTCAAGGGACTATAGGAGCGATGCTGGCTAAGTTGGATGTTCTCTCTCAGAATCTATTCACCTTCTCTAGTGATTTCGCTATAACTCCTACAGATGGGAGTAATGCTTGTGCTGGTAAAACTGTCAATTTGTCAGCTACAATTGCTGATAGAAAAGTTGCTGCTACAAACACAGATGGTGCTCCAGGAACTCTCCAAGACAAATTGGATAGCGATAGTAATTTCGCATGGGATTATAGTGATCCAACAAAAGCCAAACTTACCCTCGTTTCCATTCCCGTCTCCTCAGATGGAAAAGTAAAGACTGATAGTGGAGACCCTACTGCTGATTATCTTGGTACAAAGGTAGCTACAGGAGGAACAACAGATGGTATAACTGTTACCCCTACCACGGATACTATAAATCATCTAGTTAAGTTCCCAGTAAGTGTTGATCCAGGGCCTCTCTTTACTGCTTTGCTCACTTATTTAATTAATAGTGAGGATAGCGATCTCAAGACTCTTTTCTGCCAAGCAGTAGCTTCTTGTCCCTCTCCTTGTGCAGCTCCAACTAATGTGAGTATCTCTTTTGGAGGAACAACATCTACAACTACTACAACTACTCTTCCAACAACTTCATCCTCCACAACCACTACAACAACAGCAGCTACAACAAGTACTACAACTACAACTACTAGTAGCTCTAGTACTACGACTACTACTACAGCTGCCACAACAACAACCACATCTAGCTCTACAACCACTACAACTGCACCTACTACAACAACTACTTCATCCTCAACAACTACTACGACCACAGCAGCTCTTGATGATATCTATGTAAGTGCTCAATCTTCTGCTACTCCACCTGATGCAACAGCTATTTTGGCAGGTACTCACACTCTTCAAAATGCAGCTCTTGATGTGAATGCTGATTGGACTCCATTCAATGCCACACCTCAATACTGTTGGGTATGGATACCAAATAGAGGGGGCACAACAGTTAAGACAAAATGGCAGGATACTGTTAATGCCTTTAACCATGGTAATATAGGTGGTGGCACTGACCTCTTTGGCCCCCCAACTTCTGTGACTGTAAGTGGAGTAGCTGGTTTCCTATACTTTACAGCATATCAAACCCAATTCACTAACAATATTGCAATGCAAGCCTAATATATGAGTTTAGCAGCAATAACTGTAAATTGGTCTTATGTACCAGGGTCCCTTGGGACGAAGGTAGAGTACAAAAAAGCTTCTGATAGCATTTGGCTCCAACCCTCAGTTCCCTTTAATCCTACTACAAATAACTTCTACCCACTCTCTATAGAGGAGGATACTGTTTATGATGTAAAGCTAACTACTTTAGGTCCTTGTTCATCTAGGTCCACAACCACACAGTTTATAAAGCCTTCTAATACACATTGTTGCCCTTCTGGTTACTCTCTTTCAGGAGATGCTACATATTGCCAAAAAACATCAGTGGTAGCTGCTACTCCCCCCTCTGATCCACAGACGACTGTAGCAGTTCAACAAGATAATTATTCTATATGTGGAAGTTATATTTATAGCAGTTTTAGTATAAATGGAACTGGATCATCTACAATTATACCAACTAGCAATCTTTGGTGGGTGAATGTTACAGGAAACTGTTTTGTTGTTGGTGATCTTGTATCAGGTCCTTTGAATAGGTGCGCTTTGTGGGCTAACGTAACTCCTGTTGAGTTTCAAGAAGTTGGAGTCTCTTATTGTATTACGGTTCCAGAAAACAAGACTTATTATGTGGGTGTTGGAGTAGATAATATAGGAATCATTAGAATAGATGGAAATACTGTACTTCAGCAAGACCCCGCAGCATTAGATGCTCAGTATGGATTGACAGGGGGAAGATCAACATTTTCGGTATTTCATATATATCCAATTCCATTTACAGCAGGAACTCATGTTATAGAAATAGTTGGGCAAAACTCAGCTGGACTTGGTGTTAATCCCGCTGCTTTTGGAGCAGAGATATATGATAATACCGCTGCTGAGCTCATCGCTGCAACTAGTTACTCTGATCTAAATCTTCTTTTCTCAACGAAGGATCATATAGGAGAGCCAGTTCAATTAGGTAGTGACGGAATAGGTTATAGTTGCCCTATTGGGTACTCCCTAGTTTTATGTGATGGTCCAGCATACTGTAAACAGGTTTTAACAACTCCTTTAATTGAGTGCTAATGGCTTCATTTACAATAAATTATACAATTCCTTTTGGCTCCTCTCTGAGGATAGGGTATAAATTTACCTCCTCTTCAGACCCTTTTACCTATTTGACTTTATACCCCTCCTATAATGACTCTCCCTACACTGTGGATGGCTTGGCTCCTGGTTCGTATACTGTTGAACTTACAACTGTGTGTGCTTCCTGCTCAGGTGGCCAATTCTCAGACCCCGTTTTGCTTTATGGGGTTGTAGCCCAATAACGCATTTAAGCCTCCTGTTTTTTTGGTTTGCAGGAAATGGCTGGCTCCGTAGTCTCTACTCGGAGCTTTTTTATTTATAACCCCCAAGGTTAAAGAAAATGTTACTATAACGAACTTTGTTATATATAAATTTGGAAATGTCACCCGGACTTATTATCTTTGTACTACGGTATGTTCGTTTTAACTAAATTACAAACATGGCAAATAAAGCTGGTTTGATTGCTGATTTACAGCAAAATGGTAAGGGTGAGAGAACATGGGGGGAATTAGCAATTACCTATGGTTTTGGAAGTGAAACTAGTGCTCGTAGAGCCTGGAAGGAAGCTAAAAGATTCCTTAAAATAGCAGATAAAGCACTGACAAACAATTACATATCAACTTTAGAGGATAAAGTAGTTTCTCTAGAGGAAGACCTGAAAGCTAATAAAGCAGAAATGGTGTATCGCTCTAAGGAGGAAATAAGGACTCTACAAGAGCTCATTGACAAGACTAAAATAGACCTCACCAAGTACAAGATTGTACGTTGGAGGCAGAACTTCTGGGGCAATAACAATGATCCTCACTGGCAGGTAAGGATAGACCTTGAGCCACGTAAGTTGGATAAAGACCCAGAACTACAGAAGGATTTCTTACTTGATGAAATTAAGAAGTATCAAGAGGATTATTTTAAGAAAACTTTTGGTTCTAAAGGGGAATTCGAGTCATTTGGCTTTACCAATACCAAAAAAGAATATCTACTAGAGATTTCCATACCAGATTTACACTTAGGAAAATTAGCATGGGGAGAGGAAACTGGTGAAGATTATGATATAAAAATTGCAACTGAGCGATATAGGAAAGCAGTTAATGTGTTAATTAGTAGAGCACCTATAGATCAAATCTCTCAGATAGTTCTTCCTATAGGAAATGACCTCATTCATATTGATAATGCAGAAAACCAGACTACCGCAGGCACTTATGTGGATGCAGATAGTAGATTTGCAAAAATGGTCAAGGTAGCAAAGGAGTTATTAATTGAAACTATAAATCAATTAAGACAAATAGCCCCAGTCCAAATAATGATAGTTAGAGGAAATCATGACAGTACTGTAACATTCCTTTTAGGTGAGGTCCTCGAAGCGTGGTTTCATGCCGATCCTTTGGTTACAGTAGATAATACCCCTAAATGGAGAAAGTATTATCAGTATGGACAAGTAGGAGTCATGTTTACTCATGGAGATAAAGAGAAGCATGAAGATTTAGGTCTAATCTTTGCACAAGAGGACCCTATATTGTGGGCTAACACTACATATAGATTTATCAAATTAGGTCACCTGCATAAGCAGAAGAAATTAAATTATGTAGGGGTTGATAGTCAACCAGGGCTTCAAATACAAGTTATTCCCTCCCTTAGCGGAACTGATGAATGGCATGCAGGCAAAGGATATTTATCAAACAAACAAGCTAAAGCCTTCCTATATCATGCTGAAGAGGGGGAGATAGCTGAATACACTTATACTGTATGAGTAATATACCAATAGTTACGGGGCAAGAT
>Ga0163163_10001351_pt1 | contig 20695 bp, 20 predicted proteins | sample S65metaG_FD_119766 | JGI IMG/M metagenome (GOLD analysis project Ga0163163, IMG submission 119766) | Switchgrass rhizosphere microbial communities from Kellogg Biological Station, Michigan, USA - S6-5 metaG | ecosystem: Host-associated > Plants > Roots > Rhizosphere > Soil | place: USA...
ATGGATGGGTTAGTAAGTACCGGGAAATAAATTTCCCTACGCAATATTAAAAATAATTTTTGCGAACTAAAAAAATTTTGTAAAGAATTTTATTAACATTTTTTATTTGCTTGTGGATAAGGAACCATCTTTTTCACGACTTTTCCCGAGCTCGTTGATCAAAACAAAGCAGTTCAATAAGTTTATTTCATTTTTGTTTTTTTTGTTGTCCTCTGAAACCCTTTACCCATCAGTGTTTCGTAAATTTCATATTATAGTGAAGTTTCACTCGACAATTAATGGATGATGTAGTGATCAAAAAAATTCAGCATATTCATTCACTTTTCCCTGGCCAAAACAGCAAAAAAAAATTTTTCAAATGGCAGGAGCTGAACCAGTAAAAACAAGATAAAAAGCAATTTACGGTCGATAAATACATACAAACGGGCGATAGTTACCTTTGCACAAAATCATTGTATGCGATTTGAAAAGCCTGTTCCTGTATCGTGGATCGCTGAATTTATAGGGGCCAAACTTATTGGAAACAAACAAGGAAACGCCACCGGAATTAACGAGATACATAAGGTTGAGCAAGGTGATGTTGTATTCGTGGATCATCCCAAATATTATGATACCAGTATTCATTCAGCCGCTACATTTATCATCATCAATAAGGAAACAACCTGCCCTGCAGGGAAGGCTTTATTGATCGTAGATGATCCCTTTGCGGCTTATCTGAAACTGATCAATCATTTTCGCCCCTTTGACCCGTCTATGCAAATGATAAGCCACACCGCAACCGTTGATAGTACAACCGTAGTAATGCCGAATGCCTACATCGGGAATCATGTAAGCGTTGGCAGCCATTGTATCATTCATCCCAATGTCACTATTTTGGATCATTGCATTATTGGCAACAATGTGATCATTCAAGCGGGAGCCGTAATCGGCAGCGATGCATTTTATTATAACAAAAAAACAAATAGGGATGTGCACTATAAGAAAATGAATAGTTGCGGACGAGTGATTATTGAAGATTCTGTTGAAATTGGTGCAGGGTGTACAATCGATCGGGGTGTAAGTGGTGACACGGTGATTGGTGCGGGTACAAAAATGGATAACCTTGTTCATATAGGTCATGATACTATTATAGGAAAGAACTGCCTGTTTGCCGCGCAGGTAGGTATTGCCGGTGCTACTATCATTGAGGATGACGTTATACTTTGGGGCCAGGTAGGCGTAAGCAAAACGCTCACTGTTGGAAAAGGCGCAGTATTATATGCACAAAGCGGAGTACCTGCTTCGCTGGAAGGCGGCAAGAATTACTTTGGCTCCCCTGCTATTGATGCCAAAGAAAAAATGAAGGAATTGGTTTGGATAAAGAGAATTCCTGAGTTGTGGAGAATAGTAAATGGAGAATGACAGAGTATTTTACGGTATGTAGTCATAAGGCAGGAGGTCAGCTAAATTCTTCCAGCTCCAGTACCCCTGGCTTACCCAATCTTTTTGATCATAGAAGTAACCATTCTCTTTGATCTCGATAGCATCAAGAAGATCGATGTATGAGATCTGCGATCCTACATTTAAAGGCAGTTTAAATTTCTTCAGATACTCGACCTCTGGCTTTTTCTTGTATGTAATACTTATTTTCCGCGGATAATAGACTTCCACTTCATGAGTGCTATCGTACACTCCATAATACGTGGTATCATAAGGGTTCCTGATGGCATCAAATCTTTTATCGTAGGCAGAGTCAAGCAAAGCAATTTCATAGCCATCTTCATTTAAGGTGCTGTCATAGTATGAGCGCATAAACTGAAGTTTGGAACCGTCATACGCTTTCTTCCGATTTGCGCTCCATATTCTTTGCTGCGCGAAATTGCTATCCATCTCAGAAAAAAAGCAATAACCCCGGTAAGAGCTTACCTGGGTCTTGTAATAATACATAAATGAGTCCAACTGGTACCGGAGATTATAACCGAGAGCCATGTTTGAAATAACGATTGGTTCAGTTGCCAGTACTTTCAGTTTTTCACTCTTTTTATAGTAATAAAAATGAACCACTTCAGGGTTTTGCAGGGTGCACTGTTGGGCGTTTGGAGTAGAACCAATGAAATTTTCCAGGAAAAATTTTCCGTATTTGTCCCAGCCATCCTTCACTTCATTGCTGCTTCTTATAACAACTTCTTCCATTGCTTTTTCTGCTTTTGTCATCTCAATTTGAAGAGGATTATTGTCATTATTACTGATGCGGATTTCTTTGGATTGATAGCCGGTATATGAAACGATGAGTTCATAACCTCCCGATTTCAATGATAATGAAAATTCACCTTCCCTGTTAGTTGTTGTTCCGGATGTTGTATTCTGGGCAAAAACAGAAGCACCGAATAATGGTTCTTTTGTTGTGGAGTCAACTACTTTTCCTGTGATGGTAAACTGGCCAAAAACAATTGTGGAGATAAATGTTGATAAAAGGAAGAGACAGCTTTTCATAGTTATGAGTTGTTTTCTAAATATACAGTTCTTAGAACACCGGTGATAGTGTTTTTATTGCATGCAGGTACTTTTTACAAGTTTTTTGAATGCTTTCCTGCAGGGGGGTAAAGGAAAATTGCGGAAACGCTTTTAGTAATTTGTCATTTTCAAAAAAGGTATGGCTGTGCGCCACCTTGGCACTTTCCCTTGTAAGCAAAGGCATTTCTCCGGAAAATAATGTTTTGAATTTTTCCATTCGCCAGGCCAGGCTTCCAACAAAGGGAGTCGCTCTTCGGTGCGGATGTTTTTTCCCAAAACCATCTGCTATAGTATTAAGGAGCTGTTGAAAGCTCCAGTTATCTCCATTAGCAATAAACCGTTGTTCCCTGATATCACTTTGCATGAGAAGAACGGTTGTTCTTGCCACATCTTCAATATCTACAAAACCATTTATGCCCGTGCTATACCATGGGAACTCATTATATACTGTTTTAAAAATTCTGCAGCTGGAAGTATCCCAATCTCCATAACCCAGGACTGTACTGGGATTAATGATTACGGCACTTAATCCTTCACCTATACCCCGCCATACTTCCATTTCCGCTTTGTATTTACTAATAGCGTAATGAGTGTTTATGTTACTCTGCTGCCATTCTCTCTCCTCATTAATATGACCTCCTGACTTACTTCGTCCCAAAGCTGCGACAGAGCTGATGTGTACAAGGCGCGAAATATTTTTTTCAATGGCTGCATTTACGACATTGGCAGTCCCCTGGACGTTTACATGATACATCTTTTTTTTATCGGCCTTGTGAAAAGAAATGATAGCTGCTGAATGGATGACCGCATCAATATTTATCATGGCTTCTTCCAAAGAAACGGGATCCAGGATATCACCTTCAACCCACTGTACCTTTTCGAAGATTCTGCCCGGGATATAAAAGGGAATCTTGCGTGAGCGGCGGATCGCACGCACAGGGTAATTTCTTTCAACCAGTTCCTTAATAATATAAGAACCAAGAAAACCGGTGCCACCTGTAACTAAAACCATCCTGGTTTAACAAATTAAATGAATAATCAGTCAAAGTTATTCCACTATTTATTATACCTGTAATATCCTTTTCCGGTTTTCTTTCCAAGCTCACCTTTTTCCACTTTTTCCTTTTGGATATCAGAAGGCATCAAACGCCCGGGTCTGTTCAATTGTTCATATACACTGCAGCTGACAGAATAGTTTATGTCATTGCCGATCAAATCCATAAGTTTAAAAGGTCCCAATTTGAATCCTGATGCCTCAAGCAAATTGTCAATGGTTTCTATACCGACGTTACCTTCTTCAATCAGTCGCAGCGACTCAATGTAATAGGGCCTTGCGACACGGTTTACAATAAAACCGGGCGAATCCTTACACATGACAGGAACCTTTCCCATTTGCCGGGCCAGGTCAATCATAGTTCGGATTGTTTGCTCATTTGTATAACTTGTATTGATTATTTCAACCAATTTCATGACGGGTGCCGGATTGAAAAAATGCATTCCAAGAAACCTGTCAGGCCGCAAAATTTTACTGCCTATACTGGTAACAGAAAGAGAAGAAGTATTGGTGGCGAATATAGTTTTCTCATCATTGATTGTGGTAAGCTGATTGAACAATTTGATTTTTGCTTCCAGGTTCTCAATCACGGCTTCGATAATTACATCCGCCACGCACTCATTGAGATCGTTTGTAAAATGAATATTTTGAAATATTTTTTCTTTTTGTGCAGATGCTAGTTTATCCTTTTCAACAAGCAACTGCAAATTCCTGTCAATCGTTTTTCTTGCCTTTGCAAGAACTTCTCCGCTTACTTCATACAAAATGACAGGAAATGCAGAGCTTGCCACTAACTGCGCAATGCCGCTTCCCATTGTTCCTGCTCCGCAAATGCAGATATTGTTTATCATATTTCAAAGTAAAAAGTGTAAAGATAACATTGAATGCTGTTGTTTTTTCAGCAGTTTCTCTTACCTTTTAACAAACAAAATCAACTGCTATGGAGCCAGCACAGGGAACACAAGCTACTGCGCCTGTGTATTCATACACATCTCCTACCGGCCTATTTGGAACAAAAATTCCTTCAGGTATGGCATTCCTGCTTGCTGTTCTTTTATTCTTGCTTCCATTTGCGGAAATACGGTGCAATGGAGCTGCGGTGGCAACCAATACAGGTCTTGGGATTGCAATCGGGGCAGAATGGAAGGAGGTTGTATCTAAAGGTATTTTTGGCAACGATTTTCGAGACAATCCTTCGGCAAATGGTAGTAAAGTGAAGAAGCAGGACCCGAACATTTTTGCCATCGCGGCCCTGGCATTAGGTGTGATTGGTGTGCTTATTGCTTTTTTAGCACCGAAAGGAGGAGGACGATTGAATTTGTTTGTGGGAGCCCTGGCTGCCGTATCACTTATAGCTATGCTGATTGATCTCAGGTCAAAAGCCAAATCAGATAATTCCATAAAATCATCCGATCTGAATTTTAACGTTGGTGTTAGCGTAACGGTTGACGGCACAGGGTGGTTCTATCTTGCTATTATTCTTTTCATACTTGGTGGAGTTTTTTCTTACTTGCTGGGAAAGAGTAAGCAGCCGACATAGAATATCCTCCGATTAATCTCTTGCACTCTACCTTAATTTGTTTTATGCGATCGTTATTGCTTGCAGTATTATCGTGGTGCTGTTTGCCCTTTTTTAGTTCAGCCCAATCATATACCTGGTGGGAAGAAACAGTTCACTGGGATGGAGTAACTCCATGGGAACGATATATCGTTTTCACGCCGGGTTTTCTTGGACCCAACGCAATGCCTGTACCCCGTCTCACAAATGGAAGCATTGACAGTGTCAATAGCTTTGGGTTAAGCGGACATTTTTACTTTTCACACGACGATCATACACAGGATATCGCTCTTTATGCCAATTATTGCCTCGTAAAGAACAAGGTTTCTTTTGATTTCTTCTGGGTACCCGTTGAACATTTCACGATGAGCCATGAACTAAAAACTGAGCGCCATGTATTTACTCTTCACTATTACGATCACTATGCAAATGGAGATATGCACCTAAACACTAACATCCAACTTTTTAACGATAAAGCGAAAAAGATACAATCAGCACTACGGATCGGGTACCGCTTTCCAACGTCAGAAATTGGCGCTGCAAGATTTACTGACGCGCCCGGATATTATTTTGATGTTTCCTTTGCCAAAGGATTTAATTCGCATCCGGCGTTAAAATGGATAGCAATGGCTGGTGGCTATTTCTGGCAAGCTGAGATAAGAAGGCATCCCCAGGATGATGCCTTTCTGTTTGGAACCGGATTTGAATGGAATAAGAAAAATCTGAAGATTCAAACTTCCGTCAGTGGCTACCTGGGTTATTTCTATAGAATGAGAGATAAACCTATTTTATTCAGAACGGGTTTTGACAAAACGATCAAAAGCAAAATATTGTTTTTTCAATTTCAGCAGGGGTTGCACAATTTTAATTATACCAGTGCGGAATTGGGCCTGAAGTTCCGATATGGGAAATAATTCGAATCGCAAAAACAAATACCTTCGATAATCCATGACTGACGAATATTTTATGATGCTGGCCTTAAAGGAAGCGAAACTCGCCTATGACGAAGATGAAATTCCTATTGGTGCAGTCGTCGTTTTAAATGACCGTGTGATCGCACGTGGTCATAATATGACCGAGAAATTAAATGACCCGACAGCTCATGCCGAAATGATCGCGCTGACCTCCGCATTTAGTTATGTAGGCGCCAAATATTTGCCACAGGCATTTTTATATGTAACCATCGAACCTTGCCTGATGTGTGCAGGTGCTATGTATTGGGGCAAATTAAAAAAGATCATTTGGGGAGCAGAAGACGAAAAAAACGGCTACAAAAGAATCACCGCCTCCAACTGGCCTTTTCATCCAAAAACAGAAATTGTACATGGAATATTAAAAGATGAATGTGGACAGCTGATGACAGATTTTTTCAAAAAGAAACGATAAGTATGCCCGCAATATCCGCATCGAAGATCGAATGTCATAATCCGAATACTGGAAGGAAAATGAATATTGATGCAAAGGTTTATGACCTTTTTAGTAAGGCGATTTATCATACATTGAAAGAAAACAAACATGGCATCACCTTTACAGATATCGTCAGTGGTGTAAAACGGTGTTTCAGGTCAAAAGGCACCATCTTTAAGGGATCCATAGAATGGTACGCGGTAACTGTAAAAAACGATTTGGTTGCAAGCAACGTTATCGAAACCTTCACAGAAAAAGGCAAAAAATTACACAGGTTGAGGCCCACCTCGATTTCGAAATAAGAAACAATTCATGCATCCGTGAACTTTAACGGACTAATTTTGTAGTCCTTTTAGGAACTAATTCTAAATCTTAAATCTATTGTTATGGCGTTTACCTTACCTGCGTTACCATATGCATTTGATGCATTGGAACCACACATCGACAGTCAAACCATGCAGATACATCATGGCAAACATCACCAGGCCTATGTTGACAATCTTAATAAAGCCATTGCCGGTACCGAGCATGAAAATAAAAGTCTGGAGCAACTCGTAGCAAATGCAGGAAAAATTTCTCCGGCTGTTCGAAACAATGGTGGTGGTCATTGGAATCATTCATTCTTTTGGAATATTCTTTCGGCAAATGCGGGTGGGAAACCCTCGGGAAAATTAGCTGACGCTATCAATTCGACATTTGGTTCTTTTGAAGCATTCCAGGAAAAATTTAATACAGCAGGCACTACAAGGTTTGGGAGCGGTTGGGCCTGGTTAATAGTAAAAGATGGAAAGCTGGAAATATCTTCAACTCCCAACCAGGACAACCCTTTAATGGATGTGGCTGAAGTGAAAGGCACTCCGATTTTGGGTATTGATGTCTGGGAGCATGCCTACTATTTAAAATATCAAAACAGGCGTCCCGATTATTTGAAAGCAGTATGGAATGTCATCAATTGGAAAAAAGTTGAGGAACATTTTTCCAAAGCCTGATCATAAATAAAATATCGAGACGCAAAAAAACTATGGTACGGGATCGTAGCCATGTCCACCCCAGGGGTGGCATCGTGAAATTCTTTTTATTGCTAGCCAGGTGCCCTTGAACAATCCATATTTCTTTAATGCTTCCAACGCATATTGAGAACAGGTAGGAGTGAACCTGCACTTTGGTCCGATCCACGGGGAAATGATCCACTGATAAATCTTTATCAGCGCAATAAATGGCAAACTAAGGATTCGGAGAATTAATTTCATCTACGATCTTTGTCAACTTGTTCAAAATTACATTTACTTTTTCCTTCACAATGTTAAACTCAGCAAGCCCTTTGCTGGTGTAAATGAAAAAGATATTTAGCTGAAGGTTCTTTCCTGTCAATACTTCCTGCAATTGGTTTTTTTGCAAACGATAAGCTTCCCTGGTCAATCGTTTTATTCGGTTTCTATCTACCGCCCTTTTAAAGTTTTTTCCAGGGACGCCGGCACCAAATTGAAGATTCGAAGCGGACTTGGCAGCAACCGCTGTAACCCAATAATAAATGCGGAATGGTGGTAAAGGAAAATTCTTCCCTTCACTGAACAAATGTTCAATTTGCTTCCGACTTTTCAGTCGTTCCTTTTTTCCAAGAGTAAATTGTTTGGCCACAAGTATTATAACAAAAAGTCCCGAAGTTTGATTCGGGACAATAAAATTATTAAAACATTCGCGCTCCTCTGATTACTTTAGCTTCCTTTCATCAGAAACACTCAGCTTCTTGCGACCTTTTCTTCTGCGGCTGGCCAATACCTTACGGCCATTTGCTGTTTGCATGCGTTTGCGAAAACCATGAACTGATTTTCTGCGGCGGCGATGTGGTTGAAATGTACGCTTCATAAAATTCTTTTTTTCCCGAAGGTCCAAAGGACTCCTTTGGAAAGTTCCTTCGTAATATTTTTTGAAATACGATCCGGGAGAACGGACCAGGTTTCATTTCCATCCCACAGGTCACCACACCCATGGTTTGTGAAAGGACGGCAAAGGTAAGGGTTTATCGCGGATCAAATGGATTTTACCAGACTTTACCGATTGATCAAGATCAGGTTTCTCCTGCTTTTTCAGCACCTCGGTCCGAATCCATGAAATCGGCAGCCTGTTCGTTGAGTCAGTGATGTCAACCCGCATCATCCGCGATCCAGGTCCAGATGTTTCGATCGTAAGCTTTGTCCAAAAAATATACGGGCATGGTTGTCAAAATCCTCGATAGAGTCGGTTGTATAAAATTCCCGGGAGCCATGTTTACTGCATTTTTTTTCAATTTCGGGGTGACGGCGCAGATAATCTTCAAGACTTTTAGCTACAATTTCACCCTGGCTTAAAATTCTCATATCGGCAGGTGAATACTCTTTTATTTTGTTCATCAGCAACGGATAATGTGTACAGGCTAATAAAATTGTATCAATCGCTTCATCCTGAGCTAGGAGTTGCTGAATGTATTTCTTTATGAAAAAATCAGTGCCATGATTATCGTATTCGTTGTTCTCGACCAGGGGCACCCACATGGGGCATGCTTGCTGATATACTTTCAAATGGGGATAAAATTTTTGGATCTCTATTGCGTAGGAATTAGAATTGATCGTTCCCGTTGTTCCCAGGATCCCCACGTGCTTTGATTCAGACAAGCTGCCAATCACCTCAGTAGTAGGCCGGATTACGCCCAACACTCTTTTTTCTTTATCGATCTTTGGAAGGTCATTTTGCTGTATGGTTCGCAATGCTTTTGCTGAAGCAGTATTACATGCCAAAATCACCAGGTGACAACCTTTTGAGAAAAACCATTTCACGCACTCAAGGGTATAGCGGTAAACTGTTTCAAAGGAACGATTGCCATAAGGTGCCCTTGCATTATCACCCAAATAAATGTAGTCGTAACCAGGAAGTTTTTTTACGATCTCTTTCAGGACCGTCAGTCCGCCATAACCGGAATCAAAAACACCAATCGGATTTTGTGTAGACATGCCACAAAAATAAGAAGCCCCGACAAGTCGGGGCTTTGAAAAATAGACTCAAGTATTTTACTGATTTGGCTTTCCAACAACCGGCTTTTGTTGCGGTGACGTCATGCCAGCTGGAATTTTAACTCCTAATTTTGAGGCTACTGCAGGTAGCAGGTCATCGCCATCAGGCGCTACTAGAAAGGCATCCTTAGAAACAACGTAAGCATATCCTTTTTCCTTTGCTACTGTTCTGACCGCAGTAATCGCCTTGTTATAAAGCGGTGCTAATAACTGTTGTTGTTTATTTTCGTATGCCTGGCCAGCAAGAGTTTGCCAGTTTTGTATCTGGTAAGCAAGCACATTTACATCAGTACGTAGTTGATTTAAGACCTGTTTCGGTGTCTTTGTAGTGTCCACCTTGGTCAGCATGCTGTCTTTATATTGATACTCCTGCACAATATTGTTTAGCGTTTGATTCAACGAATCACGCTGGTACACCTGCAGCTGAGTATCTATTTTAGCCGCTTCAGGCATCAGGCTCACAAGATCATCGATCCTGATATATCCAATCTTGGCTTGTGCACTGGCATTGGTGGCTGCCAGCAACCCGCATGCAATTACTACTAATGAAATGACTTTTTTCATGATTTAATTTTTGAACTCGTTTGTACAGTTTGATTCAGTGACTGTAGTTGTTTTAAGATTGTTTTTTTTAATGATTGGTTGCCCGCGAACCGGACTTTTTTATCTAATACCTAATTCTCGTAGCACGTCGTCGCTTTTGTCCAGTTTTGGGTCGGCAAAGATAACGGTAATTCCTTCACTTTTATCAAGGATAAAGTCGTACCCCCTTGTCGTGGCAATTTTCTGAACGGCGTTGTAAACCTTGTCCTGAACGGGTTTTATCAATTCCTGCCTTTTCTTAAACAGATCGCCTTCAAAACCAAAGCGATTGCGTTGCTGATCTCTGAGGTATTTCTCTTTTGTAAAAAGCTGGGCTTCCCTCTTTTTGCGCAGGTCATCACTTAACATTACTTGTTCAGCATCATAATCCTTATACATTTTATTGAGTTCTGACTGCAAGCTGTCTATTTCTTTTTGCCATCCAGCGGCAATATCATCGAGCTTTGCCTGTGCCGATTTATACTCTGGCATTTTATCAAGAATATATCGTGTATCAATAATGGCATATTTCTGTGCAGTGCTGACCAAAGCCAGCAACAAAAGGCTACACGCTATGAGCAATATCTTTTTCATGTTGTTCAATTTATAATAGATAGAATTGAATAAGGGATTATGATATGGGGAACGAGACCTTTTGTCGTCAGACATAAGCTTATTCTGGTTCATAGCCGAGCATAAAGGTAAAACGTGACGCATCTTTGAGTTTAACATTGGGCCCGAGGCGGTCGATACCGACACCGTAATCAAATCCAAGCAAGCCAAACATAGGTAAAAAGAATCGCATGCCCACACCAGTACTTCTGCGAAGACGAAATGGATTATAGTCTTTGAAATCATACCAACCATTGGCTGCTTCAAAAAACGCAAGACCATAAATTGTACTGCTTGGGTTAGTCACTAAAGGATAGCGCAATTCCAACACGTATTTATTAAAAATCGTAAAGAATTTGTTTGCACTGCTCTGATCAGGATTAATAGTCGGATCAGAGCTTTCGTATACCGGGTAGCCTCTTTGGGAAATGATCTCGTATCCGAGCAAGCCATAATTGTTGGTCAATCCTGCGTCACCTAGCTGAAATCTTTCGAATGGTGAGAAATCAAGCTTCTTGGTGTACCGTCCCATAAAGCCGTACTTGGCGGCCATCTTTAAAACGAACTGCCTGTTCTTATCTTCGCCGGTTGCTTTTCCGATAGGCACATACCACTCAGCATTAAAGCGCCATTTGTGATATTCCGGGTGTTCGTAGGGGTTGACCGACGTAATAAGATCAGGATTAATCAAAGAATAGGGAGGTGTTAATTGTACGCTGGCGATAAAATTCGAACCACTTCGGGGAAATATCGGATCAAAAACCGACGAACGCTGCAATGCGATCTTAAGACTGACATTGGTAGAAATTCCACTATCCAATCCTGCGAATATTGGATAATTCTCCATCTTATACTTAGTAAAATTGACCGAGTACACAAGACTGAAATAGTCGTCGGGCCATTTAAGTTGCTTGCCCAATGAAACGGTAATACCGGTTGTCCTCAAAAAATTCGTGTCGGATCTTTGTTTATCGGGAAGTCCTGTAAGAGGATCAAATGCATTTGAGAACTTACTGTGGTAGTAAGCAAGTGTCAATGAATTTCTTTTCTTTCCTCCCAGCCAGGGTTCGGTAAACGAGGCATTATATGAGTTAAATGCTCTTCCATTGGATTGGTAGCGCAAACTTAATTTTTGTCCATCACCCTGAGGTAATGGATCCCATGCTTCTTTGTGGAAGATATTCTTAATCGAAAAATTGTTAAATGAAACACCCAGAGTTCCGGTTAATCCAATGCCACCACCCCACCCTGCAGAGAGCTCTAACTGGTCTGAAGATTTTTCCTCAAGGGTCCAGTTGATGTCCACTGTGCCATCTTCCGCATTTGGGACAACACCCGGATTAATTTTTTCCTGGTTAAAGTATTGCAGGTTTCCCAGCTCACGGACTGAACGAATGACTTCTGAACGATTGAACAATTCACCCGGAATAGTGCGTAGTTCTCGGCGAATAACATAATCTTTTGTCTTTTCATTACCGGCAATGGTCACATTTTTTATTCTCGCCTGGGGACCCTCCACCATTCTTATCTCATAATCGATGGTATCGTTGTAAACAGCGGTTTCAACAGGATCAACGCGGAAAAACAAATAACCATCATCCATGTAAAGCCCACTGATATCGCCGCCCTCCGGAGATAATTCCTTTCCCAGTTTTTTGTTGAGGGTTTGAATATTATATACATCGCCTTTGTGAATACCCAGTAAAACATTAAGTATCGAATCCGAATATTTGGCATTGCCTTTCCATGTGATATTTCCAAAATAGTATTTGTGTCCTTCCATCAGTTTCATTGCGACGTCGATATTGCCATTGGTGGAATTGTATTGTGTATCTGCAACGATCTGTGCGTCTCTGTAACCAAGCGAGTTATAGTGGGTGATTATCTTTTCTTTGTCCTCTTCATATTTTTTCGCGTCGAACTTTGCTGAGTTGAATAATTTAAAGCGGAAGTAGGGATCCATAACAGCCTTTGTTTTTGACGGTACCAGGGGCCCCCATTCCTTCATGTATTCATTGAAAGTATAGGCTGAATCTTTTCCGTATGGATCTACGTCGTTAGAAGGATACAAAGTGATCTTTGTCATTTCCTTCGTGCCCTTCATTTGTTTTTTCAATTTGCTATTCGAGACGTGGTCATTTCCATTAAAAAAGATGTTGTCAACGCGGGTCTTTTTCCCCTTGTCAACGTGAAAGACGATCGAATTGGAGTTCACGAAGCTGGAATCCGGTTTCTCTTCGATATTAACTGTTACATTTTTAAAGCCTTTGTCGGTATAATATTTAGTAATGACCTCCACCGCGCGACGCCGCATATTTTCTGTGATGATCGTTTGCTTGACTAATCCAACTTTTCCTTTCAGATCATCTTCTTCTGACTTTTTTACGCCTTCGAATTTAAAATCCCCAAGCCGGGGTCTCTCAGTCACCGAGATCTCGATCCAAATGTTATCCCCTTCTACTTTTGTGATATAGATCTGTATATCCGAAAAAAGCTTTTGTCTCCATAGGTTTTGAATCGATTTTGAAAAAAGGTCACCCCCGGGAACTAATACCTTATCACCTACCTGGATACTGGCAATTGACAAAACAATGGAAGTGTCGAGGTAATGTGCGCCCGTTAATTTTATCCCGGCAATGGTATATTCTTTCGCGATCTTGGCATTTTCAAGAGCGAGGAGATTGGGATCGACTGAAGTGGGCCTCGTGGTATCTGAAGTCGGTTTCGTAATAGTATCTGAAACAGGTCTCGTGGTATCTGAATTACGTTTGGTAGTATCTTCTTGTGCATGCACGACGAATACAGAGAAAAGAAGGGTAATTAAGAAAAAGGTAGTTCTCAATAAAGATCGTTGCATGGGTTTATATTCAATCAGTCTGGAAATTTGTACAGTCAATGTGGGCTTGTATTTATAGGATCAAACTGGATTTTGTCGGCAAATTAACGGGAAATATTGAAAGTGTTTTGTTAAAGAAATGCGTCATATTGGTCAATAAATCATGCTGTTTTGCCTTTTATGACTTATTTGACCACAGATTCAATTTGCTCACTTGTTTTGCCAAATCTCCTTTCCCTGTTTTGGTAGTCAAGAATGGCTTCGTACAAGTTTTCTTTTCTGAAGTCAGGCCAGCGAACATCAGTAAAGTACAGCTCGGCGTAGGCCAATTGATATAATAAAAAATTACTGATTCTGAACTCGCCGCTGGTTCGTATCATTAATTCCGGGTCGGGAAACTCACTCGTACATAAAAATCGCTGCAACGTGGTTTGATCGATCTCCTCCACCGTGAGCCTGTTTTGTTTTATTTCGTGGGCTATGTTTTTAACAGCATTGAGGAGCTCCCATCTTCCGCTATAGCTCAGTGCCATAATAAGATTCAGCCCTGTATTATTTTTAGTGATTTCGAGAGCTTCGTTGAGCTCTTTTCTTGCATAATCAGGCAACATATTCATATCCCCGATTACATGGAGTTTGATATTGTTTTTATGCAGGCTTTCAACCTCGTCACGTATGGTATTTACTAACAATTCCATCAGACCGATCACCTCATATTCCGGCCTGTCCCAATTTTCAGTTGAAAAAGCATAGAGAGTGAGATAGCCAATTCCCAATTCTGCACTCCCCTCAACAATATTGCGTACACTTTCTACACCATGAAAATGACCAAAAAGCCGGTCATGTCCCTGTTCCTTGGCCCACCGGCCATTTCCATCCATAATAATTGCGATGTGACGCGGTAAGCGATCTTTATCAATTTTTGCGAGCAGCTGCGACATATATAAACAGGGGCACAAAGGTATCAAGAATGAGACTAATAGCGGCTTTCGCAGGAATATTTTATTTCAGATCTTACCATTTTCGAGGAATTTGTTCCAATCGTCAAGCATTTTTCCTTTTAATACTCTTGGAAATTTATGCTGGCTTCCCAATTTTCCTTTTTGACTCATGAATTGCAAAAATTTCTCTTCGGGCAATACTTCTATAAAGACTTCTTTCAGAGCACTTGATCTTTCTACAGCATAATCATCATTGAGGATGCCAATTTGTTTATCAATTCTCTTTATCAATTCATTCGGGTCCACCTTATCATTGCAGGCTACATACCATTTGTGTGCAAAAAGGTTTTGATAGGGAAATCCAACGACTGTGAATTCAGGAATGCTGATATTCATCTCATTGCTTACCACTTCAACTGCCTTATTCATGTTCTCCACGCTAAGGTGCTCCCCGACCAGGCTTAAAAAATGTTTTGTTCTTCCAGTGATCACTACCTCTACACGTTCTTTATTGACAAAACGGATCGTATCACCCAGCAAATACCTCCAGGCACCCGCATTTGTACTTATGAGTAACGCATAATCTTTGTCTTCTTCTACCTCGCTAATAGTTAAGGCCGTTGGGGTATCAACCATTTTACCATCTTTGTCAAAATTCTTGTCATCAAAGGGCACGAACTCCATATAGATATTATTGTTTACTATCAACCGCATTCCCCTCGCATTTTCCCGGTCCTTGTAACCAATAAATCCCTCGCTTGACAAATAATTTTCTATATAGACAATGGGCTTCCCCAATAATTTTTCAAATCCTTTTTTATAGGGCTCAAAAGCAACCCCTCCGTGAACAAAAAACCCAAAGTTGGGCCAGATCTCATGAATATTAGCCACCCCATAACTTTCAATCACCATTTCCATACACATTTGACACCAGGCAGGCACACCTACTATATAGCCGATATCCCATTCCTTTGCGTGCTCTACAATTTCATTGAGTTTTTGATTCCAGTCTTTTATAGCTGCAATGTGGCCGCCAGGTTTATAAAAACTTTGAAACCAAAAGGGTCTCTTTTTCGCAAGAATTCCACTCAGGTCGCCCGCATACCAACCGGCCTTTCCTTTCTGAAGATCCGTTGTTCCGCCTATCATCAAAAATCCCTTTGTCATTGCGTTCCGCGGCAGTTTTTCATAGTTGAACAGGGTGATAAGTTGACGGAGATAGTTGACAGTATTGCTGCGCAGCATATCTCTGGTTATAGGGATATATTTACTGGCAGCTTCGGAAGTTCCCGAACTCAGCGCGTAGTATTTGATCTTCCCTGGCCAGGTTACATCAGGCACGCCATCAAGTGTTTTTTTCCACCAGCGATTGTAGATCTTATTATAGTCATGCACAGGAACCAGTTCCTGGAAAGCTTCGCGGACATCGCGACCAAATAAGATCTCATCAAACATGAAGTGCTGACCAAATTCAGTGAACCGGGCTTTCTTCAGCAATTTTTTCAAGACACGGATTTGTTGTCTCTGCGGATCATTTTGAGGTATACGTAGAGCGGTAGCGATCGCTCGAGGTAATTTAATATCAATGATCGTGGCCATAGCAACAGTCGATTATAATAAAGTTAAGCAATTCATTAGCAAGATTGCGAATATAGCTGAGCTTGAGAACTATGGAAATATTTTTTATGAGAATTCAATTCCGCGTTGAAACTCACACATGGCCCAAATTTGGTTATTTCAATGGGATGAGTGGAAAATTTCGCATTGGTACTTCGGGCTGGAGCTATAAAGATTGGATTGGAATTTTTTATCCGAAAAAAATAAGATCAAGGGAATGGCTTTCGTATTATGCAAAAACATTTGACTGTACAGAGATCAACGGCAGTTTTTATCGTTTGCCGTTAAAACAAACAGTCATCGATTGGGTAAATAAAGTTCCCAAGACATTCAAGTTTTGCCCGAAGATGAGTCGCTATCTTACACATATGAAAAAATTGAGGCAACCGGAAGAGCCTCTGGAACGGTTTTTCTCAGTATTTGAGCCAATGCAAAGTAAAATGGGGCCGGTGTTGATACAACTACCAAAGATGGTTTCATTTGATCACAATATCACAGAACATTTGTATAAGCTTTTGAAAGAAAAGTACTCTTCTTACCGGTTTGCCATTGAAGTTCGCCATGAATCGTGGATGACCAAGGAAAGTTTTTCACTGATGTCAAAGTACAATATTGCTTTTGTGATTTCTCACTCAGGAAATTATTTCCCTTATGCCGAGGTAATCACTTCAAAAAATATTTATTTTCGTTTTCACGGACCAGGAACATTGTATAACACAAAATATCACAGTGCGACTATGAAAAAATATTCCAGGTTGTTTAAATCATGGCTTGATGAAGGACGTAACCTGTGGATATTTTTTAATAATGACTGGTTCGGGTACGGAATTGAAAACGCCCTTACCCTAAGAAAATTTCTTGAGCAGGCTAGACAGCCGGTTCCTGTTGACTAAGACAGTGAAAACTTCCGAGTCCCCAAATAATTTCTGTCGAATCAATACCGACAACTCTCCTTCCAGGAAAACATCGTTGTATGATGTCAAGCGCTTTATCATCGCTTCCACATCTGTAGGTTGGAACGATGACGGAATGATTGGAAATGTAAAAATTTGCATAAGAAGCAGGCAATCGCTGTTCTTCGCAAATAACTTCACAGGGCATTGGTAGCTCGACGATATTTAACTGCTTTCCATTCAACAGGCGCATTTGGTTTAGCGCCTTCAAATTTTTCTGCAATAGTTCATAGTTCTCATCATTTTTATTTTCCTCTACAACTGCTATCACCGTATCCTCATCCACAAAACGGACGGTGTCATCGATATGCCCATCTGTATCATCGCCGACAATCCCTTCATTCACCCAAAGAATTTGATCAACCCCGTAATAATTGCAGAGATAATTTTCAATCTGCTCACGGTTCAAATGCGGATTTCTGTTCTTATTTAAGAGGCATGCGGTTGATGTGATCAATGTTCCTTTCCCATTGAAGTCTACCGAACCGCCTTCCATGATGATCCCCGGATGATAAACAGAAATTCCAAAATGGTTTGCTATCAGCGTAGGAATTATATCATCCAGGTCGAAAGGGGGATACTTATTGCCCCACGCATTATAATTCCAGTCGACAATTATTTTTTTCTGTTTAGCGGCAGGATTAATTAAAAATGCAGGTCCGTGATCCCGACACCAGGCATCGTTAGTTGGATGAAAAAAGAACTCGATTTTGCTCAAATCGACTTTTTCTGCCTCCAAATGGCCAATGGCAAAATTTCTCATTGCCTCATCATTGACATTGATACAAACTTTTTCACCAGCGGTTAGCTCTTTTATAAACTGGCAGTAGTATGGATAAATCGTGTGGATTTTTCCGGGCCAGCTTGCTTCTTTATGTGGCCAGCTTAGCCAGGTAGCAGTATGCGGAGCAAATTCAGCAGGGAAATAGTAATGTAGCTGTTTTGGAGTTTGTTCATTGTTCATAACCGTCATTCGTTTGGTTGTACTGTTCATGAACTATGAACCATTAATCATTAACTTGTTCATCGATAAACCTGTTTGTGATGGGTTGGTAGGAATCTATCCTTCTGTCACGAAGGAATGGCCAGTGTGTGCGGTAAGTATCCGTTTTTTCAGTGTCGATCTCCTGGACGATCACCTCTTCGTTATCATGCGAAGCTTGCGCGAGCACCGTACCAAATGGATTTGCGACAAATGAGCCGCCCCAAAATTTCATAGCTCCATTTTGTTCAAGGCCCACCCGGTTCACACTTACAACGTGGACGCCATTCGCTACCGCGTGACTTTTTTGAATTGTTTGCCAGGCATTGTATTGCTCTCTATTTGTCTTTTCGTCCTGCGAGGTGGCCCACCCAATTGCAGTCGGATAAAATAAAATTTCCGCACCCATTAGTGAAGTAATTCTCGCGGCTTCCGGATACCACTGATCCCAACAGATCAGCACTCCAATATTGGCAAATTTTGTTTTAAAAACTTTATACCCAAGATCACCGGGAGTGAAATAAAATTTTTCATAGTACGAGGGATCATCCGGGATGTGCATTTTGCGATACTTGCCAAGATAGCTCCCGTCCGCATCTATTACAGCAGTTGTATTATGATAGATTCCCTGTGTTCTCTTTTCAAATAGGGAGGCGATGATTATCACTTTGTTTTCTTTTGCCACGCTCGCCAGCACTTCGGTCGAAGGGCCCGGTATGGACTCCGCAAGCTTGAAGTTGTCATAATTTTCTTCGTCACAGAAATATAAAGATGTAAATAATTCCTGCAGGCAGATTATTTCTGCCCCTTTTTTGGCAGCGTCATTAACCTTGCCAACCGCTTTTTGCAAATTTTCATCTTTATTAGCTGTGCAACTCATTTGCACCAACCCTATTTTTACTTTACTCATGTTGCAAAAATATCTTTTATTGTGAAGTCCTTTCGTTAAACAATTTTTGGAATAAAAAAGCCATCCGTTTCGGCGGATGGCTTTTCGTTGAACTTAACAGGGTTAGCCCTTTTTTGTTTCAAGTAGTTTAAAGAATTGGTCAAGTTGCGGCAATACCACAATCCTGGTCCTTCGATTGGTTGCCTTGCCCTCAGCGGTGTCATTGCCAGTAATCGGTTTGTACTCACTCCGACCAGCAGCAGCCATCTTTGCAGGGTCAAGTCCATATTGATTTTGAAGAATGCGGATCACAGAAGTCGCTCTCTTGCAACTTAGATCCCAGTTATCAACCAATACGCCTTTATTATACGGAACATTATCAGTATGTCCCTCCACCATAAATTCAATATCCGGTTGATTTTTTAACACCAGCGCCACTTTGCCAAGCACAGTTTTTGCCTGCTCTGTGACGTCATATTTGCCACTTTTGAAAAGAAGTTTATCCGAAATATCTATGTACACAACGCCTTTGTCAACTTTGATATTAATGTCTTTGTCATCTAAATTGCCAATGGCTCCCTTTAAATTCATTACCAATGCCATATTGAGGGAATCCTTGCGGGCCATTTGTTCCTGCAACGATTGTATATAGACATCTTTCGCGCCAATATTTTCCATCGATTTTTTTATGCTCTCTGCTTGTGATGCCGAGATCACTGACATGTCCTCCAGTTGTTTCAAAGCTTGTGTATTATTTTCTTTTAGGAAGCCTATTTGCTTATTTGCTGCGTCGAGCTGGTTTTGGAGGTCCCCGTTTTGTTTCGTCAGGTCAGCTTTCTGACTATTACAATCGTTAAGAGTCCCTTGAAGTTGGGTGTATTGCGTTTGCAATGCTGCATTATCCGCCTGGGACTTTTTAAATTTTTTCGAACTGACACATGAAAATAAGAACACACAAATAGTTAGTAAAAAGGTTGTTGACTTCATTGTTTAAGATTTTGGTATTGGAAATCAAAAATCAGGTTTCGGTCGCAATTTACAACTTCCATATTAATGCAGCGCTGATCCGTTGAATCCCTTGCTCTTATTAATATTTTATTTTTTGGATAACAATTTCACCAATGTTACACCAATTATATTTGCTTCATGCCTTCGAAAAAGAAAAAGCGCCTCATACGTTCTGTTTTTTTACTCGTTCTGACTGCTTTGCTGATCCTGGCAGGTTATATTGGTTACCAATGGTGGTTATATGGTCGCGCCAGGTTTGTTCGTTATCCCGAATTTGGAATTTCTATTCCCATAGAATATTCGATTCATGGTATCGATGTTTCAAAATACCAGCAAATGATCGCATGGGATGCTGTCAGCTCCATGCGGGTAAAAAAAATTAAGCTGGGGTTTGTGTTTATAAAGGCGACCGAAGGGATTGGGAATACTGATCCGCAGTTTAAAAGAAACTGGAGAAGATCGAAAGATGCGGGAATGGTCAGGGGAGCCTATCACTTTTTTTTAGCGACGAAAGATGGCAGAATGCAGGCTGAAAATTTTATCAAAGCTGTTGATTTGAAAACGGGAGACCTTCCACCTGTTCTGGACATCGAGCAAACCTATGGCGTTTCAAAGGATGTGATAAAAAATGAAGTAAAAGAGTGGCTCAATATTGTACAAACGAATTACAATATCAAGCCGATCATTTACACCAATATCGATTTTTACAAGCAAAA
>Ga0163163_10001353_pt1 | contig 20684 bp, 19 predicted proteins | sample S65metaG_FD_119766 | JGI IMG/M metagenome (GOLD analysis project Ga0163163, IMG submission 119766) | Switchgrass rhizosphere microbial communities from Kellogg Biological Station, Michigan, USA - S6-5 metaG | ecosystem: Host-associated > Plants > Roots > Rhizosphere > Soil | place: USA...
GAACGTGAACATCCATCTCGGGCGCGGCGCAGCCCGGGTGCATGTCCTGCGCGACATCGATCTGACGATCGCGCGGGGTGAGGCGGTCGGCCTCGTCGGGCCCTCCGGCTCGGGCAAGTCGACGCTGCTCATGGTGCTCGCCGGATTGGAGCGGCCCGATAGCGGATCGGTCCTTGTCGAGGGAAACGACCTCGCGACACTCGATGAAGATCGGCTGGCGCGCTTTCGCGGCGCGCGCATCGGCATCGTGTTTCAATCTTTCCACCTCATCCCGACGATGACCGCGTTGGAAAACATTGCCATCCCGCTCGAATTGCAAGGTGCGCCGAATGCGTTCGGGCGCGCGCGAGAAGAACTTGCGGCAGTCGGCCTTGCCGATCGCGCGTCGCATTATCCCGCGCAATTGTCCGGCGGCGAGCAGCAACGCGTCGCGCTAGCGCGCGCCATCGCGCCCGATCCCACTATTCTCGTTGCCGACGAGCCGACCGGAAATCTCGACGAGACGACTGGCACGGCGATCATTGATCTCATCTTCGATCTGAAGCGCGCTCGCGGCACGACGCTCGTCCTCGTCACCCATGATACCGCACTCGCCTGTCGATGCGATCGCGTCGTGCGCATGCGCTCCGGCCGCATCGAGCCGGCCGAGTCCAATCTCATTCTGCCGGCGGCCCAATGAGCCTTGCGATCGGCCGCACCGACGGCATGAACGTCCTGCGCATGCCGCTTCTGCTGCGGCTCGCGTTGCGCGATCTGCGCGGCGGCATAAGCGGCTTCGGCATTTTCATCGGCTGCATTTTTCTTGGCGTGTGGGCGATCACCGCCGTTTCCGCACTGTCGCATTCGCTCTCTGACGGGCTTGCACGCGAAGGACGCACGATTCTTGGCGGCGACGTTTCGTTTGCACGCAGCCACACGCCGCTCAATGACGACGAGCGTCGTTTCTTCGCCGCGCGGGGTTCTCTCTCGACTGTCGCCCTCATGCGCGCAATTGCACGTCATGGCGATCAGGCGGGCCTCATCGAGATCAAGACCGTCGATGCGGCTTATCCCCCCGCCGGCGCGGTGGTGCTGTCGCCTGCTCGGCCCTTTTCGGATGCGCTGATCCAACGCGACGGGACCTATGGCATCGTTGCCGACGAGACGCTGAGCGCGAAGCTCGACGTGAAAGTCGGCGATCGCGTCGAGATCGGAACCGCGTCGTTCGAATTGCGTGCATTCCTGAAAAGCGAGCCGGACAAGCTCGCCGGCGGCATCGGTTTCGGCCCGCGCGTGATGCTTTCGCAGGACGCGCTGCACGCCAGCGGCCTGCTGCAGCCCGGCGCGCTCGTGCGCTGGGTCAATCGCATCATTGTTGCGCCGGCGAGCGGCGGTGGCCTCCCGTCGGACGGCGATATCACGCGCTTGATCGATCAAGCCAATAGCGCCTTCCCGAATGCCGGCTGGGAGGTGCGCACGCGAACGAACATCTCGCCGCAATTTTCCAGAAATACCGATCGGCTCACACAATTCCTGACGTTGATCGGGCTTACGTCGCTCATCGTCGGCGGCAGTGGCATCGCCAATGCGGTGCGCGGCTTCGTCGAGCGTAAACGCATGTCGATTGCCACGATGAAAGCGCTCGGCGCGGCCGGTTCATACGTCTTCACCGCCACCCTCGTCGAAATCCTTTGCATTGCGGTTTTGGGAATTGCGGCAGGCACGATTGCCGGCGCGATCATGCCCTTTGTCGTCACCGGCCTTTTCGGCACGCTCATCCCGTTTCCGCTCATTGCGGCGCTGTATCCACAAGCGATCATGAGCGGCATCGTCTATGGCCTGCTCGCCACGTTGACGTTCGCGCTTTGGCCGCTTGGGCGCGTGCACGACATTTCTGTCGCCGGATTATTTCGCGATGAGGTCGAGCCGCAGCTTTCGGTTTTGCGCTGGCGTTATCGCTTGCTGGCGGCTGCGGCGGCCCTTGCGCTGGTTGCGACGGTGTTCGCCACGTCCCCCAATCTGCGGCTTGCCCTGATCTATCTCGGCGCCACGCTGACCAGCTTTCTCGTTTTGCGTTGGCTTGCAGGCGTGTTGATCGCGCTGTTGCGTCGGCTGAACCGCCCGCGCGGTCTCACCTTGCGGCTGGCGCTCCTCGATATCCACCGTCCGGGGACGCTCGCGCCATCCATTCTCCTCTCGCTCGGCTTGGGATTGGCACTTCTCGTCGCGCTTGCCATGATCGATGCCAATTTGCGCCGGCAGATCGAGCAGCAGATTCCAGGCAGAACCCCGAGCTTCTTCTTCCTCGATATACGCGCTGCCGATGCTCCCGGCTTTGTGGGCTATTTAAAACGCCAGGCATCTGCAGGAACAATCGAGACGGCGCCGCTCTTGCGTGGCCGCATCGTCAGAGTGAAAGATCAACGCGCCGAAGAGGTGCACGCCAAGGACAACGCCGCCTGGGTGCTCGACGGCGATCGCGGCATCACCTTCGCGACAAAGGTTCCGGAGGGATCGAGCGTCGTTGAGGGCGCCTGGTGGCCGGCCGATTATGCGGGCGAGCCGCTCGTCTCGCTCGATGAGGAAATTGCCGACGGTCTCGGACTGCAAATCGGCGACACGATCGGCGTCAACGTGCTCGGCCGCGAGCTCAATGCGCGCATCGGCAATTTGCGGCGGGTGAATTGGCGCACGCTCGGCATCAATTTCGTCCTCGTCTTCTCGCCGAACACGTTTGCCGGCGCGCCTTACACCACCCTCGTCACGCTCGCCTTCCCGCCGGGAGATCATAGCGCGGAGGAGAGCGCGGTGTTGCGGGCAAGCGCGCACGATTATCCGGCGATCACCAGCATCAGGGTGAAGGACGTTCTCGAGGCGGTCTCCAACATTATCGGTCAGCTCGCCGTCGCGATCCGCGCCGCATCGAGTGTTGCCCTGATCGCAGCGATCCTCGTGCTTGCCGGCGCGGTCGCCGCGGGCCAGCGCGCGCGAGCATACGACGCGGTGATTCTGAAGACGCTCGGAGCGACACGGCGGCGGCTGCTCGCTGCGATGCTCGTCGAATATGCGCTGCTCGGCGCGATCGCCGCTTTGTTCGGTCTCAGCGCCGGAGCCGCCGCCGCATACGTCATCGTGACGCGGGTGATGGCCTTCGACTTCGTCTGGATTTGGGGCCAGTCGCTTGCCGCCGCCGCGCTGGCGCTCGCGTTCGCCGTGTCGCTCGGCCTTGTCGGCACTTGGCAGGTGCTCGGGGTGAAACCCGCCGCGATGTTGCGCAGCCTCTGAGAACGCTTCAGCATGGCCTCTCGCAACGGAGGCATCCATGACTGAGGCAGCAGAATCATCCGCGGTCAGCCGGCGAGAGGCCGTCGCAATGATCGGCGCGGCAGCGAGTGCGGTGCTTGCCCCCGTCCGTTCGGTAAACGCGCAGCAAACGGCAGCAAATACCGTCTCCGGCATCGTCTATGAAAACCGCTCCGTGCCGGAACGCGCCAAGCCAACGATTCCGGCATAGCCGACATTCTTATCTCGAACGGCCGCGACGTCGTGCGCACGGATTCCGACGGCCGCTATAGACTTCCGATCAGCGACGAGGGACTCGTCTTTGTCATCAAGCCCGAGGGTTTTTCAGTTCCCCTCGATTCCGACAATCTGCCGCGCTTCACTTATCTGCATCAGCCGAGTGGCACGCCGCCAGCCTGAGTCTGCGCTACAAAGGCGTCGACCCGACGGGGCCGCTTCCCGCCTCGCTCGATTTCGCCCTCACCCGCGCAGACGAGTCGCGCGCCTTCGATGTGATCCTGTTCACCGACCCGCAGCCCGAGAGCGGAGCCGAGCTCGATTTCGTTCGCGAGACAGCGTTGGCAAACGTTGTCGGCACCAAAGCCGCCTTCGGTATGACGACCGGCGACATCATGTTCGACGACCTGTCGCTTTATCCCCGTTATAACAGGTTGATTGGCCAGGTCGGCGTGCCGTGGTGGCATATCGGCGGCAATCATGACCTCAATTTCGAAGCGCCGGATGCGGCGCGCAGCCGCGAAACCTACAAGCGCACTTACGGCGCGCCGTATTACGCATTCAACTATGGTTCCGCGCTGTTCCTGATGCTCGACAACGTCAATTATCTAGGCACTGCGACGGCACCGCGACCCGGCGCAAGCGGCAAATATGAAGGGCGCATCGGCGAGCGCCAGCTTGCCTTCGTCGCCGACGTGCTGCGCGAGACGCCGCAGGATCGGCTGGTCGTCATGGCCATGCATATTCCGCTCATCACGGATCTCGATCCCAACGATCCCGCGCAGAATACCGTCGATCGCGACGAGCTGTTGAAGCTTCTCGCCGGTCGGCCGGTCCTCAGCATTTCCGGCCATACCCACACGACCGAGCACCATTATCTCGGGCCGCAGGGCGAGCATCATCATCATGTGATGACGGCGGTCTCCGGCTCGTGGTGGAGCCGACCGTACGACCGGCGCGGCATTGCCTGTGCCGATAGTGTCGACGGCTCCCCCAACGGCTTCCACATCCTTTCGATCGACGGCAATCGCTACACGACCCGCTACATGCCGGCCGCCGAGCCGGAGGGACGCGCGACGCGGATCACGCTGGAGAGCCAGTTCGACGGCCTCGACCCGGAATTGGCGCGCGATTATCGGATCGCCCAGCTTTTCGGCTCTCCCATTTCGGCGGAGTCCGCCGGCACCACTTATGTCGTCGTCAACGTCTTCGACGGCGGGCCGAAGACCCGCGTCCGCTATTCGAACGGCGGGCGTAGCCCGATCGAAATGCGGCGCATCAGACGGCCCGATCCCTTTGTCAGCCAGGTTTTTCTCAGAAACCCCCTGACCAAGAAATCCTGGGTCAGGGCCGAGCCCTCCTCGCACATTTGGATGGGCGTCTCCCGGCCGATCTCGAGCCCGGCACGCATCGCGCCGATTTTCTGGTGAGCGACGAGTATGGCCGCGAGCGCCGCGACCATCTTGTCATCGAGGTGGTGGGGGCGGGCGCAGATAGCCGGCGGCGCATGTGAGCGGCGTCGCCAGATGCGGCGATTTGTTGTAATCGGTTAAGCTTCAGGTAATAGGTTGGCGGTTCCTGCGCCGCGGTGATCCTTGCCCAGTCTGATCCGTTTCCTGGTTATCGTCGCCATCCTCGCCGCACTCGGCTACGGCGGGATGATCGCGCTCGTCACCTTTGTCGAGCCGCAGCCGCGCGAGATGACCCAGACGCTGCCGACCGGCAAACTCAACAAATAGATGCAGGCGGCAAACCGCGATTTCGGTCTGATCGAGCTTTTTCTCGACATGCTCGCATCCGAGCGCGGCGCGGCGCGGAATACGATCGACGCCTATCGTCGCGATCTTTCCTCCTATTTCGGCTGGCTTTCGGCAAAAGGCTGTTCGCCGCTCAGCGCGGATACGGAGACGATCCGCGCCTATCTCGCCGCGTTGGCAGACCAGGGTCTCGCCGCCTCCTCGGCGGCGCGGCAGCTCTCGGCCCTGCGGCAATTCCACAGGTTTTTGTTTTCGGAACGCCGCCGCGCCGACGATCCCGCCGCAATCCTCGAGGGACCGCGGCGCGGCCGGCCCTTGCCGAAAGTGCTGAGCGTCGCGGAAGTGGACCGCCTGCTCGAAGTGTCGCGCCAGGGGCTCGAGAACGCGAGCCGCCCGATAGGCGAGCGCCTGCGCGCCGCGCGCACCTTCTGCCTCCTGGAAATCCTCTACGCGACGGGGTTGCGCGTCTCCGAGCTGGTCGCTCTGCCGAAGAGCGCGGCGCGAACGCGGGAGGCCTTCATCTCGGTGCGCGGCAAGGGCGGGCGCGAGCGTCTCGTGCCGCTGACGCCGAAAGCCCGCGAGGCCATGGCCGCCTATCGCAGCCTGCTGCAAGAGGCCCGGCCGGCCGCCGCACGCCTTGCCTGGCTCTTCCCCGCCGACAGCGAGAGCGGCCACATGACACGGCAGGCCTTCGCCCGGGATCTCAAGACGGCTGCGGCAGCGGCCGGCATTCCGGTGCGGCGCGTCAGCCCGCACGTGCTACGCCATGCCTTTGCGAGCCATCTCTTACAGAATGGCGCGGATCTGCGCGTCGTGCAGGAGCTGCTCGGCCATACCGACATTTCGACGACGCAGATTTACACGCATGTTCTCGACGAGCGCATGGCCGCGATGGTGCGCGATCTGCACCCGCTCGGGGATGGGTGAGACGTCAAGGTCGCTATGGCAATCCGCTGGAAAGGCTTATATTCGGGCCAGCGCCAAACGCTGAGAAGCAATGTTGCGAATCCGCCTCGACCATAAAACCATCGAGAATGGTCTCTACCACGTCATCACGTCTCCGGACGTGAGGGGTCTCTGCGCAACTGCCGGCACATTGCGCGAGGCAGAACAGGAAGCTCTTGCCCAGCTCTCCCTTATTCGGCAGGCTGAGGGCAAAGCCGAAGAAAAAATCACCGCGCTTGAGCTGGAAACAACTCTGCAAGGTCGGTGATCGCCTGCGTCGCCTTCGTTGATGTCGAAGCGGAACTCCATCGCCTCGGCTTCCGTCGGTGGGGACAAACTCAGACGCACTATGCCTATCGTTCGAACGGCGAGTTTGTTTTTGTGAAAATGCCGAACGTTCACGGCTATCTGCCTGAATCGGTAGTCAACGAAGCATTCAATGCCGCGGAATTGCCGCTTCCCGATTGGAACGTCTTCTGGGGCGATTAGCCCGGGTAGTTTCCCACGGCAAAGCACGCTAAACCCGCGGGCAGATGCGTTCGTATCTCGATTTCGAAAAGCCCGTCGCCGACCTCGAAGCCAAAGTCGAGGAGCTGCGCGCGCTGTCGAATGGCGGCGATACCGCCTCGATCGGCGAGGAGCTGACCAAGCTCGAGGCCAAGGCCGCCAAGGCGCTCACCGAGCTCTACGCCAACCTCACGCCGTGGCAGAAGACGCAGGTCGCGCGCCATCCGCAGCGGCCGCATTTCGTCGACTATGTGAAGGGTCTCGTCGCCGAGTTCACGCCGCTCGCTGGCGACCGCCATTTCGGCGACGATGGCGCCATTTTGGGCGGCTTCGGCCGCTTTCGCGGCCAGCCGGTCTGCGTCCTTGGACAGGAAAAGGGCGCCAATACCGAGAGCCGGCTCGAGCACAATTTCGGCATGGCGCGGCCGGAGGGTTACCGCAAGGCGGTGCGGCTCATGGAACTGGCCGATCGCTTCGAGCTGCCGGTCATCTCGCTCGTCGATACCGCCGGCGCCTTTCCCGGCATCGATGCCGAGGAGCGCGGCCAGGCCGAGGCAATCGCCCGCTCGACCGAAGCCTCGCTCGGCCTCGGCGTGCCCAACGTCGCAGTGATCGTCGGCGAGGGCGGCTCCGGTGGGGCGGTGGCGATTGCGAGCTGCAACAAGGTCCTGATGCTAGAGCACGCGATCTACACGGTCGCCTCGCCCGAGGCCTCGGCCTCGATCCTCTGGCGCGACGCCGGCCGCGCCGAGGACGCCGCCACGGGCATGAAGATCACCGCCCAGGATTTGCTCAGATTCGGCATTATCGATGGGATCGTCCCGGAGCCGCCGGGCGGGGCGCATCGCGATCCTGAAAAGGTCATCGCGGCGACCGGCGAAGCGGTCTCGGGCGCTCTCGCCGCTTTGGGAAATATGTCACGCGAGCAGATAAAATCGGCGCGGGCGGAAAAATTTCTGGCCATGGGCCGGAAATTGTAGACAAACTTGGCCGTAAGGGGCCGCTAAGGTTCCGTTAACGCTTGGCAAAGATCGTGGGGCCCTTCGGTAAGTTCGCCTTAGGGATAAGCACCGTAAAGCTTGAGCGAGACGCCGCCTCTCAAGGTCGGCCGAGGGGATTAGACGCATGGTTCGAAGCCAACGCGTACGCGTTCTTGGCGTAAGCCTCTCTGTCCTGGCCCGCTTGGGCCTCGTGGGAGCGGGCGTTGGCCTGCTTGCCGCCTGCCAGGAAACGCCCAGCATGAGCGGCGGACCGCGCGCCTATCAGCCGATCCCGCCGCAGACCCTCGCCCTCATGACCGAGAAGGGCACGACCAAACAATCCCCAATGCTGATCCGCACCTACAAGAAGGAAGCGGAATTCGAAATCTGGAAAATGCGGTCGGACGGCAAATACGCGCTGTTAAAGACCTATCCGATGTGCCGCTGGTCGGGCCAGCTCGGCCCCAAGGTGAAAGAAGGCGACCGCCAGGTCCCGGAGGGCTTCTACGCGATCACGCCGGGCCAAATGAACCCGAACTCGGCCTACTATCTCTCCTTCAATGTCGGCTATCCCAACGCCTACGACCGCGCCCAGGGCGCGACCGGCGGCGCGATCATGGTGCACGGCGCCTGCTCGTCGGCCGGCTGCTTCTCGATGACCGACCAGCAGATTGCCGAGATTTACGCGATCGCCCGCGAGTCCTTCGCCGGCGGCCAGGGCGAAATCCAGATGCAGTCCTACCCCTTCCACATGAATGCGGAGAACTTCGCCAAGCACCGCGCTGACCCGAATATCGCGTTCTGGAAGCAGCTGAAGGAAGGCGCCGACAATTTCGAAGTCACCAAGGCGGAGCCGAAGGTCGGCGTCTGCGGCCGCCATTACGTGTTCAACGAAACGCCGGAAAATCCCGGCCAGCGGCTCGAGGCGGATGCTGCCTGCCCGCCCCTGAAACCGAACACGGAGATCGCCACCCTCGTCAAAGAAAAGCAGCATCAGGACGAGCAGAAGATCGCCGAGCTGACCGCGAGCGGGATCAAGCCGGTGCGCCTCGTCTATGCGGATGGCGGCCAGCATCCGGATTTCTTCAGCAAGATGCCGGAAGTCAGCCGTCCGGACGCGCTTGCGCAGGCGCCGATTGAAATCGACCTTTCGGATTCGAAGCTGGCGAAGTCGTCGGCGCTGCAATTGGCTGCCGCAAAATCGCGGCTGAACGGCGCAACGACGAACGTGACGGCGTATGCGCCAACGCAGACCGCTTCCATTCCGGCGACGTCGTCGCCGTCTTCGGCAATCGAGGCGAATTCGAGCTCCGGCTCGAGTTGGCTCGGCCTAAAGCGCCTCTTCGGCTCGGACGATCAGAAATCGGAGTCGACGGAAACCGCTTCCCCGCAACCAACCAAGGTTCCACTGCCCCCGAAGCGCGCCGCCGGGGCGCCGAGCACGCCAAAGCCGCAGGCGTCATTGCCGAAGCCGCAGGTCTCGCTCGAGAGGAGCAACGCGGCGGGTAGCATCGCCAAGCTCATCGAAGGCTCGCTGCCGGCACTGCCGGACGGCTTCCTCGCCTACGCGCCGACGCGCTGAACTAAAGCGCGCCTACCGTTCACTTCGCCATTGTCAGCACGGTGCGCCATTCTGCGTCGGTGACCGGCTGCACCGATAGGCGCGAGCTCTTCACCAGCACCATGTCCTTCAGCCGCGGATCGGCTTTGATCTCAGCGAGCGTGACGGGCTTTGCGAGCGGCTTCACCGCCTTCACATCAACCATGCCGAATACGCCGGTCTTGTCCAATGGATCGGGATAGTAGCCCTTGATGATCTCGACAATTCCGACAACGGCCTTCTCTTCGCCGGAGTGATAGAAGAAAGCCTGGTCGCCGACTTTCATCTCCTTCAGATGTTTCTTGGCGAGATGGTTGCGCACGCCGTTCCAGAAGGTGCCCTTTTCGCCAGCCTCGACCTGTTGCTGCCAAGACCAGCTCGACGGCTCGCTCTTCATCAGCCAATGCGCCATGATCTTTCCTCACCACTCCGATTTCTGCGGGCGCTGCAACATCGCCTCGATTGCATCCGCAATCGTCAACTCGCCGGCAATGACCCGCGCGACGCAGTGCGAGATCGGCATATCGACACCTGCCGCATGCGCCAATGCGATCAGAACCGGCGCGGTGAAAGCGCCTTCGACAAGATAGCCGTGAGTCGCCATTTGTGGCGTTTCGCCTCGCCCGAGCGCAAGCCCGTAAGAAAAATTGCGCGATTGCTCCGAGCTGCAGGTGAGCACGAGGTCGCCGAGTCCCGACAAGCCCATCAGCGTTTCCGGGCGCGCTTCAAACGCACGCCCGAAACGCGCGAGTTCGGCAAAGCCGCGAGCAATCAAAGCCGCGCCGGCACTCGCGCCGAGGCCGGCGCCCTCGGCAATGCCGCAGGCGATTGCGAGCACGTTCTTGGCCGCGCCGCCGATTTCCACGCCGCTTATATCGGTCGAGCGATAGAGGCGGAACGCCGGGGTCGCGAGGCGCTCCGCGATCTGTTGGGCGACACTTTCGTCCTTCGCGGCAACGGTGACAGCGGTGGGCAATCCTCTCGCGACATCGGCAGCGAAACTCGGGCCGGAGAGAACGGCAGAAACCGCCTCAGGTATTTCCTCTACAAGCACCTCATTGAGAAAGCGCTTGCTGGCGCGCTCGATTCCCTTGGCACAAATCACCCAAGGCGCACGGGCGCGCGCGAAAGGACGCGCGGCACGCGCCACCTCGCGAAAGGCTTGCGTCGGCACGACAGCCAAGACGAGATCGGCGCCGCCAACGCAGGCAATATCTGAAGCCGGCTCAACGCCCGGCGCAAGCTGCACGCCCGGCAAATAGCGGCTGTTCTCGCGCTCGCGCGCGATCGCGTCCATGCGCGCGGGATCGCGCCCCCAGAAGAGAACGCGTTCGCCATTTGCTGCCGCAAGATTAGCTAGCGCGGTTCCCCACGCACCCGCGCCAAGCACGACGATGTTCATTATGCCTTGCCGTGATGAATCGCTTCCGCGTTTGCATCGAGCGGCCAACGCGGCCGCGCCGCGAAGGTGAGATCGTCGACCAGTCCGAGCGCAAGACGCTCGATGCCCGCCCAAGCGATCATCGCGCCATTGTCGGTGCAGAGATTGAGCGGCGGCGTCACTAACCGAATGCCGGCTTCCGCACAGAAGCGGCCGAGCGCGCGGCGAATGCCGCCATTCGCCGCAACGCCGCCGGCGGCGACGAACGCATTCGGGTGTCCATAGGCTTCGCGAAAGACACGTAACGCCGCGCGCGAGCGGTCGACCACCACATCGATGATTGCGGCCTGGAACGAGGCGCAAAGATCCGAAACATCGGTGCGCGTCAGCGGCGCGATGCGTTCGGCTTCGAGACGCACCGCTGTTTTCAATCCCGACAGCGAGAAATCCGGTTTGGCGCGCATCGACATCGGCCGCGGCAGATCGAAACGCTGCGGATCGCCGTCGATCGCCTCGCGTTCGACATTCGGCCCGCCGGGATAACCAAGCCCGAGCATCTTGGCGACCTTGTCGAAGGCCTCGCCGATCGCGTCATCGACCGTCGAGCCGAGCCGCTCATAATCGCCGACGCCACGCACGGAGACGAGCTGTGTGTGGCCGCCGGACACCAGGAGAAGCAGATAGGGAAAATCGACGCGATCGGTGAGACGTGCGGTCAGCGCGTGCGCTTCGAGATGATTGACCGCAACGAAGGGTTTGCCCGCCGCGAGCGCCAGCGCCTTGCCGGCGGTGAGGCCGACGATCACGCTGCCGATGAGGCCCGGACCCGCCGCCGCGGCGACTCCGTCAATTTCGGAAATGTCCAAACCCGCATCTGCGAGCGCGCGTTCAACCAGCCGGTCGAGCACGTCGATATGGGCGCGGGCGGCGATTTCCGGGACGACGCCGCCATAGGCCGCGTGCTCGGCAATCTGGCTCATCACCTCGTTCGACAGAATTTCGCCGGCGCCATCCGGCCCGCGCTGCACGATTGCGGCGGCGGTTTCGTCGCAGGTCGTCTCAATTCCCAGAACTCGCATCGTCTCTCAATCTGCAGGCGGCTCGAACGTCTTCGTACCACCCCGTAATATGCAGGGCGAGGCGCGCGGTCCAATCGAGCCGGCGTTATTTCCCAGCGGCGCGAAATTGCACTAGATGACGCTCTGCACCAGCGCGAGGGCAAAATGGCAGAAGGACTGATCCCGACGGGCCACATCGTCACGGTGTTCGGCGGTTCGGGCTTCATCGGTCGGCAGGTTGTGCGCAAGCTTGCCAAGCGCGGCTGGCGCATCCGCGTCGCAACGCGCCGGCCGGATCTGGCTTTCCACCTGCAACCCTCGGGCCGCGTCGGCCAAATCCATGCGGTCCAGGCCAATCTGCGCAATCCGGCCTCCGTCGCCCGGGCGCTGCAGGGTTCGCAGGCGATCGTCAATCTCGTCGGCATTCTCGCCGAATCCGGCCGCCAAAATTTCGAGGCGGTGCACGCCTTCGGCGCGCGCGCGGTGGCGCGGGCGGCGCAGGAGGCCGGCATCACACGTCTCGTGCACATGTCGGCGCTCGGCGCCGATCCGAATTCGCCCGCCGATTATGCGCGCACCAAAGCGCGCGGCGAGGCTGCGGTGCGCGACTTCATTCCCGCAGCGATCGTGACGCGGCCATCGGTCGTGTTCGGTCCGGAGGACGATTTCTTCAACCGCTTCGCCGCGATGGCACGCGTGATGCCGGTCATCCCGCTGATCGGCGCGGAGACGAAATTCCAGCCGGTCTTTGTCGGCGATGTCGCGGAAGCGATCGCCCGCGGGCTCGATGGCGCGCTGCCGCCCGGCAGCACCTGGGAGCTCGGCGGGCCGGACATTTATTCGTTGCGTGAAATCGTCGCTTATGTCTGCGCCCTCGCCAACCGCAAGCGGTTTTTATTGCCGGTGCCGTTCGGGCCAGCGCATTATATGGGCTGGGGACTCGAGGTCGCGACGACCCTGTCGATGGGCATTTTGCCGAAAATGCTCCGCGCAACGCGTGACCAGGTGATGCTCCTGCGTCGCGACAACGTCGTGTCGGAGGAAGCGATCGCCGCCGGGCGCACCCTGCAAGCGCTCGGCATTCAGGCGGAGACGATCAAAGCGATTGTGCCGACCTACCTCTATCGCTATCGCAAGACCGGCCAATATGCCGACGAGCGGCTGACCTCGACGACAACGCACTAAGCCGGGCGCGGCAGAACCGGCGGCCCGATCCGCTTGTGCAGACGCACCATGAACGCGGTGCCGAAAAGCGGCGTCAGCAGGTTGAGGATCGGCACGGCAAGAAACGCCGCAATCAGCAAGCCGGCGATGAAAATCCGCAGGCGATAGCGCTGGCGCAGTGCACGCACCTGTTCGAGCGGGCGATAGCGCAAAGCGGCAAGCTCGAAAAATTCGCGGCTGAAAAGGTAGGCGTTGGCGACAAAGAATGCGATCGCGTTGATGCCGGGCACGAGCAGAAGAATGAGTGCGATGAAATTGACGAGCGCCGAAAGAAGCGCGAATCTTATCGCAAGCCAAACCGCGTAACCGGCAGGCAGCGTGTGGCCGGTTGCGCCCGGCGGATAGATTTCGCGCTCGACAATTTCTGCAAGCTCATCGAGGAAAAGACCCGCGACAAGCGACGACGTCGGCGCGAGCAGAAAGGCAAGCCCGACAAATAGCCCGACCCCCGTGACGATCGACAGAAGCGTCGCGACCCAGGGCGTCTGCACGCTGACGAAGTGCAGGACGAGCCGGTCGAGACCGAGCCACGCGAGCGTCAGGATAAGCAGCGTCAGGCCGAGCGTCTTGACGAGCACCGCACGGAATGGCGGCGTGAAAATTTGCCGGAAGGCGGCGAGAGCATCATCGAGCATCGCTGATGCTCCAGCGGTTTATTGGCGCGGGGATGATTATTTGGGCGCCAGAATCATCACCATCTGGCGGCCTTCCATCGAAGGCGCGGTTTCCATCTTGGCGATCGCGGAGGTTTCGTCGCGCACGCGCTCAAGCAGACGGAAGCCGATGTCCTGATGGGCGAGCTCGCGGCCGCGAAAGCGCAACGTGACTTTCACCTTGTCGCCCTCTTCAAAGAAGCGGCGCACCGCCTTCATCTTCACATCGTAATCGTGGTCGTCGATGCCGGGCCGCAGTTTGATCTCCTTCACCTCCACCACCTTCTGACGCTTGCGCGCTTCGGCAGCCTTCTTCTGCTCGAGAAAACGGAATTTCCCGTAATCGAGGATTTTGCAGACCGGCGGGTTGGCGTTGGGGACGATCTCGACGAGATCCAGTCCGGCTTCTTCGGCGAGCTGCTGGGCCTCTTCCGTTGGGGTCGGGCCTCGATTCTGGCCCTGTGCGTCAATCAATTGGACGATCGGAACGCGAATATCGCGGTTGGTGCGGGGTCCTTCTTTCTGCGGCGCCGCAGTGGCTTTCATCGGACGGCGAATGGCATTTTCTCCATGCAGGTTGCGCAAGCGGGACGTAAGCAAAAGCACTCCGCAGCCGAAGCTACGAAGCCCCAAAGGTCCCGAGGCGAAAATCGTGGCTCCGCGCACGGAAGTCAATGGCGCGGCCTCTATGGCGAAGGCGCTTCTTGTGACTTTTCAGAGGTGTGGCTGAAAAGCCAGCACTATTCCCGCGGCTCCAGCGGCTCGACCCCGCACCATTCGGCAATGAACAGCGCCGTGGCGGCCGTGATTCGCTTCACCGAGGCAAGGCTGACGCGCTCGTCGAAGCCGTGGATATTCTGCGAGATAGGTCCATAGCAGAGCGCCGGAATCCTGTCGTAGAGCGCGTAGACACGGGCATCGAGATAACCGGCCGTCATGAAGCTTTTGAGGTCCTTGCCGGTTGCGGCGCGATGGGCCTCGGCGAGCACGGCTTCGGCGTCCGAGCCCGGCTCGAGCACGTAACCCTCGGAATAAAAGCCGTTGAAGGTGACTTGCGGCGGATTGTTCGAAAGGAACCGATCGGCACGGGCAAATGCGGCGACTCGCTCGGTGATCGCCCACGCCGCATCCTTCGCCGCAACCCCGGGATAGATGGCGATGCGGCAATCGAGCCGGCACCAGCCGGGCACGGATGAGGCCCAATCGCCGCCGGCGATCTTCCCGATGTTGAGATTGATCGGGTGCTCTTCGTTTTCGAAATGCGGCCGGCCGACTTTGTCCGCGTTCCACTCGGCTTCGAGCTTGCGCAATTCGCCGATGACACGATAGGCGGCATCGATCGCGTTCGCGCCGGCGTCCATCTCGCGCACATGAACGGGCACGCCGCGCACCTCGACCTGGAACCAGAGTACGCCGGTATTGGCGCGCACCAGCATTTCTTCTTCCGGCTCGGGAATGAGCACCGCATCGGCTCTGTAGCCGCGTAGATGCGTCATCAATGCGCCGTTGCCGGTCGATTCCTCTTCGACGACCGACTGCACATAAACGGTTGCGGCGGGCTGCAGGCCAATGCGCTTCAATGCATCGAGCGCAAAGAGATTGGCGGCGTGCCCGGCTTTCATGTCGGCGCCGCCGCGGCCATAGAGCCAGTCACCTTCAATGACCGGCTCGAACGGCGGATGCGTCCACATGTCGTGCGGACCCTCCGGCACAACGTCGACATGCGCCTGCAGAATGAGCGAGCGGCCTTTCTCCTCGCGCGGGCGATGAATGCCGACGACGATCGGCACTTCAGAGTGCTCGGGCGAGAACGCCGCCCCGCCGGGATGGCGGGAGATCGCCTCCTGGTCCATGGCGAAGCGCTCGATTGCGAAACCGCGATCGCGCAGCGCGCGGAAGACGAAATCCTGGATCGCGTGCTCCTCACCGCGCAACGAGCGGAAGCGGACGAGGTCTTGCGTGAACGCGATCTGGTCCGCGAAGCCCTGCTCGACGGAAGCGACGATGCGGTCGCGTAAGCTTGGTTCGAGAGCCATGCCGGATATCACGCCCACGCGGAGAGGTTGGCGCGCATACGTTCGAGCGTTCGTCGGTCAGGTTCGCCGCCGAAATATTTTTCCAGTGCTGTTTTGAAGCTGCCCGTTTCGGGAGAGATTTTGTGGAACAGCGTCATCGACGATCTGAATTTCATGTCGTCCGGGCTGCCGAAAATCTGGTGTGCGGACGAGCCGTGTAATGCGTTCACAACCTCTGTGCACTCCTTCAGCCGAGGCCCGAGCACCGGATGCGCGAGATAGGCGAGCGCTTCCGCTTTCGATTTGATCGCGAACTTTTGCGATGTCGATGAATATCCGAGTCCCTCGATCTGCGGAAAAACATACCACATCCAATGGCTGGTTTTGCGCCCACGACGAAGCTCCTCGCGAGCCGAGGCGAAATTCACTTCCTGCGCGCTGACAAATCGCTGGAGTACGTGCGGATCGTTCATGCCCGGGTTGGACCTGCGTTCAGGAGGCAACAATCTCCGCCTTCTCCAAGGCGGCCTGCAAGAGCACGTTGACCCCGGCGCTCGCCCATTCGGGAAAGATCGTCTCCGTCTCGTTGTGGCTGATGCCGTCGACGCACGGCGTGAAGATCATCGCCGTCGGCGCGACGCGGGCGATGTTGCAGGCGTCGTGCCCGGCGCCGGAGACGATGTCGAGATGCGAGTAGCCGAGACGCTTGGCGGCATCGCGCACCGCGGCGACACAGGATTCGTCAAAAGCGATCGGCGGTGAATCGAAGACCACCTTGAGATCATATTCGACGCTACTGTTCCTACCGATCTCCGCTACGCGCGCCCGAAACGCCCCGTCCATTTCCGCAAGTTTCTCCGCATCGGGATTGCGGAACTCCGAGGTCAAGAACACCGCGCCGGGAATGACGTTGCGCGAATTCGGAAAAGACTCGATCAGCCCGCACGTGCCGACCCCCGGCGGCGCGTACTTTTCGCCGATCTCATGCACGAGACTAATCACCCGCGCAGCCGCGACCAGCGCGTCCTTGCGGCGGTTCATCGGCGTCGTGCCGGCGTGACTCTCGAAGCCGGTGAGCCTCACCTCGTACCAGAACTGCCCCTGCCCATGCGTGACAACGCCGATATCGACGCCCTCGGCTTCGAGAATCGGGCCCTGCTCGATATGCAGTTCGAACATCGCGTGGATCGGCCGCTTGCCGACCGGCGCGTCGCCTTTGAAGCCGATGCGCGCGAGCTCGCCGCCGAGCGTCGCGCCATCATGATCGGTGCAGGCATAGGCGTAATCCCGCGGATAAATCCCGGCGAACACGCCGGACGAAATCATCGCCGGCGCAAAGCGCGAACCTTCCTCGTTCGTCCAGTTGACGACCTCGATCGGATGGCGCGTCGCGACGCCGAGATCCTTCAGCGTGCGCAACACTTCGAGACCGCCGAGAACGCCGAGCACACCGTCGAACTTGCCGCCGGTCGGCTGGGTGTCGAGATGGCTGCCGATCACGACCGGCGGCAAAGACTCGTCCGCGCCGGCTCGCCGCGCGAACATATTGCCCATTTGGTCGACCGACATTTTGCAGCCGGTGTCGCTGCACCAGCGCGCGAAAAGCTCGCGAGCCTGACGATCAAGATCGGTCAGCGTCAGGCGATTGCAGCCGCCCTTCGGCGTCGCGCCGATCTTCGCCATCTCGATGAGCGAATCCCACAGGCGCGCGCCGTCAATCTTCAGATTCGTGAGCTCGGCCATCGCCGCTCAGCGTCCGGCGGCGTAGCCCTGCATGCCGCGCGGATTGGCGGCGGCGCGGCGGTTCGGCCCATCCTGCCGCGCCGCGGTGAGGCGGGCCTCGCTCCAGGCTTCGCCCATCTCGACGACATGGCCGCGCCGCTTGAGCTCGCTGACTGTCTTTTCCGGGACGCGGCTCTCGAGCACGAGCACTCCGGGGCGCGACTGCCGCGGCCAGAAGGACGAGGGGAAATGCTCGCTGTGCCAGGCCGGCGCGTCGATCGCCTCCTGCAGGTTCATGCCACGATGGACGTGGCGCAGGAACATTTGCGTGATCCACTGATCCTGCTGGTCGCCGCCGGGCGAGCCCCAGGCGAGGTAGGGCTCGCCGTCGCGAAGTGCCATCGTCGGCGAGAGCGTCGAGCGGGGGCGCTTGCCGGGGACGAGCGCGGCGGGGTGGTCGTCGTCGAGCCAGAACATCTGCGCTCGTGTGCCGAGGCAGAAGCCGAGTTCCGGGACGACGGGCGAGGATTGCAGCCAGCCGCCGGACGGGGTGGCGGAGACCATGTTGCCGTCGCGGTCGATGATGTCGAAATGGACGGTGTCGCCGGCGACCGCGGGCTCCGGCAGCTGGCCGATGCGGCCGACCGTCGGCTCGCCTGCGCCCGTGGCGCTCACCGCCGCGCGGGCGTCATTGCTCACGCGCGCATGCACGGCGCCGCCGAAGCCCGGGATGTGGCCCGGCCGCAGTTCGAGCGAGGCCCGGTCGGAGATCAGCGCGCGGCGCTTTTTGTTGTACTCGGCCGAAAGCAGCGTCTCGACCGGCACTTCGACGAATTTCGGGTCGCCATAAAACGCCTCGCGGTCGGCAAAGGCCAATTTCGAGGCTTCGACGACAAGATGGATGAAGTCTGTGCCCGTCGGATCGGCTCCATCGAGGCCGAAGCCGGCGAGGATCGCCAGTTGCTGCAGGGTCACCAGTCCCTGCGCCCACGGCCCGCATTTCTGAACGCGGTAACGACCGTAATCGTAGTGGATCGGCTCTTCGATGCTCGCCTGCCAGCCCGCCATGTCGGCGGCCGAGAGCACGCCGCGATGCGGGCGCCCGGTCACGTCCATCAGCTCCTCTCTGCGGCAGAAGCGGTCGATCGCCTCGGCAACAGAGCCTTGCGACCAGGCGCGGCGCGCCGCCTCGATCTGCGCAACGCGGTCGCCCCCTGCCGCTTCGGCTTCACCGAGGATGCGATAAAACGTATCGGCGAGCGTCGGATTGGCGAAGATCGATTCCGGCTCGGGAATGCGGCCGCCCGGCAGGTAGACCGCCGCCGAGGTCGGCCAATGATCGCGAAAGAGGGCCTCGACCGTGGCGATTGTGGCCGAGATCCGTTCGACGACGGGATAGCCGTTGCGGGCATAGGCAATCGCCGGCGAGAGTACGTCGCGGAGCCGCAACGTGCCGTAGTCGCGCAAGAGCAGCATCAGCGCGTCGAAGGTGCCGGGAATGCACGCCGCGAGAAGGCCGGTGCCCGGGATCAGGTCAAGACCGAGCGAGCGGCAATAGTCGATGGTAAGCCCGGCCGGCGCCGGCCCCTGGCCGCAGATCACCTGGGTTTTTCCGAGCCGGCGGTCATGGACGATGATCGGCGCATCGCCGCCGGGCCCATTGAGATGCGGCTCGACCACCTGCAGGGTGAATCCGGTTGCCACACCAGCGTCGAAGGCGTTGCCGCCGCGCTCGAGTGTCGCCATCCCGACCGCCGTCGCGATCCAGTGCGTGGAGGCGACGACGCCGAACGTGCCCTGGATTTCGGGTCGGGTGGTGAACGGCGCCGGGTTGATGAAACTCATTCATGTCTCCTGTCACGCCGTTCGGCGGGCACATGGCGCAAACTAGAGGACGGGCCAGCCGTATGCCAGTCGCCCCACGCTTGCCATTTCGCGAGCGGTCTTGCTAAGTCCGCCCGGCCGCGGCCAGGTTCGGCGGCGCTAGGAACCGACAATTGGCAAAACGTGCGCTCCTGACCGGCATTACCGGACAAGACGGGGCCTATCTCTCACAATTCCTGCTATCGAAAGGCTACGAGGTGACCGGGATCGTCCGGCGATCCTCGCATAGGGGCCTTGAGGAGCATCGTCTCCAGTGGCTTGGCATCGATGGGAAAGTGAAGCTCATCTATGGCGACCTTGCCGACCTTTCGAGTCTTCTGCGCATCGTGCAGGAGGTAAAGCCGGACGAAATCTACAATCTCGCCGCGCAAAGCTTCGTCGCGTCATCCTGGGATCAGGCGATCCTGACGGCCGAGATCACCGGCGTCGGCGTCGTGAACATGCTGGAGGCGATGCGGATCGGCGCTCCACGGGCGCGATTCTACCAGGCTTCCTCCTCGGAAATGTACGGCAAGATTCGCGAGCCGATGCAGAACGAGCTCACGCCCTTCCACCCGCGTTCGCCCTATGCGGTCGCGAAGCTCTATGGCCATTGGATCACGGTGAATTATCGCGAGAGTTTTGGGCTGCACGCGTCTTCGGGCATTCTGTTCAACCATGAGAGCCCGCTGCGTGGCATCGAGTTCGTCACCCGCAAGGTGAGCGATGGTGTTGCGCGCATCAAACTCGGTTTTGCGAAGGAGCTTCGGCTCGGCAACATCGATGCGAAGCGCGATTGGGGCCATGCGCGCGACTATGTCCGGGCGATGTGGCTGATGCTGCAGCAGGACGCGCCGGACGATTATGTCGTTGCGACGGGGCGCACGACGACAATCCGCGACATGTGCAAAATCGCCTTCGATCACGCTGGACTGGATATGGGTAGATACGTCATCATCGACCCCGCCTTCTTCCGCCCGGCGGAGGTCGACATCCTGCTCGGCGATTCATCAAAAGCGAAAGCGAAGCTCGGCTGGTCGCCGCAAACCTCGCTCGAGGAAATGATTTTGGAAATGGTGGAAGCGGATTTGGCGCGGCTGAAAAAGCTCGCCTGATCTGTACCGGTCCTGCCAGAGGTCGAGCGACATGGCCCGGTTCGAAACAGTGCTGCTGACCGGCGGCACCGGCTTCGTCGGCAGCCATCTTTCGTCGGCTTTCACGGCGCGTTTTCCCGACACAAAGCTCATCCTTCTGTGCCGTCCGGGAGAAAAGTCGGCGGCTGGCGCCGACTTCCTTACCGCTGAACTCGCCGATGAGGCTGCGGTCGACGCAGCCGTTAGACACGTGCGCCCGGACGGCGTCATCCACCTCGCGGCGCAATCGTCTGTCGGTGACGCGAGCGTCGGGGCAGAAGAGACCTGGCGGGTGAACTTCTGCGGCACGATGTGGCTTGCCTGCGCAGTCGCACGTCATTGTCCGCA
>Ga0163163_10001354_pt1 | contig 20670 bp, 20 predicted proteins | sample S65metaG_FD_119766 | JGI IMG/M metagenome (GOLD analysis project Ga0163163, IMG submission 119766) | Switchgrass rhizosphere microbial communities from Kellogg Biological Station, Michigan, USA - S6-5 metaG | ecosystem: Host-associated > Plants > Roots > Rhizosphere > Soil | place: USA...
GTTCTACACTCCGACGAGGCAGCGGATTCTGATCGCCTCCACAAGTATTGACAAACATAGCAGTCGCGCCTGGATGATTTGTTTCCAATTCCACTTGTGCAAATCCTGGGTAATCGCCGCACCAAGTATTAAAATTGAGTGTCGTTGGATGGCAGGCATAACCAAAGAGAACCGCTTCCAACCGACCATCCGGCCGCGTTACTGTCATGATCGGCACGGAATGATCGACTGGCCCGCGAAGGGCCCCCTTTTCTATTAGTGCAGGAACCTGATCCTCCGCGTTGTTGCGCCGGTTCACGGCGAACGTAGCCTTGCCCTCGCCGATTTGCAGCCGTGCCGGGGCGAGGTTGGAGATCGATTCGCCGACAAGAGAGACGACTCGAGTAATCATTCGCGCGGTGTATTCTTTGATCAACTCGACCTGATCCGCCTCAACCGGGTAATAATCGACCAGATCGTCACCGAGCCTTGGGCCGCAGTGATTGTGCGAGAATGTCAGCATGATGTCCTTCCGTTCCAGGTTGAATTGCTTCCGCAATTCTTCAAACGCCGGGTCGCTCATCCCTTTTGGGACGCCTTGAAAATCGCTCGTGATGAGTACGGCCCGATGGCCGCTGGGATCCTCCAGAGCCAGAGCCTTCATCCATAATTCGTGCAGTTTGCCGTCGGGAACTCGTTTGGTTCCATAGCCGGCGAGCCATATCGGTTTCTCAGGAGTAATGATCGCCTTGGCAACCCCTGCCTTCCAAGTCGCAGCACTTTGTGGCGCATCTGATTTTTCGTCCGCGGGAACTTTCGTGCCAACCAAAAGCAGGATCATTATGCCCGCTAATCCCATTGTAATTCGTCGCATCGTACCCTTCGAATTTTTTTCGGCTTTCGACATTCGGATTTCGGATTTCATTTCAGGGTCAGGGTATATTTGTAGCAATCCGCGTTGCGCCAATCCGAGGGATCTTCACTATAGATTGTCAGCAGCATTTCCAATTGGTGTGTTTCCCGATTTTCCAAGAGCGAAAAATTTGAGAACCGCAACCGGTTGCTCTGGCCGGGTTACGATCGTCAATCGCCGTGACGGTGGAGCGCTTCAAAGCGGCCTTATTCTCATCCACTTCAGCAATGATTAATGGGTAGCGTGGCCAGTTGCCATTGGGTGGTTCAGGACAAATATTTCCAAACCAACATAGTTTTCCGGTTATACTGTCTCGAAGCATGCGATGCCAGGCAGAGGGCGAATAAAATTGTGAACCATCATCATATTTCCACTCTGCCGGTTCAGTTAAAGTTAGCCCACCATCGGTCGAGATACTAAACCATTTACGTCCGGGGTCTTCGGAGTATCCGACCCACGCCAGACGATAAGCAACCGGCCATCTTTCAATTCCGCGACCTCCGGTTCCATGAGCCCTCGGGAAGAAAGATACGGCGAAATTTCAACCCGTTTACCGGCCTTCCAGTTGTAATCCTGAGTTTTCGGGTCCCACTTTCCAACAAAACAAAGCGAGGCCATCTTCCATGCTAAACCTCCGTTTTTCGGCAAAGCTTATCCGATTTTCGCAGGTAATTAGAAATCTTGAAATAAAAATCTTCATCCACCCCAATAAGGCCCGAAACGACTATCCCGGATCTGGTTTCCCAACTTGTGAAAGAAGTGGATCGTTCGGGGAGGTTTTTGCAAATCCAGATTCTGAAGGCGCCAGCGAGTCTCTTCTGGATGCCCAAAGCGGCTGATCCATTGCCACTCAAAGATGTCTCCAACCGCGGCATCCCAGAAGGTCAGCCCGTGGACTCCCGCATCGTAGAATTGCGGAATATTTGGAAATCGAATTCCCCCGTAAAAAATTCCTGGGCTAAAGGGGATTCCATGCATTTGGCAAGTGCTGGCGAGAAAGTCGAGGTTCAGGGTATTTGCAGAGACGCCGAAGCCTTGTTCGGTGAACACTTCGTCCACTAAATGATCCGCCGCCAAACGGCGTAGATCGACTCCATAGGTTCGGTCGTCTTGCGCTGTTCCATTGATGATGATGCTCAAGTCGAGCCGGTTGCTGCTGGCATTCCTGGTTTGCACTTCGTCGAGCATGGCGCGCAGCTCCTGGTGGAATTTGGTGACGATATCGGAACGAAAAGCAGTCATCCGCATATCGGATTCGGGAATCTGCCTTGGGTCCAATCCGTATTGTTGTAAGAAGAGTTTGCGAGCGGGCGCTTCGTAAAGAACCAAAGGATAACCACGAGTATATACCAGGTTTGCGCCGTCCGCGCCAAATCCGATCAGTTCGCGCAAAACAGCGATAAGGTGACGACGAACTTCCGGTACAGCCCAACTCATCCGCGCCACCGCAGAGCCATCTCGGTCTTCGCATCGCCATTGAGGATTTTGCTTGTAGAATGGGGATTCCCAATAATCTGTGTACGGCTCGAAGAAACTCCACCCCGCAGGCCGGATGCCAACGTGAACCTTCAGGCCAAGCTCATGTGCTCGCTGAGCCAATGCCTTAACAGGATTCACCCGTTGCCTGGCGAGCGCCCGTGTGGCTTCCACAAAATGACGGTCACCGACCCGAGGAAACATTTCAGACTGCGAGCCTTTCCAAAAACCAACCTTGGTCGGATAACTGACTTTATCGGCGCCGGGCGACTGCAAGATTAACGTTCCGAAATCGCTGTCGCGAAAAACTTCTACCTGGGATAACAGCTCTGAAGCCGTCCGCGGACTCCGATAAAACATGTCACTGAAGCCGTCGCTCGTTGCGGCGAGGACACGATGCGGTCGCTCATGATGTTCCGATTCAATTCTTTGAAGCTCTTCTGGCGACAAGGGCACCAGTTTGACGTGTGTGATGCCGCAAGCTGCCACCTGTCCTCTTGTCTGCGGCCGGAACAGGATCCTGCTTTGCTTGCTTAAACGCGCTACTCGGAAAAATACTTCTTCTGAATTTCCATAATAATCTGTGAGACTATTATATCTGGGAACAGAAGCAGGATCTGTGTCGAGCCGAATCCAGGCAGTCGTCGGGACTTCGGAAGAGCTGAACAAACCTACGAAGATGGCAAACCAACCTTCGGCATTGAGAGCGAGCGATACTTCGGGCGCCTGTGCCTCGGGCGGCGCCCAGATCATTTTGCCCTGATAACTTTTGATCATTTGGTACGGAATCACTTTCCAACATTTCCGCTTAAGGACCATGTTGGAAAATGCCGAACCGGGCTGGCACTGAGAAAGGTCAGTAATGACCATGGCGTTGGACGCATTGCTCCAATCAGAAAGTGCGGCACCGGCCCATGGTTGAGAGGGCATGCGAAGCGAGGTTTCCGCATGCACCAATGTTGTGGAACCTGAAAACAAAAGCGCGATCAACAATGTGAACGAGAAAGGATTTCGCATGCTCTGGTTTCGCAAGTTGCTAAGATTTCAATACGATTCATGAGTAACTCAAGAAAATTCAAAATTGGTTTCCTCCTGCTGATAGGCTGTTTCGGCGCGACAAGCGAGATTTACCCGAGCCACTTACAGCGCGTCGTTTCAGACATCAAACCACGGTTTTTGAACAATCTGAAAGAGGTATCGCGCGTGGCGAAACTACCCAATGGGAAATTGATTGCCGTTTTTACTCGCAATAATGGAAGTGCGCCAGAATTGGTGGGACGTTACTCCTCCGACAACGGTCAAACGTGGAGTGAGGTCCAATCGCTCACACCGTTGCCGAAAGATGAGTCAGGGTGGAGCAGCCCTGAGCCCCTGGTCGATCAGGGGGGCGAACTACAGATTTTTTTCCTTAAGTCCCGCAAAAAGCAACTGTCTGGTCTGGATATTGATATCTGGCACACCAAATCGACAAATGGTCGAACCAATTGGCGCGTGCCGCGGCGAATTTGGGAAGGGTATACCGGTTCATTGAACTCCGTCATACAGATGCGGAATGGTCGTATTCTGCTGCCCTTCTCGTACATGACCAAGCGAACCTGGGCCAAGCGTGGCGAAGGATTTGATGCCTTTACCTACATGGGAACGTTCAACTGCACGGTGCTCTACTCGGACGATCAAGGCGACACCTGGCAGCTTTCGCCTGATGAGTTGAAGGTAACTGCGCCGGACCTTTCCACCTATGGTGCTATCGAGCCCGTGGTGGTTGAACGCAAAGATGGCCAGGTTTGGATGCTGTTACGGACCCAGCATGGCCGTTTTTATGAGTCTCTTTCCAAAGATGGTATCACCTGGTCAAAGCCGCGACCGACGCGCATTTTCTCCTCGGATTCTCCGGCAGGGCTCGTGCGGCTTGGAGATGGGAGAATCGTTATGTTCTGGAACAATTGTCTGCGTTTTCCCTATGCCTATGGCGGACGCCATGTGTTGCATGGCGCAATCACCTCTGACGATGGAAAAAGCTGGCGTGGGTTCCGAGAAGTCGCTCATAACCCGCGCCGCGACGAACCACCCCCACCGACCGGCGATCATGGCGCCACATATCCTATTCCTTGTGCTGTGGCCGACGGCTGTATCATTACCTCGACGGGACTTCCCACTAACTACAACCTTTTTGTTGACCCCAAATGGTTTTATGAGACGAAACAAAGGGAAGACTTCACGCAAGGCCTCGAGAATTGGTCAGCCTTCGGCACCAAAGGCGTTGAACTCTCAATTCATCCAGACAAGCAAAACGCGCGCGTGTTATCTCTTCGAAAAACTGAACTGGATTGGCCGGCGGCGGCGGTCTGGAATTTTCCGTCTGGCACAAAAGGGAGCTTACATCTGCGCATCCTGATCAAACCGGGTTTTGAGGGAGTACGCATTGGTGTCACTGACCATTTTTCAGTTCCTTTCGATGACTTGGATGAATTCCATAATCTCTATAACGTCGCCATCAATTCTGAGGGTAAAATTGGAAAAACAAAGCTAACCCCAAATCGATGGCACACCGTCCAATTGAAATGGGACATTGAGCAGCGGCGGTGTCGAGTTTTAGTGAACGGCCATGAGGTCACAGTTTTGATCCAAAGCCGAGAGACTCTGGGTGCAAATTATCTGCGGCTCATCTCCACGGCTGAGACAACCGATCTTGCGGGGTTACTGCTCGAAGAGGTCGAAGCGAACATCATTCCGAATTGAGTGTACTTGGGAATCGGCGGAACAGGTAGTTAAGCCAACCAACGATTGAGCAGATCCTCACAATTCAAAACCTTCTCTGCCAGGTCCATAGGGATGTAATAATATTGATTGGATGCTTCGAAGCCGATCCTGGAGTCATGCATCTGAACTGCGTAGAGGCGTCGGGCGAGTTCCATTTCATTTTGGATGATCTTCTTTAAGGTGTTTATGATCGGCTGTCGTTCTCCAGCAGTTTTTGCCTGGAAAAGAACCTGGCGGGTTTCAACAAAACGGCATTGATTCAGTGTGCTGCGAAAATGGATGGCCGCCGCTTCGGCGACGCTCAGTTCTTGAGCGAACGTGTGCTGCTCGCTTGCCGAAAGCCTTTGACCTTGAGCTGCACGTTTCAGTTCGGCTATCGCAGCATCAAAGCCATCCGAGATCTTTTCAAATTGTCGCGTGAACGCATCTACGGGATAAGACCTTCGCCAACCTTCCAGGTCGTCGTAAGGAAAGCCGACCATTGTGGAAGTGAAACCGGTTGGTTTTTCCCAGAGCAAATTGGAAGGCCCGACTTGCATTGGCGTAAAATAGAGCCCTGAGCCAAACGGAAATTCCCGAAAGGCCTTGCTAAACCCCCGCCAGGCCTTGACGACGTGGGGTCCCAATTCTTCACCGAAACGTCTCTTGGCAACATTCTCCATTGCCTGACTTGTGCTCATGTCCGGCTCATGACCTATCTCTGAAACCACTTCGAGATTGGGCGATGGGTAACCGCCCAGCGTCCAACCCAGCATCAGGCCATCGACCTTTGCTTCACGTAGATTCACCGCGTGTTGCGCGACATTTTCCAAAGCGGGGATGTAGGGGATCGCCGAAAGTTCCCAGGTATTGCCGGCTTGGATTTTGGCAAACGTTTTCAGGCCTCGTTTGCGAGCCAAATTCCAGTGCCTGGTCGCGCGTGGTCCTGGCCCAACCGTGGAGATTGAATATTCGCCCACAGTGGTCTTAACCCCGCCACGCTCAATTGGGATGCTCCATTCGCTAACACTCATGAAGCCAACCTCCTGAGGCAAGCGGTTGATAATTCCTTCAGCCCAATTATCCGCCCAACCCCAATCCCAGGCTATCAGTTTAGTATTCGCGCCTGATTTGCGGATGCCTTCATAAAACAACCCGTTTACTTCGCCGATCACCTCAGCGGCAGAACGCTTGGAACAACGCGGGCAATCCGGAGTCCGGCTCGCATACCAGCAGTTGGTCATATTTTCTGAGGCGGTGATGGTGAAGAATCCCGCAAGATCGGGAACCCCCCGGCAAATCGATTCAACTGATTGAACAATGTAATTTTGAACTTCGGAGTTGCTCGTGCAGAGCGCGGCACGATCGCCGCTTACAATACCCTTCATTTGCGGGTGCGTGTCGAAAAAACCAAGAGGCATCGAACGGGGCTCGTTCAAGTAAAGGTAAATGCCAATTCCATGCTTCCGGGCGCGGGCGACCAGTGACCGCAGGTTCGTCAGGCGTTCCACGTGGTTTGAGCTGAGCGTGTTGTCCCACGGAAATAGCGCCAATTTAGAGAGCAACGCTTGCAGCCAAACGCCGTTCACGCCGGTTGCCGCCAACTTTGCCAGATATTGTTCAGGAAAAGGGTCGGCTTCCTGGTCCAATAATGGGTCGCCATAGAGCGCGAAGTACGAATAACAAAAGCACGGAGAGAAGATTTTCTTTTCCGCTTGCGACCTTGGAAGTGAATGTTGCGGCTTTGACGAAAGGTCAGAAACAAATTGAAATAGGGGCTCATCAAAAGCGCCGACTCCCTTGGGGAAATGCGTCTCGACTATGCGCGCAATTTCCTGTTCACGCTTGCGCATTTGTTCATCCGGCCTCGTGAACATCAATGGCTCGCACTTCGGCTTAAGCCCTCCAAGTTTGGTGAAAAGAAAATCATCTTCCCGCAAAGTGAAAGCCATGTGGTCAGGCGTCCAATCCAGCAATTCCAACAGTTGTTCGTAAGGTAACAGATGCCAATTGCGTTTGAGGACGGTGATGAAGGAGCGGCGTTGCTGATCGGCCGTTATCCGAGGCGGTCCAGAGAGACCCATAGCTCTGCCGATCCGCAGAATCTCGCGCGCGGTAGTTCGGACAACTTTGGCAAGCCGTTGAGGTGGCACCAATTGCCAATTCCGCCAAACGAACGCGTGCAACCGGTCCAAAAAGTGTGGGAACTCCAGGGGCGCGGGCGCAGCTCCGCCTGGCAAGTCAGAGACCTTCAGACCGGCAGCCGCCTGACCATGGCTCTTTGTTCCTGATTGGGCGCAAAATCCTGAGCCGACAGCGATCGTACCGGTCAGTGCGGCGGAAACTTGAACGAATTCTCTACGGGTTAGATGCCGATTCATTTTCATCAATCCTCAGCCAAAATACGGGTTCGTCGAATTACGTGGGTCAAATTATCATGCATGATTGCTTGAAGGACACGAGGCGGCCAGCCGAATTGAAGCATTTTGGTGCAACGTTATCTTGCCGCGGGCTCCAGCCGAATGATGGCCCGCTCGCTATTCTTTGCCGGACTTCTTCTAACTCCGGTCTCTTTGATCCTCTATCCATTAGGTTTGGGCTTCTTCGCCTTTTATCATGCCCCGCAGAACGCAACTTTGCTGGCGTCCCTGGATGAGGTCGTCCAGAGGACCGGAGATCCTAACATGGTGCTGCCGCATTTTGTGCGAAATGTGCTCCCGTCCGGGTTTGCGGGGCTTGTCTTTGCCAGTTTGTTCGCCGCGACGATGTCTGTGTTTTCTTCGGGATTGAATTCTTTGAGTACAGCAACCTGTATGGACTTCGTTCAACGCTTGAGACAGTCTCGGTCTAACTCAAAGGAATTAACGCTCACGCAAGTCGGATTGCATGAATGGCTGGAGATGCCAACTCCGAGACTTAACGGCAAGGCTCCGGTCGTCCTCATCGAAACAGGAAGATGGACGGTCCTTGCCGATCTAATCGACGACATGATCACGGGCTCTCCGACTTAGCCAATGGGCGGAACTCCTTTAGTTGACTGATCCCCCGTTTCAGAGTAGATACCTCGGCATGCAGTTCTGCCTGTCATAATTTCGTCGAAAAGCGGCCGCTTCTTCAGTTGGCCGTTTCCCTCGCTGATAAGTCCGCTGGAGTGATCTGTACAGCAGCCTAGCGCCTGCAGTTCCTCATTGGTCGCACAATCCGTTCGCTCAGTCGGGAGCGGAGTCCAGGTGCGGTCGACAGCGGAGGTTTCCACAATTCCAACATTCCGGACCCGGCTTGTGCCGTGGGAGGGTGCGATGAAACTCAATCATTTTGCGTTAGTTAATGGATCGAAGATCGACAGTTTTGGCAGACGAAAAAGAGAACGGGATTTAATCCGGCTCGATGAGGCAATCAAAGCGACATTGGAACAATTGGACCATCACGCGGAAAGTCGGGCAGCATTTCTGACCCTGCTGGATTGTGTGCGCAGTCGTACGTCACTGCTTAAGCCAACACCGGGCCGAGGCACACCAGGGTGGGTAGCGCCTTTGTTTCTGATCAATCGGCTCAGAAATCTGGCGATTCGGCATAAACACTGGATCCGTTCATGCGAAAAGTGGCAGCTGCACGAAGAGAATCTCAGGCCCGCATTCCGTTCACTCGCCTCGCATCTACTGACTCTTTATCCCGTTCCAGGTTTCATGGATTCAGCTTGGGATCTACCGGATGGACCGGAAGGCTTTCGCCAGCAATCGTGGTTTATTCGACTGGGGCGTGGCGCCAGTTTTCGCTCATTGAACCTTCCTTTATTGCTGACGCGCGGGATGGAACATTGTCTTCGCCAGGCGCCGGATGAGTATTCTCTATCTCAAGCTCTGCGATACGGCGAGACACGCGGAATGGGAGGCGGCGAAAAGCTTGCCCGAGAAATCGCCGTCGGGCGGTTAGGCCAGAGAATCGAACGCCCAGATTTCTGGCGGACAGTAATCCGGTTCTTTGTCGGCCACCCGGCAATGCAACTCGAACACGTGAACCCAATCGTCGATTTCATCCATACCAACAAATTCGCAGGGGATGACGTCCAAACCACGGACGGAGTGCAATTGCAAAACCCGCCTTGGCCGAACTTTTCCATGGAAGGCAGGACCTTGAAATCCATTCTGAGATTGGTTTCGGCATGGCATGCTGACCTTGGAATCACAAAGAATGCTCCACGGTCCTCATGGAGGAAATCGGGCATTCAGGGTTACCGCTTTCTGGAGAAGCGAACGGGTGAAGAAGGAGACCCGTGACTGGTCAATCGTAGAATTGGTGGACAGTACCGCACTGCACACCGAGGGACGGGCAATGCACCATTGCGTTTACACCTATGCGAACCGTTGTCGACGTGGAGAAACAACGATTTGGTCTTTGCGTTTGCGAGCTGCAGGCGAGGAAAAGCGGATGGTCACGATCGAGGTGGATCCGCACAAACGCGCGATTGTCCAAACCAGGGCGAAGTGTAATCGATGGCCCGGCGCTCGTTCCGGCGAAATTATTCGGCAGTGGGCATCGTGGGCAGGGCTGAGCCTCGCTGTGGAGGTGTAGCCCGGCGGCTCAATCTTTCTGAGTTGCTCAGTTCCGCCCAATTCCAGTAGCAGAAACAGTATGACGAAGAAAATGACGGTCTACCAAAAACCAACTTGCAGCAAGTGCCGGACGACGTTGCGTCTTTTAGAGGAACGCGGAGTTGAATTTGAAGCCATCAATTACTATGAAAACCCACTCACCGAAGTGGACCTCGGGAAGTTGTTGAAAAAGCTGGGGTTGACGGCCCGCGAAATCCTCCGCAAGGACGAACCAGTGGCGAAGCGGTTGGGCATCGGCAAAAAGGATTTCTCGGATGAAGAATTGATCGCCCTGATGGCGAAACATCCGGATCTGATCCAAAGGCCAATCGTTGAGCGTGGGGCTCAGGCCGTGCTGGGCCGCCCACCCGAGAATGTCGAGAAGCTACTCTAAGCGTTGGATCAGATGGTTTCCGTATTGATTGAGCCAAAGACAATCTGCCTTACTGTTGGTGCCGATCCCGGTGATGCCGGGTCCCTGAGCTTTGACGAGGTTCTGGTGAGAGCGCTGCAATTGTGCGAGGGTCATCCATTCCTGGCCGTCCCAGTTCACGAATTGGCGTTCATCCAGGCAAATTGGACAATCGTGCGGTGGTTTAACACTGGACGCGAATTGCGTGCCGTAGGTCGTGCAAATCCAGGACTTCACCTCGGCCATTACATATCGTTCCGCGTGGACGTTCGCAAATTTTTCCGAAAGCTGTTGTCGAAACCAGGCAAAGGCGGGGCGTCTCTTGGAGCAAAATAGATGGCTCGCACGGCTGCGGTGGTAATCCGAGGAGCCGAAACGGGGGATGGGGACGCGGAAATTGAACGCATTCTCCAGAATGTCAGCCCAGTGGTGTTCCAGCCTCTGGGTTGCCGTTGTGAACCAGACCTCGATGGGTTCAGCCACCTGCAGCAGGTAATCAATATGCCAATGGGGAGCAGCGGTTAACTCCAGGTGCTGGCCAATGCGCGCGCGCAGCCCACCGCTCCCGAAAGCGCTGCCGACATAGGCATAAAAACCCGGCACGATGTCGAACTCACCCAGTTGGCCAATCTCGATGCGCTTCATCTGCGGCACAGACGTAATCAGGACGTACGTGCCTTTCTTGTCCGGGAGGCCCATTCCGGTCACCCAAAGGTGCTCCCGTTCCAACCCCAGTTGCCCGCTTCCACGTCGCTGAAATTCAGGTAAACGCGTTCGGGTGCAATCCCAAGCAAATCATTCAGCAACTTGCAGATTTGTTGCGAAAGCTTGCGGTTGGTTTCATCGTTTAGGCCCCCGATACTGCGGATGTCCACGAAAGCGGCGTCGCCGGCTTTGCCCGACATCAACATGGCCGATTGGCTGACGGTGATCATCACATATTGTTCAGGTTTCCCGATCGTCTCGGCGACCGCTTTTGAGAACGCAGCCAACAGGAGCTTTCCTTTCTCTTCCGGCAGAGGAACCGTGGTTTCGAGTTTCAGCAATGGCATACTGGACGTACACCGTGGTGTGCTGGCCACAAGCAGATGTAGCGTAGGCTGGGTTGCGTCTTAATATTGACGTTTCATTCGGAGGCGCATGGGCCTGTCGGAATTGCGCCGGAGAGCCAAAGTAAATAAGTTGGCGTCGCCATGCTCCAAACACTTGCCGTCGAGAACTATCGTTCCCTGCGGAGCATTGTCGTTCCGCTGGGGCGGCTAAACGTCATCCAAGGCGCCAATGGTTCTGGCAAATCGAATTTGTATAAGGCACTCCGTTTGCTGGCCGACACCGCGGCGGGAGGAATTGTGAGTTCCCTCGCAAGGGAAGGCGGGCTTCAATCAACATTTTGGGCGGGACCGGAGAAGCTCTCCCGAGATATGCGGGCGGGACGGGTTCCAATTCAGGGGACCCAACGCAAAGAAGCAGTCCGGTTAAAGCTTGGTTTTTCGGGAAGCGACTTTGGGTACTGCATTACAATGGGCGTGCCCGCCCCTTCCGACTCCGCATTTGCCCTGGATCCGGAGATCAAGCGGGAATGCATCTGGTCTGGCCCGGTCTACAAGCCCGAGAGGACCCTTGTCGACCGTAGCGGGCCAGCGGTACGACCGCGAACCGAAAAGGGCTGGCAAACGCTGGCCGATGGCTTGGGTTTGTTCGAAAGTATTTTTGTCCAGATCGCCGATCCGAATAATGCCCCTGAAGTTTTGTTGCTTCGGGAAACGATTCGCAGTTGGCGGTTCTACGACCAGCTTCGCACGGATGTCGATGCACCAGCTAGAGTTCCGAGGCTTGGAACCCGCACGCCCGTTCTCAGCCATGACGGCGGGGACTTGGCGGCGGCAATCCAGACGATTCTTGAGGTTGGGGACGCCGATGCCGTCAGCGAGGCTGTCGATGCCGCATTCCCTGGAGCCAACATAAAGCTCGCGGTTGAACCAGACGGCCGGTTCGCGATCGAATTCCAGCAACCAGGCCTGTTGAGACCTCTCAGTGGCGCTGAACTGTCCGACGGCACCCTGCGCTTTCTCCTCTGGTTGGCTGTTCTGCTAACACCGCGGCCGCCGTCCATGATGGTACTGAACGAACCGGAAACCAGCCTTCATCCCGATTTACTCCCAGCGTTGTCCCGGCTGGTTATCAAGGCTGCCGAAGCGACGCAGATTTGGGTAGTGATCATTCGGAGGCGTTGATCGCCGCGCTTGGTCAAAGCCCGGAAACACGTGTTGTGGAATTGCAGAAGGAACTGGGACAAACTCAAGTAAAAGGGCAGAATTTGCTAGATCGACCGCAATGGCGGTGGCTGGAATAGCCGTCCCTTGAGAACGGAGCGCCGCTCACGCTGAATGTGAAAGTGGTTGTGGAACTAAAGATTCACAATTGGTATAGCATCGACGAGGCACTCGGAGCTTTCAATGCTTCAGCGCCCGAGTTTCATTGCGACAAACAATTCGTGGTCGTTCCCCAGGCGGTCCTGTGCTTTGCCACGATCGGTGAAACGAGCTCACAGTCGCATGTTCCCTCTCCTTCGTCTCTTACCTGGCGGCCGCTCCGGCTGGATTATGAGCCAGGGGACAGCATCCCATGGCTTCCAAAATCAGTGCGAGAGGTCTGCGACCGTAGCCGCAAGCCGATCCAAAAGCTTCGTGAACATCACGTGTTTCTGCGCAAGGACAAAGAGGGCAAGTTCTTATATGCCGGTGTCGCGCATTTGGGCAGTTATGAGTGCGTTCGCACCGGAGACCCTGCCAAACTCTCCGCCAATTTCTCACTGAACGCGAAGCTGCCACGTGACGCTTGGCTCAAGTTCGGCGGTTATCCGGGATGGCTCGTAGAGGTAAACCATCGATGCCATCGGCTTGGTTTTGAGGACACGGCCATTTTCGAGAAACTGGTCCAGGAGCTTCCGAGTCAGGAATTTTCTCATTTAAGCCTCACCCGCTACGAAGAGGATTCGCTTACGTTGCATACTAACGCAACAAGGGGTTGGCTCATGTACCTCGAACGTCCTGATGACGGCGGTATATACGTTAGAGATCCTGGGTGGACCGGAGATGCAGAACGCCAAGAGATATTCAGGTGCGGGTGCGGAATTGATCTAGAGTTTCCAGCACAGCATACGCTCCCGCGCGAGCTGGCCATCGCTGCCGTTGTGGAGTTCTTCAAAACGCGCCAGTTGCCTCGCCGCGTTGATTGGGATGCTCATGCTTGAGAACCTCAATACTGTAAATTGGAGCAAGTTGACGCATGCATACGGTCCGGCGACTGATGTGCCAGATTTGCTGCGGTCGTTGGCATCGCAAGATGAGGACACGCGCGAACACGCCATTTACGAGTTGTATGGAAATATTTGGCACCAAGGGACGGTTTATCAAGCCTCAGCCCACGCAGTGCCGTTTTTGGTGGAATTATTGAAAGCTCCAAAGGTCTTCGGTAAGGAGGCGATACTGATTTTACTTGCTCACCTCGCGAACGGTAATTCGTTTCACGATGTCCATCAGCACTTGCCAATGCTTAAGGCGAAAGCCGCCAGCGCCGAGTGGCAAGACCGGATTCCTGTAGAGCTCGAATGGGTACGGGCCGCAGTGGAGGCAGTGAAAGCCGGGAAGGAAACATACGTAAACCTCCTCTCAGATGCCGATGCGGGCGTGCGTGCCGCGGCTGTTTATCTGCTTGCTTCACTGGACAAGCCCGCCCCGCAAATGGCGAATCTCATTACAGCAATTTTCGCGAATGAGAAAGACGACCTGGTGCGGGCAGCTTTATTCATGGGATTTGGATGCCTCGCGGAGGAAACTGAACAGAACCGGAAACTGTTGGAGAAAACGATCACGAAAGAAAAGTCATCGGCCGCAAAACTGGGTGCCACATTCGGCTTGGTCCGCCTGTGCCCAAATCAGATCCCGCAAGACGCGCTCGCAACGCTGCTCGAAGCGGTTTGGGCGCCGGAACGATTTAAATCGTTTGAAGACACACCTTGGGGACAGGAGGATGGGCTGGAGAAAAGTATCACAGATCACCTTGCCCGTTTAGAAGGCCAACCTGCGGCAATGGCAGAACAAGCCTTAGCGGAAGCACTTCCCGGGATGGAACATCCCCAGGCACTCGCAACTGCAGAGGCTTTGCTCAAAGTTGCCTTTCGAAAACCCATTGCGACCGACGCTACGTTCACTTCGCTCTCCGAACAGCAACAGCGGATTCTCAGAATAGTAGCAAAGAACCGCAACGTATGGGTTCAAACAGTTGGAGGATTTCCATGAACGTTGGGTTCAGGCTGAACACATTTCCGTTATAACCGAACGAAGCCGCACAATCCAACCGGCCCGGCCAGACGCCTCATTTCTTGCCAGGGCTTATGCCATATCGTCGCCGGAAAGCCTCGTCATAAGATTCCTTCGATAAGGGTTTTCCCGCCTGCGGCCCGCTTACGCGGAATGGCGGCCCCTCTTTCTCGACGAAGATAAGCACGCCGGGATCCCCGCCCAAATCGTAGGCAGATTTGAGTTCGAAGCCGCGATCAATCCCCTCGAATACAAAACGCCGAAAGGAGAAGGGACCTTTCCCGCATGGATCGGGCACCTTCTGCAATCCGGGTTCGCCGTTCAATTTGTAATCCACTGCGGCGCGCACCATGTCCAGGGTTGCCAAAACTCTCAATTCCCTTGTCCGTGCTCTCAGCAAAGCTGGGACGCTTGCTAAAACCAATGGATTGGGGGAATCCTGGAACTCGGCTGTGAACGCCTTCGCCTGGGTTTCATACTCCGCGTATGGAAGACCCAAGAGCACGGAAAGCTTCTGGTAAACTCGCTCCCGCTCGTCGAATAGTTTGAGCACCCCGTCACTCGTCCCTCCTGCGGCTTGTATCACGCGTTCCCACAGATTGGTTTCACCCGCTCGCGGGTCCTCGTGGCCCAGGAATTGATGAATACCCTCCATCACGTTGGCGTCGTTTCCCGGATTCTGCCGCTGCAGTTCCTGAATCTTGCTCACGGCCCAATCACGAAAGAAGTACTTTTCCGATGGGATGGACTGAGCCACCGTGCGCCGAGCCGGAGCCGCGCCAAATCCCTCGACCACTCGCTGCAAAGTCTCCGCCGGAAACTGGCCGAAATTCTCCGCCACAGTGCTATAAACAATGGCTTCCATGGCTATTTGGACCAAAACCGAAATGACCGTGCCATCACGGGAGACATTCCTTGCCAGCGCAAACGCCGCCAATAAATCGTCGCAGGCGTCTGCTGGTCGTCCCCGCTGCAGATCCCACGTGGCACGCAGCCGCGCCGTCTGAGTCAGCGCCTTGGCGCGGGCGAGGTGGGGCATCAGCGTGGAAGGGCCTGCGCTTCTATCAATACCCCAATCGCATGGCGCCGTCGCGTGCGCCGCTCGTCGCAACAGGCTGAACTGGTTGTCAGACTTGGCCACGATCTCACCGAACCGTTCCGGGAGTTTCTGGCCCGGCAATTCGTTCGCCTCGATGAGATCGCGGTCGCCCTGTTCCAAATCCGGCGTCACCAAAAACGCTTGGTAATAAAGCAGCGCTGGGTTGATGTCCGCCCGGGATTGTTCACTGCTCACGCCGGCTGCGGCCCCTGAGACAATTACCAACAATAAGCAGATTGATTTCATGGTTTTTATCATATTCCTCACAATCGAGTTCGTCCGTTAGTAACGGCAGCGCACCAAATGGTTCATTTTTTCTTTCTTCTTCCAAGTGTCCCCTTTTCCCATTGGCGGGGACGAATAGATAGAAGACTATGCGCACTATGGACGATTGGGAGTTGATCCAGGCTTATGCCAAAAGCCGTTCGATCAATCGAGAATCGACAAAAATACCTGACGCCGCTTTTCTACCAAAACCGGCCATTGATATCTGGTTTGGAGTCTCCAGCATTTTCGTAGTCCGGTGGAAATGCCCAATTCTCGGTGTGGTTATCCCCAAAGAGCAGGGGCAGCGCGCGTTTGCCCCTGGCATTATGCCAGATGACATTTGGCCAGGTCAAAGGCCTCTGATTGTACCAGTTCCAGTCGCCCAGGATGATTTTTGTGGCTGACTTGATGGCCACGCGCGTTCCCTTGTTTGGAGGACTTGCAGTGGCCGTCATTTGCGGATTGGCCTCGCCACCGACCCGTTCGACGCCAAAGGCATCGTAATACCATTGCATCAAGTAGCTGTTGCCCCAGCCTTGAAAGCAGGTGCCCTTCCAGGCCGGCCACAATGGATCGCCTTTGTCGGCGGGACATCGACAAATCTCGACGTTCTGCAGGTACTGGTTCAGGGGCCGGTTCGTAGGACTTTCTCCACCGCCGTGCAATTTCAAACCGGTAGCCGGTTGCCAGGGCAGCGAAAGGTTGTTCGAGCCTGCGGAGCCGCCCCAGGTCGCCCAATCACGATAGACAGGAAACAAGTCCTTATTGTCATCCACGTACATGCGCAGCGCCATTCCGATCTGGCGTTGATTGTTATTGCACTGAACGCGCAGGGCTTTGTTCTTCGCGGCTGCAAGGGCGGGTAGAAGCATCGCCGCCAGGACGGCAATAATGGCAATGACAACCAGAAGCTCGATCAACGTAAAGGCTCGTCCAACTGATCCGAAGCCGGCTTTCGGCGGAAGGCAATTGGCCGATGATTCCTTGACGGCTGTGGCCATGTGGCCACTGTGCGCCTGCGCTTTCCCGGCGTCAACGCTGAATTGGCATCTTTCGAATATAATCTCGGGCGAACTGTAAGAGATTGCTTTTTTGCGGGCCCACCGGTACCGGCGCTTTCCGGGTGAGGGAGAATTGCTTTTAATCTTACCACGCACAATACATGCCGCTCACTCCCACCTACCGGCCATCCAAATCACACGGAACGAAGCAGCGGAATTCCGTTACCCATTGGACAACTTCCTGTACAAGCACAGGCAAAGCTTCAGGGAGCGGGCCCGGTGCTGGGAGTTCCGAGCCGTTGGAATAGATTCGCGCGTCGAAACATTTCTCGTCTGCGGGTTTGATGAAGCTACGGGTTGCGACTTGGCGCGCCTCAGCAAGCTTCATGAGTTGCACGTCGCGGCCACGCCAGCTATCCGGAAGTTGGGGCAGCCAATTAATGGGTGGCTCGACAAGCCCCAGACCAAGAACTTGGGCAACGTGCTGAGCGAACAACGGCTCCCCATAAATCGCAACGTCTTTCGACAAAATCTCCGGAACCCCAACCATGGACGCGAATGACATCCCATTTCTTGGCAATGCAAGCGCGCCAGAGTTTTTGCGCGTCATCGGTTTGGCGGGCTGAGAGGAGGAGAGTGGGCACAGTTTGAAATTAGTCCGCGGACTCAGAAACTTCGGCAAGGTCGAATGTAAACCAAGTTCGGTCTGAGAATGCGTGCAACAGCGACCCGCGCCCGATGATGCTAGCACCATCGATGCATAACTTGGATCGGGAAGTAATCGTCAATTCGGACGAAAGTACAAGCTCGCAGCCTTTGATCTTTTGCAGGATGCATCTTGATCGCTGGTCTCCGTATCCTCCCCAAAACAGAATTCGATCACCGTGAATGGCAACGGCGTTTGCCCCATCAACATCGTTCTTCCACATGCAAATTCGTTTGTGTGAATCAATTCGCACGAGAGGAAAATCGGTGTAGTAGCACGTCCACACGGCGTCAATGCAGACGTTAAATGCATAGCAATCTGCGATAGATCCGACCCCCTTTGGCGGTTCATAATCCCAAACTTTTTTGCCATACTTATCAAAGCAAACGAGACCGGCGGCTCTCATCGGCTTGTCCCAACCAAAATTCCCGAATACGCCCTCGTCAGAATAGCCGACCCAGATCTTGCCGTCTGACGTGGTCTGAACGCCATTGATCCCGTCGCCAAGGACAAATTGAAGGCGCAGTAATCCGTCAGGACCATAAACAAGCGCGTTCTGTTCGGGATTCCCATTCCTGAAATCGCATCGACCTGCAACAATCAGGATTTCTCCGTCCGGCAGGGGCTGAATGAATGGATATGCAATTTCAACGTCAGCCAACTCGTTTTGTCGAATTGATTTTCCATCGCAACGAACGAAAACAGCTGGGTATGAGCGTTGAGGCTTGCTCAATGGAAAGCTCCCGAACTTTTGCTTATTCCGGCCAAAAGGGTCCTTCTCAAATTCCTTTTCTACCGCCAAAACCACTGCCTCGCCGTTTGGCCCCACGGAAGTCGAAATGATTATTTTGCGCCCAATGATCTCGGAGAAATCGAAGCGCGGGGTGAATTCGATTTTATTCATTTGTAGATCCCGAGTTAAGCCAGCAGCATGGAATGGCATTCGGTTATTGTTGGTGGTTCAAGCTTTTCGAGCAATTCAAACACCACCTTTTCCGGAACCGGTTTGGCCCGTTGCTTATTTTGCTGCATGAGCACTGAAACGGGTGGCTCGAGGTAGACGATTTGGATGCGTGCGGAGTAATCGGCAAAAAGCTCAATCCATCGCTGCCGCATTTGTCGCGAGACGTTGGTTGCGTTCATGGCGAAGTCCTGTCGGGCGCGAAGATGAATTCGGCATTCGTCACGAGCCTTTTGGATAACCTCACCCTGGTTATCGGTCGGATCTACTTCAAGCGACTCACGAATCCCGTCTAAAGCCACTATCGGAAGCTGCGGATGATGTCGCGCAAGCCAGGTGTCCTTGCCAGCGCCCGGCAAACCTGACATGAGCGTCACATTGCAGCGATAGTCTTCGTGCGGCGTATAATGAAGGCTGCTGAGTTGGTCGCGATAAAAGAGAAAGCGCGCGTGGTCGTTGGCAAAGTTAAATCGTTTGCCAAAACATCCCTGCTCATCGGCGACTACTTTCCACAGATGAAGATTCTCCTCGGGTCTGGTCATCTCTTTCGTTTGCCGCCCGCGCGTGTCAGCCAGGGCGAAATAGTAAAGGAGGCGATTATCCACGAACCACGAAAGCCAGATAACTTCATGCTCAGGACTTTTCTTTTCTAGCAGATAGGGCGGTCGGCCGTGGTATCGGACCAAAGCAACGATTTCTTCTCTTGTTTGCAAATCGCAATCTAATTCCCGCAACGCACGGCGAGCCATCTCGGCGCCCACAAGAGCATGTTTGGGTGAGCGTGTCCGTCCGGTTTCTGGGTCAAGCGCTGTGGTCGCCGGCTTTCCAGAATCATGAAAGATCGCTACCAGTAACAATTTGATCTGACTGGGGCGATCGAGAGCGCTCCATTCATCCAGACGCTCGAGCTCGGCGCAGACCATTTTCGTATGGGTCCAGACATCCCCTTCGGCATGCCACGTCGCATCCTGCTGACAAAGGGCCATCTGGCGCGCCCATTCCCGCCTTTCGGCCCAGGCAAGAATTTGCACGTTGGTCGCAGTTTTTATGTCGCTCCAGCTTTTCACGTCCAAATGTCGGCGTCATCCGCAAGCAGATTGGGAATCATCTTTTGATGCTGCCAGTGCTCGCTTTGTTTAACCTTCTCGACAAATTCGGGCCGCACCATTTTCGCGCGACCGGTCACGAAACCGTTCGCTTCTGTGCGACAATAGAGGCCTTCCATTAAGTCGTCGGTTTGACGGGTCGTTGGATTTTCGAATGCGCTGCCAAAGACCGACGGGCCAATCAGGGCCTGAAATTCTTCTGCTGTGGCGCGACCGCGATGTAATACTGGAACGGTCTGCAGCCCGGTGCCATCCAACATTTGCTGGCGTGTTTCAAGACTGAGGAATTGTTCCGCGTCCTTGTCGTAGATATCGAACTCGAAAAAGTAATGCGGCAGCTTGCGATAATGGACCGAATGCTTTGCATACAGCCACTCGCCATACAAAATGAATTGGCTGCCCAGCATTGCTTCCAAAGTTGGACGTTTCACCGAAGTCCATTGTTTAAATAAATCGTACTGCGGATGCATGCCTTCAGTGATCTCGTGCCCACGACACTGTAGCACCATACGACCCACCGACGTGAAATGTATGCCTACGTTCGTTCCATCCAATTTCTCCTCTACAATGAGCGCTGGATCGGCAATGAACGCCTCGGATTCCTCACGGCCGAGGTGTTTGTCGTCGTCCGTTCCCTTCGAACAGAACAAGTGGGGCGTTCGGGGATATTTGATGAAATCGTCGCGGGTCGCACCCATAGCTTTAGCTGTTTTATAGAGATTGGGAAAAGAGAGAGAGTCTTTCGACTCGCTCTCTCGGTGATCATTCCTGCACGAACAGTTTCCATTCCGGAATATCGTGCGCATTCCTAATCAGTGAAGAAACCGGCAGTTCCTTCGGTGCGCGCGGTGTGGACAAGAGCTTGAGACCTGCCTCGTGCGGCAAGCGATCGGCCTTCTTCTGGTTCACTTCCTTGGCCGACCAGACCAGGTTCTCCCAGGCGTCCTTGCCACCGCGCGAGCGCGGCACGACGTGGTCCAGGCTGCCCTCATGCGGGCGCAGTACACGACCGGTGTACTGGCAGCGGTTGCCGTCGCGCTCGCGGATAGTGCGGGCGCACAGCTTCGGGCGCTTCTTCGGCACTTTGGCGTAATTCA
>Ga0163163_10001355_pt1 | contig 20667 bp, 18 predicted proteins | sample S65metaG_FD_119766 | JGI IMG/M metagenome (GOLD analysis project Ga0163163, IMG submission 119766) | Switchgrass rhizosphere microbial communities from Kellogg Biological Station, Michigan, USA - S6-5 metaG | ecosystem: Host-associated > Plants > Roots > Rhizosphere > Soil | place: USA...
CTTCAGACGCCAGGCAACCACGCGGTTCTGTTCGTTCTTGTTCATTGGGCTCTCTCCTGGTTCGAGAAGGGAGCCAGAATGTCGCCTTAGCTTTGGGACTTCACAACGGCACGATGGACCACGAATGGCTGTTCTGGGACAACCAGGACTTCATGAAGCAGATCGGACTCGGCAAGTAATCGCCAGGTTCTCAGCGTTCGGACCAGTCCACAGCCATCCATTCCTTGACCTGGCAAGCGACCCCGGTGTTCGAAAAGGAAGATTCGGGCTTCGACGGAATCGGTCGAAGCTCAGCGCCCCGGTGCCAATCAATGCGGCAATGTCATTCGCCGCAGCGTGTTGTCTCGCTGCACGTAGTGATGGAAGAGCGCGGCAATCGCGTGGATACCGATGAGGAAGTAGCCCACCGTCGCCACTGTCTCGTGCACTTCCTTTGTGCGTCCTGCAAGGGCCTCGTTGGCGCCGACCAGCGCTGGCAGTTGGAGGCCGAAGAATGGAATCGCCTTGCCTTCCGCGCTCAACATGACCCAGCCAAGCAACGGCAATGCGATCATTAGTGCATATAGGGCGAGTTCGACCGTGTTCGCAATCATGAGCTGCCACTTCTGGGCTGCGGGAACGATCGGCGGGGTCTTGCCGATCAGACGGGCCACGATTCGCGCCCACACCAGGAAGAACACAGTCAGACCCAACATGTAGTGCCACGTCTTCAGCGCTTCACGGATACCGCTGCCGCGTGGGTATAGTTCGCGCAGCTCTATGCAGGCGTATACAGCAACGAGGATCGCCAGCGTGGCCCAATGAATAATGATCGACAATCGGCCGTAGCGATCACTTGCACTTGCCATTCCCCTCTCCATCGCCTGTACAACATGACTAGGCTGCGACATGCAGTGGGTTCTAGCCACCCGGGGAATCCGAGAACTGCTACGTATCGCTTCACGGTGACCAAGACAGCAGGCGATGAGAACGTGTTCATATCGCCGACCGTGGGTTCAATCTCACTCAGCTGCGCATTTGAGTTCCCGCGGGCGCGCCGATCGTTGCAGGCGTGAATTCAGTCATGTGAGGTCACCGGCTCGCACTGCGACGGCGGCTGGTACCGCGGGTCTCCTCATCTGGCACCCAGGGCTTACCGGTGCGCTCCTCAATGTAACGGCGCAGCAGACGCCGCACGACCTGCGAAGGCGTAGCGTCCTCTTCCGCACACAGTCGCTCGAACAGCTCCTTCTTGCGCGGATCGATCAGGATGGTCAGTCGGGCCGTGCGATCTTCGATAGCCAAAGGCAGTCTCATGAAGTGACACTTCAATGTGCATCACATTATAATAAACTGCACATCGTCGCAATCGACTCGCTCGCACGCCCAATGCAAAGTCTGACGCCGACAAGAAAAAGCGGTGCTCTGTGACAGAGCCGCTGAGCTCGCCGTTGGTACTGTGCTCGTTGCTGCTCAGCGCGTGGGCTGCGATCGGATTTGCGGGCCTGATACGGCCGGCGAGCGTCGGTTTCGCAGGGCGCACCCTGTTTCCGTTGGGGGCGCTGTGTGGGGCGGCCCTCGCCTGTGTAGCGGCTACGAGCCTTTCTGCGTCACCTGAACAGATCGTGCTGCCCATCGGCCTGCCGGACCTGCCGGTTCATCTGCGACTCGATGGCCTGTCGGCCGCGTTCCTGTTTCTGCTGGGCGCCACCGCGACCGGCATTTCGATTTTTGCCGCTGGCTACTTCCGCCGCGGCGAAGGCACGCCGCCGGGCCTGATGTGCCTGCAATATCACCTATTTCTTGCCAGCATGGGCTTCGTGCTGCTGGCAGACGATGCGTACGGATTCATGCTCGCCTGGGAGACAATGGCCTTGTCTTCCTACTTCTTGGTCACGACGCAGCATCGCATTCCGGAAATTCGCAGCGCCGGTTTTCTCTACCTGCTCATCGCTCATATCGGCGCAATTGCCATCCTGCTGAGCTTCGGCGTCATGCAAGGCGGCAGTTGGCAGTTCACTTTCGATGCCATGCGCAGAGCGCAGCTCGATCCGGCATGGGCCGCGATCGCCTTTCTGCTCGCGCTGTTCGGGTTCGGTGCGAAAGCAGGCCTGGTGCCGATGCACGTGTGGCTGCCGGAAGCACATCCGGCGGCGCCCTCGCCGGTCTCCGCGCTGATGAGCGGCGTGATGCTCAAGACGGCGCTGTACGGCCTGCTGCGCGTCACGTTCGATTTGCTCGGCGAGCCGCTGTGGTGGTGGGGCCTGATCCCGCTCGCACTCGGTCTGTTCACAGCGTTGTACGGCGTGATCTTCGCGGCCGCGCAGACCGATATGAAACGTCTGCTGGCGTACTCCTCGATCGAGAACATCGGCATCATCTTTACGGGCGTGGGACTCGCGATTCTGTTCGCCGGCACCGGAATGCACGCTGCCGCGTCGCTCGCTCTGATCGCCGTGCTGTACCACGCGCTCAATCATGCGTTCATGAAGAGTCTTTTGTTTCTCGGCACCGGCGCTGTGCTGCATGCCACCGGCGAGCGTAACCTGGGACGTCTTGGAGGCCTGATCCATCGGATGCCCTGGGTTGCATGGCTGACGCTGGTCGGGGCGCTGGCGATCGCGGGCCTGCCGCCGCTCAATGGATTCGTGTCCGAGTGGTTGCTCCTGCAGTCGTTTCTGTTCGCTCACGAGCTGCCGCGAGCCTTCGTCAACATGCTGTTGCCGCTGGGCGCGGCGCTGCTGGTGCTCGCTGCGGCGCTGGCAGGCTACGTGATGGTCAAGTTCTTCGGCGTGATCTTCCTCGGTCAGCCGCGTGAAGCCGCCTTGCGCACGGCGCATGACGCCGGCATCGTCGAGCGCATCGGGCTTGCGTGGCTGGCGATCGGGTGCGTGCTGCTCGGGCTGTTTCCGACGCAGATCATTCCCATGTTGAGTCGGGTGATACAGCCACTCGGATTCAGCGGACTGTCGCTCGACGAACGATCCTGGTGGCTGCTCGTGCCGCTGCCGCAGCGCCAGACCTCCTATGCTCCTCTGGTATTTCTTGCGGTGATCGTGGCCGTAGTCCTAGTGACGATCGCAGCGGTGCGATTCTTCTATCACCAACGCGTCCGTCTGAGCGCGCCGTGGGATTGCGGGTTCGGACGGCTGAACGGCCGCATGCAGGACACAGCGGAAGGATTCGGGCAGCCCATCCGACATCTGTTCAATCCCTTCTTTGCAATGGTGCGCGAGCTGCCGAGTCCGTTCGACTTGGCGCCGCGCTACCGCGTCGTAGTCGGTGATCGTATCTGGCGTGGCCTGTACCTACCGCTCGGCGCGCTCGTTCGCCGCATCGCCAATGCCATAGCTTGGCTGCAGCAGGGACGGATCGCGAACTACCTGCTCTACAGTTTCGTCACGCTCGTAGTATTGCTGGCGCTGGTGCTATGACCGCGTTCGACTGGGTCGCGCAGATCCTCGGCATATTCGCTGCCCTGCTGGCCGCGCCGCTGTTTCTCGGGTGGGTGAATCAGTGCCGCGCCTGGCTGCAGAACAAATCTGCCCCGCCGCTCCTGTTGCCCTATCGCGCCATCCGCAAACTCTTCCACAAGGATGCGGTGATCGCGTCCAACGCTTCGCCTCTGTTTCGCCTCGCCCCGTACGTCGTCTTCGGCACGATGGTGACGGCTGCAGCGATCATTCCTTCGATCGCCACCCGCCTGCCGTTCACGCGGGCTGCGGACGCAATTGCACTCGTTGGCCTGTTCGCGACGGCGCGCGTGTTCGTATCGCTCGCAGCGATGGATGTCGGAACGGCGTTCGGTACGCTGGGTGCTCGACGCGAAATGATGATCGGCTTCCTGGCCGAGCCTGCGCTGCTGATGGTCATCTTTGTCGCCTCGCTAATCGGCGCGACCACGGCGCTGCCGCAGATCTCCGAGCTGCTCGCAACACAGTCGCTTGCGCTGTACCCGAGCCTGGCCTTCACCGCCGTGGCATTCACGATGGTGCTGCTGGCAGAGAACGCGCGCATCCCGGTCGACAATCCGGCGACGCACCTGGAGCTGACGATGATTCACGAGGCGCTGCTGCTGGAGTACTCGGCGCGCCATCTGGCGCTGATGGAATGGGCCGCCGCACTGAAGCTCTTCAACTACGTCTGCATCGGCTTCGCACTGTTCATCCCGTGGGGGCTGGCCACGAGCCAGGCACCATTCATCCTCACTCTCTCGTTACTGTTCCTTGGAGCAAAGCTCGTGCTGGCCGGCGCCGGTATCGCTCTGATCGAAACGGTGTCGGCCAAGCTGCGCGTGTTCCGTGCGCCGGAGTTTCTTGCCACTGCATTCCTGTTCGCCGTCCTCGGACTGCTGGTGCGGCTGTTACTGGGAGCGTAAGAGTGGAAGCATTACCGTTCGATCTGCAGATACTCAATGCCTTGGCAGCTCTGCTGCTGCTGCTCTCCTTCGCCATGCTGTCGCAGCGGCGCATCGTCACGCTGGTCAATCTCCTGGCGATGCAGGGGGCACTGCTGTGCATTGCGACGATTCTGTTGGCATGGCGCACCGGAGCCGGTCATTTGTATTTCTCCGCCGGACTGACGCTTGCGCTGAAGGTGATTTTTCTGCCCTGGCTGCTGCACCGGCTGATGCGCAGGCTTGGGGTGTATTGGGATACCGAGCCGCTGCTCAACACCACGGGTACCATGCTGATCGGCGTGCTCGTCGTCGTGTTCTCCTTCGGGCTCGCCCAGCCGATCTCTGCGCTCGCCAGCACGGCCACGCGCAATGCGATCGGTATCGCGGTTGCCGTCGTCCTGATCGCATTCATGACGATGATCACACGCCGCAAGGCGATGTCGCAGGTCGTCGGCTTCCTGTCGATGGAGAACGGTCTGTTCTTCGGCGCGATGAGCGCGACCTACGGCATGCCGATGATCGTCGAGCTCGGCGTCGCGCTCGACGTGCTGGTGGCGATGCTCGTGCTCGGTGTGTTCTTCTTCCAGATTCGCGAGCAGTTCGACAGCCTGGATCTGAGCCACCTCGAATCGCTGAAAGAGGATCAGTAGGTGTCGAGCATCCTCACATTTGCCGTGTTGCTCGGGACACCGCTCGTCGGCGCACTGCTGCTGGGCCTGCTCGGCGCAAAGCGCTGGGCACCCGCACTCAACGTGCTGTTCTCGGCGCTGACCTTTCTGGCGGCGTCCGCACTGACATCCCGCGTCATCACTCACGGGAATCTGGTGGTGATGCACGAGCAATTCTTCATCGACGCGTTCAACGTATTTCTGGTGACCCTGACCGCCTTCGTCGGCCTGACCACGGCGATTTTCTCGCGCCCTTACATGCGTATCGAGGCCGAGCACGGCCGTGTCAGCCCGGCGCAGCTGCGGCTGTACCACAGCATGTACCAGCTCTTCATGGCGACCATGCTGATCGCGCTGACGACCAACAACCTCGGCCTGATGTGGGTCGCAATGGAAGCAGCAACGCTGTCGACCGTGCTGCTCGTAACCTTGTATCGCACGCCCGCCAGTCTAGAGGCAGGCTGGAAGTACTTCATTCTCTGTGGCGTGGGCATTGCGCAGGCGCTGTTCGGCACGATCCTGCTGTACTTCGCCGCGGAAAAAGTCCTCGGCGCCGAGGGTGTCAGCGCCTTGCTGTGGACGCATCTCAATGTCGTGAAGGCGCACCTCGAGCCCGCGGTGCTCAGCTTGGCGTTCGTATTTCTGCTGGTCGGGTACGGGACCAAAGTCGGACTTGCTCCGCTGCACAACTGGCTGCCCGACGCGCACGCCGAAGGTCCCACGCCGATCTCCGCAGTACTGTCGGGACTGTTGCTGAACGTCGCCATGTATGCGGTCGTGCGCTGCAAGGTGCTCGTCGAGGGATCGCTGCAGTCGACTCTGCCGGGGCGCATGCTGATGGGCTTCGGCCTGTTGTCCGTCGTGCTCGCGGCGTTCTTCCTCTGGCGGCAGCGCGATATCAAGCGCTTGTTTGCTTACTCATCCGTCGAGCACATGGGTATCGTCGCGTTTGCGTTCGGGATGGGCGGCCCGGTAGCGAACTTCGCCGCCCTGCTGCACATGACTGTGCATTCGCTGACCAAATCTGCGATTTTCTTCGCGGTCGGGCATGCCGCGCAGAAGGCAGGCTCGCAGCTGATGGAGGACATCCGCGGCCTCATCACGCTGAGCCCCACGATCGGCTGGGGCTTGATGATGGGCTCGCTCGCGATCCTCGGCATGCCGCCCTTCGGTGTGTTCGCGAGCGAATTTCTGATTCTCACCACCGCGATGAAGCAGGAGCCCTGGGCCACGCCGATCCTGCTGCTGGCGCTCGGCGTCGCGTTCGCAGCGATCTTCAGCCGGGTGCAGCCGATGGTGTTCGGGGAAACGACCGCGAAGCGGCTGCCGCATCCTCCGGCGTTGCTGCCGGTGTTCACACACCTCGCACTGGTGCTGATGCTCGGTATCTTCATCCCACCGTATCTCGCCGACTGGTATCGCGCAGCAGCGCAATTGATCGCGGGGCACTGAGACCTCATGCAGGACTGGTTCGAGCAGGCGGTCCGACATTCCGATGCGCAAGGCGCGGCACCGATCGCGGGCGCGCCCAATGCCTGGGAGCTGGCCGTCACCGTCGAGCAGTGGCGTCAGGCAACTCAGAACATTGGCTCGGGCGGCGGACGCTTGATCTCACTCTGGGCAAGTCGCGACACCCGTGGCGAGAACCTCGTGCGCGCTGCATTCGCGGCCGACGCCGGTGTGCTGGTATTGACACTGCGATTGGCGGGATCGCAATCCCATTATCCCGGGATCGAACAAACGTTCCCCAGTGCAAGCCGCATGCAGCGCGCCATCGCCGATCTCTCCGGCTTGCACAGCACCGCTGCGGATCAGCGGCCGTGGCTGCGCCATGCTGCGTGGCCCGCCGCCTTCCATCCGCTGAGCGACGCGACAATTCCCGATCAGACTGTCCCGCCTGTCACCGATGACTACCCGTTCGTGCCGGTCGAGGGCGAGGGCGTGCACGAGATTCCGGTCGGACCGGTACATGCGGGCATCATTGAGCCGGGTCATTTCCGCTTTTCCATCGTGGGCGAGAAGGTCCTCAGGCTCGAGCAGCACCTCGGCTATGTGCACAAGGGCATCGAGCGGCGTTTCACCGAGCTGCCATTGCTCGAAGGCCACCGATTGGCTGCGCGGGTCTCCGGCGATTCGGCGGTTGCATTCTCATGGGCGTATTGTCAGGCGCTCGAGGGTATGAGCGCTGGGCGCGTGCCGCCGCGGGCGATTTGGTTGAGAGCGCTTGCTCTGGAGCTGGAGCGTCTTGCGAATCACCTCGGAGATCTTGGGGCGCTAGGCAATGACGCGGGCTTTGCCGTCGGCCTCGCGCAATTCTCCCGACTCAAGGAACAGCTACTGCGCTCCACCGAACATGCGCTGGGACAGCGTTACCTCATGGACCTGGTCGTGCCCGGAGGCACGCGCGTCGACCTTTCACCTAGCGGCGCACACGGGTTGATCGATTGCATCGAGTCGATCGCGACGGAGGTCGAAACGCTCCGCTCGATCTATGACGAGCACTCTGGGCTGCGCGATCGATTCGTCGGGGCTGGTGTGGTCACGCCGGCTTTGGCCGCCCGACTCGGATTGACTGGATTGGCGGGGCGCGCCAGCGGCCAGGGTTTTGATCTGCGGTGTGACCTGCCGTGGGATCCCTACGCAGAACTCGCACCCAACAAAGTTGTGCGCACCGATGGAGACGTCGCTGCGCGAGTTGCCGTGCGATTCGACGAAGTCGCCGAGTCCATCCGTCTCGTGCGACAGGTCGTGCGGCAACTGCCGGAGGGTGGTCATCGCAGGCCGATGACCGCACCCGCGAAGGGATCCTGGGGCATCGGTCTCATTGAGGGCTGGCGCGGGCCGGTCCTGCTGTATCTCGAAGCCGGCGATGCCGGGAAAATCCTGCGATGTCATCCGCACGACCCGTCGTGGCAGAACTGGCCGGTGCTCGAGCACGCAATCATCGACAACATCGTGCCAGACTTTCCGCTCATCAATAAGTCCTTCAACCTGTCCTACAGTGGGCACGATCTATAGGTCATCGCGAGACAGGCCATGTGGAAAACGCTACGCCAGATTCATCGCGCGGGAATTGCTACCGAGCTGCCGCCATCGACTGATGAAACGCTGCGTGTCGTAGCGGCGCTGCAAGAGCGCATTCTCGCGGTGCTGGGTCGCGCCCTGTGCATTCGCGCCATTGACGCTGGTTCCTGCAACGGTTGTGAGCTGGAAATCCATGCGCTCGGCAATCCACTCTACAATCTCGAAGGTCTGGGAATTCGGTTCGTAGCCAGCCCGCGGCACGCAGACTTGCTGCTGGTCACCGGCCCTGTCTCCAGAAACATGGAAGTCGCTTTGCGACGGACCTACGACGCGACGCCGGATCCGAAGCTGGTCGTCGCGGTCGGCGACTGTGGCTGCACCGGAGGAATCTTCGGCGAGGGCTACGCAAGCCGTGGCCGAGTATCGAACGTCCTACCGGTGGATGTGACCGTGCCGGGTTGCCCGCCGAGCCCGCGACAGATTCTTGCCGCCATTCTGACGGCAATTTCCAAGACGGCGCCCGCTGGCTCAGCGTCGCGCGGGGGTGCTTGAGCACACCGTCCACCGAAGTGATCTCCATGCGAATCCGGCGACACCCAACCAGCCCGTTCCCCGCGCTGCTACTGGAACCGAACTTGGCGAATGCCGCCCAGCTCGCTTCCCGTCTGCAGGCGGCGGGCTTCGAGATCCGTATCGAAGGCAGCGCAGAATCGGCACTGCAGGCGCAGCGACAATCGTTCTTCTTTGCGTTGATCGTGATCGCCGATCTGGCGGACAAAGACTGCCTCGTGGCGCTCGATGCGCTTCGGCGACGATCGCCGCGGTCCTGGATGATTGTCGCTACGTCCAATTGCGACGACCATGCACGCAATGTGATCCATCGGCACGGGGGCGATACATGCATTTCCCTGCCGATCGATCCGGACGATCTTATCGCTCGCCTGGATGCATTTCAGTTGCGCGCGCGACCTTCATTCTAGTCAGCCCTGCAGCAGCGCGCGTATGTCCGAGCAGCGATTGTCTTTTGTGGAATTCGAAAGTCCATGGTTCTTCAATCCGGGCACGGTGCGGCTGCCGTCGCCACCGGACGGCTTGAGCACCGACGAGGTCCGCCGGCGCTTGATGACAGGGCAACCAGCGCAGCCATACATCCTGGAGACTTCGTCCCAATCGGGGTTGCTCCGACGCTTGCCGCCTCTGATTTCTACGCCCAAGCGGCGAAACGCCTGTCGCCGCGAGGCGTGATGGTGATGAACTTCTCCGGAGTGCCCAACCGCTATGTCACTCACATCGAGCGAATCGGGGCGGCGTTTGGCGGCAGCACACTGCTCGTGCCGGTGATCGCCGACGATAACCTGTTGTTGTTCGCGTTCAGGCGGCGCATTGCACTGCCGACGAAGGCGAAATACGAGTCTCGCGCTCAACGCCTGCAATCCCGCCTCACCCTCGAGTTCCCGCTGTACTTGCGGCGGATCTGCCAAGGACACGTGTTGTCTTGAGCAGCTCGTGCTATCGCCAGAGCTCCTGATTTCAGAAACGGCGCGCCCACGACCGCTACCGCGCGTGCCGAAACCACAGAGCAGAGTCAGTGCTCGCAGCAGCCATTCCGATACTGGATATGGCCGGGCGTTGCAAATTGGAATGGCAACCTTCACACCTTCGGTCTGATGCAGACCGCAGCGCGTGTATGCGTGGGGTATCGCTGGGGGTATCGAGCTCATTCGAAGTCTGGGCGACTCGTTCGCTCAACAACTTGCGAGCGATTTGGAACCCGGCCCGGGGAGCCATCCAAGGACGTCCAGGGACTTCCAGGGACGTCCATAGACATCCAGCAAACGCCCGAAGGCTCGGTTTCTAAGCTGCTTTCGCATCCTCCGATGCGCCAGGGACTTCCCAGGACTTCCAGCAGCAGCCACAAATTTTTTGGGGTACGTTTGGGGGTATCTGAGAGCGCACTGAGCGCGTACCCCACACGCAAGATTCGCTGCAGATGCGAGGTCTGCACGATGGCTGCGTTGCGCACCGCGCGTGCTATTCGAATCCGGGTTTGGGATTCGAAACCGACGCTCAAGGCCTGTGCTTCTCTTGTCGCATAGTCCGTAAGGTTCCAGCAACGAAGCGCTTTTAGCCCGCAGCTCGCGAGGACCCCGCCCAGGTCGAACTCTCATATCTGTAGGCGCGCTTCCTCCCATGATCGATAGACGCCGCGAACCAGCGCAAGCCGAAGCCTAAGACAGAAGTGTTTAAGCGCGGACGCGGTTGGAATCTGGCTGAGGGACTGGAACGTACGCTTGTTAGCCCCTTGCGCAAGCTTTGGATCCGTTGCAGGAAGTACCGCAATCGAGATTGCGTCCAAGATCAGCCGGCTCCAACAGCAGTGAAGTTCTTCGTCCGGCTCGGTTGAGTATCCTCGTGAACCTCGCGCGGCCTGTCGCTTGCTACGCTCACTTTGTTGTCGATGGGATTTTCGGGGGCTCGACGCGAGCACGCGACGGCGGATGCGAATGCCTCGATCAGCGGCCAGATCCGCATCGAGCTCATGGCATCCACCGCTCGCGGCCGCGCACTCAGCCCACCGTGGTTTTCACCTTCGCTTGATGAAGGTCCGTGAGTGTCGGCAGATTGACTTGCTCGACTGCGCGCCCGATGGCGTCCTGATAGCAGCTACTGCTGTTCACTCGATCGCGCAGGCGCAATGAGGAGTCCGCGCGGCAGACACGTCTTGCTGCGCCTCCAATGCGCATGTAGAGGGCCTCGACACCCTGTGGCTTGGCGAGGTCCAGTTCGGCGTAGCGAACAGTGACGCTCCGTACCTTCACAGCAGATGTAACTGCGCGTGCCGATACGGAGAACCCAGTGAGCGCCGCAGCCAAAGTGATTGCGACGATCGATTTTGCGATGATGGCGTTAATACATTTCTCCAAGGTTGAGTGGGTCGAGTGTCCGCGTCAGCAGTTGACGAACGCGGTGCTCGAGAACGGTTTTCGCGTGGCAGTGATCAGACTTCAGAATCTCGAGCGCACCGACGCGAAATAGAAGCGCCCAAGGGTGTCGAAAGTCGCCGGGTCGGTGTTCTGATCGATCGGGATGTCAAAGAACTTCGGCTCCCGATTCGTCAGGTTGCGCACGCCGAGCCCGACCTCTATCGAGTCATTGACCGACCATTGAGCGCTCAGGTCGTGATAGATAGTGCTCGACACGCCCTGGTAGCCGCTCGGGTCCTCGAATGCCGGGATGTTGCCCTGGTTGTCCATCTTGTCGAGGAACTCCAGGTTGTAGCTGAGATGCACCGGTCCGATGCGATAGCCGAGTCGCAGATTCGCCTTGTATTCCGGGAACGCTCCGGAGTAGTTGTAAGCACCGATCGTCCCTGCGTAGTCGATATCGTCCAGCTTCCAGGTGTCGAGCCAGTTGACGAGCAGATTGAGGTCGACTGTGTCGCCGAACGCGCCGGAGGCAAATCCGAGCGGTACCCGGTACGCGACATTGACGTCGATACCCTTCGTCTGCAGCTCGGACAGGTTCGCGATCGGTACTCGCACTTTGAGATCGCCGACGGCGTCGCGGAAGACCAGCTGCTGGCCCAGGTCGCGGCTGAAGCACGCGTCGCTATCGAGGTCGAGAGACGCGAAGCACGCGCGCACAACGCCGGTCGTGCCGCCCTCCAGGATATTGACGTAGTCCTCGACCTTGATGCTGTAGTAGTCAACCGAGAACTGCAGGCTCGGAATCGACTCCGGCGTCATTGCCAGACCGAAGGTATAAGTGTCGGACTTCTCCTCCTTGAGATTCGGATTGCCGAAGAAGAACGCTTCGATCTGACTGTTCGGCTGCGTATAAGTAGCAGAGTCGATACCGAAGTTGCTCTGGCAGAACGCCGCCACTTCCGCTGATACGTCTTGCTTGGCGCCATTGGAGAGCCGACCCGCGCATGGATCGTTCACTGCCGGGAAGCCTTGATCGCCGGCCTGGAACAGCTCGAAGACGCTTGGGGCGCGCGACGCGCGCTGATACATGCCGCGCACGTGCAGCGACGACATGGGCGACCAGTCGAGCCCCGCTTTGTACGAGCTGACGTTGCCGACTGTGGAATAGTCTGAATAGCGCACTCCTGCCTCCAGGTTGAGCGAGCGCACTGCCGGCACATCCTTCAGGATCGGCACGACCGTTTCCAGGAAGAGCTCTGTGACATCGAACTTGCCCGAGATCGGTTGCGCGGCATTGAAGCCGAGGATGTCGCCGTTCTTCTTGGCGAGATCGGGCGTGAAGTCGGACCGGTCCTCGTGATACTCAGCGCCGACAGCAAAGCCGAGCGGTCCCGCGGGCAGATCGACGATGCTGCCGTTGATCGACGCGCTCGCCAGACTGCGCTCGAATATCGTGGTATCCGTGAAGTCCAGCCTGATGAAGTTCGCCGCCTCCGGGCTGATCGTGCCGACCCCGAAGCCGTTGACCGGCACGCAGTTCGGCACGAACCGCTTGAAGGCTTCCGGACAGCCGGACAGGCCCGCGGCGTATCTGGACCTCGACACATCGTTGTGGGTGGCGTTGATAAATTCGGTGCGGCCGAACTGGTAGTAGGCGTCGAACTCCCAGTCCTTGAACGGCAGGTCGCCGCGGAAACCGACGGTTGCCTGCTGCAGCTTCGACCTGGTTTCCTGCAGGCGCGAACCCGACTCGAGCATGCGCCGCGTGAGGAATGCGGGCGCATTCGGGTCGGGACGTGCGGCCAAGAGCGCGCGCGCCTGGCTGGAAAGCAGCGGGCTGTTCGGATCGAGCGCGATGCTGACCGCCGGTGTGGGCGCCAGCTGTTGGGCGCTGCGGCTGTCCACGTACATGACGTCCATGTAAGCGGTCAAGTGGTCGGCAATGTTCAGGTGACCCATCGCGCCGAGGTTGATGCGCTCGCCAGGAGTGAGCAGAAAGTTTACTGGTGCGAAGTTGTAGCGATCGCCCTGCCCGTCAGCGCTCGTCTCGGGCAACGTGTCGTTGCGAGTGCGCACACCGCCGTCGCCGTTCAGATTGAATGCATAGTCACGCGAATTGCTGGCGCCTCCAAGGAAGGTGCCGGCAGTCGGATAGGGATTCAAAGGGACATTGGCGAGGCGCGCATTGCCGGTCGCCGAACCGCCGCTGCGGTCGACTCGGGTGAACTCGCGCGCCGCCTGCAGAACCGAATCGCGCTCGTACCAGCTCGCGAAGGCTGTGATGTTGCCGCGCCCATCGGCGAAATTGCCGCCCATCAGCACATCGAGCTGCTTGTCCTTGCCATCGCTCTCGGCGGACTGGCCGAATTGATAACCGACGTCGAAGCCCTCGAAGTTGTCCTTGAGGATAAAGTTGACGACACCTGAGAGCGCATCCGACCCGTACACGGCCGATGCGCCGCCCGTCACGACCTCGACGCGCTCGATCAACCGCGCCGGGACGTTATTCAGATCGACGATGCCGGAGCTGGTGGACGGGGTGAGGCGCCGGCCGTTGACCAGCACGAGCGTACGCTGCGGTCCGATGCCGCGCAGATCGACTGTGGCCGTGCCGTTGGCCGGGTTGTTGGAGTTTGCCGTCAGGCCGGGCACGACCTGCGGCAACCGGTTGAGAACTTCCTCGACGCTGAGCTCGCCCGTGGACTTGATGGTATCCGCGGACACGGTCGCAACCGGGCTGATCGCCTCGAAGTCGCGAATGCGGATGCGCGACCCGGTTACCACGATCTCCTGGATGCTGGGGTCCTGCGCGTAACTGCTCGGGGCGGCGATGACTGCCGCGCCGGCCAGCAGCGCGAAGCGCACCGCGCGCCGGAGTGAATGAGTCTGCGACATTGACGTGGATCTCCTGGAATAGCCGTGGAGGTCGCGCGACCTCCACGTTCAGAGCCTGCCTCGGCTGAATTGCGTGATCGCAAGATCGAGCCAAGGCACGCGTTTGCCTAATCGTTTATCGTTCACTCGCTCGGCTGCTTCTCGCAGGAAACGCGCGCGTTCCAATCGGCGAAGCTGCCGGTCGGATTGTTCTCCCACGCCCATACGTGCAATTCGTAGAAGGGCTCGAGACCAAAGCGGTTCGGTGCGTCGACGAAGTTGAGCAGATGTCCTTCCAGGGACGGCGGGCCCGCCGGCTTGGGATCCTGACTTTCCCAAGTGCTGGCGAAGACGATGAACTCGACGCCGACGAGTCGAAACGCGCCACCCGAGAGCGGCTCATAGATGAGAGCTTCCGGCTCCTCGGCGTTCAGTGCCGCGTCACCCAGGCGCGCCGGCAGCACGAAATGTACGCCCATGGCCCCGAAATCCGGTCCGCTGACGCACGGCGTCGCCCGCACCCAGTCACTGGATAGCGCATTGATGTCCCTGAATCGGGCCGTGGCATTGCGCACCTTGTCGATCAACGGGGATCGCTCCCTGCCACCGGATGAGGAATGCTGTGCGGCGTTCGGCGATGTGAGCGAAGGCGGTTCTGTTGCCGTGGCGAGAACCGGAATTCCGAGTGTGCACGCCAGAAGTGTCGCGCGCGCAAAGAGACCTCGGATCGAATTCGAAAGAGACGGATTCATCATTGCCTAACCTTGCCGTTTACACGGCGATGTTTGTAAGAGCATCGAGGAGAATCGGAGGGAAATCACGACAGCAGGAAATCGTCCTGGTGCAGCATCGCCGTGCTCACGCCGGTCAGCGTGAGCTGGTGATCGCGGAGATCCAGCACGGTGTTGCCGTCGACATCGCTCGCATGCGCCATCAGATTGGCTCCGCCCACAAAGGACGAGCCGCGTCTGTCAACCAGTTGACAGTTCCCCTCGATCGGCTTGGACACAATCCAACCGCGCACGCGCTCGAGGATCGGCTGGAAGTTGCGCGAGTACTGTGTGTCGGTCGCACCGGCGACCAGCGGCAACGCGCACGCAATCGCGCCGGCCAGCAGCCTCGACATGGGTTTCTTGAGACTCACTTTCATCGCTTCCTTCTCGGTTATGGGTACATGCATGGGTTCATGCTCGCGGTTCGATAGCGAACGATCGCACCGGCGCGGCGCCGATGCTTGCAGGCCGTCTGGAGAAATCATGGAGAAAGCTGGTTATCCCAGCGCGGGATGATCTACACCTTCGGGCAGTTCGAGCTGGATCTGGCTGCGGCCGAGCTGCGCGCAGGCGGCGCTGTGGTGCACGTCGAGCCGCAGGTGTTCTCGCTGCTCGCGCTGCTGGTCGAGAACAGCGAGCGCCTGATCTCACGGGACGAAATCATCGAAAAGGTGTGGGACGGCCGGATCGTTTCCGATGCCGCGATTGCGAGCCGGGTGAAATCGGCGCGCCAGGCGCTCGGCGATGACGGCCGGGCGCAGCAACTGATCAAGACGCTTCATGGCCAGGGTTATCGCTTCGTAGGGCAAGCCCGCGCCGTGCAGAGCGTTGCGGTCGTGAGCGCGGCGCAAGCCGAAGGGCTGCGCGAGATGACGAATCGCCCGGAACGCATGCTGCGGCCATCGCTCGCTGTCCTGCCGTTCCGCTTCATCGGCAATGACGAACGCTACGCTCCACTCGCAAGCGCCTTGCCCGACGAGCTCATTGCGGACCTGGCGCGATTGCGCTGGCTGCTCGTCACCGCACGCGGCTCCTCGTTCCGCCTGCGGGCGCCGGAAGCGGACTTCGGCGACATCGGCCGTCTGCTCAACGTGCGCTATTGCCTGTGGGGCACGCTGGAGACCTCAGCTGACAGGCTCGCAGTCATGGTCAATCTCGTCGACACCGAGAACGGCTCAGTCGTCTGGGCGGAGCGCTTTGCAGGACGCGTTGACGACGTGCACGCGATGCGCGAGCAGATCCGCTCGCAAGTGCTAATGGCGCTCGAGATCCGCATTCCGATGCACGAAGCAGGCATCGCGCGGCTGTCGGCAGTCGAGAATCTCGACGCCTGGTCGGCGTACCACCTGGGGCTGCAACATCTGTATCGCTTCAATCGCTGCGACAACGACGTGGCCGCCGACTTGTTCCGGCGCGCAGTAGTGCTGGAGCCGACGTTCGCCCGCGCGCATGCGGGGTTGTCATTCGTGAATTTCCAGGCTGCATTCATGCAGTACACGCCCGATCTCGCCGGCGTCGTCGGCCAGGCCCGGCGCTCCGCCGAGCGCGGGCTGGAGCTCGATCCGCTCGATCCGTTCGTCAACTTCACCATGGGTCGCACGTACTGGCTCGAGGGCAATCTGGAAACCAGCCTGGGCTGGCTCGAGCGTGCGACCGACATCAGCCCGCACTTTGCCCAGGGAATCTACGCGCGCGCCTGGACCGAAGCGCTGTCGGGACAGGCGGGCGAAGCCCGCGAGCACGTCGATCTGGCGCTGCGCCTGAGCCCGCTCGATCCGCTGCACTACGCCATGCTGGCCACGCGCTCATTCACTCATATGGTTGCAAGCGAGGATGCGGAAGCCGCGCACTGGGCCGAGCGCGGCGCCCGCTCGCCCGGTGCACACGTGCTGATTGCGATGATCGCAGCTGCCGCGCACGACCTCGCGGGCAACAGATCGCGCGCAACCTTCTGGTCGGCAAATGTACGCGAGCGCAATGCCTCGCTCGGCCGCGAGGGCTTTTTCCGGGCCTTTCCGATGCGGCCGCACACCATGCGCCAGCGCATGGACCAGGCGCTGGTGCGGCTCGAGTTCTGCTAACCGGACGCTCGGTCAGACCTTGACGACGTGCGGACGGGACGCACGCGACGCGAAATCCGCAGACTACGCAGCATGGATGCGGCAGGGCTCCACATCGAGGTCCGGCATTTCGCGCAACGTGCCGTGTGGTTGCCTTTCACGAAGAATCACATCGTAGATCTCGTCGTGATAAGTCACTTCAATCTCGTAGCGATGATCTGCTTGCGGCTTGAAGAACAATTCATAACCCATGTGTCCATGCTTGCCGGCTAGAAAGCTCGAGCTGACAAACTCGAACACCAGATAGCTCCAGCGGTCCGCCGCAATACCAATTGCAGCTGACGGCTTATCGAGCCTGACTGTGCCCGCGTATTTCGCGCGGCATTCTGTGTCTATGCTGTAGATGTCCAGAATCGCATCCACACTGGAGAAGACGGACGCGGAGCTCGTTGCGGCATGAATCGTCACATTCTTTGTTACAGACTCGTCGTCGTAGGGCTTGCGCCCCGCACAGCCTGCGAGCTGCGCAAGCACCATCGCGCACGCAACAGCCCCGAGCCGAACTCTCACGGGACCGTCGTCATGTCGGGGCAGCCGAGATTCTCTCCAGTGGCCCAACCGCGGATGGCGCGATAGAGCGCGTCGTATCCCATTGACGGACCGTACAGCTGAATACGTGCGCTCTGGTTGGATTGCGCGTACGCATCCGCGACCAGGAGGTAAACCCCGCCCTCAGGCGGCTTGCTCGGGTAAAGAACCCCAGTCTCGTACAGCTGCTGCACGTGCAGCTCGACTCTCTCACTGGTGCGGACAACTGTTGCCTTGTAGCGGGCAACGAGGTTTTGGAAGCTCGTAGTGGAATGGGACACCGTTTGCACGGTGACGTTCAGACACTTAGGTGCCAAGCGCTCGAACGTCGACGCCACATCGTTCATTGGCCGATTTACCTGATAGGTGTCGGTCTTCGTCATCATGGCGCCAGGCACGACCTTGCGGAATTCCTCGGCCGTTTGCGGCGTCTGTACGCAGGCTTGGAGGAGCAGACTGCTCAATGCAACGATGCAGATTCGGATGTTGTTCACAGGTATTCTTTCTCAGTGCGTTCAAGGAAGACGCTGGCGCGCGCGCCATCGTCACGAGCCTTGATCTTCCTTCCAGACCTTCAAGATCAGGATCCATACAACATCGGATTCGGCGTGCCAAAGCTGACACACGTGCGCAGATACTCCTTCGGGATCTGTTGCGGGAACGGAGGGTTGGTAGGATTGCGCTCCTTTAGAGAAGCGCCGGATGCCCCGTCATCGCCGCCGTGATCCGATGTTCCGATACCGTCGCCATCAGGAGGAGATCATCGTGCTGGCCGTCCGCTGGTACATCTCCTACCGGCTGAGCCTGCGCGACTTGGCCGAGATGCTTGCCGAACGCGGACTCGATGTATCCGTCGACGATTTGGCGGTGGGTTCAGCGGTTCGTTCCGGAGTTCGAGAAACGCTGGGACCGTCTGCGGAAGCCCGTGGGTTGCTCGTGGCGCATGGACGAGACCTACGTCCAGATTCGCGGCCGATGGTGTTACCTGTATCGCGCAGTCGACAAGCAGGGACGCACCATCGATTGGGCTGAGACAGCTGCCGGGCGGGCACACGGAAAGGAGAATCCCCGCGCACTTCTACGTGACAGGTCATGTGACCAGACCCACGGCTTTAGTCCGAGGCAGCTCCCGACGGATCACGACCATGACGGCGGGCTTGTCCCGATCCGCGAATGTCAGAGTGATCAAGCGTCGCATCAGCCCTCCTTGGCCGCTGTCTACGTTGCTTCACCTTGAGCAACTTCATCACTCAATTGACGGGTCGTTCCATATCAGAAGTGCCGGTCATGATGAGTAACCTAGTACGGTGACAGATAGCCTGAGGCTGCACCACGACATTGCGCGGGCCGCCCGCCAGCAAATAGACCTGTCCTTGAGGGGTTGCACTGCCACCGCAGAACCCGGTTACGCCTGCATCTGGCGCGAGCGTGTTCACAGGCGCCCGGCGCGGTCTTTCTTCCTCAAGGTTTTCCCTCAGTATCGCCGGCCGCGTTCCAGTGACGGCGGATGAAGGTGATGCTCTCGGCGAACAGCGTCTCGAGATCGGGGAAGAGGTCGCGCCATACGCGGGTCGCAGCTGCCAGTTCCGGAACGGCGCGCCCGAACGCCTCGACCGTGAGCCAGCCGAGATAGCCCGACCGCCGTGCCGCCGCGATGACCGATGCCAAGGCGGCATGGCCGCGCCCGGGGATGCCTCGGTCGTTTTCGGAGATGTGGATGTGAGCGAACTCGCTCGCATACTTCTCGAACGCACCGACCGGCGACCGCTCTTCGATATTGGCGTGGAAGGTGTCGTACATGTAGCCGACGTTGCGGTGGCCGACCCGACGCGTGAATGCGCTCCCCTGCTCCGTCGTGTTGATCACGTAGGTCTCGAAGCGGTTGAGTGGCTCAAGCACCAGCTTCACCCCTGCTAGCGCGGCGTGCTCTGCAGCAGCACGCAACGTGTCTGCCGCGAAGCTCAACTCGGCCTCGGTCGGACCATTGCCGCTGAAATAACCGAGCGGCGCGTATAGCGGGCCGCAGATCGACGCAGCTTGCAAAGCGTGCGCGCAGTCGATCATCCAGCGCAGGCGATCGTAGGCAGCCTTGCGGATCGAAGCATCGGCGCTGCAGGGATTGTCGGTGCCGAGCAAAGCGGAGGACGCGGTCCGCTCGAGACCCAGGTCGGCACAGCACGATGCCAGCTTGCGGTAGTGACGGGCATCGCCGTCGAGAATTGGGATCTCGACACCATCGTAGCCAAGCGCCGCGAGACGCTGCAGCTGCGATGCATGCGCGTCGGTGATCAGCCCGCCGAGCACCAGCAGATTGAATCCGATCTTCATCGACGTCTCACTCAAGGCAACTCACGGCGCCTCTTTGAGGATCCGCAGACCTACGTCCCAACCATTGGCGGGTCCTCCGGCATGAGTCGCGCAGATCGCATTCTTCACGTCGGAGGTGAAGCTGCCGCCTTTCAGCACGCGAACCTGCCCATCGCGAGCTGGACTGGGATCGGCGAACATCTTGCCGTTGTAAGGATCCTGGACCCATTCCCAGACGCCGCCGAGCATGTCGTGCAGTCCCCATGCGTTGGCCGGCTTCGTTCCGACTTGCCGCGTCGTTGGAGCGGGCGTCTCTGGAGTAACCCGCTCGCCGCCATAGCGTCCAAAGGCTGTGCCGCCTTCGACCGCCGTGGCGCGAATATCAGCCCACGACTGCTGTCCCGATCCGCCTGCCCGGCAGGCATATTCCCATTCGAATTCGGTCGGCAAGCGATACGCCGTGGTCTTCTCGCGCCGGTTGAGCGCGGCCACGAACGCCTGCGCGTCGGCCCACTCGATCGACTCGACAGGGAACTTGGACGTGTCGCCATCAACCAGAGGGCCCTGGAACGTGGACGGATTCCTACCCATCACTTGACGCCACTGCTCCTGCGTCACCTCGTACTTGCCGAGGTAGAACGGCTTGGCCACTTCAACGCGGAACCCTGGGCTGGACTCGCGAGCCACGATTTCTGCGCAGGCTTGGTAATCGGCAGCGCTCCACTCGTTACGCGGGTCGCGCGGCACGGGCGGCGGAGTAGCCACTCCCGGCGGCGGCGTGGGTCCGGCCGGCGCGGCTCCGGACGCGGGCGGCGTGGGACAAGCAGGTGTGAAGACACCAACTTGCATCGTGCCGGGCTGGATCAACACAAGCGTCATGCCCACGCTATTGGTGATGCTTTGCGGTGGTGCTGCGACCTGAGCAGCAGCCGGCGCAATCGCGCCGATCGAAGTCGCGAGGACGGCGAGCAGATTCCTCACGGGAGCTCCTTGATGGCGACGTTGCGGAAGCCGATCCGAGCGCCGGCCTTCCAACTTCGGCCTTCACTCGCGCGCGAGATCTGCGGC
>Ga0163163_10001360_pt1 | contig 20635 bp, 18 predicted proteins | sample S65metaG_FD_119766 | JGI IMG/M metagenome (GOLD analysis project Ga0163163, IMG submission 119766) | Switchgrass rhizosphere microbial communities from Kellogg Biological Station, Michigan, USA - S6-5 metaG | ecosystem: Host-associated > Plants > Roots > Rhizosphere > Soil | place: USA...
AAGCGGCGCGTGACGCAGCTTCATCGCGGTGCGGGCCTCAACGGCAAGCGCGGCTACGGTGGCAGGCTCGACCTGGGGAACAAGTGCACGGATGCGCGCGGCGATGGTCTCGCCAGACTCGTAGAACTCGTTCTCCCAGAGCATGCAGGCCAGGACGCTGCGCCGAAGCGCTGCTTCCGGCGAGATGGTTACGGCGGGCGCTCCCTCATGGGTGCGGGGACGCGGCAGCAGGCTTAGCTTGAGTACGTTCAACTTCATCTCGCACCTCCTTTCAGTGCGTTGGTTATTCGCCGGGGAATAGGCGACTGCGGTTCACATGAGCCGGTGAGGGCTCAAGGCAGGATTCGAACCTGCGCTGCATCGGCTTGCGCCGATGCTTTCAACCATCGAAGTAACCACTTCGCCACCGGCGAAGTGGTTACAGGAGCCGTCCTCGAGCGTTCTCGAGATCAACATGCTGGCTTTCGTTGTCAGTGTCGGATAGAAAACCTGCACCGACCTTGAAGCCAACCGGCTTGAGCGGATCTGGCGTAATGTTGATCGCCAGCTTCTGCATCTGTTCCCAATCCGGACGGTTCTTGTCGTAGTAGCCGGTGCAGTCGTAGACCTTGAACGGCAACACGATGTTTGGGTGTGTCTCGGTGCAGACGGTGACCATCTCCGACTCGCGGTAGCCGGTCATGATGTGCGCGTTGATGCAGGTTCGGCACAGGGACTCTGAGCCGACCGGGGTTCCGCCCTTGATGTATGCCCTGCTCATGACAGGACTCCTTTCTAACCAGCGAGTGAGCTGGATGGTTATGGCCGGGGAACAGGCGATTGCAGTAAAGGTGCTCTACCACTGAGCTACACGGATTAACTGCTTCCGAGACAGGATTCGAACCTGCGACCTCCCGCTTGACAGGCGAAGTAACTGCTATCTACGCCACCGGCCGAAATGTGAGTTACAACGATACTTCGCCAGGGAACTATCGAGTAGAGTTTCGGAGTAAGTGCAACAAGGAACTTTGTAAGTCGAGGCGACGCCTCCGTCCCATGTTGTCTTTGCTCTGCAGGGTTTCCCTCCCTGCTGCTCTTCAGGCGTGGAAGTAACTCTGCTCTATCGCCACTGGCGGTTTGTCCTATGCAGACGCAGGTTCGCGGCTGCGCGGGTTGACGCATCGTGCCGACGCAGTTTGCGCCGGAAGGATTACTGAGGGAATCAGCGAGAACAGTCCCCAAAGGGATCGATTAACAAGTCGACGTAACTGTTCTCTTCACCACTCAGTAGGTTGGAATACGGTTTTGGCTAACGTAGGAGCCGACTAGGAAGTTATAGCCAGGTAGGATAAAGCGCCCGGCGATCACCCGTGACGAATTGAATCGTCTCCGGCGACCTACGCATCGTGTTGTGCGATGTTGCTTTCATCGGGCTAACTCCTACGTAGAAACTACAGTGCCACGATTGCTTTTTAAAAGCAAGCGATTTCCTCGGATAATTTCAGTTATTCGTTACCGACAAACGTTGCGAAACGACTATGCGCTAACAATCTTGAGCGATGCGAGCTTAGGTTGCGCTTCATTTTGCGGAGTGCCTGCAGGAGCGACAGTGACGTGCAGATCTCCGCTCACTGCCTGTGTGCCAAGCCGCTGAACGAGCGGCGTAATGTCGAAGCTGACGAACCTGTTGATCGTCGCGTGTGTGCCAACACCCATCTCGTGCGACATCGATCCAAAGAAGTTGAGCGAGCCGATGAGATGTGAGGCGCTTGTAGCGTCTGAGGCCGCCTCCGGAAGATTGAGGTAGAGGTTATAGAGAACACCCGGCTGCCTGTCTACATTGAGGCCTTCGATGACGACGTAGTAGCTCACGGGACCGCCAGCACCCTGCTGTGGAATCGCCGCGCCACGGATTGGCTTCGACAACGGAACCCTGACCGCTCTGGGTGCAAGCGAGACCGCTGTTGCCGATGCCACGGTAGCGGCCGGCTTCGGTGGCCCCGGAATCGCATGCGCAACAGGGGGACGTGCGGGTACAGGTTCGAAGCGATCGTAGGTGTAGTGCAGGGGAACGATATCGAGGAAGTCACCGATCTTTGCGACGACCCGTTTTCCTGTGTGGTCAGCGAAGACGAAGGTCTTCGAGAGGAACGTGCTTCCCTTGGGATTCGGGTTGCCGCCCTTGTTCCAACTGGCCCAAAGCCGATCGATATTGCAGTGATGCATCCAGAAGATGGGGTCGCCGGCGGCAGAAGGAATACTGCCCATGTTGCTCGAGTTCCCAACGGAGACGTGAACCGCGCCATGCAGCTTCGAGTCGAGGTCTGAGCAGAAACCGGGCTTGGGTCCGCTGGGAGAGTAGGTCGTTTGTGCGAGCGAATCGAGGCCGAGGATGCCGGGCTGTCCTTTGTCGATTGGAACGCCGCTGTTGACGCCACTGTTGCGGTTGGCAAGAAACAGCGATTTCAGTATTGGATCACTCGCTGAGTGAAATGCAGCGGGCAGTACGCCGTGCGCAGCGCCGCTGACGGAATAGTTCCAGTAAGGGAGCGTGAATGAGTCATCGGCGAGGACCGCTCGGATGATCGACTCGAAGAAGAGGACGTACATTCGATGCCACGGAAGGAAATAGTCTTCCGGCTGTCCCATGTGGGACTGGCAGGTGTTCCACATCTCGTTGGCGAGCGAGCGCTGCGGGCTTGGCGAAGCGCCGAAGACTGTAGTGAGGGTCGCGGGTTTGGGAGTGGGAATGAAGTGCGTGTACCACTGAAAGGTCCAGCTAAGAGGCGAGGTCTTGGGCGTGGCCATCATCTTAGCCACTGCGGTCGCATACTTCTTCACCATCGCCTGGCCCTGCGGGGTGGTGACTTCAAAACGGACAGCGGCTGTTTGTGCGAAGCCATACTGGTTGAACCAGGTGGCGAAAGGTATTGCTGCGGAGGCCCGGACGAAATCTCTACGGCTGACGGGCATGCCTGTCTCCTTCGAGTTCGGGGTTGTGAGCCGGATGATTGCTCGACGGAGCGGCGATGTCAAGCAGCAATTTGATCGCCGCGACTCTGAGAACCACCGAAGTCGACAGCGTCCCGGCAAGGATGTCAATTGGCGATGAGTTCGATGCTGCCGACAGAAGGGGTGTACTCAGGCGGTGCGCCGGGCACGATGCTGACTTGAAGGCCCCGTAGGTTTGGACTCGCATTGAGTAATCCACGAACCAACTCGGTCACTTCAAAGACGAACGGGCTCCCCTTTGCCCCCGTGCTCACGGAAAAAAAGTTGATATAGCCAACACGAGAAGCATCGGACCGAGTAATTGTGCCGATGGGCTCGAGATAGATGGCATACGAAACCCCGGGTGGGCGAACTGCTTGAAGCTGAGATACGCGAAGAGAAAGCCGGACACTGGACCGAAGAGCGTCGAGCTCCTTTTTGACTGAATCGCCAGTGTGCGGAGTTAGAGGAATGGAAAGGTCCGAGGCGGTCAGATCGTAGCTTCTACCAGCGGTTGCGATGACGTGCGCGTCTTTTCGTTGGGCATGAAGGAACTGCCCGGCCAATAGAAAGGCAGCTAACGGAGTGAGCACACATAAGGCGGTTTTGACTGAGAGCCGCACCGAAAATTCCTCTTACGCTATTTGACGCGAGTCATTTGATCCCGTCTGTCGGACGATTATCGGAATTCTGACCATAATAGTCCGATATTTCTATTGATATAGGACTGTTATTGTCTTATATTCAAAACATCGAAGTTCGAAAGGGCGTTTGCGGCGATTTTTCGATGCAAGCGAGGCCTGGGATGGAGAAAGAGCAGATCCCCGCGGGTTATCTCTTGGCGGAGACCGCAGGGACCTGAGATCTACAGTCGCGAACGACCGTAGGTTTATCTGCGATTATAGGATGCGCTTCTGCTGCACAGCGAATCCCTGAATCGCCCTCGATTCATTCCATACATCCTGATTAGCCGATTGTGTCCCGTGCAGTTTTGACCACCGGGCCGAGTTGGCTCTAAGCGGTTATTGACCCCTCGTGCGCGAATTTGGGCCGGAAAGGGCTGGAAGTGTGGAGGAGCAGCGATGAAGAAGAGCGCGAGAAGCGAAATTCTGCGGCGTAGATTTACCGGATCGCGGAGCTGGTTGGCGGTGGGAACTCTGGCCGCGTACACGGTGATGGGATCGAGCCGTCCAGCTCTTGGGGCGACCAAGCCAGGCAGTGAGCCTGGCTCCGGTGCAGGTGGCCCGGTGGCAAATCTTCCCGTGAAGCGCTTCAACATTGCTGCGGGTGGACTGGATGACGGCATCAAGACGTATGAGCAAGCAACCGGTATGTCGGTTCGAGTGGAACTTCCGGACGGAACTCTGGCAGGTTTTCAGACTAAGGGTGTGACTGGTTTGCATACTGCGGAAGATGGGATGCGGCTTCTACTGGAAGGCACGGGGTTGAGTTATGCGGCGCAGGGCACTTCGACGATCGTGGTGAGTCTGCGCGCCAAGGAATCGGTCGATGTAACGACATCACCGAACTCAATCGCATTGGGACAGTTTACGGAGACGCTGACGAACACGCCGCAGACCGTGAATGTTGTTCCGCAGTTCATCATGCAGGAGCAGGCAGCAACCACGGTTCGTGACAGCCTGCGCAATGTTCCGGGGGTCAGCATGGCGGCGGGCGAGGCCGGAGCGCAAGGCGACAACTTGACCATCCGCGGCTTCTCAGCCCGCAATGACATGTTTATCGATGGCATTCGCGACTTCGGGTCGTACTATCGCGACGCGTTTAACTATGAGGCGATCGAGGTTCTGCAGGGACCAGCGGGCGTTGAGTTCGGCAGGGGTTCCACCGGTGGAGTCATCAACCAAGAGTCAAAAATGCCCGTTGACCATGATTTTGTTCGGGGTACGGTTCAGCTGGGCACGAACGCAATGCGCCGTGTGACTGCCGACATAAATGAACCATTGACGGACCTTATCCCGAGTTCGGCGTTCCGGTTGAACGCGATGGGATCCGAGTCGAACGTGGCGGGCCGCGACTTTGCAAAGCTCAGCCGCTATGGCGTAGCACCGTCGATCGCTTTCGGAATCAATAAGCCTACTCACGGATCAATCGCGTATCTCCACGAGAGCGAAGACAGCGTTCCCGACTATGGCCTTCCTTACTTCGGTGCGGTTCCGGTGAAGGTGAATCGGAAGACGTTCTACGGCTATGCAAACGAAAGCAACCTGAAGACAGATCCTGATATCGTAACGGGACAAATCGAACACGATTTTTCGCGCGGAATTGTCTTGCGGTCGAGCGGCCGTTGGGGGAACTATCCGCGAAACATACGAGTAGTAGAGCCGCAGGTGAATACGACGCCGACTTTCTCAGTCGTGAACGGCGTAGGTGTAGCCACTTGCTCTGCGACGGCAGCGACTCCCTGCTACACCATGAACACGCCGCTGAGTCAGTTGGAGACGCGCCGGAATGTGATCACGCGCAACTCTACAGAAGACATTCTGTGGGAGCAGACGCAGCTAATCGGCAATGTAAAGATTGGGCGTCTGGATAACAACTATGTGGTGATGGCAGAGGGTGGCCGCGAGCGTTCGCGTCCACAGAGCATCACGTATCCAGCGACGATCTACACGCCCGTGCTGTCGCCGAATGCCTACGACGTGTTGCCTTCGCCGACGGTGGGAGCGCGCACCTATGTGACCTCTTATGCGTATGGCGTCTCCGGCATGGACACGATGAAGGTGACCCAGTGGCTGCAGCTTTCGGGTGGCGTGCGCTTCGACTATTTCTACACGACGGTTGATCCGACGGCCACAACAGGCAAGTTGTCACAGCTCATCCAACAGCCGACCTATCGCGGAGCGATTGTCATCAAGCCTGCCCGGAACGGCAGCGTGTACTTCGACTACGGAACATCGTTCAATCCCTCGGCGGAATCGCTTTCGTTGAGCGCGAACAATGTATTGCAGGATCCCCAGCAGAATGAGACCTACGAGGCCGGCACGAAGTGGGACCTTATGCATGACCGGCTGAATGTGAGCGGGGCGTACTTCCGGACAAATAAGGACAACGTTTACGAGACGAATCCTCTCGATACGACGCAGTTCCTCAATGTCGGCGGCCAGAGAGTGCAGGGCTTCCAGGTAGGCGCTCTGGGCCACTTGGCTTCCCACTTCGATGTAATCCTCGGCTATGCCTATCTGGATGGTGTGGTGACGAAGAGTATTCTCAACGCATCGCCGTTTGCCTCGCTGTTCAAGCCGAACGATCCGGTGTTCGGAATCTACCCATACTTCATCTCGCCCAAAAACTTCCCGCTGGCGAATGTTCCTCGGAACTCAGGGAATGCGTGGATCACACATAACCTGCCGTGGCGCTTCGTAGGTGGCTTCGGTGGCAATTTCGTAGGCCCGAGACGAGCGAGCTCGACCGCCATGATTGCCGTTCCGCAGGCCAATCTGGAACCCGTCTCAGCGACGCCTATAGCGTTCAAGGCGATGAACGGATACTGGATCTTCAACATGATGATCCGCAGGCCCATAAGCGATCGTATCGACTTCCAAGCGAACCTGATTAACCTGACGAACAAGTTCTACATTGATCAACCACACCCGAACCATCTGATTCCCGGCGAAGGATTTAGCGCTCAGTTCAGCGTCAATGCCCACTTCTAGTTGTTGGAAGCCTGACAAGGAGACGATGAGAGAGATTTAGGAGTTCTATGTTGATTACGATTCCAGATGTTTTGACTTCCGATCAGGTGCGACAGATGCGCGCCAAACTGGATGCTGCCGATTGGGTCGATGGCAAGGTCACAGCCGGCTATCAGGCACAGCGCGTGAAAGAGAATCATCAACTCCCGGAGGGACATCCGTTGTCCTTGGAGTTGGGCGAAGTTGTCCTCGGTGGACTGGCGCGGTCGCCAATGTTTATGTCGGCCGCGCTTCCACTGCGTGTATTTCCCCCAATGTTCAACCGCTACACTGGCGGTGGTCACTTTGGAACACACATTGACACCGCAATCCGGCAGTTAGCTACGACAGGGCAGAGGATTAGAACAGATGTCTCAGCGACGCTGTTCTTGACGGCGCCAGAGGATTACGACGGCGGGGAGCTCATCGTAGAAGACACATACGGAACGCACAGCGTGAAATTGCCGGCAGGACATATTGTGCTCTATCCAGCGACCAGCCTGCATCGTGTAGAGCCAGTAACTCGAGGCGCCCGGGTTTCAAGCTTCTTCTGGATTCAGAGCATGATTCGCAGCGATGCGGATAGAACGATGCTCTTCGATCTCGACCGCTCGATTCAGAAGCTGGCAGTGGATTTGCCCGGCAGTCCAGTGGGCGTGCAATTGACCGGGGTGTACCACAACCTGCTGCGTCGCTGGGCAGAAATGTAGACTTGCCTGTTCTAAGCGCCGCTACCTAAGATGGACTGCTGAATCGCCAGAGTCATTCGAGGTTCATTAAGGTGCAGTCAAAGCGTCGGTGGATGGTCGGTGGGATCGTCTTTCTGCTGTGGCTGTTTGCGCTTGAGGTAATCACGACAGTCCGGCAGGAGTCGCTCACGTGGGATGAGGGCGATCACATCTTCGCTGGCTACATGTCGTGGAAGACCCATGACTATGGACTGAATCCTGAACATCCTCCCCTCGTGAAGTTGCTGGCGACAATTCCGCTACTTCACCTGCCTCTCCGTGTGCCGCCGGATCAGCACCGGTTCTTTAAAGGTGAGGCGTACTTCGATGGACGTGACATGCTCTTCGGCAACGGCCCAGAGTACGGCGTGGAAACCCTGACATTTCGCGCGAGGATGTTTGCTGGTCTTATCGCGCTGCTGTTGGCAGTGGTAGTTTTCCTGACGTCACAGGAGATGTTTGGGCCGGGTGCAGGCTTCCTGTCGCTCGCCCTGCTCGTGTTCGAGCCCAATGTGGTTGCGCATAGCGCGCTGGTGACGACGGATATTGCCGTGTCTTGTTTCATGCTGGCCACGGTCTACGCTTTCTATCGCTATGCGAAGCAGCCGTCGTGGGGCCGGCTGGTTGTAGCGGGATTGTCGGCTGGGCTTGCGTTGGCGAGCAAACACTCTGCAGTGTTGATCGCCCCAATGCTGGTCGTGCTCGTTGGATGCGAGGTTGCATTCCGGTTTCCAGAGAAGGGTGAAGAACGTGAAACGCTGGCGCATCGTGGGGTGCGAATGCTGGTTGGCCTGGTAGCGATCGCCCTTATTGGTGTCGTAGTGCTTTGGGCGTTCTATGGGTTTCGCTACAGGGCTCGACCCGCGGGAATGACACTGGCCCCCACGCTCGCAGAATATGTGATGCCGCTACGCGCGACGGAGGCGAAGGGAATCTTGCTGCTCGCCCGCTTGCGCATGCTGCCGGAGTCTTATCTCTACGGACTTGCCGATGTACGCGCCATGGCCAACGGAATGCCCAGTTTCTTCTTCGGCAAGGTCTATCTGCATGGCGTGTGGTTCTATTTTCCTTGCGTCCTTGCGATCAAATCAACGATTGGATTTATTGGATTAGTACTGGCGGCGGGAACAGCCTGTATTGCGGCCAAAGTGAGACGCTTGCGCGAAATTCTATTTGTTCTGGTACCGGTGGCTGTCTACTTGTGGACGGCGATGACTTCGAACCTGAACATAGGTGCGCGGCACATTCTTCCGGTGTACGTGTTCTTGTGCGTCTTCGCAGGTGCAAGCTGGGCGTGGGCGCGCCGGCCGGGTGGTGGATACAACCGGGCTGGCATCGGTGTTGTTGGAGTCCTCTTGGTGGCCCATACGTTTTCGTCAGCAAGGACATATCCCTACTACATGGCGTACTCGAACGAGATGTGGGGCGGCCCAGAGCATACCTACAAGCACCTGACAGACTCGAATGCTGATTGGGCGCAACAATTGATCGAGGTGAGGCAGTATCTGCAGAAGCGCGGCGTGAAGGAGTGCTGGTTCGTATACTTCGCGCAGCCTTTGATCGACTTCAGAGGTTATGGGATTCCGTGCCAGCCGCTGCCGGCCTTCGACTCGATCTCAGTGGATGCGGTTTACGACGTCCCGCCTGTGATCAAGGGACCTGTGCTGATCAGCGCGGGAGATTGGACGGGCTTTGAGTTTGGCTCGGAGGTGTTGAATCCCTATCGAGCGTTCAAAGACGTGAAGCCTTCCGGGATGATTGGATACGGCGTGCTGGTGTATGACGGCGAGTTCGCTGTGCCGCTGGCTTCAGCCTATGCCCATGTGCAGCGGTCGGCGGCACTGCTAAAGGAGAAGAAGGTGGACGCTGCGCTTGCGGAGGCCCAGCAGGGAGTCGCGATAGCTCCGGACGCCGTTCAAACGCAGGTAGCGCTTGGAGACGTGCTGAAGGCCGCGGGACGCGGTAGTGAGGCGAATGCTGCGTATAGCCGGGCGCTCGCAGTGGTCGCCACGATGGAGCCGGGGGCACGCGAGTCGTGGACGGAGAAGGTGCGAAAGAAGATGTCGGCCTAGTTTCAAAGAAATGTTCTGAGGCGTATTTGACAGGGTTCAGTCGGTGTTGTAATTAACAAATGTGTTATTTAATTAAAGAGTTAAATAAACATGACTCGAATTGACGAATCTCTCGACATAACGTTTGCTGCGCTGGCGGACTCAACCCGGAGGGCGATTCTGGCGAAGCTGGCGCTGGGTGAGGCCTCGGTGACGGAACTGGCTGAGCCCTTTGCGATGAGCATGCCGGCGATCTCGCGGCACCTGAAGGTGCTGGAGAGAGCAGGACTGATCTCGCGTGGACGCGAGGCGCAGTGGAGGCCGTGCAGGATTGAAGGGCGCGGATTGCGGCAGATTGCGGACTGGATGGAGGAGTACCGCGGGATATGGGAGGCGAGGCTGGACCGCATGCAGAGCTATGTCGAGGCGCTGCACGCAGACGCGAAGCGTGATTCGAAGAAAGGCGCGGTGCAGAAGAGGACGAAGAAGGCTGCGCGCTGATGATACACGGCAGGACGATATTCAAAACGAAGGAGACGGACATGACCCAGGGAACAGTAGCGAATGTATCGGAGAAGGAGCTTACGGATATTCGCGTGATCAACGCTCCTCGCGAACTGGTGTGGAAGGTATTTACGGAGCCGGTGCACGTGGTGCAGTGGTACGGTCCGGATGGTTTTACGAACACGACGAAGTCAATGGATGTCCGCGCAGATGGTGAGTGGATTCATACAATGCATGGGCCGGATGGAACCGACTATCCGAACCACGTCGTGTATCGCGAGGTAGTTGAGCCGGAGCGGCTGGTGTATGACCATATCTCTGCGCCGTACCACCGAACAACGGTGACCTTCGAGGACCTGGGAGACGAACGGACGAAACTGACGTTCAGCATGATCTTCGATACAACGGAGGATAAGCGCTCGACGGTAGAGAGATACAAGGCTGATATCGGTCTCAAGCAGACGCTGGGTCGGCTGGAGCATTACCTGACGAAGATGCAGGGTTGATGGTAATGCGGTTGAGGATGCAGGGATGGTGCATCCTCAACCGCATCAGTCTCGAAGATCGGTTATTCAAGAGGCTGATAGTAGCGCGATTCGGACGCGGCGCAGGACTGGCAAAGGATCTGGCCATCTGCGCCGCGTACGTTCCGATCGTAGTTGATTCCCTCACCGCAGACTGCGCAGGTGATACGTTGCGATTTGTAGCCCGGCATCTCACGTGGATGAATCGGCACACGTACCCACTGCTCGCTGAAGAGGTCGAAGTCTGGAAGCTCGCGATAGGCAAGCATCTGCTGCTGGTTCTTGTTCTCGATATCCGGGTAAAGTTCGCGGGCTCGCTGCTTGGACGATTCGAGCGCGGCGATGCGGATACCTTTGTACGTGGGCGTGTCACCATTAGGATCTATAGGGAAACTCAGGTCTACGAAGGTGGCAGCCATCTTTCCCCAGTCGCGAAACTTTAGGGCGCGTTTGCCAAGACGGCAGCCGGTGACGACGGCGATGGCATCGGTTGCACACCGGTCGATTTCCACAAAGGTGACAAGGCGTTTGCGATCGGCCCCTCGCGGATCGTCGATGCCAAGTCGCTGGCAGCCGAGCATAGCGAGGCGAACACCGAGGATCTGTCCGGCGCAGAGGTGGCCGTGGGCGAGTTCGGCCTGGCGGAGGAGATCATCAAACGGCTCCATGAGACGATGATAGTCCCGTGGTGTAGGGTTATCGTGCACAGAGACAAAGTGGAGGAGAGCGGTGGAACAGCTGTGGAGACACCTTGCCCTGGGCTTCAGTGCGCTGTTGCCAGTGGTGAATCCACTGGGTTCGGCGTTGGTGTTCCTTGGATTGGTGGGATTGCAGCCGCCGTCGGTCTACAAGTCGCTGGCGCGGCAGATTGCCATCAACATGGTTCTGTTCTTTACAGTGATTGAGCTGGTCGGGTCGTATCTGCTGACGTTTTTTGGGGTGTCGATCTCGATCGTTCAGTTTGCCGGTGGCATCGTAGTAGCGGCGATTGGGTGGTCGGTTCTGAATCAGCCGGACAACGACAAGTCGAAGGAATCGGCGGGAGCGCAGGCGGCGAGTGAGAATAGATCTTCTGATTGGTCGGCGAAGACCTTTTATCCCCTGATGTTTCCGATAACAGCTGGACCGGGATGCCTGGTTGTGATGATTACGTTGAGCGCGCATGCCGGCGGTATGACACTCACAGAGAATCTTCTGGCTAGAGCGGGGCTGATGATTGCGGTTCTGATCATAGCTTTGCTGGTGTATCTCTGTTACGCATATGCCCCACAGATTACGCGGAAGATCGCTCCATCGACGGTACAAGGCATCGTGCGAGTGATCGCGTTCATCCTGCTGTGCATTGGGGTACAGATTGCGTGGAACGGCCTGGATGCGCTATTGAAGCCTCTGATCGGGCATCACACTTGAGACCTAAACTGTGCGCGGATCGACGGCGACGACCACTTTGCCGTGCCCGTGGATAGTGCTGATATAGGCGTCATTGGCCTGGGCAAGGGGAAGAGTGGCCTTTACCCATGTGCGGAGCTTGTAGGTATCGATAAGCGCGGCGACTTCCATCAGTTGGCGCTGATTAGGCTCGACGATGAAGAAAGCATTCCGGATACGTTCATCGGTTGCATTTTCGTGAGCGGCCGATACCGTAATAGCGAACCTGCCGGGTTTGACAAGCGGAAGCGAACGCACAAGCATGTCGCCGCCAACGGTGTCGAAGACAATATCGAAGGGCTCCGCGAGGACATCCTCAAAGCGCGTGGTGTGATAGTCGATGACCTGGGCGATGCCGAGTTGCCTCGCGAAGGCAGTGTCCTGTCCGCCGGCAGTGCCCGTAACGTGGGCTCCGTGGAGATGCGCAAGCTGTGCGGCGAAGAGGCCTACAGATCCTGCTGCGCCGTGGACAAGGACGCGATCTCCTGGGTGCAGGTGGCCGCGATCAAACAGCCCCTGCCATGCGGTCAGCGCGCTGATAGGGACCGTTGCGGCCTGGGTGGGCGTTAGCGTGGTCGGAGCGGGTGCAATGGCTGCTGGAGTGGTCAGGCAATACTCGGCGAGCGCTCCGTCGGAGAACCAATCGTTCATGCCATAGATGTGCTGGCCGATGGTGAACTCCCTAACGCCTTCGCCAAGTGCCGCGATGCTGCCGGCGAACTCGTGCGCGGGAACGGCGCCTTTTCGCGGATTGCCGGACTTGTCGTGAATATGGGGATACCAGCCGAGTTCCGTGCGAATAGTGCCAGCGGCGGCGACGCGGACAAGGACTTCACCGGGGCCGGGCTGGGGCTGTGGGATGGAGGCTTCCACCAACTGGGCGGGCTGCGTGGAGTCTGCCAGTCGCATGACCTTCATTCGTCTTCTCCGGAATGCGTTTGTCAACGATGCTACACCGGAGCGGAACGCACGATGATACGAAGTTCAGTTCCCGTCGTCGTTGTCTGCCTCTTCGATGATGGAGGAGGTTCCCACGACGTCATAGGTGAAGGCTTCGCCGCCGGTGGGTTGAATCATTACGCGCAAGGGAAGCCGGTCCCATTTGGCTGGCTGGCACACAGGGATGAAGTGGTTGGGCTGGGGCCATTTGCCAATGAGCTTCCGCACGACGGCACGATGAGCGCTCAGTTGCGCGACGATGACATAAAGGTTCGCGCCTTTGGATGTATTGGCAGTTCCGCAGTAGGCTGCATAGTCGCGGAACCAGACGGCGTTGGAGACGACGGGATCGAAGTCGGGAAGGTGCAGCGCCGTAATGTGACCGTTAACGCGATCGACTGTGATCCAGGGGCCAGGCTGCCAGATCCAGTGCGGAACGGTATCGGTCGGGAGCGCGTCATTGATATGAAGCGCACGCCGGATAGCAAAGGTGCGGTCTGTGATCTCGTGAAGCTCGCCGGTTGTCCACTCTCTCTGGTGGTCGTCGACAAAAAGAGGCCTAACCTTGATGCTCGAGGTCTCATCGACCTTCTCGTCAGGAGTGGCATCGGGCTGGGTGTAGGGGACTCGGCGTACTGCGCCGAGCGAAACAGTGTGAGTCTTTGGGCCTTTGGTGGCTGCGAACACGGGCGTAGCAATACTCAGCAGAAGAAGACCAACATGGAATTTCATGGATGACTCTAAAGGGAGTTTGGCCGGCTCTGCGATGTGTTTGTTTCGAGAGAGCCGGCCGGGTGAGAAGAATGCTCGCGGAGGTTACCGCGGCTGAATCATTGGAATGCCAACCATGCTACCGAAGGCAGGCCAAACGTGGGTGGGATCGGGATGGTACTTTTGGGGGGTGGAATAAAAGGGGTTACATGTGGAAGAAATTTCAGGAAGAAGGGAAAGAGCTTCGGGGGAGTGTTGAGGAAGGTTCAAAGCCTGTGGAATTCATTGTGAATCCCCGGTAAGTCGTGATGCAGTGCGGAGTAGTATCTTGAAAACAGAGCGTTCTGCCTGCAGAGGCGGCGCTTCGAGTGTAGCCCGCAGAGGGGTCATCTCCAGCAGTCAGGAAAGGATACAAACGAATATGTGGAAACCGAATCAGCCGGGTAGCAATAGCCCCTCAACTCCTGAACCGTCGCGGCCGACTCCCCCGGCGCCGAGCTATGAGGCTCCGCGTGCGGCTACGCCCGGCGCAGGGACTGCAGCAGCACCTTCGACCGGCGAACAGGCGACGATTGGAAAATCGCTGGTCGTGAAAGGCGAAGTGACTGGCTCCGAATCGCTGTACATCGATGGCAAGGTGGAAGGGGCGATCAACCTGCCCGGAAACCGTGTGACTGTGGGCCGCAATGGCCAGGTTGCAGCAAACATCGTTGCTCGCGAGGTCGTGGTTTTAGGCAAGGTTCGCGGCAACTGTCAGGCAAGTGACCGTGTGGACATCCGCAGCGAGGGTTCGCTTACGGGCGATGTCATTGCAGCGCGTATCTCCATTGAGGATGGCGCATTCTTCAAGGGCGGCATCGACATCCGCAAGCCCGGTGGTACAGACCTCAAAGGTGGCTCAGCACAGCCCGTCAGCACCCCGGAGCCAGTGGCCGTCGAAGCTTAGGCAATAACGCAAGATTTGCACAAGCGGCCTCGGCTCCTGAAGCCGAGGCCGTTTTGCGCTTTGTGGGCGCTCAAAGATTGCGAGCGATAGTTACGATGGCTGCAACGGCGAGTGTGGCATAGATCGCCTTCGACGAAGGCTGCGGCAAAGCTATTTGCTCGTGTGACAAAATGCGACGGACATACATTCCGGCGTACATCAGGGCGATAGGCGTGAGCAGGATGATAAGCGCATTGAGCCGAAGAGCCTCCGTTAAGTTGCCGTGAACATTCGCAGCCAACGCGCGTGTAGCACCGCAGCCCGGACAAAGAATGTGAAAGTAGTAGTGGATTGGGCACTGCGGATAGAGGCTGTACTGTGTGGGCGGAAACGCTAGAAGAAGAACGGCGCCAAGGAGAATCAAGGCAGCAAGCCACGCCGCTCGCGCAAAATCGACGAGACGAAAGCGCCCGGTAGCGATCACGGCTAGTATCCTCTGTAGCGCATCGCCTGCTTCATCTCGTTGATGCGGTTGAAGTGATACTGAAAGTAGAGCCCTCCGAAAAAGAAGGTCATGATGGGTCCCAGACGAAGTCCGACAGGATCTGGACCATTAAAGTGCTGTTCGAGCGAATTCCTCATTGCGAAGCGGAAGACGATCAGGAGCACAAGGGATGCAAGGCTGACGAGGATTGACAGCGGAGAGTTGTGCGCGTGACCTCCCTGCATAATTGCAGCGCTCGTTCCCATCGAGGCTCCTACATTGAGAACGGACAGGATGACATAGCCGATGAAGTAAGGAAAGGCCTTGGTCTGCGGCTGGACACGCTTCATCCACAGCACCTGCACCAGGTCCCAGATCACAAAAAAGATTCCGCAGGTGCAAACGCCGATGAGAAGGACAAGACCCCAGTGCAGATTCGGAGGATCTGGGTATGGAGAGGCGGCGTACGCTGCGGGCTGGACGTAGGGCGCCGCTGCAGGTACATAGGCAGGGATTCCGGTGCCGGAAGTTGCTGCGTCGAAGGGGGCTGCCGCGCCAGCCGAGGGATTCAGAATCTGTGCTACTGGAATCCAGTCGGGAGAGTCGTCAGATTTCGCCATATCGGTAAGCAGGACATTGCCGCTGGCGACATAGCGCTGCAGATCTTCGAAGGTGTAGGGACCGTAGGTCTGGCCTTCGCGGGAGATGTGATAGGGCATGGCTGGCTCCTATGGGTGCAAACCGATGAAAACACGGAGTACAGCGAAGCACAAGAGGAATAGGAGTTAGTACCGGAAGACCGCCGTAGGATAGAGGCGAGCGAACGGAGGGATCCGATGGATCGTCAAGCGCACTGGGACGGTGTCTATCTCCAAAAGGCGGCGACGGCGCTGAGCTGGTACAGGCCCCACTTGGAACTGTCGGTCGAGCTGATCGAGCGTGTGGCGGAGACGAAGCGGGCGGCGATTCTCGACATTGGCGGAGGAGCTTCGACGCTGGTGGACGACCTTCTTGGCGCAGGCTTTGTCGATCTGTCGGTGCTCGATATTGCTGAAGTCGCATTGAATGCCTCCCAGCATCGGCTGGGACCGGCTGCCAAGCAAGTGACATGGATCACGGCGGATTTTCTCAACGCCAAACTCGAACCGCGACGGTACGACATCTGTCATGACCGGGCAGTCTTTCACTTTTTGCAGGCGGTAGAAGACAAGGCGGCATACATCGAGCAGATAGCGCGCGTTCTCCGGCCTCAGGGGTGGCTCATCCTTGCGACATTTGCGCTCGATGGTCCGGAACGGTGCAGCGGTCTGGAGGTGTCGCGATACGATGAGGCTGCCCTGAAAAAGATTGTGCGGAATCGCTTCGAAATCATTGAGTCGCGGCGCCACAGCCATCACACACCGGCAGGAAAGGCTCAGGAGATGATGTACTTCGTGCTTCGACTAAGCACATCTTCTCCTGCAAATACCTAGAGCGTCTGATTGTCTGCAGTTGCGAGTTGCGTGTCCTTTGCTGCGCGGCTGATCGCGATGCGCAGGTCCGTGACCTTGTTGAGCGCGAAGGCTGCGGGCGTCGTCGGAGCTGTGACGGCAATGAAGTCGGCACGATTGACGTCCTGGAGATAAAAGCTAGGCCGTGCGTCGGGGGCGGCTGGAGCAACCTCGACATGGCTCATCTCAAGATTGTTGATATGCCGGAGAAAGAAGCCCTGCGATGGTGTGGTCCGGCCGAACATCGGGGGGTCGGGATAGCCGTCTTCCTTTTCGGGCATCACGATCTTTGCGTCTTCTGCAGTGCCTCCGCCGAGGTGCTGGATGTAGATGTTGGAAAGCTTGATGTCCCGAATGGCGTGACCCGGGATGCCGCTGAGGATGGTAGAGATGTGCGGCGCCGTGTTGTAGCTGACCACATTGTCAACGAGGATACGCTGCAACGTGCCGACCTTAGTGCCCCCCTTAGGGCCGCGAAGGCGCGCACCGAGCCTGAAGAAAAGCGGAGCGTTGACGACGTCGCGCATGGTGATGTTTGAGATGGCGATATCTTCGCAAAGCGCGCCGTCTTCACTCTCGAGCGCAAGCCCCTCGCAGCCGTCGAAGACGCAGTTGGAGATGGTGATGTTTTTGAACCCGCCATTGGACTCCGTACCGCACTTGATGCGTCCGTTGTGAGCGACAAAGGGAGCGTCGGGCGCCATCTTTTTATACGTTCCATCGAGCATGGTGCCCAGTTCGTAGGATCCGGCAACATAGCAGTTGGTGATGGTCACGTTCTCCGTAGCACGCGCGTAGCCGAGAGCGTAGCTGGACTTGGGGCAAATGCCGTCGTCCCACGGTGAATTGACGAAGCAGTTGGAGACCCGGACATTGCGGCAGCAGTCAATGTCGATACCGTCGCGATCGGTGTCGATGGTGATGTTGTCGATGGTCAGGTTATCGACGCCGGTGAGCAGGAAGCCGAAGTGGCCACCCTTGAGGATGGAGAAGTCGCGGAACAAAACGTTGCGACAGTTCTTGAGCGCGATGGCCTTATTGCCGACTCCGGCTTGTTCTGCCTGGTACATCGTGTAGTTGCCGCGCGGCGGACGTGGCGGACGAGGAGGAGCGTTGGCCGGACGCTCAGGCCCGAAGCCGCGGCCGTTCTGCGCCTGGTTCGCCGGGCGCCCAGGACCCGCGCCATAACTGAGGCCTTTTCCAAAGATCAGGCCGGGCCCGATGATGGAGACGTCCTGGATATCGACGCCCCAGATAAGCGAGTTCTTCCAGTGGTTATGGCCGTAGTCCTGGTAAGCGTCCCAAGTGGTATTGGGCTCAGCGGCGTCGTAGGTCCCGCCGTTGTAGCCGGTCGTCTGGCCGGGCAGCGGTGAGGCGGCAGCCTCGAGAATGCAGCCCTGCGATAGATAGAGCGAGACGTGGCTTTTAAGACGAATGGAAAATGAGAGCCAGGTTCCAGATGGGAAGAAGACTGTACCTCCGCCCACGGCAGCGGCTGCTTCTATCGCCTTGTTGATGGCAGGGGAGTCGACGGTCTTGCCATCACCCACCGCGCCAAAACTTCGGATATCGAAGATAGCTCCGGCGGGAAAGGCGGCTGAGGTCTTTGAAGGCGCGGCGAAGGCTGACGGGGCTGCGGCGATCGATGCGACAGCGAGCCCCATGCTTCCGAATTTAAGTAATTCGCGGCGGGCAGGATTCATGTTGTCCATAACCACGCCACTGTAGCAGAGTATTGGTCCGACCAGAAAGAGGGGTCCTGGCCAATTCACAGGACTTCATTCAGTAAAACCAAAGAACCTTCGCTACCGCGTGGACGATGTGGCCATTCGATCCAGGTCGAGGTTAAGCTCCAGTACGTTGACCCGTGGTTCTCCTAGAAAGCCGAGCTGGCGGCCTTCAGTGTGCCGCGTGACGAGTTGGCGAACAGTCGTCTCTGACAGCTTGCGTTCGCGGGCAATCCGGGCGACCTGGAACTCCGCGCCTGCCGGAGTGATGTGCGGGTCAAGACCGGAGCCAGATGCAGTGACAAGGTCAATTGGGATCTCCGCATTCGAGCTGTCAGTCTGCAATATGGAGGCGTCTGCCGCGACGCGGTCGATGAGCTTCTTGTTTGTCGGTGCGTAGTTCGAGCCGGAGGAGTTGGCCGCGTCGTAGCCAGAGCCTGCGGCAGATGGGCGCGAATGAAAGTACGTAGGACCCGTGAAGCTCTGGCCTATGATGCGCGAGCCAACTACAGATCCATCTTTGTAGATCAGCTGGCCGTTCGCCTTGTCGTGGAAGAGGAGCTGCGCCACGCCGGTGACAACGAGCGGATAGACAAGCCCGAAGAGGACAGTGGTGGCAACGGTGTAGAGCATTGCTGTGGTGATGTGGCGTCGCATTGGAGTCTTCTTCGCCGGTTCTGGCGGCTCAGGAAGAGAGACAAAGAAGTCAGGCTTCTCGGATTGGTTGGGGACGGTAGCACTTCTTTGTAGGCGGATCATCTTGGTCTTCCTTATGCGAGGTGAATCGCGGTGATGAACATATCGATAAGCTTGATTCCGACGAACGGGGCGATGATGCCGCCGAGGCCGTAGATGATGAGGTTGCGGCGCAGCAGGGCCTCTGCGGACATAGCCTTGTAGCCGACTCCGCGCAGCGCGAGCGGGATAAGGCCGATGATGATGATCGCGTTGAAGATAACGGCGGAGAGAATCGCGGATTGCGGCGTTTTGAGGTGCATGATGTTGAGCGCGCCGAGTACAGGAAAGGTCGCGGCGAACATCGCCGGGATGATGGCGAAATACTTGGCCACATCGTTGGCAATGGAAAAGGTCGTCAGCGCGCCGCGCGTCATCAAGAGCTGCTTGCCGATCTCAACGATCTCGATGAGCTTCGTTGGGTTGGAGTCGAGATCGACCATGTTGCCGGCTTCCTTCGCGGCCTGCGTGCCGGTATTCATGGCGACGCCTACATCGGCCTGGGCGAGCGCAGGGGCGTCGTTTGTACCGTCGCCGGTCATCGCGACGAGTTTGCCTTCAGCCTGCTCACGACGGATGAGGTCCATCTTGTCCTTGGGTTTTGCTTCGGCTAGAAAATCGTCGACGCCAGCCTCGCGCGCAATCGCGGCAGCGGTCAACGGGTTGTCGCCTGTGATCATGATGGTCTTGATGCCCATGGCACGCAGCTGAAGAAAGCGCTCTTTCATGCCACCCTTCACGATGTCCTTGAGGTGAATGACACCGAGGGCCTGACGGTTTTCGGCGACGACGAGCGGGGTGCCTCCGGTTCGCGCTACCATTTCGACCGCCATCCGAACCTCATCGGGAAGTTTGCCGCCGTTGTTGTTGAGGAACCCTGCGATCGCGTCCGCCGCACCTTTACGGATGACGCGACCGTCCAGATTTACACCGGACATCCGCGTCATAGCGGAGAAGGGCACGAACTCCGCGTTGAGCTCGTGCAGTTCGCGCCCTCGCAGACCGTAGAGCTCTTTGGCGAGAACGACGATCGAGCGGCCTTCAGGAGTTTCGTCCGGCAGTGAGGAGAGTTGCGCAGCGTCCGCAAGCTGATCTTTGCTGACACCGGGTGCAGGGATAAACTCCGCAGCCTGTCGATTACCCAGCGTGATGGTGCCGGTCTTGTCCAGCAGCAGTGTGTTTACGTCGCCTGCTGCCTCAACTGCACGGCCAGACATAGCCAGTACATTGTGCTGCACCAGACGGTCCATGCCCGCGATGCCAATTGCCGAGAGCAGGCCACCGATAGTTGTCGGAATCAGGCAAACGAGCAGTGAGATCAGCACAAAGACCGTCTGTGGTGCGGTGGAGTAAATCGCAATCGGTTGCAGCGTGACGACGGCGAGCAGGAAGATGATCGTAAGTCCGGCCAGCAGGATATTCAGCGCGATCTCGTTAGGCGTCTTCTGACGCTCGGCGCCTTCAACGAGCGCGATCATGCGATCGAGAAAAGTCTCGCCCGGGTTTGAGGTGATACGAACAGTGATCTGATCCGATAGCACGCGCGTCCCTCCGGTAACTGCCGAGCGATCTCCTCCAGCCTCGCGGATCACTGGAGCAGACTCTCCCGTGATCGCAGATTCGTCAACCGAGGCAACGCCTTCAAGGATTTCGCCGTCGCCCGGTATCATTTGACCGGCGACGCAGAGGCAGAGATCGCCAGCGCGCAGAGCGGAACTGGGAACGCT
>Ga0163163_10001364_pt1 | contig 20601 bp, 15 predicted proteins | sample S65metaG_FD_119766 | JGI IMG/M metagenome (GOLD analysis project Ga0163163, IMG submission 119766) | Switchgrass rhizosphere microbial communities from Kellogg Biological Station, Michigan, USA - S6-5 metaG | ecosystem: Host-associated > Plants > Roots > Rhizosphere > Soil | place: USA...
CCACGCCATAGCGCTCCACACCCGCGCCCATGAACTGTGCTTCATCGCCCACTCGGTGAACTTCCCAGTGCAGCATGAGCCGGTGGTCGTCGCGGCCTAGAACATCTCCAACTGACCTTCGGGCTCCGCAGCCGTCTTCGCTACCTTTCGGCGTCCTCCGACTACACCCACCACCAACACCTCGCGCAGAGCGACCCGCGGGACGAAGATTCTCTGATTCTGGAAACTCGGATCCGGCGGCGTGATAAAAAAGCCGTTCGATTCCAATAACATAAGATTATTCGCCACCATGCCCTCGGTCGAATCGTTATCCTGGAAAACCAAACGAACCCAGAGTCCCGGAGCCTTGGGTCGGCTGACGAAGGATCGGTGCTCGCGCCAGGTGTCGCCGCCGTCGAAATCTCGAACAAAACAAACGGCCTTCACCTCGGAGTAGGGAACTCGCAGGAGCGCCCCGGCAGGGGTGAGCAATTCCACCGCGTCGTCGGAGAATCCGCCCGGAGTTTGCACGAACCCGGCTATCGATTCCCGCTCAAAGCGGGTCACGAACACCTTTTTATTGGTCGTTAGAGCCACTTACGGGTGCTTTTTGACGCTTTTCCTTCCAAACAATTTTGCAAGTATTGTATCATTGGCACAATGCAGGCGACGGTGCCTCCGTTAAGGCCACTAGCTCCGAGCATCCAGGCCTATCTCAATTTTTGCCGAGTCGAGAAGGGGCTGGCGGCAAATTCGTTGAACTCATATCAACTTGATCTTAAGAGACTTAGTCAAGAAATTGGCAAGCCGGTGACCGACATCCAGGCACCGGATCTGGCCAGCTATGTCGAATCCTTATATGAAGCAGGCCTCTCCGCGAGGTCTATCGCCCGGCACATCACAACTTTGCGCAACTTTTACCGATTTTTGATTCAGGAAGGTCAGCTCACTCACGATCCCACCGAGTTCCTGAACCAACCTCGGCAGTGGAGCACCCTTCCGAAATATCTCAACCGTGACGAGCTCGACCGTCTGATCGCCGCACCCCCTGTGGAAAAGTCCACTGGGATTCGCGATAGGGCAATGCTCGAGCTGCTTTACGCCACGGGACTTCGCGTTTCCGAACTGTGCCAACTGACGCTGTCAGCGGTGGAGCGCGGAACGGGAGTACTGCGGGTCACGGGGAAGGGCAACAAGCAGCGCATGGTGCCATTCGGCCAAGCCGCTGGTCAAGCAATGGACCTGTACCTGGTCAGCGCCAGGCCGCGGTTGCTGAAGGGGCGCGCCAGCCGGCATCTGTTCGTCACCGCGCGCGGGAAAGCCATGACGCGGCAATCGTTTTGGAAGCTGCTGCGCGGTTATGGCCTGAAGGCCGGTATCAGCCGCGCACTGACGCCGCACGTGATCCGGCACAGTTTCGCTACACATCTGGTGGAGGGCGGCGCAGACTTGCGCAGCGTCCAGATCATGCTGGGGCATGCCGACATTTCCACCACGCAGGTTTATACACACGTCGCGCAGCGGCGCTTGCGAGAAACAATCGAGCAACACCATCCCCGGGCGTGAGCGCCGGGCGGAATTGAGGGCAGGAGCGAATGGGCGATTACATGTTTTTGCTGGAAAGCCATCTGAGTGCTGGCCAGTACCGCGTGGTCGGGCAGATGCGGGAACTGGCCGGTGAAGCTGGCCTGCCGGTCTTCCTGACGGGCGGCGCCATGCGCGACACGCTCGGAGGCTTCCCGGTGCGCGACCTGGATTTTACGGTGGAGGGCAGCGCGCTCAAGCTGGCCAAGTTGGCCGAAAAGAAGTTCGGCGCGAAGCTGGTGGCGACGGACGATCACTACAAATCCGTCGAGCTGCTTTTTCCCGGCGGCGTAACCGCGGAGTTGGCAATGGCGCGGCAGGAGCGTTTCGCCAAATCCGGCGCGCGCCCGCAGATCAGCCCCGCCACCATTCATGAAGACTTGCGCGGCCGCGACTTCACGGTGAACGCCATCGCCCTGTCGCTCAATAAAGCTTCGCTGGGCTTGCTGATCGATCCCACCAACGGCATCGGCGATATCGAGCGCAAGGAATTGCGAACTATTCACAACTATTCGTTCTACGACGATCCGGCTCGAATGGTGCGCTTGATTCGGTTCAAGGCGCGGCTGGGTTACGCCATCGACGAGCGCACCCGCGCTCACTACGAAAACGCTCGCGAAGCTGAGATGCTCGGCAAGATCACAGGTGAGGCGCTGGGAGCGGAACTCCGCAAGATGGCGGAAGAGCCGAATGCCGGCGATTTGATCGAGGGTCTGGAGCAGGAGAAACTGCTGGAACTCTATTTACCCGGCCTGGCGGGGTTGAAAACCAATCTGCCGTCCTTTCAAAAGCTTCAAAAGGCGCGGCAAATGGCGCCGCTTGGCATTGAATTCAAGATTCATCCACTGCCGCTGTTTCTCAACTTGCTGCTGGAAAAACTAAATGCCAAGGAGCGGGCCGATCTCATCAAAGCCGCCGGACTTACGAAAGCCGAGGTCACCGCAGCGCAAAAGCTCGACGCCGTGGCTAAAAAGCTCGAGCGCGAATTGAAGAGCGCCAAGCTGCAGAAGGCTTCGCAGCTTTATCAGGTACTGGTAAGTGCACCCGGGGAGGCGGTCCTCTATCTGGTGCTTCACTCCCAGCAGCGCATTGTCCAGGACCGCATCAAGAATTATTTCCAGAAGCATCTGCCGGCGTCGCTGGAGATTACCAATGAGATGGTGGCCGCCGCCGGGGCGGCGCCGGGAACTCCCAAGTTCCAAAAGCTCAAGGACCAGATGATCTACACGCGTCTCGACGCCCGGCCCAAAAAACCCGCGCCGGAGGCGGAGCCGGCACCTGGTCCACCGATGTCGAGCTTCGCTCGCGGCCCGAGCGTGCGTCACACGCGCTAGGTTGTCCTATTCAGCGCAGCCGTCAACCCGGCTTCACGACGCCTGTCGCCATAGTTCACAACGGTCTGCGAGACCGTGCCGCCGAGGCTAGTGGACGAAGTAGACTCTCATGGCCTCATCCACATCCGTCTTGTTCAGGCTGGGAGTCCGCTTCTCAAAGGCCGAGATTCCGCGAATGATCTTCATCAGATCGGTGGGAAAGCACGCCCGCAGTCCTTCCGGCGATTGCTTTAGGCATTCGCGCGAGACATATTCTTCCATTTCCGGGGTGCAAGGAAGCTGTTCCTCCTCGCACACGCGGCGCAGGAGCTCGACGAACAAATCCTGGCTGAGCGGCTCGATCTTGATCTTATTTTTCAAGCGGCGCATGAACGCATCTTCGGCCAAATCGCTCAGCGGCAGATTAGTCGCGAATACCACGAGCAGCTCGAAGGGAATCTCGAAGCTTATGCCGGACCACAGCGAGAGAATGTCGGTGTGCCGGTCCAGCGGAACGATCCAGCGGTTGAGCAATTCCCGCGGAGTGATGCGCTGGCGCCCGAAATCGTCAATCAGGAGGATCCCGTCATTGGCCTTCATCTGCAGTGGCGCGGTGCACATCCGGGTGACTTCATCCATTTTGGTGTCCAGCATATCCGCGCGCATTTCCCCGCCGACCTTGACCATCGGCCTTCGGCACAGCACCCAGCGAGGGTCCGCCTGACGTTCAAGGCTGTGGGGAGTTTTGTGAATCAGCGGATCGTAAACCGAGATAATCTGGCCGGCTACTTCCACTGCGTGCGGCACATAGATAAGATCGTCTCCGAAGAAACCGGGCAGCCGTTCGGCAATGCTGGTTTTCCCGTTGCCGGTCGATCCGTACAACATCATCGCCCCGCCCGTCATCAGCGCGGCGCCAAGCTCCCGGATTACATTTTCCGGAAGGACCAGATCGATCAACGCGGCCCGCAGGCTCTCCGCGGTCAAGTTGATTTCGGGGGCCTGGGCTGAGACCGACTCTTTATAATCCGCCAGCTTCACCGGAGCCGGTCCGGCGTAGTGGCTCTTCTTGAGTGCTACTTCCGCCATATTCCGGCCCTTGTTGCTGAGCGAGATCTCGTAATCGTCGCCCACCATAGCTCGGGTATCGCACAACTGTTCCTTCTGGATATGGCGATACATGGCGTGAATGATGGTGGAACTGAGCTTCGAGCGCTCCATCAATTTCGCGAGCGTCATCGCGCCTTCGAAGTAGGTATACTTCAGGATCAGATCCAGAACCAGACTGAGGGAGAGCCCCGTATCTTCCAGATGATGGGCTTCTCTGGGCTGAAAACCGGTTTGCGTTTTGGCGAACACTCTAGAATCCCCCCGAACCCTGAGTCTTACCGCTTTACCATCGGCAGTTTACCGGTTGGCATTCACGTGCTAGATCGGATCCCAACAGGCTATCTTTACAGCATAGTGCTTTCCGGGCTGTCGACGAGGAGTAGAGCCTCGCTTCTATCGGCCGAACGCAGGGTAGTGGGTCCGAATTTCGACTTACCCGACTAAATCCGCAGCCTCGCTCGGCGCAGTCCCCACGCTTACTTTGGCCCTTAGATTCGCCACGCCCGGAGTCCCGCGCTCATCCGCCACGGTGAACGCGACGGCGTCGTCGAGCCAGTCATAATACCCGCCGTCCGGATCTTGCGCCGCCAGCGTCAGGGTGTAGGATTGCGGACACAGGTCGCACAGAAATTGGAACACCACCGTCACTGTCTCGCCGGCGCTGCGTGGGCCGATTTTGACGTGCTCCAGTTCAGTAGTGGTCCCGTAAACTTCGAAGCCGATCTGAGTGCGTATCAGCATCCCAATCACCGGGTCGCTCAGCGCCTCGTGGAAGCGCACCGTGGCGCGGACGCTCACATACTCGCCGCTCTTCCATACGATGGTGGCATTGCCGTTTGTGCCCAGAGTCTCGATGGACACGACCTCGGCCCGCCCGTCGCCTCGCCGCGCGGAAGGCGCCAGCCTCGGCGGTATGGTCTCGCCCCATGCGCGAATCTGATCCGCCACGAAGCGGCGGTAGCGCGTCATGGTCTCCAGTGGATCGCCCTTCGCGGCAATTTCGCCGGCCTCGAGCCACCATACTTCGTCGCATAGTGTTTCGAGCAGACGGTCTTCGTGCGACGCCAGCAACACCGTGGTGCCGGCGCGCCGCAAGCGGTCGAGGCCGAGCAAGGTTCGCGTGCGCACCAGGGCATCCTGCGTGGCCAGCGCCTGATCCAGCGCCAGTACGTCCGAGGGCGCAAGGTTGAGCGGCTCGCCCAGCGATACCAGGCGTCGCGCGGGTCCCGCTTTCACTTCGCCCTGTTCACACTGAATCAGACCGCAGGCCAGCTTCAGCAGTTCCGAAACACCGGAGTTCTTCCCGCCAATCACGCCGATAATCGCGCCCGCAGGAGCGCTGACGCTGAGCTCTCTCAGGGGCCCGGCGGTGACATTGCGAAACTCGAGGGACATTCATCACATAGGATACGCCACTGGTGGGATAGGTCGGTGTCACAGATTGTGCGGGCCTCGCTGCGGTCAGAGTGATAAGCTGTTCTATGTACGTTGATTGAGCGCCCGTAGCTCAGCCTGGATAGAGCGTTTGCCTCCGGAGCAAAAGGTCAGAGGTTCGAATCCTCTCGGGCGTACCACACAACCCTTTCCGTTTCATTGGAGTAGTGCCTCTCGTGCGCACTGTGCGGAATTCGTCGAATCGGGAGTGTGCCCGGAATTGTCCCCACCCCCAGCAACGCCGGCGCGTTCCATCGCCGCACGACCCGACTCCTTGTTGGGATGCTCGTAGCGGCGTGTACTGCCGAAATCGCTGTGGCCGGCGAAATAAGCCAGTGTGTAAGTATCCATCTTATCCACATGACCTGCGTAGGCCATCCTGATCCGATCATCGACGTGCGCGGCGACAACACAGTCGACCGCCGGCGGCGGCCGTAGTCACCGCGACGAAGGTTCCCAGGGTTGGAAATGAAAGACAGATTAATGGATCTGTGTCATTCAGCCGAATAACTCCTTACCGAGAAGGAAATGAGAATGAATGACACTGTCGTTAACGGCCCCTGGATCGTGGCTCAGCTAGTTCGCGTTCGGACGTTGGAGGCGGAAGTAAGTAACCTATTAGCGACCAGCCAACCCTCTGGAGCGCTTCTGCGCGGGCGGGTTCAAGAACTCAACCGGCAACTGACTCTGCTGGATCTTGCAATCAACTAGCGGTCCTATCTCGGACAAGATCGTTCGCCACGATCATCCGCTCAAGCTCCGCAGTCTTTCGAGTACACTCTCGAACCGAGTTAGCTTGCAAATATCAGGCGGTATTAGGTTAGTTAGCCAGTGCCTGAAGCGAGCCTAATGCGTCTTAGCTGGAATCGCGAGGTGAAGCAGTTTGGAGCTAATCTTAAGGCCGACCCGCGTGGCGGCGTCCGAGTTAATTTGGAAGCGAATCTTGCTACCCTCTTTTTTGAACGCGATCATTCCTCCCAGTTGAGCGAAATCGTCAATGTCTCCGACTGTCAGAATGGGCTCGCCACGAAGCGCGTCGAGAATTTCGGGTAACTGTTTTTTCTGCGACTGGGAAACAACCAGAATGCGGCAAGACTTCACGTCATTCACGTTTGCCAAATGCCGGATTTGAATTCTTCTTCTCTGAAGGGTTTCGACCTTCGCCGAGTTTTCGAGAAAGATCCCGATAGGATCCTCACCAAACACTCCGATTACGAAAGGCGATTGCTTCGCTTCGGACTCCGTCGTAGGCCAGTCAATAAACAGGGCGAAATTGTAGATCATCGCAGCCATAACTTCCGGCGCCGTTGGAGCGAAAGGTTCCTCGGCCGCGATTCTCTGCGAGTTGGCTGCTGAAAAAAGAGCGATAGCCGCAACCAGGGCGAGCATAGACCATCCAATGTGCGACGACCCGCCAATCGCTGGGAACTCGTTGGCAGTCGCTGGCGATTCGTTCGGAGCCGCTGGCGACTCGTTCGGAAGATTCTTGCTTTGGCTATTGTTCAGCACTGGCTTACTTTACTTAGAGCGATCGGCAAACTCTCTAGCTGGCCATCATCTCTTTCCGAAGCGGTAGGTCACTTTTACGCGGAGCGTGCGGCCGTTCTGGAGGATGGAATCTTCCATTAGCTCTGCCCCGCCAGGATCCGCGTGACGTTTATTAAACATGTTGTAGGCGCCCCCCGAAATAATCACTCCTCTGGTTTCAGGGCTCGAAAGCGTCGCATTTGCAATCACGAACCCACCGATTTGCTCTCCCGCGAGCGTTCCTACTTCACCTCTGTACTGTCCCTCGATGGAAGCAAACAGCCACTTTGGTGCGATTGGTACGCTGATGTTGACCTTCGCAAGATTCTTTGGAGAGTCGGTTAACATCGTTCCTGATTGTTGGTCGCGGGATTGCTGGCGCGTGTAAGAAACGCGGCCCTCAACTCCGTTCAGCCATTTGCCCGCTAGCTCGAAGTCAACGCCTTTTCCATGCACGTTCTCTAAGTTGGCATAAGATATCAATCCGGTCACCGGATCTGCCTGCTGTGATATCAAGCCGCGCAGATCGTTGTAGAAACCGGAAATCACCAACTGGAGATGTTTCGTGAGGCGTTGTCCGAAAACTATTTCCGTCGTTCTAATCGTCTCCGGCTGCAAAAATAAGCTCGCGGCCTGATCTGGAGGAGCCGCATAATACAACTCGTACGTATTGGGGGCACGGAATGCACTCCCGTAGAGAACTTTGAAAGTCGTTCGCTTGCCGGGACTATATATCAGCCCGAGACGGGGATTTACTGTGCTTCCGAAGGTGCCGTAATGATCCCAACGCACGCCTGCTGAAACGATCACGTCTTTTCGAACCGAGAACTCATCCTGCAGGTAGACCGCCGGCACCGTGGAATTGCGATGGTCGTCGAGATATTGCGAGTAAGGCGCGAGATCGTAATTGGACTGATCTTGCTTCAGGTTGAACTGGGTTTCGGTTCCAATTGTCACTCGATGCTTTTCAAAGAAAATTCGGGAAGCGTCAAATGCCAAGGTCACCCGGTCGCCGGCTGATAGATCCTGGTTCAGAGTAAATGGAGGAGTGCCGGTTGCAGCATAATCGTTGACATAGACTCCGCGATAGCTCATGTGATCATAGGCGAGGCGGCCCAGAATCTGCCATTCGTTGGCGAAATGGTGCTCATATCTAAGGTCGAAGTATCCGATTGCATCGGTGGTGCGGGTGCGAGGATCGTTGAAGACCGCGCCGAAAGAGGCAGTGGGAATGACCTTGGTGCGCGATCCATAGAGACCTTGCAGAGAAAAATCCCCATATTCGAATCGCGAGAAGAACTTGTAGGACTCATCGCCATCCGCATTGGCGGCAATGCCATTGTTCGTCGCTGGCGTATTGAATTCGGGAAAGAACAGGTTGTTATTCCCGTGACTGTTGTAATAGGTTCCCGAAAGAAGCAGCTCCGGACCTTTTAGCCATCGATCGCCAAATGTGCCGCTGCCTTTATAGGTACCAAGACTCCCGGCCTCGGCTGAAACCTCGGCTCCTCTCACATCGCGTCCACGCTTGGTAATCACGTTGATAATGGCGAGGAAGGCGTTGGTTCCGTAAAGTGCGGAGCCCGCTCCACGGATAATTTCCACGCGCTGGATTAAATCGATATCCAGGGGAAATTCGGTACCGATCAACGCCTCGCCATAAACCGAATCGTTGAGACGGTGGCCATCGATCATCAACAGGACGCGGTCATTGTAATCACTGGGACGACCCAAACCCCGTGCTCCTACGTAGCTATAGTTGCGGTCATTGTTGATATAGAACCCAGTCACGCTTGCCAACAGGTCCGCCAGAGTGCGATATCCGTACTTTTGTATCTCTTCGGCGGTGATGATGCTGACGTACGAAGGCGCGGTGGTAACCTTCTGATCAAACTTCGAGGCGGCGTTCACGGTGGCCACCTCGATATTCATCAATTCTTCCAAGCTAAGCTTTGTCAGATTGGGTACATCCGTTTGTTGGGCGTTCAATGGAAATGTGAATGCGGCTATGCCAAGAAATATGCGCCCTAGCTCGCCAGAGCCCTGCTGGCTCTTGGGCGGCCGCCTCGCGAGCGCACCCAAAGCGGCCAAAAACAAGAGCTCGATCAAAGTACCTTCACTCATTTTTCGCTCCGATCATCACGGCTAAAAGTGCCCTTCCCGGCGACCACACACACGCTCGTTGCCAGGCCTGGATCTGGCTAAACGTCAATTCCGCAAGGTTAAGGATTGCTGAAGAAACGGGCGTCGGGAAGACTGTCACACCCCTGTTAATCGGGTCCTGGCGACCTTTCCGTTAGTTGAGTGCCGCCCGCCGCGCTGGCTTCCTCTCTTCCCAAACCGAAGTAAGAAGAAATACGGAGCGTGGGAGCCAACGTGGCAACATTGTATTCGCCTATAGCTAAGGAGCCTTGTACCCGATAGTCAAGAGAGGTCCAATGCCATCCGTCGTTTCTCCGCGCGTCTTTGCGAATGAACATCTTACCGGCCAAGCGTCTGAGAAGATGGTGCGGCAGTCCGACCGTATCGGTCTCGCCAGATGATCCTCGCTAGATATCGCGACCTTTCGATCAGCCACAAGCTTCGGCTGGTGATCATGTTCACCGTCAGCGCCGCCCTCATCCTCGCTTGCACGGCGGTTCTCGTCTATGACTGGCTTGCAGCACGCGATTCGATGCGCAATGACCTGATGGTTGAGGCGGCGATGTTCAGCACCAATAGCACCGCGGCACTGAGCTTTAAAGATCTTGCGGCTGAAAACGAGCTGCTTTCGACGCTCGAAGCGAAGCGGCAAATCGTGTCTGCCGTAATCTATACCGCCGATGGAAAACTCTTTGCCAGCTATCGTCGTGCGAACGAGCCAATTCGATCGGTTCCTCCTGCCCCCCGCGCCGAAGGCTGTTGGTTTGAAGGCGACCGCTTGGTGCTATTTAGGGGCATCGCGCTCGGCGAAAAGAAGTTAGGTATGTTTTACATTGAGTCGGACCTGTCGGAGATCGAGGCCCGTTTGAAGCGTTTTGCCGGGATCATTCTGGGGATATTGGTTGGCGCCTCTCTACTCGCGCTGGTACTTTCTGCTAAGCTGCAGAGCATTATTACGAAGCCCATCGCCCAGCTCGCTCAGGTGGCCGAGAAGATTTCACGCGACAAGGACTACGCGACGCGAGCCGTCAACGAGGCTCCCGACGAATTGGGAAAGCTGACAGATACCTTCAACGAGATGCTGTCTGAAATTGAGCACCGGGACCAGCAGCTCATGGAGCATCAGAACCGGTTGGAAGAGAAGGTCACTGAGCGGACGACGGAGCTCGTCAAGTTGAACGGAGCCCTGCTGGAAGCGAAGGAGAAGGCGGAAGCCGGCAGCCGTTCTAAGAGTGAATTCCTCGCCAACATGAGTCATGAAATCCGCACTCCGATGAATGGGATCATCGGAATGACAGATTTGGTCCTCGATACTGATCTCAATGCTGAGCAGCGTGACTTTCTGGAAGTCGTAAAGATGTCGGCCGATTCTATGATCGCCGTCATCAACGACATTTTGGACTTTTCAAAGATTGAGGCCGGGAAACTCGCCCTCAGTCCGATTTCATTTGACGTTCGCGATCACGCCGAGGAGACTACGCGAACGTTGGCGCTCAAAGCCCACGAGCAGAACCTGGAGTTGATCTGTGATGTCGCCCCGGATGTTCCCGAATACGCATTAGGAGATGTCACCCGATTACGCCAGATCCTCGTGAATCTCTTGGGCAATGCAATCAAGTTCACCAAGCAAGGCGAAGTTGAATTGAAGGTGACGGTGGATTCAAAAGAGGGCGACCAACTGCGCCTGCACTACGCGGTGAGAGACACGGGCATCGGGATACCGCTCGATAAACAGAAACTAATCTTCGAGGCGTTCTCGCAAGCGGATGGTTCAACCACGCGCCAGTATGGTGGCACGGGGCTGGGACTGACAATTTCTTCTCGCTTGGTGGAAGCGATGCACGGAAAAATCTGGGTGGAAAGCGAGGTTGGCAAGGGCAGTTGCTTCCACTTTACGGTGTGTTTGGGAGTCTCACGCGATGCCATTTCTAGCGAACAAAAATCGGATGACATCTCACTTGCGGGAATACCCGTGCTCATCGTGGACGACAATCTTACTAACCGTCGAATACTCACGAATATGTTGTCAATCTGGGGGATGCAACCCACTCCTGCAGCCAGCGGGCACGAAGCGCTCGCCCATCTTCGGCGCGCTGTCGACCGAGTCCACCCCTTCGCGTTAATATTGACGGACGTCCACATGCCGGCCATGGACGGATTTCAACTCGTGGAACAGATTCAAGCGATGCCGGCTTTGGCCCATACCGTAACACTCTTGCTGACATCCGGAGAACACTCCGGTGATCTGACGCGGTGCCAGGAGATTGGAATTTCCGCTTATCTCAGGAAACCAGTTCGCCGCGCCGAGCTCCGTGGCGCTATCGTCGCGGCGCTCACCGCCCGGGCCCGTGATAGGAAGGTCACCAGGCCCGCAGCTGTCCTAACCATTGACCGCCTTCGAAAGGAACAGGGTTCGGGATTGCATGTCCTTCTTGCGGAAGACAACGTGGCTAATCAGCGAGTCGCGTCTGCAATTCTAGAGAAGGGAGGACACAGCGTTGTGGTCGCTGAGACGGGTAGGTCTGCACTGATGCTGCTTGACGATCAACCCTTTGATGTGATTCTGATGGACGTGCAAATGCCGGAAATGGATGGATTCGAAGCCACCGCGGCGATCCGCGAGAAAGAGAGTCGGACTGGCACCCACACCCGCATCATCGCGATGACCGCTCACGCGATGTCTGGTGATCGTGAAAGATGTCTTGCGGCCGGCATGGATGATTACATAACCAAGCCTATTCAGGCCCCGTTGCTTCTCAAGCTTTTGAATGAGAGCCTCTCGAATCCCCGGATTCCCGGAAGCTTGGTAGTTTAGTGTGGCCGTGCCTGGGGTATTCTGCCCCTAGCGGCATTGATGACTAGAAAGCTGTTTTTGAGAGATCGCTTCTTTCGTGACGCTGAAGCGAAACGCGTCTTGAAAACACTGCAAAAGCTTTCGCAGCACGACATTTCCGCTTGGGCGCTTGCTGGCGGTTTAGCAGTGGAAATTCATTGTCTGCGTACCGACCAAGACTCATCCACCCGTCCGCTGAACGACATCGATTTCGTCGCGGCAGCATTCGATTGCGCCCCCGAGACGCTGGGCGAAGACTTCTTATTTCGACATGTGCATCCACTCGACCCTCCGGGGAAGACTATCTTGCAGCTTGTAGATGAGGAGACTGCGCTACGCATCGATCTGTTTCGGGCGTACGGAAGGATCATGGATCGTACGCTGTCACTGGAATTTCCGTTTGGCCCAATTCAACTCATCTCCGCCGAAGACGTTCTGGCGCGCACAGCAAGACTTCTGCTGGATCTTGGCGCTGGCGTTTCAGTGGCCTCGAAGCATGCCGATGATTACTTGCGGCTGGCCAAATTAACACAGACTTCGGATTTGGAAGTTGCGTGGCAAGATCATCGAAAGCCTTCCCATCCGTTGACGTTTCGCAAGGCGGATTCGCTGGTTCGAGATTTGATTGAGACTCATAGCAACCTTCTAGTAACGCCAGAGTACTCCAATGACGCCACCCAGATTTGCACGCGTTGTGTGCCGACTAATAAATTCCCATTGGCCGACCCGCACTTGATAATTTCATTGCTCGGCTACTGTTAGCTCCTGGATGACTTGTGGCGCTGCAAATGTAAAGTGGGATCATTCGCTAGCTCATCAGTCGCGCGTGAGCCTCGCGGCCCAGGCGCGCCACCAATTGCGGCATCGCCTCGATGTCATCGGTTGAGGTTCGGAAGTTGACGATGCAGAAACGCAAGGCATACTTCCCGTTGATCTGAGCATTGGAAGCGAACGCTTCCCCGCTATTCTCTAGGTATGTCAACAGGAGTTGATTCAGGCGATTCAGATACGCCTCCGTCTGCTCGGAACCAAGGCCGGCGCGCAATTCCAGCGGCACGTAGCGCAACGTAGTGATGCTCAGGTTGTGCGTGATAGCCTCGATTTCCTGGTGCGCCGTTGCCAAGTCGTACAGGTGCCGCGCTAATTCTATGTCGCCGCCGATCATCTCACGGTAGGCCGCTGCCCCGGCATGCTGAAGGGCAAGCCAGATCTTGAGTGCCCGAAAGCCGCGCGAATTCTGAGGCCCGATGTCATAGTAGTTCAGAGCTTCGGTGTCAAAGCTGTAGTACGGCGGGTGATACGAGAAAGCATTCCGCAGAGCGACAGGATTCCTGACCAACGCACAGCCAGCCTCGAGCGGTGCATACAGCCATTTGTGAGGATCCACCGCAACCGAATCAGCTGCCGCTAGTCCGCTAAGATCGGCAGGCGCTCCCATAACGCCCCTTGCAAAAGCGCCGTACGCGGCATCGACATGGAACCACAGGTTGCGTTCTTTACAGAAAGCGTCCATCTCCGGCAGTAGATCGACCGCGCCAGTGCTGACGGTTCCAGCGGTGCCGACCACAAGAAACGGCTGATACCCATGTTCAATATCACGCCTGTACTGAATTTCCAAAGCGGCTAAATCCATACGCTGCCGGGCGTCGACGCCGATCAACCGAACTGCTTCCGTGCCGAGCCCTGTGAGGTCAGCGGCTTTCTGTATCCAAGTGTGCGTTTCGGTGGAGGCGTAAGCGACCAAGCGCGCCCCCCCGCCGACACCTTGCTTTCGAACGTTCCATCCCGCTTGCGCGGCGCGGGCAGCTATGAAACACGTAATGTTGGCCATGTTGCCGCCACTGAGAAGCAGACCGCCACAATCGGCCGGATAGCCGATAAATTGCGCGAGCCATCGAATTACTTGAGCCTCCATTTCAGTCGCCATGGGAGACAATTTCCAGGCGCCGACGTTGGCGTTTACCGCAGCCGCCAGCAACTCCCCGAGCATCCCGATAGGGGCGGCGGACGACGTGATGTAGCCAAAAAAACGGGGATGTCCGTTTAGCAGCGAGTGATCGAACAGCAAGTCGGCGGCGCGATCGAGTAGCTCACTCGCTTCTCTGCCGTCCTCGGGCAACGCGCGATTCGCACCCAAAGCCGCGCGGACCTGATCCGCGGACTCTGCCGGCGTGACTGCCCGCATACGCGTAGAGGCCAGGAAGCCTGCGATCCGGTCCACCAGTTCGTAGCCGAGAGAGCGAAACTGCTCTTCGGTCATTTCAAGCGGGGCCAGTCGGGAACTGAGTTGGATGTTCGCAGAAGAGGACATACTTAACCTCGTAAACCTTCAAACAGGTCGGTTTCCCGTTGGCGGCCGCCGTTGACGGAGCTGTAAGCGCGATAGAACTCCTGGGAACCCCAAAGGGCTGTTTGTTGTTCTACTGTGAGCTGCTCCAGCCGTTCGTAGATGGACATCTGAGTCTGGTGGCAGCTTACGGCTTTCCAGACGACAGGCCAGTAGTGGGAAGTGTCGATCACGGTGGTTACGGCCCAATCCGGCCAAGGAGCAGCTTGCCGCTGAACCCCGTCGACCATTGAAGTCAGTTTGTGGAAAGCGGCCTGATAAGCGTCCCACTTGTCATTTCGCCAAGCCATATAGTGGAGCTTCGCAACGCGGTGCGCAGGAAGTTGGTCACCTCGCGATTCGTCACAGGTGTGGTATCCGGCATCGGCCGCGCACGTGATAGCGGCAGTAGCGAACTGGGAAACAGCGATGTGGTCCGGGTGGCCGTATGCGCCCTCCGGGCCGAACGTGACCACCACGTGGGGACGAATAAGCCGTATGTGCCGGACCATGGCCCGTATGGCAATCGCAGCGTCTACTTGGTCGACGGCTCCGTCGGGGTATCCGAGTATTGAGACCTCGCGGATCCCGAGCACAGTGGCGGCAGCCCGCAGTTCCGCCTCACGAACGCGGCCGACTTCGGCCGGGTCGGCCCCTTTGCCATGTGAACCAAAGCGACCCCGCTCCCCGCGCGTAGCTGTGATCAGGTGGGTCTCGACTTCTTCCCCGGCATACTTAGCCAGCGTGCCGCCGAAGCCGAGCGATTCGTCGTCCGGATGGGCCAAAATGGCCATCAGCTTGAATTTTTGACTCATCGCCGCGTCGCGCTCTCCTCCGAAGCAGTTGCTTGGATCTGCTCTTCTCGCGATCCAGTTTTAATATAGGGCCAGCCGGGTCTCACATACTTGATCCAACGTCCCGCATCTTTGACAGATGAGGCCATTTCTCTTGCGAGCAATGGCCTCAGCGCCTGCTTAGCGGCTGGCTCAGGATTGAAGAACGGGTTCCATGCGATCCGCCGCCATTTCGGCCGGTTCGGAAGCTGCCGCGAGCGGCGCGAGCGCCTCTTCGATACGCCGCATCTGATCTTCGGTGATCATGCTGCGCAATACCCGCTGAAAGCGCCGTTCGCCGGCGCCCGAGAATATATACTGCCAGCGGTAGGCAGCCAGCACGCCCGCATGCAGCCGCGTGACGTTATCCTCGTAGAACGCCGTTCCGCTGACGGTCAGGAAATAGTCAACGTCGGCCGCCGCCTGAACGCGTAGGATGCCATCCACGGCCGCCACCAGCTCGATCATGTCGTCCACCGCGCGGTCGCGTTGTTCGGGAGACATCGACTCGTTCTCACGAATCCACTCGAGTTCGTCGAGCCTGGCGTGCTGCCTTTCCTCCTTCCAGTGATACAGAAAAACGTCCTTGTACAACGACGAGCATTCCTGGTCCGGCTCGATGCTTTTCAGGTAGTGGGTCTGCGTGAAAAGCTCGATCATCAAGGTCAATCCTAAGACGGACCAGGTGGACTTCGAAAGCACCACGCTCGCCACGTCGTTCGGTTGCGGCAGGAAATTATAGCCGGCGGGCATTTTCGCGGCGATCATCGTCTCAATGCGGCGAAACAATTCCTGGTGCTTGAGCTCTTCGTCGCTGAAACGAATCAGCGCCTCCAGGGCCACTTGATCGCCGGTACAGTGATGCTGGCTCAATTCCAGAACCTTGCAATTGATAAAACGCTCCACCAGGCCGAACATGTTCGCGTAGGTGCGTCCCTGGATCTGGCTCAGTAATCGGGCTTCCTGCGGATCCAGGAATTTAAACCGCTGAATCCCGGAGATCGAATCCGGCAGCAGTTTGCGGTCCATCTCAAAATCACGGCCCCGGATCACGTCTTTATCGATGTCCCAGCGAACGCGTTTCGATGCCTCCACGCAACTCGCATATTGTTGGGTTTGAATCCCCGAAATATTAATCATTTGAAGTATCGTCCTTTCGTCTCTTCATGGAGCCGGGCGTTAGCGCCCGTCCTGAAAGCGAGAATATAGGCTAGACTGTGTCGAAAGAAGTTTGTAACGGTAATTAACGTAAAAATGGCCAGCTCCTACTCGGTTCAGGACAGAGATCAAGTCCGCCGCCAACTCAATGTGCTGGCGGGCTCAGCAACGTTTTCCTCGGCGCCGCAACTCGTGAGTTTGCTTACCTACCTGGTGGGGTCGGAACTTGACGGAACAAGCCATGAGTTAAACCAGGCTCGGATCGCATTGGACGTCCTGGGACGCTCGGCGACGTTCGATGCGACGACAGACTCCACCGTACGCGTGGAAGCCGGACGGCTTCGATCCAGACTGCGGGATTATTACTCGGCTGAAGGGTCAGCCGATGAGGTTCGCTTTGAAATTCCTAAAGGTCGGTACAGCCCCAAGATTCACTTTGGCCCCGCGCCGCTAGTCGCCACCGAATCGCGGGGCGGTTCCTGGGACGAACGCTTAGAAGCGGCGCGAGCCGCTCTCTCCGTCAAATGCTCAGACCCCGCAGAGGTCGAAGCACTCGAAGGGAATGTTGTGGGCCGCACGTGCGAGGTGGGCGAGTTACTGAGCGGCTTAGAGCGTGCTTGTTCCGGTCACGTCCAGGTGTTCTGTGTTACGGGTGAACCGGGCATTGGGAAGAGTACGCTGGTCAAGCAATTCCTGGCGCAACTGCGCTCGCAAGGCCTGAATTGCGCCTTGGCCATCGGCGGATGTTCCGAGCGCCTGGCCGAGAGTGAGGCGTACCTGCCGGTTCTGGAAGCCCTCGAAAGTTTGCTTTTGGGTGCTTGGGGTCCGGAATGCGGCGAACTCATGAAGCTGGTTGCTCCAACCTGGTACGTGCAAGTCGCGCCATTGTGGGCCTCGACGGAGCCTTCCTTTGCCGGGATCGTTTCCGACGCCAAGGCCGCTTCGCGCGAACGCATGAAGCGCGAATTGGCTGCCCTCTTTGAAGAACTGGCGCGCATCGTACCGGTCATCCTGTTCCTGGATGACCTTCATTGGGGCGATGCTTCCACCGCTGAGCTTTTGGGCTATCTGTCACGCAGGCTTGCGGCAGCGCGCCTATTAATGATCGTTGCGTACCGTTCCTCCGACATGATGCTGGCAGGGCATCCATTTATCGCGCTGCGGCAGGAACTGGAACGTCAGGGTGTGTGCCGCGAACTTCCCATGGGTTTCTTGAACCATGCAGACATCGAACGTTACCTCCAGCTAGAGCTTCCGGGCCAACCCCTCCCTGCGGAATTCGCCGGATTCATCTATAGCCGCACCGAAGGCAATCCATTGTTCCTGACGGAGTTGATTCGGCATTTACGGGAAAGGGACAAGTTAGGAAATTCTCTCGAATCCTTGGAGCGTGATCTGCCGGATTCCGTTCGTAGCATGATCGAGCGACGTATCGGCCACTTGGGTGAAGACGAAGTGGCGTTGCTCGCAACCGCCGCCGTGCAGGGCCGCGAGTTCGATTCGCGGATTGTGGCGGACGTATTGAATCTGGATGCAGGCACTGTCGAGGAACGTTTGCGGAGGCTCGATCGGGTGCATGCGTTCGTTCGCCGACTCCACGATAAAGAGCTCCCCGATGGAAGCATTTCCGTGTCTTATTCCTTCGCCCACGTCCTGTACCAACACGCCATTGAGGAGACGTTGACGCCAAGCCGTAAGGCAAGCTTGAGTAAGAGCACGGCCCAGGCATTGCTGGTTCGCCACAAGGGCCACTCCGACTCCGTGGCGTCTCGCTTGGCTGTGCTGTTTGAAGCGGCGCGCGATTTCGAGCAAGCCGCGGATTATTTCATTATCGCCGCCGCCAACGCCGCAAGACTATACGCGAACGAGGAAGCCGTACTTTTGTCCCGTCGCGCCGTGGCGAACGCAGAGAAGTTGGAGGGGAATGCGTACCACGCCCGCGTCGCTTCTGCCGCAACACAGCAAGGCCAGCTGCACATGGTGCTTTCGCGCTTCGAGGATGCTACGGCCGATTTCCAGCGGGCCGAAAACGCCGCCCGCGCGGCCGGCGATGTCGAGGCACAGGTGAACGCCATTTGCGCCAGAGCCCTGGCCCAGTTTTACCTGCGGCGAATGGAAGCGACACGTGAAATCGCCGCCCACGCACTTGCCGTTGCCCAGGCCGGAAAATCCGAGATCGGAATCGCCTCAGCCGAGGCCATCCGAGGTCTGGAACAGCTTTGCTTTGGCGCCATCGATGATGCCGAAGAGAGCTTCCAGCGGTCTGTTCCCTTGCTCATGAGGCGCACACCGCCGCCGGCCGCGCTGGAGGCACTCACTTTCTCCGGTGTGCTTCGAGCGTGGCAACTGGATTACGCCTCGTCTCATCGCATCACTGAGTGGACCATGCAACAAGCCCGGGACCTAGGGTTTTCTTACCACATCATCCTCAACTTGTTCGTGCGCGGTATGACGCTCTTCAATCAGGGACGGCTCTCTGAGGGGATCCGGAACCTTGAGGAGGGCATGAAACTCGCGGAGAAAAATGGGGAGCGGTTCTGGCTCTCGCGCTTTCCGAATACGCTGGGCTGGGTCTACCGGGAGTTGCAGGATTTCGACGCGGCTCTGCGCTTTGACACCGAAGGCGCCAAAACGGCTCACGAGAATGGATATGCAAAACCGGAGGCGTATTCGCACGTAAACCTGGCGCAGGATTATATGGCGGCTGGAGAGATGACACGAGTGCTGGAGCATCTCAACCGCGCGACGGAACTGTTTGGCGCCGACGTTTGGTTCCGGTGGCGTTACAACATCCGGGCCAAGGCGGAGCTGGCGCGATACTGGCTATTGCAAGGAGATACCCGCAAAGCCCAGCAGTACGCTGCGGAATCGATCGCGATAGCAGGGCCTCGTAGAGTTCGAAAGCATTTGGCGTGGGCTCACAAAATTCTCGGCGATGTCGCGATGGCGGAGGAGCGAATGGCCGATGCTCATTCTGAGTACGAAAAAGCTATGGGGCTTCTGGATCAGCATCACTGCCCGCTCGTTGAATGGCGGATCTTGCGATCCGCAGCCGACGCCGCTTCGGCGCGGCACGACTTCAGATCAGCCGACGAGTATCAGGGCAAATGCCGTCAAGTGATTCACGGTCTGGCGGAGTCACTTACTGAGGAGAGACTGCGTCGGCAATTTCTCAACTCGGAGGCTATCCGGCAGGCCCTGGTGTGACGGACATCCGCCAGACCGAGAATGTCCGAGAATGTCCGATAATGTCCGCCATCAGGCGGTGAAGCGGTACGTTGCACAACGGGACTCCCCTGACACACGTGCTTAGCGGAAAGGGATTCGGGGTCGGCTGATGCTAAAGAGGCTGAGATCTTCGAAACGACTGGATCGTCCTTCCAACGCAAGGTCGGCCATAATCTCCCCGACCACACTCGCGAACTTAAAGCCATGCCCGGAGAATCCGGCCGCGATTGAAACCTGAGGACAACTTGGATGCAAGTCGATAACAAAGTGCTCATCGGGACTATTGGAAAACATGCATGTCTTCATCGCCAGTGTCGGCCCGTCCGCATCGGGGAAATACTTGCGAATCCCTGCGCGGAGCACCGCTTCGTCTGCGGGACCGCACTCACGGTCCATCCTGTCCGGATCAACTCTCTGGTTCAAGTGATGATACTTGCCAAATTTGAAGCCCGGGCTCCCCGCAATAGGCAGACCATAATACCGAGCACGCTGACCCTGTTCCATAGCCTCCATATAGAAAACGGGGAAAGCACCAAGGCGGAATAATTCTGGCCGTCTAGGTTCGGTCCATATAAGCACCTGTCGTTCTGGGTCAGCCAACCTCTTGCGGCGGAGCTGCTCAATCAGTTTGGAGGCCCATGGTCCTGCCGTTATAACCAGCTTCTTCGCCCGATAGGTATCCACGTTGGTGTGAACCACCACGTGTCCCCGCACCAGCTCCCATTTTCGGACCTTTTCACGGGCGTGGATCTCGGCGCCGAGCGCTTGCGCGGCGTTGACATGCGCAACAATGGATCGCTCAGAAAGAACAAACCCGGCGTCGGGCTGATGAACGGCAATCAATGTCTTGGGAAAGCAAAACGCGGGGAATCTTCTACGTAGTTCTTCCGAGGTTAAGACTTCATACGAAAGTTTATTTAACTTGCATGAAGCAAGGCTGCCCTGAACCAATTTTCCATCTCTGGGTCCAGCATCGATGCCGCCTGTGATGAATAGTAATCGTTCGTTCGCGGCGTACTCCAACTCCCGCCACAGCTCGTACGCCCGCCGAAGCAAAGGCACGTAAGCCGCCCCTTCGGCATAGGCGAGGCGGATGATCCTAGTGACACCGTGCGATGATCCAAAGTCGTGACC
>Ga0163163_10001366_pt1 | contig 20573 bp, 18 predicted proteins | sample S65metaG_FD_119766 | JGI IMG/M metagenome (GOLD analysis project Ga0163163, IMG submission 119766) | Switchgrass rhizosphere microbial communities from Kellogg Biological Station, Michigan, USA - S6-5 metaG | ecosystem: Host-associated > Plants > Roots > Rhizosphere > Soil | place: USA...
ACTTCTCCACGTACGCTTTCTCGATGACGAACTCGCCGGGCTCGCCGTGATGGCCCTCGGCAAAGCCGCGATCGTCCAGAAGCTCGCGCATCTCGCCAATCATTTGCGGTGAGCCGCAGAGCATCAGCCGGTCCTGCTCACGATCTAGAACCGGCAGACCGGTATCATTGAACAACGTCTTCGACGTGATGAGATCGGTAATGCGGCCGCGATTGCGGAACGGCTCGCGCGTCACCGTCGGATAATAGACGAGTTTTTCGCGCACGAGTTCGCCGACATATTCATCTTCCGGCAGGTGCTCGGTGATCGTCTCGGCATAAGCGAGTTCAGCGACATGGCGGCAGCCATGCACCAGCACGACCTTTTCGAAGCGGTCGTAAGTCTCGGGATCGCGGATGATGCTCATGAACGGCGCCAGGCCGGTGCCCGTGCCGAGCAAATAAAGATTACGGCCGTCGAGCAGGTTGTCGAGGACGAGCGTGCCCGTCGCCTTGCGGCTAACGATGATGGGATCGCCGACATTGAGGTGCTGCAGCCGCGAGGTCAGCGGCCCGTCCGCAACCTTGATCGAGAAGAATTCGAGGTTCTCCTCATAATTCGGGCTGACGACGCTGTAGGCGCGCAACAGCGGCCGCCCCTCGACCTCCAGACCGATCATGGTGAACTGACCGTTGCGGAAGCGGAAGGTGGGATTTCGGGTCGTCCGGAAGCTGAACAGCGTATCAGTCCAGTGATGCACCGAGACGACTTCTTCTTGATTGAAGTTGCTCATTCTCGTCCTGCCGCTTGCCCGAGCATAAAGCCGCTGCCGATCGACGGATTTGCACAAAATCCATCTAAATCAGCTATTTACCTTACTCAGGATCGTTTGTACACGAACGGTTTATGGTGCGGCGGCAGGCCTCTGTCAATTCGCGACGGCAAGTGCTTGCATGGGACCAAACGCCGCGAGGGAGGAGGACTTTTCGCAATGGCAGCTGAAGAGCAAAAGCAAGCCGGGCCGACCAAGCTCGTCATCCGCAATATCGGCCTGATCCTCAGCGGCGCCCTCGAGCGACCGATCCTCGACGGCGACGCAGTGGTGGCGGTGGACGGCCGCATCAGTGCGATCGGGCGGCTGAAGGACCTCGACACCGACGGCGCAACGACTGTTGTCGATGCCAAGGGTGCGGTGCTCACTCCCGGCCTGATCGACAGCCACGTTCATCCCGTTGCCGGCGACTGGACGCCGCGCCAGAGCCAGCTGAACTGGATCGATTCCTCGATGCACGGCGGGGTCACGACGATGATCTCCGCCGGCGAGGTGCATACGCCGGGCCGCCCGCGCGACATTGTAGGCTTGAAAGCGATGGCGATCACCGCGCAGCGGACATTCGCGGCATTCCGGCCCGGTGGGGTGAAGCTTCATGCCGGCGCCCCGGTGATCGAGCACGGAATGGAAGAAATCGATTTCGCCGAGCTCGCCTCGGCTGGCGTGAAGCTTCTCGGCGAGATCGGACTCGGCGGCGTCAAGGACGGGCCGACCGGCCGCAAAATGGTTGCCTGGGCGCGGAAATACGGCATCCAGAGCACGATCCACACCGGCGGACCCTCGATCCCCGGCTCCAGCCTGATCGATAAGGACATCGTGCTCGAATGCGATGCCGATGTCGTTGGGCACGTGAACGGTGGCCACACCGCGCTGCCGGACGATCAGATCCGCTGCATCTGCGAGGGCTGCAAACGCGGGCTCGAACTGGTGCACAACGGCAACGGCCGCTCCGCGCTGTACACCCTGGATCTCGCCAAGGAGATGGGTGAGCTCAATCGCGTCATTCTGGGGACCGACGGTCCGGCAGGCTCAGGCGTTCAGCCGCTCGGCATCCTGCGCATGGTCTCGATGCTGGCCTCGCTCGGTGAGGTTTCGGCCGAGACCGCCTTCTGCTTCGGCACCGGCAATACCGCGCGGATGCGCAGCCTCGATTGCGGGCTGATTGAGGTCGGTCGCGTCGCCGATTTCGTGTTGATGGACAAGGCCCAGCATTCGCCGGCGAATACCCTGCTGGAGAGCGTCGCGCTCGGCGATCTGCCGGGAATCGGCATGGTCGTCATCGATGGGCTGGTGCGCAGCGGACGCAGTCGCAACACCCCTCCTGCAGAGCGCGTGCCGGAAGTGGTCGCGGCGGCTTGAAATGCGCAGGTAAGCGTCAAGCTCAATCGCTGCCGCGACGATGACCGCCTCGGCTTACGCTGCTGACCTCACGGCCCGGTCGCGTCCGCTACCGAGTTCGTCGGCGGGCTCGGGACGGCCTTCGTGATCACCCACGTCAATCCGCCGATCGCCATGCACACCGCTCGCATCGGCCTCAACTACCACTTCACACTGGCTCCGCCGGCTCCGGTCGTCGCCCGCTACTGAGCCTAGCGAAGTTCCAAATGATCAGGCCCGGCCAAAAGCCGGGCCTTTTCATTTGAGCTTGGCGAGCAGCTTGACGATCGCCCGCCGCTCGCTCGCGCCGAGCGGCGCCAGTGTTTCCTCCGTGATCCGATGCGCGACGGAGGCCGCGCGCCCGACAAGCTCGCGGCCGGCCGCGGTCAGCGCAATCGTCAGCCGCCGCGTATCCTGAGGATCCGGACGCGTTTCGGCGAGCCCACGCGAGACGAGGCGATCGACGACGCCTTTGATCGTCGCCGCGTCCATCGCGGTCAGGCGACCGAGCAGATTTTGCGAGCACGGACCGCGCTCGTTGAGACGCGCCAGAGCCGCCCACTGCGTCGGCGTCAGATCGTCCATCATTCGCGCCGCAAAAATCGCCGTGTGCCGCTGGCTTGCCTGACGCAGCAGGAAGCCAACCTGCTCGTCCAAAAGGTACGGCTTGGTGTCCGGGCCTAGCGGAGTGTTCCCGTCTAATGCGGATTGAGCTTCGACCACGAGCACCTCGCTTGACGGACCTGCCGGGGCCCCGCAGACTGTTTGCATACTAACAAATTCGCTTAGATTTTCGAGGCGGTCGCGCGAGGGGATTTAAGGGTGAGCGCGTGAGCATTCTCGTCCGTCCCGAGTCGCTCGCGGAAGCAACGAGCCTTCTCGCCGCGCGCGATTATACGATTCTGTCGGGCGGCACCGACGTGTTCCCGGCCCTGGTCGATCGGCCGCCGCCGGCAGCGATGCTCGACGTTTCGCATCTTCCCGAAATCCGCGGCATCAGCCGGCGGGACGGTGCGATCCGCATTGGCGGCGCGACGACCTGGTCGGAGATCATAGCTGCGCCGCTGCCGCGCGCCTTCGATGCACTGAAGGCCGCCGCCCGCGAGCTCGGCTCGGTGCAGATCCAGAACCGCGGCACGATTGCCGGCAATCTCTGCAATGCCTCGCCTGCCGCAGACGGCGTGCCGCCGCTGCTGGCGCTCGATGCGGAAGTCGAGCTCGTCTCGAGCTGCGGCACGCGGCGTCTGGCGCTTGCCGATTTCATTCTCGGCAATCGTCACACCGCGCGGGCGCCGGATGAAATCCTCTCCGCAATCCTCGTCCCGGAGCCGCATGCGTGCGCCTGCTCGGCCTTCCTGAAGCTCGGGGCGCGGCGCTATCTCGTGATCTCGATCGTGATGGTGGCGGTGGTGGTGGATTGCGCACCCGATCACACGATCTGCGACGCGCGAATCGCGGTGGGTTCCGCCTCTGTCGTCGCCACGCGATTGCCGGCGCTTGAGATGCGGCTGCGCGGCCAGCGCATCGACGCAAACCTGGCGCGTAGCATCAGCGCGGAGGAACTCGCGCCGCTTGCACCTATCGACGACGTCCGCGCAACCGCCGGGTACCGCCTCGATGCGTCGCGCGAGCTGATCGCGCGTGCGCTGACGCAGGCCTGCGAGGCGCATTCGCATGGTTGACGTCGCGCCGCTGCTTACCTTCACCGTCAACGGCAGCGAGGTGCGCGTAGCATCCGCGGCGGCGAAGCGGCTGTCGCAGGTGCTGCGCGACGATCTCGGACTCACCGGCACCAAGGTCGGCTGCGATGCCGGTGATTGCGGCGCCTGCACGGTGCTCGTCGATGGCGCCCCGGTCTGCGCCTGCCTGACGGCAGCGGGCCAGGTCGCGGGATCGAACATCACCACTGTCGAAGGTCTGCCCGCACAGACGCGGAGCGGCGCTGCCCTGCAACGCGCTTTCCTCGATCATGGCGCTGCGCAATGCGGCATCTGCACGCCGGGCATGCTGATGAGCGCCGCGGCGCTGCTCGATCGCGCCGACACGCCCAGCGAAGAAGAGATATGCGACGCGCTTGGCGGCGTGCTCTGCCGCTGCACCGGCTATCGCAAGATCATTGCGGCGGTAAGTGCGGCGGCGCGGAGCGCGCCGCAAATTCGATTTTCGAATTCGGGCACTGCGGTCGGGGTGCGCGTGCGGCGCCTCGATGGTGAAGCAAAAGTCACCGGCCGCGATCTGTTCGGTGCCGATGCCATTCCAGCGGACGCTCTTCTGTGCCGCGTCATCCGCTCGCCGCATCACCACGCGAAATTCGTATTCGGCGATCTCGACGCCTTTGTTGCCGCGCATCCCGGCATCGTGCGCACCTTCACCGCCGCCGATGTGCGTGGCCGCAACTGCTTCGGCGTGATCGCGCCTTTTGCCGATCAGCCGGTCTTCGCCGAGGAAGAGACGCGCTTCAAGGGCGAAGCGGTCGCGGCAATCGTCGGCGAAGCTGACGTGATCGCCGCGCTCGATGTCGCGCATTTCCCGATCACCTGGGAATCGCTGCCGCCGCTGCTCACGATAGGCGAGGCGGTCTCGGAGTCCGCACCGCTGATCCATGCCGGCCGATCGCAAAACATCCTGGTCGGCGGCCGCGTCGTCAAAGGCGATGTCGATGATGCGCTTGCCAAAGCCGACGTAGTCGTCGAAGGCGCGTTCGAGACCGGTTTCGTCGAGCACGCTTATATCGAGCCGGAAGCGGGTTTTGCGCGGCGCGTCGGCGATCGCATGGAAGTCACCGCCTGCACGCAGTCTCCCTACATGGATCGCGACGATATCGCGGCGATCCTTGGCCTCGCGCCGGAAGATGTGCGCATCGTGCCGAGTGCCGTCGGCGGCGGTTTCGGCTCGAAACTCGATCTGTCCGTGCAGCCGTTCGTCGCGGTCGCGGCGTGGCATCTCGATCGGCCCGTCGCCATGATCTACAGCCGGCCGGAATCGATTGTATCGACGACGAAGCGCCATCCCGCCTCGATCCGCATGCGCGCCGGCGCGAGCAAGGACGGCAAGCTGGTCGGCGTCGATTTCTCCGGCGATTTTAACACCGGTGCCTATGCGTCGTGGGGACCGACGGTCGCCAACCGCGTGCCGGTGCACGCGTCGGGTCCGTATGTCGTTCCGCATTACCGCGCATTGACTCGCGCCGTGCATACGCATTGTGTGCCGTCGGGTGCTTTCCGCGGTTTCGGCGTGCCGCAGATGGCAGTCGCACAGGAACAGCTGTTCGACGAGCTCGCACTTGAGCTCGGCATCGATCCCCTGGAATTCCGTATCACGAACGCACTGGATGCGGAGACGCCCACGGTCACCGGTCAGGTGCTTGGCGCCGGCGTCGGCATCAAGGCCTGTCTCGAAGCATTGCGCGAGCCGTGGGGCCGCGCGCGCCTCGCTGCCGACGATTTCAACGCCAATGCTGTGCGCGCGAGCCGCCGCGGCATCGGCCTTGCCGGCATGTGGTACGGCTGCGGCAACACTTCGCTCTCTAATCCGTCGACGATCCGCATCGGTGTGACGCGCGAGGGCCGTGTCGCCTTGCATCAGGGCGCCGTGGATATCGGGCAGGGCTCGAATACTGTCATCGCGCAGATCGCCGCCGACGCGCTCGGCGTCGAGCTCGACGCAATCGATCTTGTTTCGGCCGACACTGACATCACGCCCGATTGCGGCAAGACATCCGCGTCGCGTCAGACTTTTGTCACGGGCAAGGCCGCGTTCCTCGCGGGGCAGGCGCTGCGCTCAAAGATTTTGCGGCTCGCCAATGCCGGGCCGCATGCCGCGTTGCGTTTTGATGGAGGACGCCTTGCGATCAGCGAAGGCGAAACCATCCGGCAGATCGATCTCACGAAACTGGCAGCAGATGCACGAGGTTATGTCCTGTCGGCGGAGGAGATGTTCGACCCGCCGACATCGCCGCTCGACGAGGATGGCCAAGGCGTGCCTTACGCGGTGTTCGGCTTCGGCGCGCATATGGCGGAAATCGAGGTCGATATCGCGCTCGGCACGGTGAAAATCCTGAAAATCACCGCCGCGCATGATGTCGGACGCGCGATCAATCCGACGTTGGTGGAAGGCCAGATCGAGGGCGGCATTGCGCAGGGATTGGGCTTAGCGCTCATGGAAGAATTCTTCCCCGGCCGCGGCGAGAACCTGCACGATTATCTCATCCCGACGATCGGCGACGTGCCGCCGATCGAGTCGATTCTGATCGAGGATGCCTCGCCGCTCGGGCCATATGGCGCGAAAGGAATTGGCGAGCAGGCGCTGATCCCGACCGCGCCGGCGATTCTGAATGCGATCCATCACGCGACGGGCGTGCGCATGTACCGAGTACCGGTCACGCCGGACCGACTGCGCGCCGCGCTCGTAGAGCGCAATTGCGGGCAATAGCTCCGACATCGCCGGGTCTTTGCCGAATACTCCGCGCAATCTCGCCTTGCGTGATGCGCGCTTTTTCTGCCCCTTGCGGCGTGCAGCCACTGCGATCTCCTTAGCCCGACACGATCTCGCCTGCTCGCTCGACAAGATGCGCACGCGAGGCTGCAGGGTCGAACCGATCGGCGAAATATTGCGTTTCGTTGGCCACCAGTCCGTCGCGGAATTCCATGATGCTCACCGCGTAGGATGGTATGCCGTCATAGGTAAGCACGAATTCGGTGATCCAGAGATTGCCGCTGCCGATAATCCGCCGGACGGTAAAACGCTTCTTGTTCGGCTGGACGAATCGGCTCTCTTGAATGTTGTGCCGGCCGTGGATCCGCTCGCCCGATTGCGGATAATAAAGCACGGCATCCTCGCGATAGATTTCATGCTCGATCGTGAAATCGCTCGCGTCCGAAGCATCCCAATGACGCTGCAGCGCCAGCCGCACGGCTCGATCATCCATCTCAATCTCCCACCCGCGCTTTCGGGGCGCTATCGCCGCTCGACCGAAACGTTAGGCGCATAGTTGCAGCCGTCATGGCCGGCTCGGCACAAGGCCGGGCATGATGGCTGAGAGGTAAGCGTTGGTCTTCCGTGCCGTCACGGACCGGCTTCACCGACCTTGAACAACGACCCTATCGCGCTCTTCCATGCCTCCCTGGGGGCGCCCTTACTCGGCTGGCTTTGGCTCGACGGCGCGCCGTCGCCGCCGCGTCAGCGCAAACAGATACATCGCGGTCGGGCGCAGGATCAGAAGGTCGGCGATCAGCGCCGAGATCATCGCAAACGCGCTGAGCCAGCCGAACAGTCTGAGCGACGGCAGGTCGGAGAACACCGTCACAGCAAGTCCGCAGGCGAGCACGACAGACGTCAAAATCAGTGCCGGTCCGACAAGCACCGTCGCGCGTTCGACCGCAATGGCGGGATCGGCGTCGGGACGATCTTCGAGCCGCAAGCGGTTGAGGAAGTGGATCGTCGCCGACAGACCCAGTCCGAACGACACGGTCAGCGCAACAATGCTGGCAAATTGCAGGCCCTGTCCGAGCGCATAAAGCAACGCGCCCGATAAAAGGATCGGAAACACGCCAGGCAGAATGCTGACCAGCATCACCACAAACGAGCGGAACGCGAGGCCGATAAAGGCCGCGACAAAAATGATCTCGATCGTCAGGCCGCGATTGAGCTTGCCGATCATGTCGGCGCTGTTGCGCGCGGCGATGACGGAAAGGCCGGTCACGGCAATCTCGTAGCCCGGATGCTTGGCCCTGACATCGTTCAGCGTCTTGTCCAGGCTCTGCACGATCGGCAGGAGGTCGTTGGCATCGACGTCGGGCACGCGTCCGGAGACAAGCACCGCGTCCTGATTCTCCGAGACGAAGCGCCGCGTCAGAAAAGCGGGGAGAACGTCGACATATTGTTTCAGTGTCGCGACATCGTGCTTGCCGGCCTTTTCCGCGAGCCAGCGGCGTAGCGTTTCGACCGACAATACATTGCCGACGCCGGCCTGGCGCTCGACGACGTTGTGGACGTCGGCGATCGTCTGCAGCGTCTGCGGCGAATAAAGCGATTCGCCCTTCGGGAATTGGATCAACACGTCGATCGGCTGCGCGCCGGTGAGCTTTGCGTCGAGACGATTGCTGGCGGAGACCGCCTGCTCGCGATCCGGCACCTGATCGGCGAGGCGATAACGCGGCTGCAGATTGGCATAGATGATGCCGAGAATCACGACGACGGTCACGCCGACCAGGCTGAAAAAGCCCGGACGGCTGACCATGCGCGCCGCGATCCAGGCGCAGAAGCGCCGCAAGAGATCGACGCCGGTATCGGCGCCCCGGATCTTCACGGCGAATTTGCTCGTGTCGCGCAAGAGAATCACGCCGAGAAGCGGCAGGACGAGGAGCACCGTCGCAAGCGCGATGATCGTCGCCAGCAGCCCCGCTTCGCCGAAGGCGCGGATGAGGTCGGATTGCGAAAACAAAAGCGCGATGAACGACAGCCCCGCCGTCGCATGCGTCAGCACGCAGGCAGGTCCGACGATGAAAAGCACATTGCGGAAGGCGGTGTACTTGTCCTCGCCTGCTATCAGCCGGTCGCGCGCCGCGAAGGTGAGCTGCATCGAGTCGGCGAAGCTGATCACCATGATCAGCGGCGTCATCACGTTCAAAAACATGTTTAAACGGAAATTGAACCAGCCGAACGTGCCGAGCGCGAGCAGGATGGCGATGAGCGGCGGCGCCGCTGCAATGATCATGAACGAGACGCGGCGGAAGAACAGGATGGCGATGCCGCAGCCGGCGAAAAAACCGATCGCGTTGTAGAGGATGCGGTCGCGCTCCACTGCGTTGCGGATTTCGAGCTGCATCACCGGCACGCCGGAAAGCTCGCTCTTAAGGTCGGAGCCGGCGAGGTCCTGTTCGAGCGTTTCGCGCACCTCGCCGATGACTTTGCGCAAACCGTCGGTCGCGACGATTTCCGGCTTCAATGAAAGCACGATCAGCGCGAGCTCGCCGTCCTCCGACAAAAGCTTGCCACGGATGATCTCGTTGGCTTTCACGCGGGCGACAAGCTTGTCGTAGTCGGCGCCTTGCGGCAGTTCGTCGGGAAAGAGCGGCGCCGGCAGCTCGTTGCCCTCGGGCGGCTGGCGGGCCGAGAAAAGCGAGATCAGCCCGCGTGTACCGTCGATCAGCTGCAGATCGGTGACCGCATCGCGCAGCTTTTCGATGTTTTCGCGGGCGAGCAGGTCCTTGGCCTCAACGACGACGAGCACGTCGTATTCGGCCGAGGGAAACCGCCGCACCGTCTCTTCGAACTGGCGGTATTCCGGTGTGTTCGAGCGGAAGAGCTGGCTCAAGGAATCGTCGACTTTGAGCCGCGCCACGCCAAAGCCGCCGAGCACCGCGAGAATAATAAGAATGATAGCGGCAACGGCGGGAAAACGCAGCGAGATGAGCCCGAGCCGCTCGATGCCGAGCGCCAGCGATCTCGTCGGTTTTGCGGGCGGAGCCTGCATGTTCATCCGTTGCTGTCCTGCCGGGCCGGTGTGGCGATTTTCCGCTTCAGCCGGTGGCGAGCTCCATGTCGGACGGCACCTTCCGCCAACACGGGTCCCAGTAGGGTTCGGGCCCGAACCGCGCGACTAGGAAATCGATGAGAAGCCGCAGCCTCAGCGGCGGCCTCCCCTGATGGCGCAGAACATATAGGCCCCGCTCCGGCAAGGCGAAATCGGTGAGGATCGGCTCGAGTGCACCGCTTTCGAGCGCCGGGGAAAGGATGAAGCTCGGTAGCGCGGTGACGCCGAGCCCGGCAACGGCGGCATCGCGCAGGACCTCGCCGTTATCGGCGCGGAAGACCGGCACAGGCTTCATCGTCTGCCAGCGCTCGGCGATGCGGAAGCGCCATTGCGCGTCGTTCCCAGCCCCACCGAGGCAGCGATGCTGCATGAGATCGCGCGGGGCTGCCGGACGCCCATGCCGGGCCAGGTAATCCGGACTGGCCGCGACGAGCGCGCGGATCGGCGAGAGCTTTCTCCCGACCAGACTCGAATCCGAGAGAGCACCGATCCGCACCGCCGCGTCGAAGCTATCTTCCACCAAGTCCACATAGCGGTCGCTGTAGGCGGCATCGACCACGATGCGCGGATGGCGCTCGGCAAATTCGATCAGCGCCGGACCGAGATGCATGATGCCGAAGGAGAGCGGCGCAGCAATGCGCAGCGCGCCTGAGGGCTCGCGCTCGCCTTCCTTGACCTCCACCTCCGCCTCCTGCAGTTCGGCGAGGATGTGGGCGGCGCGCTCAGCAAAGGCGCGGCCGGGTTCGGTCGGGGTGAGCCCGCGGGTCGAGCGCACCAGGAGTTGGGCGCCAAGCCGCTTCTCCAGGCGCGCGACGCGGCGGCTCACCATTGATTTGGAGATGCCCAGACGGCGCGCAGCCTTGGTGTAGCTCTCGAGCTCGACGACGCGGGTGAAGGCGAGAATGGCGTCGAAATCGCTCATACTGTTGACCAGGACAGGCAGAGGACGGCATCGCACGCCGTTGGTGTTGCATACCACGCAACGGTCATTTGCGCCAGGAAGGGCTTTCGCCGCCCGCCGGTAACCGCCAGATTGAGCGCAGAAAAGGAGCCTCTCCATGCAACTCACCGGACTCCATCACGTCACCGCGGTGACGTCAGACGCCCCGCGCAATTACGATTTCTACACGAAGACACTCGGCCTCAGACTGGTGAAAAAGACCGTGAACCAGGACGACGTCTCCGCCTATCACCTCTTCTTCGCCGATGGACTCGCGAGCCCCGGCTCCGATCTCACCTTTTTCGACTGGCCGGTCGCACGTGAACGGCGCGGCACGAATTCGATCGTGCGCACGAGCCTGCGCGTCGGCGGCCAGAACGCACTCGCGTTCTGGGCGAAGCGCTTGCGCGAGCACGGCGTGGCAAGCGGCGACATAGCCGAGCGCAACGGGCGCGCCGTGCTCGACTTCGAGGATTTTGAGGGCCAGCGCTTGTCGTTGGTCGACGATGGGGGAGCGGGCAACGCGCATCCCTGGCAGCGTAGCTCGGTTCCGGCGGAACATCAGATCCGCGGTCTCGGGCCCGTCACGCTCAGCGTCCCCGATCTGCCGCGTACCGACGCCGCGCTGACCGCCGTCATGAACATGCACGAAATCCGCACTTACGAGGAAAATGCCCGCGAGGTTCACGTCTATTCCATGGGCGAGGGCGGCGCCGCGGCGGAAGTGCATGTCATCATCGAGCCAGATTTGCCGCCGGCGCGGCAAGGTGCCGGCGCCGTGCATCACGTCGCGTTCCGCACACCGGACGAGGCAAGCTATCGCGCCTGGAACGATCGCTTGCAGGAATTGCGCGTGCCTTCGAGCGGGCCTGTCGACCGCTTTTATTTCCGCAGCCTGTATTTCCGCGAGCCGAACGGCATCCTGTTCGAGATCGCCACCGACGGGCCGGGCTTTGCCACCGACGAGCCGCTGGATTCGCTCGGCGAGAAACTGTCGCTGCCGCCGTTCCTCGAATCGCAACGCGCGCAAATCGAAGCGGGACTGAAGCCGCTGAAGACAAAAGAAGAGGCCGCGGCATGAGCGCGAATCTCGGCTTCATCCATCGCTTTATCCCGGCGCAGCCGCAAACGAACGCACCGACATTGCTTTTGCTGCACGGTACGGGCGGCGACGAGAGCGATCTCATCCCGCTCGGCCAAGCGGTCATGCCGGGGGCGGCTTTGCTCAGCCCGCGCGGCCGCGTGCTTGAGAACGGCATGCCGCGTTTCTTCCGTCGCTTCGGCGAAGGCCGCTTCGATGAAGCAAACCTCAAAGACGAAGCGCTGGCGCTGGCCAATTTTGTCGGCGCGGCGGCGCAGACCCACCATTTCGATCCCGTGCGCGTCGTCGCGCTCGGTTTCTCCAACGGCGCCAACATCGCCGCGGCGCTCTTGCTGTTGCATCCGCACGTGCTCGCCGGCGCGGTGCTGCTGCGGCCGATGGTGCCGCTGATCCCGCCGGAGCTGCCGAACCTCGCCGGCAAACCCGTGCTCATCAGCGCTGGCCAGCACGATCCGATCGTGCCGGCGGCGAACATTCTGCATCTCGCAAACCTGTTGCAGAGTGCCGGCGCGGAGGTCACGCTGAAGCGCCAGCCGCTCGGACATAATCTCGCAGAGCCCGATCTACAGGCGAGCGCCTACTGGCTGCGCGACCGCTTCGCTTCGCAAACAAAGGAGAACGCCGCATGAGCTGGCTCACCGCAGACGATCCGCGCCCCGGGGACAAGCTCTCCTGCGACGCGATCGAGATGATCATCGTGCCGCGTGCGCGCGATCTCGGCGGCTTCGAAGTGCGCCGCGCGCTGCCCTCGGCGAGACGGCAGATGATCGGCCCGTTCATCTTCTTCGATCAGATGGGCCCGGCGGAGTTCATCACCGGGCAGGGCATCGACGTGCGCCCGCATCCGCACATCAATCTCGCGACGGTCACGTATCTCTTCGAAGGCGAGATCATGCATCGCGACTCGCTCGGCACCGAGCAGCCGATCAAGCCCGGCGCGGTCAATTGGATGAGCGCCGGACGCGGTATTGTCCATTCCGAGCGCACCGCGCCGGAGCACAAGGCGAAGGGGCAAAAGCTGTTTGGCATCCAAAGCTGGGTGGCGCTGCCGCGCGATGCGGAAGAGAGCGCGCCGAATTTCGCGCACCATGATGCCCACGCGCTGCCTGTCATCGAGGATAGCGGCAAAAGCGTGCGGCTCGTCGTCGGCAGCGCCTTCGGCAAGACCTCGCCGGTGCAAACGGCGTCCGAGATGATCTATGCCGACATCGCGCTCGAGGCTGGCGCCGCGATCCCGATCGATGCGACGCACGAGGAGCGCGGGTTGTATCTCGTCTCCGGCAATGTCGAAATCGCCGGCGACCGCTTCGGGCCGGGGCAGCTGTTGGTGTTGCGTCCGGGCGATGCGATCAGCTTCAGAGCCGCGACGCCGGCGCGCTTTCTCCTGCTCGGCGGCGCGCCGATGGACGGGCCGCGTTACATCTGGTGGAATTTTGTTTCTTCGCGCAAGGAGCGGATCGAGCAGGCGAAAGCCGAATGGAAGTCGGGCAAGTTCGACACGGTTCCCGGCGACGCGGAAGAATTCATCCCGCTGCCGGAGGAGGCGAAGGTGGTGAGTTATCCGTGAGCAATGACGCTTTCAAATGAACGCGAACGTCATTGCGAGCGAAGCGAAGCAATCCAGGGGCAAACGCTTCGATGATTGCGGAACTGGCCCTGGATTGCTTCGTCGCTTTGTTTCGAAGTCGGCTATAGCCGACTTCGCACGGCGCTCCTCGAAATGACGTCCGTCAATCAGACGAGCAAATTCGCATCCCTTGCCAACCGCCACCGCCCATCCTCCTTGCGCAGAATCGTCAGCGTCCAGCCCGACCGCTTCACCGGCGCGCCGCGCTCCGGCGTGATCGTCATCTCCAAATGATTGCGCATGTAAGCCCAGTCGCCGAGCACCTTGAGCTCGCGAATTTCGGCGTTCCCGTCTATCCGCATGTTCTTCATCGCGTCTGACGCGGCGACGAAAGCTTGCTTGCCGAACGCCTCGCGGCCGGGAACCATGAAGACGACGTCGTCGGTCATCAGATCGAGCACGGTGGCGACATCGCCAGCCTTGCTCGCCGCCATCCAGGTCTCGACCAGAGTGCGGATCGCGGCTTCGTCGTCGCTCTCGTCAGTCATCGCATCTCCGCCTTCTCTTAACGCAGCTCTGCATGTGCGCGCCTTGAGCCGCGCGCGGCATGAGCATAGCCATGCTTCGAGACGCGCTGCTGCGCAGCGCGCCTCAGGATGAAGGACGGCGAAACACCACGAGCTTCGGCGAAAATGTCTGCACCACCTCGCCGTTCTGATTTGTCGTGGTGAGCTTCACCCGCACCATGCCGCGATCGGGTTTCGATTGCGACGGAATGATCTCCAGAATTTCGCTCTTCACCTGAAGCGTGTCGCCGGGGCGCACCGGCCATGGCCACCGCAATTCGCCGCCGCTGCCGATGATCCCGCTCGCCAGCGGAAAGCTTTGCACCGAGAGCTTCATCGTCACCGCCGCGGTGTGCCAGCCGCTCGCCGCAAGACCGCCGAACATGGTGTTCCGCGCCGCCGCTTCATCCGTGTGGAACGGCTGCGGATCGTAGCGGCCGGCAAATTCCTTGATCTCGTCAGCGGTCAGCTTGTGCGTGCCGCTTAAGAATTCCTGGCCGACGGAGAGGTCTTCCAGCCAGAGCTTTTGCTGCATAATTTTTAGCCTGCTGTCCTCGCCCGAAGACCCAAATAACCATGCGGCCTGTTCCGACGAAAGCCTATGGACCCGCCGGTGCGGCTTAGGTTACACCTCCCTAACATCAAGGGAGGGTACATATGCGCACTCTGACCACCGTGCTCATCGGGCTCGGGGCCATCGCCGGCACGACCGGCATAACCGGCGCGGCGACAGCCGAGGACCTCAAGGTCGCACTGATCTACGGCCGCACCGGCGCGCTCGAAGCCTACGCCAAGCAGACCGAAACGGGGCTCCGCCTCGGCTTCGAATACGCCACGAAGGGATCGATGACCGTCGGCGGACGCAAGATCGTCATCATTACCAAGGACGACCAGTCGAAGCCCGATCTCGGCAAGACCGCGCTCGCCGAGGCCTACGAAGACGACAAAGCCGACATCGCCATCGGCACGAGCTCGTCGGGCTCGGCCCTCGCCATGCTGCCGGTCGCCGAGGAGCACAAGAAAATCCTGATCGTCGAGCCGGCGGTTGCCGACCAGATCACCGGCGACAAATGGAACCGCTATATTTTCCGCACGGCGCGCAACTCGTCGCAGGACGCGATCTCGAACGCCGTCGCCATCGGCAAGCCGGGCGTGACGATCGCGACGCTGGCGCAGGACTACGCTTTCGGCCGCGACGGCGTAGCGGCGTTCAAGGAGGCGCTCGCCAAGACCGGCGCGACGCTCGCGGCGGAAGAATATGCGCCGCTGAATGCCACCGACTTCACCGCGCCGGCGCAGCGTCTGTTCGAGGTGCTGAAGGACAAGCCCGGACGCAAGATCATCTGGGTGATCTGGGCCGGCGCCGGCAATCCGCTGGCAAAACTGCAGGACATGGACCCGAAGCGCTACGGCATCGAGATTTCGACCGGCGGCAACATCCTGCCGGCGCTCGCCGCCTACAAGGCCTTTCCAGGAATGGAGGGTGCCACTTATTATTATTACGACATCCCGAAAAACCCGGTGAACGACTGGCTCGTCGCCGAGCACAAGAAGCGCTTCAACGAGCCGCCGGATTTCTTCACCGCCGGCGGCTTTGCCGCGGCGATGGCGACTGTCGCTGCTATCGAGAAAGCCAAGTCCACCGACAGCGAGAAGCTCATCGCCGCGATGGAAGGCATGGAGTTCGACACGCCGAAGGGCAAGATGGTCTTCCGCAAGGAAGATCATCAGGCGCTGCAGAGCATGTATCACTTCAAGATCAAGGTCGATCCCAATGTCGCCTGGGCGATCCCCGAGCTCGTGCGCGAATTGAAGATCGAGGACATGAACATCCCGATCCGCAATAAAAAATAAGATCGGTTCGGCCGGGGATTCCCCGGCTGTCCACTTCCCGCATGAGCACGCATCTCGAGACGCGCGACCTGACCATCCGTTTCGGCGGCCATGTCGCCGTCGATTCGGTGACATGCGCGTTTCGCCCCGGCGAGCTTACCGCCATCGTCGGTCCGAACGGCGCCGGCAAGACCACTTACTTCAACCTGATCTCCGGTCAGCTGCGCGCCAGCGCCGGACACGTGTTGTTCAACGGCGAGGACCTGACGCGTCTGCCCGCCTCATTGCGCGCGCGCCGCGGATTGGGACGCGCGTTCCAGCTGACGAACCTTTTTCCCAATCTCACGGTCGCGGAAAATATCCGCCTTGCCGTGCAGGCGAGGCGCGGCGTGCATTACGAGATGCTGCGCGTCTGGTCCGATCGCGCCGATCTTATAGCGCGTTCTGATGAAGTGCTCGCCGACGTCGCATTGACGGCGCGCCGCAATGTCGCCGCTGCGGCGCTGTCACATGGTGATCAGCGCAAGCTCGAAGTCGGGATGATGCTGGCGCTCGAGCCTAATGTCTTCATGTTCGACGAGCCGACCGCCGGCATGAGTGTCGACGAAGTGCCGGTGGTGCTCGATCTCATCGCCAAATTGAAGCGCGATGCCTCAAAAATCATCCTGCTTGTCGAGCACAAGATGGACGTTGTGCGTTCGCTCGCCGACCGCATCATCGTCCTGCACAACGGCCGGCTTGTCGCCGATGGCGCGCCGGCGGAGGTCATCGCCTCGCCGATCGTCCAGGAAGCCTATCTCGGCGCCGCGCCGGCAAAAGCGACCGCCGCATGAGCGCGCTCCTCACGCTTTCCGGCGTGCACACGCATATCGGGCGCTATCACATCCTGCAGGGCGTCGATTTTGCGGTTCCGGAAGGCGCGACGACGATGCTGCTCGGTCGCAACGGCGCCGGCAAAACGACGACGTTGCGCACCATTATGGGCCTGTGGCGTGCGTCCGCCGGCACGATCCGCTTTGCCGAACGCGGCATCGAGAAGGATGCGACGCCGGATATTTCGCGCGCCGGCTTGGCTTATGTGCCGGAGACGATGGCGGTCTTCTCGGATCTTACAGTGCGCGAAAATCTGGTGCTTGCGGCACGCGACGCGGCGCTCGACGAGACGCGGCTCAATTGGATTTTCGGCTTCTTCCCGGCGCTGAAAAGATTTTGGCTGTCGCGCGCCGGCACGTTGTCCGGCGGCCAGAAACAGATGCTGTCGATCGCGCGCGCGATGGTCGAGCCGCGGCGTCTCATCCTGATCGACGAGCCAACCAAGGGCCTTGCCCCGGCGATCGTCGCCGCGCTCGTCGAGTGCCTTACCGAGATCATGCGCGCTGGCACGACCGTCCTTCTGGTCGAGCAGAACTTCCGCGTCGCGCAAGCTGTCGGCGACCATGTCTGCGTGATGGATAACGGCCGCATCGTGCATGCCGGCGCGATGGCGGATTTCGCCGCGGATGAGGGATTGCAACAGAAGCTGCTGGGTCTGAGCTTGGATACGCATCAATGACCTTGAATCGCGTCTCTCAAACCCACGTCCCCGGACGCGTGGAGCGCAGCGGAACGCGATCCGGGTCCAGGGGCAGACGCTTTTGCTCTGGACCCGATGCCGCTTCGCGGCTCCGGGGAAGTGGCCACCCTCCGCTTGGACTAACTTAATGACCGCCATCGATTCCGGTGCCGCGCTACCGAAACAGCGCATCGATTTCATCCCCGCGCTTTTGCCCATCGCGCTGGCGCTCGCCGCATTGCCTTTCGTCGGCTCGCCCTCGACCTGGATCACACTCACCGTCGCCGGCCTTTCCATGGGCATGATGATTTTCGCCATGGCGTCGGGTCTGACCCTCGTCTTCGGCTTGATGGATGTTTTGAATTTTGGTCACGGTGCCTTCATCGCGGTCGGCGCTTACATGGCCGCTTTGGTGCTGCTGCCGCTTGCCGGTTGGACGCAAACGGATTCGCTGTGGAGCGGCCTTGCAGCGCTCGTCCCCGCGGCAATTGTCGCGATGGCCGTCAGCGCTGCGCTGAGCATCGCGTTTGAGCGCTTCCTGATCCGCCCGGTCTATGGCCAGCACCTCAAACAGATCCTTGTCACGATGGGCGGCCTGATCGTCGCCGAGCAATTGCTTTATGCGCTGTTCGGTCCGCAGCTGATAGCCCTGCCGCTGCCGACCGCATTGCGCGGCTCGATCGTGCTGGGCGATGCGGCCGTCGAGAAATACCGCCTGCTCGCCGTCATCGTCGGCTTGATCATTTTCGCCTCGCTCATCCTCATCTTGACGCGCACCAAGATCGGCCTGCTCATCCGCGCCGGCGTCGAGAACCGCGAGATGGTCGAGGCGCTCGGCTACCGCATCAAGCAGCTCTTCATCGGGGTGTTCATGGCGGGCTCGGCGCTGGCCGGGCTCGGCGGCGTCATGTGGGCACTCTATCGCGAGCAGGTGCATGCTTCGATGGGCGGCGAGCTCATGGTGCTCGTCTTCATCGTCATCATCATCGGCGGGCTTGGCAGCGTCTCCGGATGCTTCATCGGTGCGATCCTCGTCGCGCTTGTCGCCAATTATGCGGGATTTCTGGTGCCGAAGCTCGCGCTTGTCTCTGACATCCTGCTGATGGTCGCCGTTCTGCTCTGGCGTCCACGCGGTCTCTTCCCGGTGACATCCCGATGATGATCCTGTCCGGCGACAAGCCGCGTAGTGTTATTCTGTCGATCATCCTGATCGCGATCTTTCTTGCGCTCGCCTTCGCGCCGTTCCTGTTTCCCGGCTCGAAGCCGCTGAACGTCGCGGCGAAGATCTGCATCTTCGCGCTTCTCGTCGCGAGCTACGATCTGCTTCTCGGCTATACCGGCATCGTTTCTTTCGCGCACACGATGTTCTTCGGCATCGGCGCTTACGGTGTCGCGCTCGCGCTGTTCAATTACGGTGCGACCTGGAGCATGATCGCGCTCGGAATCATCGTCGCGCTGCCGGTCGCCGCGCTGCTCGCCCTGGCGATCGGCCTGTTCTCGTTGCGGGTGCAGGCGATCTTCTTCTCAATGGTGACGCTCGCCGTCGCCTCGGCCTTCGCCGTGCTGGCCTCGCAATTATCATGGCTGACGGGCGGCGAGGACGGCCGCTCCTTCCAGGTGCCCCCCGTCCTGCGCCCGGGCAATCGCCTGTTCGACACTGAAATTTTCGGCGTCGCGTTCAGCGGACGCGTTGTCAGCTATTATCTTGTCTTTGTCGCCTGCGTGTTGCTCTTTCTGCTGCTGCTGCGCATCGTCAATTCTCCCTTTGGTCGCGTGCTGCAGGCGATCCGCGAGAATCCGTTCCGTGCCGAGGCGCTCGGCTATCGCATTGTCGTGCATCGCACGCTGGCGAATGTCATCGCAGCACTGATCGCGGCCGCCGCCGGCGCGCTCAATGCGATCTGGCTACATTATACTGGGCCGGAGACGAGCCTGAGCTTCTCGATCATGCTCGATATTCTGGTCATGGTCGTCATCGGCGGCATGGGCACGATTTACGGCGCGGTAATCGGCGCGGTGCTTTACATCTTGGCTCAGAATTACCTGCAGACGCTGATGGGCAACGTCTCGAACGCGGCAGCGAGCGCCGGCGTGCCGCTCGTGCCCGGCCTCTTCCATCCCGACCGCTGGCTCCTATGGCTCGGCATTCTCTTCATTCTGAGCGTACGTTTTTTCCCGACCGGCATTGTCGGCCGGCTTCGCCAGGGAGCGGCAAAATCATGAATGCTCCGCGTTCGCACTATGTCACAGTGCTCGACCGCGAAATCCATTACATGGAATGGGGTGAGCGCGGCGCCAAACCGCTGATCATGTGGCACGGCCTTGCGCGCACCGGCCGCGATTTCGACGACATCGCGCAGGTGCTCCGCGACGAATATCATATCATCGTGCCCGACATGATCGGCCGCGGCCTCAGCCAATGGAGTCCCCAGCCGTATAAAGAGTACTGCTATGAATTTTATGCGGCACTTGCCCAAGCTCTGCTCGACGGAGTCGGCTTCGACAAGGTCGATTGGATCGGCACGTCTATGGGCGGCGCAACCGCAATCCGCGCCGCGGCGGGACCGCTCAAAGGCCGCATCAAGCGGCTTGTCATCAACGACATCGGACCGGAAGTCGCCTCCGCCGCGGTCGAACGCATCCGCTCTTACGCCGGCAAGCCGCCGCGCTTCGATAAGGTGAGCGAACTCGAAGCCTATTTCCGCACGATCTACAAGCCATATGGCTTTCAGACCGATGCGCAATGGCGGCGCATGGCTGAAACCTCGGTACGACGTCTGCCTGACGGCGGCATCACCACGCATTATGACCCGAACATGGTCATGCAGTTCACCCATCACCCCGAAGACAATCTGCAATGGGCGCAATGGGCGACACTCGATTTTGAAATCCTATGTCTGCGCGGCGCCGAATCCGATCTGTTGACCAGGGAGATCGCCGCACGCATGCAAACGAGCGGCCCGCGTTGTCGCGTCCTCGAAATTCCGGGCTGCGGCCACGCGCCGTGTCTCAACGTGCCGGAGCAGATCGGGCCGGTGCGGGAATTTTTGCAGAACGGATTTTAGCGCCGCTCCGCGCTGCGCGTTAGCGGCGCGCCCTGATCCTTAACCGGCCCTTCATTCGCCCTCTTTAGGTTCAAGCAGAGCGCTTCCTAGAGGCGTGGATGAAGATGTGGTTGACGGGGCGGCGCAAAGGTCGAGGCAAGGGCAAACGGGTCGAGCCGCATTTCGGTCCCCGGGCGCCGGACCTCAGGGCCGATCCTGAGGAGAGGCTTTTGGCGTCACGGTCGAC
>Ga0163163_10001367_pt1 | contig 20570 bp, 20 predicted proteins | sample S65metaG_FD_119766 | JGI IMG/M metagenome (GOLD analysis project Ga0163163, IMG submission 119766) | Switchgrass rhizosphere microbial communities from Kellogg Biological Station, Michigan, USA - S6-5 metaG | ecosystem: Host-associated > Plants > Roots > Rhizosphere > Soil | place: USA...
CCGATCCGGTGGTTTTGCGTGCATTGCCGCGGACGCTCGCGCCCGGCTTCCGCCTTGTCAAGAATCGACGCTTCATCGGCTCAGCTTCGCGTTTGCACCACGGCAAAGCAGTGGTCTTGAACTAAAGTCGTGGCTGCTCCTTTCTCCTGCCGCCGAATGCAAAAGAGGACGGAAATGAAAACGATTTACGTACTCGCACTCGCCGGCATCGTCAGCCTGCTGGCGATCAACGGCTCGATGGCGCAGGCGGGTGCCGGCCAGACCGGCGGCAATGCCGCAGGCCAGGGGCAAGGTTCCACAGCGGGCGGCGGAGCCGGCGGCGCGGGCGGGAAGTGATCGGATTTCAGATTGCGAAGGGCGATGCCATTCGCAATCATTGCATGTGAACCATCGTCCCGCATCGGCGGCGCGGCTCGCCGCGAGCATCTTGGCGACGGCGCTCCTGTCGAGCGCCGCATGTGCGCAAAGCTATGCGGAGAAGCCTCTCCTCGCCGTCGGCGAATTTGGTTTCGTCGATACGTCGGGCGAGCCAGGGGACCAGCGCCAGCAGCATGAGGCCCGGCTCGCGGCGTTCGGCGCGGCCTTGCGGAGCGACCTCGCCAATCAGTATCGCGTCATCCGCTTTGCCTGCGAGTCGCGGCCGTGCAACGAGGACGCAGCCGCTGTTCTCACCCAGGCGCGGATTTCTGGCGCACGCTATCTTTTGGTCGGAGCGGTTCACAAGATGAGCACGCTTGTCGGCTGGGCAAAAGCGCAGATCATCGATCTACGCGATGACAAGGTCGCCTTTGAGAGGCTGCTGTCGTTTCGCGGGGATGATGACGAAGCCTGGCGGCGCGCCGAGCAGTTCCTGGTCGATCAGATGGAAAGTTCCGATTTCTCATCGCGATCCCAGCCGGCTCGATAGTGCAAAACGCCGCGGCTCAATCCGCCATAACCAAAACCCAGAACACCTTGTATTTGGAGGCCGGCGCGTAAGCCGTGGCGATGCCCATGCGGCGCATCCGCGGATTGAGCATGTTCTCGTTATGCGGTTTGGATTGACGCCAGCCGGAAAACGCTTCGGCGAGCGTGTGATAGCCGGCGGAGACATTTTCGACAGCGGCGTTTTTCGTAAATCCCGCGCCGTCGAGCCGTGCGGTGAAATTGCCGCCCACCTCGTGGCTCAGTTTGTCGGCGCGCGCCATAGCCATCACCTGATTGCGTGCGGCATCCTCGAGGCTCGGATCGATCGCGACAGGACCGAGGCCGTGATTGCGGCGATAGAGCGAGATCATCTCGCGCGCCGCACCGGCATCGACTCGCGCCTCATGCGCCGCAAGGTCCTTATAAAAGGAGGGCTCACCCGAGGAGGGTGTTGGCGCTTCGGCACAGCCGGCAAGCGCGAGGATTGCGATGATCAGGAGAAGAGCGGGCGCGTGTTTTTGCATGGTCCTATCATCATTGATCTGTGTTTAGAGAGCGTGAAGGTCAGCTTTTCCCGCCGACGATTCGCGGGCCTTCCGGGCGCTGGCCCGAAAGCAGCCCCTCCAGCCGATCGATATTGGCAAGTTCGACCACAGTCGGCGCGACCGGCGCGCCCAGGCTGACATTCGCTGCCTTGAAGCGGCGATGGATTTCGAAGAGCAATTCGCTCTTCACCCGCTGCGAGGTCTCAACGTCATCCACATAGGCAAAGAGGTCGTATTTGTACGCCGCCGCCTCGAGCGCGCTCAGCAGCACTTGCGGCGCCGGAATCGAGAGAACGAGATCGTGGGCTTTCGCCGCCCCGATCAACAGCTCGCGCACCTTTTCGGGATCGGCGCCGGACTGCACCGAAAGCGAGATTTTCAGACGGCCGACGCGATCCGTGCGTACCCAGTTTTTCACCACGCCGGTGATGAGGTTCGAGTTCGGCACGATCATCATCGCGCGATCGAACGTCTCGATCTCGGTCGAGCGCACGCTGATGCGCCGGACGAACCCCTGCTCGTCACCGACGACGATCCAATCGCCGACTCGAATGGCCCGCTCCCATAAAAGGATCAGACCGGAAACGAAATTGTTGACGATCGATTGCAGACCGAAACCGATGCCGACCGATAGGGCGCCCGCGATGATCGCGAGCTTTTCGAAACTTAGTCCGAGATAGCCGAGTGCCAGAGCAACCGCGACGATGAAGCCGACATAGCCAAAGCTCGTCTTGATCGAGTTGCGCAGGCCAATGTCGAGATGCGTATGCGGCAAATAGCGGGTCTCGAGCCAATACTGCACGCCGCGCGTCGCGCCATAAACGACACCGAAAAGCACGATCGCACCCGCGACGCTGGAGAGCGAAATCGTGAAGCCGCCGACGGTAATACCGAAAAACGCGGCACGCATGCTGCTCGCAAGGTCGTCCGACTGCACGCCCCATGGCGCGAGCACGAGCAGCGCGGCGACACAGAAAAGCACGACGTGGAGCGCGCCGGAGAACAGAATGCCGATCTGCTCGAGCGATTCACGTTTGATTCCGACGCTCGCCATCAACGAGCGGCCGAGCGGCGCGGTCGGCTGGAAGCTCAGTGCGATCACTTCCTGCAAGAGCGCGAGCATGAGGTAGAGAAGCGATCCGACGCAGGCAACCCAAACGATCTGGTCAACGACAAAAGCCGCAAGCGCGATATAGCCGACAGCAACCGAGGCGATGACGACCAGGATCGCGCCCCAGGCGGCGAAGCGCAGGGGTGCGGACCAGTCGCGTCGTGTGACGACACGCGGGCCGAGGCACTCATTCGCATCTTCAGGCTCCCTGAAGATGCGGTAGAGCGCGACCGCCATTGCGACCGCGACAAACAGCGCGCCGAGACCCCGGGTGAGAACCGATACCGGAAGCGTCGCGCCGACGACCGCCCACAGCGCTTCGAGAATGCGTGTCACGGAAACGATGGCCGCAACCGAGATGGCGAGGCGCGAGAGCCTTTCCGCGACAGAATTGTTGACGTCGACAAGCCGCCAATGCGAGCGCGAGGGCTGAAGCAAAGCACGCGCGAGTCCGGCGGCAAGCGCAATGCGAATGACGCCGATGATGATTGCGCGCACCAGCGGTTCGAGCCGGCCGCCGATCAGGTCGAAGCCGTTGAACAGTGCGAAGAACAGCGTCACCGACGCGATCGGCACGACGGCAACGACCATGCCGATCCAAAGCGCCGCGCGCACCTTGCGAAAACGTGTCGGGTCCTCGATCGACGGCTCATGCGTGACGACGCGGCGCGAGATGCCGGTTGCCGCCACGTAAATCGCGATGAGCGCGAGAATCATCGCCGCGAAAGCGGCGCGCCACCAGCCGGTCAGGCGCTCGGAGGCGTTGGACCAGAAGTCCGACGCCAGCATATCGGTGCCGCGAAAATCGCGCGGCAGGTCGCGCGCGACATCGCTCCATAGATTGGCATCGAAGAGACTGTTGGTGCGTTGGAGCAGCGCGCTCGTGAAAAGCTCGCGGCGGCGCGAGGCGATGTGATCGGCTGTCTGATCTGCCTGCACGGCGATGAGACGGGCGCGCTTCAGCACCTCGTCGACGTCGGCGAGCCGCTTCTGCTGCTCGGCGCGCTCGGCAGTCACCTGCGCGCTCTCCGGCGGTGCATTGTCGGCGGGTTTCGCTCCGAGCTGGTCGAGGCGCGCCTTGATGCCGGCGAGGACCGGCGTCAGCTCGGCATCGACCTCCTTGGCGCTGGTTTCGATCGGATCGATTTTTCCGCGGAGTTCGGCGAGCTGCGCGTCGGAGACGGTACGGTTCGAAAGTTCCTTCTCAAGCTGATCGAGCGCGGCGCGCGCCTGATCGACGCGATGCGTGGGCGTGAGCGGCGGAGCGGGCGGCGGTGCCGAATCGGTCTGCGCCAGCGCCGCGAGGCAGAACAGGCAAATCGCAAGAAGGGGTAGGAGCCGCAGAGCGTTGCGGGGCGGAAATCGCATGAAATGGGTCCAAGCAATCCGTCCGGCCGTCGGAGCGAGCAAAAACGCAACTCTATTGGCCTGGTAAGGCCGAAGCTGGCCCGAAAAATCCGGTTTTCTTTTGGCGTCCAGGACTTAAGGGGCACGATAGGTGTGGACGCTGCCGCGCCAGTCTTCGATTTCGAGGCCGCCGGCTGTGCCTCGCCGGACGCGGTTCGGACCGACCGGCGTCTTGCCGAAGCCCCCGGGGAGGTCGAGCACGTAGGTCGGTTGGCAAAGGCCGGAAACGCGGCCGAGCAATGCGCCGACGAGCTTTTGGCCCTCCTCGATCGACAGACGGAAATGCGCGGTGCCCGGGGCAAGATCGGGATGGTGGAGGTAATAGGGCTTCACCCGCGCCTCGACGAACGCGCGCATCAGCGCGGCGAGCGTCTCGACATTGTCGTTGACGCCGCGCAAGAGCACGGTCTGGCTGAGCATCGGAATGCTGGAGTCGATCAGGCGGGCGCAGGCGGCGCGGGCCTCCGGAGTGAGTTCGCGCGGATCATTGGCGTGCAGCGCCAAGTAAACGATCTTGCCGCTCGCCTTCAGTGCGGCGATGAGCGGCTCGTCGATGCGCTCCGGTGCCGCGACTGGCAAGCGCGTGTGCACACGCAGGATTTTGACATGCGGGATGCCAGCAAGGCGGCGCGCCACGCCCTCGAGCCGCCGCGGCGAGAGCGCCAAAGGATCGCCGCCGGTGAGGATCACCTCCCAGATGTCCGGACGTTCGGCGATATAGGCCAGGGCGCGATCGAGCGCTTCGGGCGACAGCACGCCTTCGCCCTGCCCGACCGTCTCGCGGCGGAAGCAGAAGCGGCAATAGACCGGACAAGTCGCGAGAAGCTTCAGAAGCACCCGGTCGGGGTAGCGGTGGACGAGCCCCTCGACCGGGCTGTGCGCTTCGTCGCCGATCGGGTCGGCGAGCTCGCCGGGCGCGTGCGTGAGCTCGCGCGTATCCGGCACGAATTGCCGCGCGATCGGGTCGTCGGAATTGGCCGGATCGATCAGCCGCGCGAGCGCTGGCGGCAAGGCGAGCGCATAGCGGGCGGTGACGAGCTCGAGTTCGGCGATATGCACGGCCCCAATCAGCCCGGCCGCGGCCAAGTCGGTGGGGCGCCGGAGCGTGCGGTCAGCCTCGCTCACGCCGTGCCGCCGGCAACCGGCGCCCACAAAACCTGCTCGATCCGCTCGGCGCGCGAGGCCAGCATGACCAGCCGGTCGAACCCAAGCGCGATGCCTGAGGCCGGCGGCATCGCCGCCAGCGCGGCAAGGAAATCCTCGTCGATCGGGTAGCTCTCGCCGTAGAGGCGAGTGCGCGTCGCGATCTGCGTCTCGAACCGCCGTCGCTGCTCGGCGGGGTCGGTGAGCTCGCCGAAGGCGTTGGCGAGCTCGATGCCGCAGGCAAACAGCTCGAAGCGCTCGGCGAAGCGCGGATCGTCCACCTTTAGGCGGGCCCAAGCGGCTTCCGAGGCGGGATAGTCGATGAGAATGGTCGGCCGACCAAGGCCGAGCTTCGGCTCAATCGCCTGGCTCAGGACCTTGCTGAAAATGTCGGACCAGGTGTCGTCCGCGGTGATGCGGATGCCGTGGCGCTCCGCCTCCCGGGCAAGCAAATCGCGATCGCGTTGTCCCGCACCGTTCAAGGTCGCCGGCAGATCGATCAGCGCGTGCTCCATGAACGCATCCGCGACGCTGACGATCTCCGGCTCAGCGAAAGCGTGCATGGTGCGTCCGCGGTAGACGAATGTATCCACCCCGGCCGCCATCGCCGCCTCGGAGAGAAGTCCGGCGCAATCCTCGATCAGCCGCGAATAACCCTCGCCGACGCGATACCATTCGAGCAGCGTGAATTCGGGATGGTGCAGCGGCCCGCGCTCGCCATTGCGGAAGGCATGGCAAGCCGTGAAAATCCGGGTCTCGCCGGCGGCGATGAGCTTCTTCATCGCAAATTCCGGGGAGGTGGCAAGATAGAGCGGCATTCGACTCGCGTCCCCGGCGATGAGCTGCGTCGCAAAGGCGGAAAGATGCGCTTCGTTGCCGGGCGAGACCTGCAGCGCCGGCACATCGACCTCGGTGAAGTGCTCGCGCGCGAAGAACTGCCGGCACGCCGCAAGCACGCGCGAGCGTACCTTCAGAAAAGGCCGGCGGTCTGCGTGGACATGCGGGGCCCACCAGGGCGAGGCCTCTGTCACCCCTGCCAAAACCGCGCCGCCCTCTTGTCTCTCCGCATGCGGCGGTTCATAGACCCGCTCGCCGCGCCCAGCAATCGGAAGGAAAATCTCACGTGAAGGTCATCGCCAGTTCGATTCGCAAGGGAAACATCATCGAGCGGGACGACGGCCAGCTCTACGTCGTGCTCACCGCCGAAAGCTTCCATCCGGGCAAGGGCACCCCGACGACGCAGATCGACATGCGCCGCCTCTCCGACGGGGTGAAGACCACTGATCGCTACAAGACGACGGAGCAGGTCGAGCGCGCCTATGTCGAGGATCGCCCCTTCACCTACCTGTTCCAGGACGGTGAAGGCTACACCTTCATGAACACCGAGAATTACGATCAGGTGATCGTGCCGAAAGAGGTGATCGGCGACCAGGCGACCTACCTGCAGGAAAACATGGAAGTCATGCTGTCGCTGTTCAACGGCGTCGCCGTCGGCATCCAGCTGCCGCAACGGGTGACGCTGGAGGTGGTCGAGACCGAGCCGGCGATGAAGGGCCAGACCGCTTCCTCCTCCTACAAGCCGGCGAAGTTGTCGAACGGCGCCCGCACGATGGTGCCGCCACATATCCAGCCGGGCACACGCATTGTGGTGATGACGGAAGACGGGTCCTACGTGGAACGGGCCAAAGATTGAGGTTGAGTTCTATTCATGCAAGATTTCGATCACCGAGGCAGAAAGCAGACTGGACGAACTCCTCGATCGCGCCGAAGCTGGCGACGAGGTGAACTTGACGTGCAATGGCCGTCCCGTGGTGCAGCTGGTTCCGATCGAAAAGAAGCCCGATCAGGCGCCGCGCCTCCTCAAGGAGGATGACCGTCCAAAGTTATAGCACGGCAATGGAACGCCGAGTTCACGTCCGCTTAAATCTCCGCCACCGGCATGCTACGAGACGTCATGCGCGGGATTTACAGGGAGCCAGAGGCACAACCGGCCGCCGCCGAGCCGGGCGGCAGGCGCGATGATCGGGCGGTGGCGCTCGTCGAGGCCTTGAACGGGCGCTCCGTCGTCCTCGTTGGCATGATGGGCTCGGGCAAGACGACCGTCGGGCGGCGCCTCGCGTTGCGGCTCGGGCTGCCATTCATCGATGTCGACCAGGAAATCGTCGAGGCGGCGGGCATGCCGATCCCCGACATTTTCGCCCGCCACGGCGAAGAGCATTTCCGCGACGGCGAGCGCCGTGTGATGGCGCGCGTGCTGGCCGGCGGTCCGCGCGTCGTCGCGACCGGGGGCGGCGCCTTCATGAACGACGCGACCCGCGCGCGTATTGCAGACAATGCGATCTCGATCTGGCTCAAGGCCGATCTCGACACGCTGATGCGCCGCGTGCGCAAACGCGCCACCCGGCCGCTGCTGCAAAAGCCCGATCCGGTCGGTACGATGCAGCGGCTGTTGAGCGAGCGCGAACCGATCTATGCGCAAGCGGATCTGACGGTCTATTCACGCGAAGCATCGCACGAAACCGTCGTAGAAGACGTGCTGAGCGCGCTCGAAACGCATGTCAACGGGCGCGGTGCATCGAGCAAGATGAAGAGAAGTGATCGCATCGATATCGGCGTCGAGCTGCCGGGTCGGCGCTACGACATCATAATCGGCGACAATCTCCTTGCCGAAAGCGGCGCGCTCATCGCCAAAATCGCACCCGGTGCGGCTTGCGCGGTCATCACCGACACGAATGTCGCGCGCCATCATCTGCCTGCGCTCGCGGCAAGTCTCGATGCGGACGGCATCCGGCACGCGGACATTACCATCGCGCCGGGAGAAACATCCAAAAGCTTTTCCAATTACGAGCGCATCTGCGATCACGTGCTCGCCGCGCGTATGGAGCGCGGCGACATCGTCGTCGCGCTTGGCGGCGGTGTCGTCGGCGATCTCGCCGGTTTTGCCGCGGCGACGGTGCGGCGCGGCATGCGGCTTGTGCAGATTCCGACAACCCTGCTGGCGCAGGTCGACTCGTCCGTCGGCGGCAAAACCGGCATCAATTCGTCGCATGGCAAGAATTTGATCGGCGCGTTTCATCAGCCTTCGCTGGTGATCGCCGACACATCGGTGCTGGCGACCTTGCCTGAACGCGAGTTCCGCGCCGGCTATGCCGAGGTCGTGAAATACGGTCTCATCGACGATGCCGATTTCTTTTACTGGCTCGAGGCGGAATGGCGTAGCGTCTTCGCCGGCGGCCCGGCGCGCATGCGCGCGATCGCCAAGAGCTCCGCGGCCAAAGCTGCGATCGTCGTTCACGACGAGACCGAGCAGGGCGATCGTGCGCTGCTCAACCTCGGACATACATTCGCGCATGCGTTCGAGCGAATCGCCGCCTATGACAGCGAGCGCCTCGTCCATGGCGAAGCGGTCGCGCTCGGCATTGCCTGCGCTTTCCGTTTTTCCACGGAGCAAGGCCTATGCTCCGGCCAGGATAGCGAGCGCGTGGTGCGCCATCTCGACGCGGTCGGCTTCCGCACGACTATTTCCGACATTCCCGGCTGGGAAGGCGATGCCGATGCGATCGTCGACGCCATGTTGCAAGATAAGAAGGTGCAGCGCGGCGCGCTGACGCTCATTCTTGTACGCCGCATCGGCGAGAGCTTCATCGCTAAAAATGTCGCCGCCGCGGACGTGCGGAACTTCCTCGAAGCCGAGCTGCGCGGAGCGCCGCAGAGGCAATATCAGGACTGAAAATGCATGGCGTCGATACCGGCCCGCTGCCGGTCGATCTATGGACCGCGATTGGGATCGTGCTCTTCTGCGTCGCGCTTTCGGCGTTCTTCGCCGGGTCGGAGACGGCGCTAACTGCTGCCTCGCGGGCGCGAATGCACGCGCTGGAACGCAGCGGCAATAGCCGCGCACGCACGGTCAACCGCCTGCTCAAGCGGCGCGACCGGCTGATCGGCGCGACGCTGCTTGGCGCCACCCTCGTCAACATCGGCTCCTCGGCTTTCACCACCAACGTCCTCGTCGATATTTTCGGCGATCACGGCGTTCTCTATGCAACGGGGATTATGACCGTCCTGCTCCTCGTTTTCGCCGAGGTGATGCCGAAGACGGTCGCGATCAATTACCCCGACCAGTGGTCGCTTCTAGTCGCGAAAATCATGGCGTTCTTTGTCGCGATTTTCGGGCCGATTCTGGTCGGCGTCGAATACGTCGTGCGCGGCGCTTTGCGCGTTTGCGGACTGAAACTCGGGGTGCATCGTTCGATCCTCTCTCCGCGCGAGGAGCTGAAGAGCGCAGTCGACCTTCTGCACCGGGAGGGCGGCGTCGATCGCGCCGATCGCGACATGTTCGGGGGCGTTCTCGATCTTGCTGAGCTGACGGTTGCCGACGTTATGGTTCACCGCACGCGCATGCGTTCGATCAACGCCGATCTGCCGCCGCGCGAACTTGTCGCCGAGGTGCTCGCCTCACCCTACACGCGGCTGCCGCTGTGGCGCGAGCGCCCGGACAATATCGTCGGCGTGCTGCACGCCAAGGATTTGCTGCGCGCGCTATCGGCTGCACATGGCGATTTCAACGCCTTGCGCATCGAGGACATCGCGCTTGAGGCTTGGTTCGTGCCGGACACGACCGCGCTTGAAGATCAGCTGCAGGCATTCCTGCGGCGCAAGACGCATTTCGCTCTCGTCGTCGACGAATATGGCGAGGTTCAAGGTCTCGTCACGCTCGAGGACATTTTGGAAGAGATCGTCGGTGACATTTCCGACGAGCACGATCTCGCCGTGCAAGGCGTGCGGCAGAATGCCGATGGTTCGGTCACGGTCGATGGCGCGGTGCCGATCCGCGACCTCAACCGCGTCATGGACTGGCACCTGCCGGACGAAGAAGCGACGACCATCGCCGGATTGGTGATTCACGAAGCCCGCGCAATTCCGGAGGCGGGGCAGGTCTTCACCTTCCACGGCTTCCGGTTTGAAGTGCTGCGCAAGACGCGCAACCGCATCACCGCCTTGCGCATCTCACCGGCGGTCACGCAAAGCGCGGCCGCCGAGCGCGCTTGACTCAAGCAGAGGCCGATCGCGGCGTTCGCAAGTCGCGACCCGGCAGGCGTGATCTTGCCGTGTGAACCGTGACGAGCACAAGCACTCCAGAGAGCACGTAGAGGGCCATCACGGGATACAAGGCATAAGTGGTGCTGCCCGTATGCTGCACGATCCACCCGTCGATCGATGGGCTGACCACGGGGCCGAGGTTTCCGAGACTCGAGATCAACGCGATCCCGGCTGCGGCGGCGGCAGCCGAGTGATATTCGGAGACGAGCGTGAAGAGCGGCGTTGCAGCGGCAATGCCGATGACCGCAAACGGCAGGGCGGCGCTCGCTCCGACAAGGTTGCCCGCCAGCAACGTGGTGATGCCGAGCCCGAGCGCAGCGATGCCGACGCACGCGGCGAAATGCCAGCGCCGCTCATGCCAGCGATCGGAATTGCGGCCGATCAGGATCATGCCGATGACGCCGAACGCATTCGGAATCGCCGAATAAATGCCGATCAGGAGTAGATCCTTGACGCCCCAGCTCTGGATCAACGTCGGCAACCAGAAAACCATCGTATAGGTGGCGCCGAGCAGCAGGAAGTAGACCAATGAAAGCAGGTAGACCTTGGGATCGCGGAACACCTCCCAGCGCGTTCCTGCGTTCTCGCTCTCGATGTCCTTAACATCGGTCTCGAGATTGTAGCGTACGACGTTCTTCTCGGTCGAGGTCAGCCAATCTGCATCGGCCGGTTTGTTCTGCAGAACGAGATAGATGATGACGCCCAAAAGCGCGGCCGGCAGACCTTCCACCACGAACAGCCATTGCCAGCCGGCCAAGCCGCCGAAGCCGTTCATATATTTCAAGATACCTCCGCAAAGCGGACAGGCGATGACGCTGACGATTGTTGTCGCCGACATGAAGATCGCGATGATCTGACCGCGGCGGACCGAGGGATACCAATATGTGAAATACAGGATAATCCCCGGGAAGAAGCCTGCCTCGAACACGCCGAGCAGGAACCGCGCGATGTAGAACTGCATCGGCGTCTTCACGAACATCATCGCCGCGGCGGTAATCCCCCACAGCACCATGATGCGCAAAAGCGTCTTGCGTGCACCGATGCGCTCCAGGAGAAGGTTGCTCGGTACTTCGGAGAGAAAATAGCCGAGGAAGAAAATGCCGGCGCCGAGGCCGTAGAGCGTCTCCTTCATCTGTAATTGCGCATATCCGATATTTATGCGGTCGAGATAGGCGACCATGTAAGCGATCAACAAAAGCGGGACGATGCGCCAGTTGATCTTCGAATAAACCGAATGCGATGCATCGCCACGGGAGCGCAGATGTTGCGAGTCGTGCAAAGCTGTCGCGTGGACGCTCATATTTGCCTCCCTGTGGTAGGCTCCTCCCTCAGGCCGGATGGCGGGCTAAAGCCGAGATTGGAACCAGGTTTGTTCCGTATTTGCCCGGAGTACCCATGCATATTCAGAAAAGTTGCAGCTGAGCGTGTCGCAAATCGCATCAGATGCTCTGGCGGATTGCATGCCAGCGGGATGTTGAACTCAGCCGTTCCGCAGCGTAGCGTCAGGCCGCCCGGAGCGCCGCTTTGCTGTACGATCTTCGCCACGTCACGATCTGCTCCTACGGCGCGACGGTTACCTATTCGCGCTGCAACCTGCGCTGTCTGCCGAAGGATGGGCCCGGGCAGCGCGTGATCGAAAGCCGGCTTGAAATTGCGCCCGAGGCGGTTGAATCGAATGAGCGACGCTGCTTTTTCGGCAATCGCGTCGTCTACGCGCGAATCGAAACGCCGCATCGCGAACTACGGGCCGAGGCGCGAGGGCGCATCGAGGTCGATCGCCCGCGTCCGCCGCAAAGCACGCCGGCCTGGGAAGTCGTGCGCGAAGACGCCTTCGCAGCCGACAGTCTCGATCCGCAATCTCCGGCGCATTTCCTTTATCCGAGCCGTTTCGTGCCGCTGTTCGAGCCGGCAATCGAGTATGCGCGGGAGAGTTTCGCGCCGGGACGCCCGGTCCTCGAGGCTGCATCCGAGCTGATGGCGCGCATCCGCCGCGATTTCCGCTACGACACGAAAGCGACGGACGTGCGAACGCCGCTATCCGTCGCCTTTGAGAAACGCCGCGGCGTCTGCCAGGATTTCACCCACATCATGATCGCCGGCTTACGCGGCCACGGCCTGCCCGCGGCTTATGTCAGCGGCTACATCCGCACCATTCCGCCGGAAGGAAAACCGCGCCTCGAAGGCGCCGACGCGACGCATGCCTGGGTGTCGCTCTGGTGCGGCGGCGAGGCGGGTTTCGTCAATCTCGATCCGACCAACAATCTCGTCGTTGCCAACGATCACATCATTCTCGCGCATGGCCGCGATTATTCCGACATTTCGCCGATCCACGGCATCGTGCTCGGCGCCGGCGAGCAGGAAGTCGATGTCGGCGTCGATGTGATTCCGGTGACGGAGGAGGCGACCGTCGCCTGATCAGCGATCGACATGTCCGAGATCGCGGCCCGGCGCGAGACGATCGCGGACGCGCTGCTTCAATGTCTTCACGTCGGGGAAGCCGCCGTCGCGTTTGCGCTCCCAGATGATCTCGCCATCGACCTCGATGTGAAAGGCGCCGCCCGTCGTCGGCCGTAGCGCCACCTCGCCCACCTCTTCGCTGAACGTCGAGAGAAGCTCCTGCGCCATCCAGCCGGCGCGCAGGAGCCAATGGCATTGCGTGCAATAGGTGATGGCGATGCGCGGCTTCTCTTGCATCTCACGGCCTCGGCTCGAGCGCGCTTCGGCGCGGCTCGAACCATAGCGCATTGTGCTTGTCGGCGGGCGGCGGCAAAGGTGGCCGATGCACTCGCTTGCCTATATCGCAATCGTCACCGGCGCGTTCACGCTCGCCGGCTTCGTCAAGGGCGTGATTGGACTTGGCCTGCCGACCGTCTCGATCGGCCTCCTGAGCCTGGCCATGGCGCCTGTCGAGGCGGTTGCCCTCCTCTTCGTGCCCTCGCTCGTCACCAATATCTGGCAGCTCGCGATCGGGCCGAATTTCCGGCCGCTTCTCGCCCGGCAATGGACGATGCTCGTCTCCATCTGCGTCGGCATCGCCGTCGGCGCCTATCTGTTCGGCACGGTGCGATATCCCGGCGCGAAACGCTGGCTCGGCGTGTCGCTGCTCGCCTACGCCGCGCTCGGCCTGTCGCCGGTCCGCTTCCACGTGCGGGCGCGCGACGAACCGGTCCTTTCGCCGATCGTCGGCGCGGCGACCGGGCTTCTCGCCTCGATCACCGGCGTGTTCATGATCCCGAACGTGCCCTATCTGCAGGCGCTCGGCCTCGACCGCGACGATCTCATCCAGGCGCTCGGCCTCTCGTTCACGGTGTCGACGGTCGCGCTCGGCGCCGGCCTCGCCGCCCAGGGCTCGCTGCCGGTGACGACGCTCGGCGCTTCCTTGCTGACGCTGGTGCCGGCACTCGCCGGCATGGCGATCGGACAGGTGGTGCGCGGCCGCATCAGCCCACGCGTGTTTCGGCTGTGCTTCTTCGCCGGCATGGCGCTGCTCGGGGCGGAGCTGGCGATCCGCGGCTGACTAGAGCTCGCGCGGCAGCACGGCGCCGGGATCGGCGAGCGCATGCAGGCGGTCGGCAGCGGCGGTCGCAAACCGGATGAGCATTGCCCGCCGCGTCGCTCCCGCGATGCGATGCACCGGCGCCTTGCGCACGATCTCCGCCCCGAACGCATCGGCGACGATCAGCCCGGTATCTGGCGGCAGCACGTCGAGCGGCATGTCGGGCGAGACGGCGAAGAACAGCTGATCGGAATGCCGGCGGTAGTCCTGCCATTTGCGGTCGGCGCGGAAATCGGCGAGCGAAGACTTGATCTCGACAATGGCGATCGACGAATCGGCCGCGAGCGCCACGATGTCGGCGCGCCGTCCGCTCGGCAGCGGCAGCTCGGTGAGGCTCGCCCACCCGGCGGCGCGCAGCAGCCGGCGCGTGCCGCGCGCGATCGTCAGCGCCGTCTCGGACTGGCGCCCGTCGAGCGGTACGATCGGTGCGGCGGATGGCGAAATCAGGCTAATCTTCTCGACCTCCAGCGACGCGAGCCCGCACAGGATAGCCATGACGCAGCATCATCTCAAAGCCACTCCCGACAATGTGCATTGGGGCTATTGGGACGGCTCGCTCGCGCCGGTCTTGCGGATCGCCTCGGGCGACCGCGTCACGATCGAGACGATTTCCGGCGATTTCGCGCATCTCCCGAAGGCGGACTCGGGTTTCGGCATTCTCCCCGGTCACAGCGAGGCGCTGGAAAAGTGCCGGCGTGGGCCGGGGCCGCATGCGATGAGCGGCCCGATCGAGATCGCCGGGGCCGAGCCCGGCGACGTCCTCGAAGTGCGCGTTGCGGACATCCAACTACGCCAGGACTGGGGCTGGAACCTGCAGATGCCGTGCATGGGCACCTTGCCCGAGGATTTCCCGGAGAAGCGGCTGATCCACGTGGCGCTCGATGCGGCGGCGAACACCGGCAAGCTGCCGTGGGGGCAGCTAATCCCGCTCGATCCTTTCTTCGGCTGTTTCGGCGTCGCGCCGCCGGCGAGCTGGGGCCGGCTTTCGACCAAAGAGCCGCGCGCCTTCGGCGGCAACATGGACAATAAGGAGCTCGGCGTCGGCGCGACGATCTACTTCCCGGTCTTTGTCGAAGGCGCGCTGTTTTCGGCCGGCGACGGCCACGCATTGCAGGGCGACGGCGAAGTCTGCCTGACCGCGATCGAGACGGCGTTGACAGGCACGTTCGATTTCGTGCTGCGCAAGAACATGCAGCTTGTGACGCCGCGGGCGGAGCGCGGCGACGTGTGGATCACGATGGGCTTTGACGAGGATCTCGACGATGCCGTCAAGCACGCGCTGCGCGACATGATCACGCTCATCGGCGAACTGACCGGGCTTGCCGCGAGCGACGCTTATACGCTTTGCTCGCTCGCCGCCGATTTGCGCGTGACCCAGACGGTCGACGGCAACAAGGGCATCCATTGCGTGATCCGCAAGGACCGGCTGCCCGATCGCGGCGCGCTTACGCAAGCCCGGTCTGCGTGATATCCGGCGTGAGAGGAACCGATGTCATGGCGAGCACGCATCTAATGAGAATCCTGGGCTTTCTCTGCGCCTTGATCCTGCCGGCGGCGCTCGCTCACGCGCAGCAGCCGAAGGCCGCCGCGCCGGACAAGATTGTCAACGTCTACAATTGGAGCGATTATATCGATCCGAAAGTTCTCGAGGATTTCACCCACGAGACCGGCATCAAGGTCGTCTACGACACCTACGATTCGAACGAGATGCTGGAGACGCGGCTGCTTGCCGGCAAAACCGGGTACGATGTGGTCGTTCCCTCCGCGACCTTCCTCGGGCGGCAGATCAAAGCGGGCGTTTATCAGAAGCTCGATAAGAATAGGGTCACCAATTACAAGAATCTCTGGCCGGAGATCATGGCGCGGCTCGCCAAATACGATCCGGGCAACCAATATGCCGTCGATTACATGTGGTTTACGACCGGCATCGCGTACAATGTCCAGGCGGCGAAGCAACGCTTCGGCGACCGGCCGCTCGATACGTGGGACATCGTCTTCAGGCCGGAGAATCTTAAGAAATTCGCGGATTGCGGCGTCTACGTGCTCGATAGCCCGGAAGACTTGGTCTCGATCGCGCTGAACTACATGAAGCTCAATCCCGACTCGAGGAACTGGAACGACATCCATCGCGCCGCCGAGTTGCTCGGCGGCATGCGGCGCTACGTCAAGAAATTCCACTCCTCGGAATATATCAATGCGCTGGCGAACGGCGACATCTGTCTTGCCGTCGCCTGGGCCGGCGATGCCTTCCAGGCGCGCAACCGCGCCCGCGAGGCAAATAACGGGATCGACATCAATTACGTGATCCCGCGCGAAGGCACGCTCATGTCGATGGACACGCTGGCGATGCCGAAGGACGCGCCGCATCCCGACGAGGGCCTGAAATTCATCGACTTCCTGCTGCGCCCGGAAATTGCCGCGCGCAATACCAGCATCACCCATTTCGCCAATGGCGACATCACCTCGCGCGACTTCGTCGACAAGGAAGTTTTGGAGAACAAGTCGGTTTATCCCGACCCGGCGACGATGGCGCGGCTGTTCACGGTGACGGGGTACGATCAGGCGACCCAGAAGATCGTCACGCGCGAATGGACGCGGGTGAAGACTGGGAAGTAATCCAAGCAATATCGTCTCGACTCGCCACCCGCTTCGCAGCCGCCGGCTTTCGTCGCTTGATGTAAGAGACGATCTTGATCAAGTCCTGTTTGACCTGCGGCGAATAGCGGATTCTCATTCGTCGAAGCCCCCGGCGCGCCGAACCCGCGCATTCGTATCCGGCTTTCAACCCTCCGTCCAGTTGCGGCCAAGCTGGAGCCGCTAGTCCCGAGCGTCCTTTCATTCACGGCCAGCCACGAATAAATCAGGCGCGCATGACCCGCCCGCCGCAGGACACCGACACCCCCGACATCGAAGATTTCGAGCCGCTCGCCGAGACCGACGAAGAGCCGAGCCTGCCCGCGCTCGAACTCGACGGCGGCGACGCGGCGCCGACGTCCGTCGAGCGCGGGGCCGCGGCGATCCGCGCCCACTGGAAGCACGCGCCGGTTGGACCCGGCGTCTACCGCATGATCGCCGAGGACGGCGAGGTCCTCTACGTCGGCAAGGCGAAGAGCGTCAGAAAGCGCATCGCCAGCTACATGCGCGCGCAGGGGCATACGAACCGCATCGCCCGCATGATCGCGCAGACCGCCTCGATGGTCTTCGTCTCGACCGAGACCGAGACCGAGGCGCTGCTGCTCGAAACAAATTACATCAAGCAATTGAAGCCGCGCTTCAACGTGCTGATGCGCGACGACAAGTCGTTTCCTTATATTCTACTGACGCGCGATCACGTCGCGCCGCAGATCACCAAGCATCGCGGCGCACGCACCCGCAAGGGCGATTATTTCGGGCCGTTCGCGACGGTGTGGTCGGTGAACCGCACGCTCAACGCGCTGCAGCGCGCCTTCCTTCTGCGCTCGTGCTCCGACTCGTATTACGAGAACCGCACGCGGCCCTGCCTGCTCTATCAGATCAAGCGCTGCTCGGGTCCGTGCACAGGCGAGATTTCGCATATCGATTATGCGAAGCTCGTGCAGGAAGCGCACGATTTCCTCTCCGGCAAAAGCCGCGCTGTGCGCGAGCTGCTCGCGCGCGACATGCAGGAGGCCGCCGAGCAGCTCGATTTCGAGCGCGCCGCGCGGTTGCGCGACCGCATCGCGGGATTGTCCGCGGTCCAGGGCGCGCAAGGCGTCAATCCGAAAACGATTGAGGAGGCAGACGTTTTCGCCATCACCGAAAATGCCGGGCAGTTCTGCGTCGAGGTGTTTTTCTTCCGCACGTTCCAGAACTGGGGCAATCGCGCTTACTTTCCGCGCGCCGATAAGAGTCTGACGACAGGCGAAGTGCTCGGCGCGTTTCTGGCGCAGTTCTACGCCGAGCGCCCTGCCCCGCGGCTGCTTTTGCTCTCGACTGCGATCGAAGAAACCGAGCTTCTGGCCGAAGCGCTCTGTCAGAAAGCCGGACACCGCGTCGAAATCGCCGTGCCGCAGCGGGGCGAAAAACGCGAGCTCGTCGAAGCCGCCTTGCAGAACGCGCGCGAGACGCTCGGTCGCAAGCTCGCCGACTCGGCAAGCCAGACGAAGCTTCTCAGCGTATTAGGCGCAGCGGTCGGTGCGGCGGGACTGATCCGCCGCGTCGAAGTCTACGACAACAGCCACATCATGGGCGCGAACGCGATCGGCGCGATGATCGTCGCTGGCTCGGCCGGTTTCATGAAAACGCATTACCGGACGTTCAACATCAAGAGCGAAGAACTCACGCCGGGCGACGATTACGGCATGATGCGAGAGGTTTTGCGCCGGCGGTTTTATCGATTGCTCAAGGAGGCGCCGCGCTTGCCACCCCCTCATCCTGAGGAGGCGCGTACCCCTCATCCTGAGGAGGCGCGTACCCCTCATCCTGAGGAGGCAAAATCATCAGAGGCAAAGTCGGGAACACCCGACTTTGCGAGCGCCGTCTCGAAGGATGAGTCGCCTGGCACCACATCCTTCGAGACGCCGCTTGCAGCGGCTCCTCAGGATGAGGGGGAGCCGGTCGCAGCGCTCCCAGAAAAGTCCGGCAATGACCCCGATGCCTTCCCCGCCTGGCCCGATCTCGTCATCATCGACGGCGGCCGCGGCCAGCTCGACGCGGCACAGCAGGTCTTCGCCGATCTTGGCGTCAGCGGCGTGACTCTCGTCGCCATCGCCAAAGGCCGCGACCGCGATGCCGGCCGCGAGACCTTCTTCGTCGAGGACCGCGATCCCTTTCACCTGCCGCCACGCGACCCGGCGCTCTACTTCGCGCAGCGCCTGCGCGACGAAGCGCATCGCTTCGCCATCGGCACGCATCGTGCACGGCGCAAACGTGAATTCACCAAGAGCCCGCTCGACGAGATCGGCGGCATCGGGCCGGCGCGCAAACGCGCCCTCCTGCAGAGTTTCGGCACGGCGAAAGCGATCTCGCGGGCGGCGCTGGCCGATCTCGAAAAAGTGCCCGGCATCAACGCCGCTACCGCGCGCCTCGTTTACGACTATTTCCATGAGCGGCGGTAACGGCGGAACGGATGCGCCGCACTGCCGCGTTTCCCTGTCGAACGGCGCGGTTGACGCGCATGGGGCGAGGATGTTCCTAGGCGCGCCATGGCGATAACGACGATCCAACCAGGAGCACATCGGCGCTGGACGCTGCCGAATATCCTGACCTATGGCCGGGTCATCGCCGTGCCGGTCGTCGTCGTGCTCTTGTTCTGGCCGGATCTCGCCTGGATGCGCTGGACGGCCTTGTGCATCTTCATCGTCGCTGGGATCACCGACTTTTTCGACGGCTATCTCGCCCGCGCCTGGTCGCAGCAATCCTCGCTCGGCCGCATGCTCGACCCGATCGCCGACAAGCTGCTCGTCGCCGCGGTGCTGTTGATGCTTGTCGCCGACCACACGATCACCAGTTTCTCCATCTGGGCGGCAATCGTCATCCTGTGCCGCGAGATTCTCGTCTCGGGGTTGCGGGAATACCTGGCCGAGCTGAAGGTGTCCGTGCCGGTCAGCAAGGTGGCAAAGTGGAAGACGACGCTGCAGCTGGTCGCCCTGGGGTTTCTCATTGCCGGGCGGGCCGGCGATCAGATCGTGCCGGGCGTCACAGACGTCGGACTCGGCCTGCTCTGGGTCGCAGCACTGCTGACGCTCTACACCGGCTGGGATTATATGAAGGCCGGGCTGAAGCACGTCGTCGACGAGTGAAGGTTGAGGAAGAGGAGGAGGAGGTGAAGGCGCTCTACTTCGCGTGGGTGCGCGAGCGCATCGGTAAGGCGGAGGAGGAACTCGCGCCCCCGCCCGACATCGCCACGGTTGGGGACATGATTGCATGGCTGAAGACGCGCGGCGAGGAATACGCCTATGCGTTCGAGAATAGCCGCAGGATCCGCGCCGCGATCGACCGCACGCATGTGAAACACGACGCACCGATTTCCGGCGCTCGCGAGATCGCCTTCTTTCCACCGATGACGGGAGGATAGGTGGCGCGCCCTGCGACAATCCGTGTACAGCGCGAGCTATTCGATGCTGCCGCCGAGGCCGCTACTCTGAGCGGCGAGCGCACCGATGTCGGGGCGATCGTTACCTTTATTGGGCTCTGCCGCGACGAGGGCGGCCGGCTGTCGCGTCTCAACCTCGAACACTATCCAGGAATGGCCGAAGCGGAGATCGGCCGCGTCGCCGATGAAGCACTCGCCCGCTGGCCACTTCTCGGCCTCACCATCGTGCACCGGCATGGGCCGATCCGGCCGGGCGAGCCAATCGTTCTTGTCCTGACCGCCTCGTCCCATCGCGCTGCGGCTTTCGAGGCCGCCGAATTCCTGATGGACTACCTCAAGAGCAACGCGCCCTTCTGGAAGAAAGAGGTGCTCGCCGAGGGTTTCGAAGGAGGGTGGGTGGGCGCCAAGGAAGAAGATGAAGACGCTTTGACCCGCTGGTAAGGGCTCAGTTGAAGGAAATAACATAAGTCAATAATGCTGCGCTGAAACCTTCCGTCTCGCAGCGGCTTCCCTATTGGGGAAGGAAGGGGCTTATGTCCGCCGCGGTCCTGATTTGTCGAGGACGAGCCGCTTCTGCGCTCGATGGCTGTCGAATTCCTGAGCGAAGCGGGCCTCGTCACGTTCGAAGCCGACAACGCCATCCAGGCGCTGGAGCTTCTGAATCACTGCGCTGCTGAAATTGCCGTCCTCTTCACCGACGTGCGTATGCCCGGTTCGATGGATGGCCTCGAACTGGCGCGCGTCGCGCAC
>Ga0163163_10001371_pt1 | contig 20552 bp, 21 predicted proteins | sample S65metaG_FD_119766 | JGI IMG/M metagenome (GOLD analysis project Ga0163163, IMG submission 119766) | Switchgrass rhizosphere microbial communities from Kellogg Biological Station, Michigan, USA - S6-5 metaG | ecosystem: Host-associated > Plants > Roots > Rhizosphere > Soil | place: USA...
AGACGCAATATTTCAAAACACCTTCACAGCTTCAAAAAGCCTGCAACGTTTCTCTGATGAAACCATTCGCGACCTTTTACAAAGCATTGCCACGGAAATCGAGGCGGACGAAAGGTCTATCCTGAAAGCCAATCAAAAAGATGTTCGAAAGATGGCGGCTTCTGACCCCCTGGTCGATCGCCTGCTGTTAAATAAACAACGATTGCAGGCGATTGCTGATTCTATCAGGACAATCGCCGATTTGCCATCACCGGTAGGTAAACTGATCCTGAAAAGGAAGATGAAGAAAGGCCTGGAATTAAAAAAAATGACAGTGCCTTTTGGAGTAGTCGGAGTTATTTATGAGTCAAGGCCAAATGTAACATTTGATACTTCGGTGCTGTGCCTGAAAAGTAAGAATGCGTGTTTGTTGAAAGGCAGCAGGCATGCAGATGAAACGAATAAAAAATCTGTTCAGCTTATTCACAAGGTGTTGAAGAAGAAAAAATTTCCTGTTGATTGTGTCAGCTTATTGCCCAGTGACCGCAGAACACTGGAAAAAATGTTTGTTGCAACAAAGTACATTGACCTGATCATACCAAGAGGCTCGCAACAATTAATAGATACAGTAAGGCAAAACAGCCTCGTGCCTGTTATTGAAACGGGTGCCGGCGTGTGCCATGTGTATGTGCACAAAGAAGCCAATATGACGAAGGCTTTGCAGATCGTTGAAAATGCAAAGACTTCCCGCCCTTCTGTTTGCAATGCAATGGATACACTTTTGATCGATAAAACAATTGCAGCTACGTTTTTGCCACAATTAGCGCAGAGGTTTTTGAAACATAAAGTGGAGATATATGCTGATGAAAAAACTTTCTCTTTATTGAAGTCCTATCCTTATTTACAAAAAGCTTCAGCAGAAGATTTTGGAAAAGAATTCCTGAGCCTGAAATGCTCTGTTAAAATAGTAAACGATTTTGACCAGGCGATGGATCACATTCAGAAATATTCGACCAAACATTCTGAAGCCATTGTTTCGGAAAATAAAGAGATCTGTGAACGGTTTATGAATGAAGTGGATGCAGCAGTGGTATACGCTAACGCATCCACGCGATTTACAGACGGGGAAGAGTTTGGGTTGGGAGCGGAAATCGGTATCTCGACACAAAAGTTACATGCGAGAGGGCCCTTTGCACTGGAAAAGTTGGTGAGTGAAAAATGGTTTGTTACCGGTGAGGGGCATATAAGATAGAAATAAGCATTCGTTTAGCCGCCCTTTTGGTCGCCTCACCAACACCATCATTGAAAGAATTCCAAATCCCTTAAATTTAATCCGCTATCTGATCCACCATGAGCAGACATTTTTCAGAAGAGAAGGAAATAACGCGGCTCGAAATATTTATTGACGCGATACTTGCGATCATTGTTACGATCCTGGTATTGGAATTCAAGGTGCCCGAAAAGGCGTTTTCGACGGATGAGGAGATCAAATCATTCATTGGTCACCTGGTCCCCTCTTTTTTCAGTTACGGTATCTCGTTTGCTACGATTGTCGGGCTGTGGATAGATCACCATTTCTTGTTTCGTATGATTGACAAAGCAGACGTCCGGTTCACATTTCTCAACTTTGTGTTTATTCTCTTTCTATCACCGATCCCATTTACTACCGCATTAGCGGGAAGAAATTATGAAAGTGGATTCGCCGTTGCGCTGGTTGCGACAAATTATTTCCTGATGAATCTCAGCTTCTCTTTTATGTGGAAGTACGCTACGAGAAAACAACTCATACGACAAAGCTGGATCAAAGAAAAATATTTTAAAAGGGACGTGGCAATCACGATTTCTGGCAGCGTGCTTTTATTCCTCACTATTCCGCTGGCGTACGTCAGCACCTATATTTCTTTTACACTCTTTATAGTTGTCATTCTCATGCACATTGTCAAGCAATTTTTCCGCTAATGCAATGTTCGACAGCATTTTCCTCATCACACCTTGCAGATCCGTACTCTGAAAAGCAAATCTTGCCTTTACCTTTGGTCATGGCAAAAGAAAAACTTCCGGAAGTTTGGTTGAGAGGACCCGTTGAGAATATTCCGTCGTTGTTACAACCCGTTGCTCATGCCTTGCTCCAGGCGAGAGAAGAAGTGAATGAATTACTCGAAGATTTTCCAAATGAATTATTGTGGGAAAAGCCTGCCGGTGTGGCATCGACAGGTTTTCATTTGCAACACCTGAGCGGTGTGCTGGATCGTTTGTTTACCTATGCGCAGGGCCGCCAGTTGGATCAAGAGCAACTCGCCGCATTGAAACGAGAAGGCGATTCGCAACAAACAAAAGCAACCGCTGCGGAATTGGTGCTAGCTTTTAATACGCAGGTGGACAAAGCGCTGAAGAGTCTCGGCAAAATTGATGAAGTAAAATTATCGGAGCACAAAGGCGTAGGCAGAGCACAACTGCCTTCCACGGTGATGGGTTGTTTGTTTCATGCCGCCGAACATACGATGAGACATTTAGGCCAGTTGATTGTTACTGTCAAGGTGCTGAAGAGCGGTAAGTAGTTTTTCACTGTCAGGGATCCGTCCGCAGGCGTTCGCATTAACCCTCTACTTTCTTTTGCTTCTGCAAAAGAAAGTAGCAAAGAAAAGCAGAGCCGATTTCGATGCGGCGGCTGTTCCCGGATGTATATTTCCTTTGCCGAAATCGGCGGTAATTTTCTGACCTCTATCGAACACTTTGTATCGAATAACAAGCAAGGCGTTATGAAGAGTTTATGTTGAACGACCCGTGCCGACCGGGTTATCAATTTGAATTATGCAAGAGCTTTGAGTGGGAAGGTTGTAAACGGGCTAATAGGGTTTCCCAGCGCCTGCAGTATGCACAACGCGAAGCGGCTCCAAAAAAAGAATTTGATGAAGTAGAGTGAGATAATATTCAAAGAGAAAATAACTAAATCTGACACAGGGCTGAAGAGTTGCTCTGGAACTTGTGCGCAGGCATGACAAAAGCAGCGGAGCAATTGCTTTGTCTTGAATTTTCTTTTGCTTCTTTTCTTTGTTTCAAGACAAAGAAAAGAATAACAACGTCACCACACCTGGTAAATCTCTCCCGAGCTGGTCAAGTCTGACTGTGATCTATCTCACTTAGCCGATTCTGGGGGATTGATCATGATGTGCGCCGCATATTTTCCCGGGTTCATGATCCATGGCATACCCGGGGCAGATGGTTTTTCCGGCAAACCTGTACTGGCAGCTGTTGCATAAGGAATATAAATTACATACCGGAGATATCCATTTTTTACTTCACCGGTTGCAGGATTAAAATCTTTTTCGTCTGCAGAATAAACATACAATGCCGCAGGTTGTTTGGGCATTTGCAGGGTACCAGCATTTACCTCTTTCTCACGCTCATCAACTAACATCTGATCCCTAATGCCCTGCTTTCTCAGTTCACGCCCTCGTTTCATAAATGGTTCCAGATCCTTCACATAACATGCCACAGAAAAGCCTGGCTCATCTGGATTGTCCGCAAGGCAGATCATTTCATTTGTCCCTTGTTTTAAAACTATTAATTGTTTGTCCGCTGAATAACCATACACGGTGCAACTATCTCTTTTTTCACTGGGAGCCGCTAATAGTGCAGTTTTTATTTGTATGGCTGCGGAAGCTACTTCATTTTTAGCAGCAGCAGATGGATCTTTTTTAGAATTACATCCGAAACAAACAGTGATAAAAGCAATAATCAAAGAAATGGCTTTCATGTTAATTTATTAAGTTGGTAATTTGATTCAAGATATAAAAAGAGGTTTTTAAAGGTACTCTTTTTTGTTACGTCGCCTTCATTTGTCTCTGTGATCTCTGCAACCCCCACGTTCTAAGAAGGTGACCGTACACTGCGTAGAATATAAGATATAAATAGCATGGAAGTAAAACCCAATAGGCCTGTCGTGTATCAAACTTATCTGCGAGCCATCCATAAAAAAGGGGAACAATAGCATTGCCACATAAGCCCATGATCATGATCGAAGCGCCGAGCTTTGTAAACCTGCCGAGGCCATCTAATGCTAACGGCCAGATACCGGCCCATACAAGTGAGTTGGCAAGACCTAATAAAACAACAAACCAAATGGAAAGATCGGTGACGTGGCCCAACACAATAACGCGTCCATGTGTATAAATAATGAGCAGTGTAAACACCAAACCCAATAACGTGCAGAATCGCAAGGCATTTACCTGGCTTATATATTTTGGAATGGTTATAATGCCGAGTGTATACCCGCATATGGTTGCAAACAACGTGTATGAGGGAAAAGATTTTGCTTCCATCAACGAGATATTCATGGAATTAGCATAACCAATAATTGTATCGATGGCTATCACCTGGGTGCCTACATGGAGAAAAATAGCCACAGCACCGAGGATCAAATGAGGAAACTGGAATATGTTTTTCTTGTCAGTATTTGCGGCAGCTGCTTCAATATTGCCGCCATCCGTATTGATCTCGGGAAGCGGGGAATAGCGGATCATTAGTCCCAATCCAAATAAAACAGTTCCAACACAGACGTAAGGAATAATCACTCTTTGTATCAATTCATCCAGGGCCCTGTTTTTTTCTACTTCATTCATCGTTGCCAGTTGGCCAAACAAATCAGTGTCTGTTGCTTTTAATACAACCGCTGCAAATAGCAAAGGAGCAATAATGCCGGCGCCTTTATTAAAAATACCCATGATGGAGATACGTTGTGCTGCACTTTCTTTGGGTCCCAAAAGAGTAATGTATGGGTTGGCTGCTGTCTGTAAAACGGCGAGACCCGCTCCAATCGTGAACAAACCAACCAAAAATATTTCATAGGTTCTTGTAAGGGCTGCAGGAACAAAAATGAAGGCGCCCAAAGACATTGCCCAAAAACCAATCATCATTCCCTTTTTAAAGCCTGTTCTTTTTAACAGGAAGGACGAGGGAACCGACATGATAAAGTACGAAATATAAAAAGCGAACGTAACCAGGTAAGCCTTGAAGTGCGTTAACTCACAGGCTATTTTAAAATAAGGTATCAGGATTGCATTGACCCAGGAAACAAAACCAAAAATGAAGAAGAGTAGACCGATGATCAGGATGGAAATAGTTGTATCCTTTTTCGTTAGTGATCGTATGTCAATTGAAGCAGCTGGAGTCTTACTCATGAAAAGAATAATTATTTCTGTGTTGTCGTTGAAATTTTATTTTGAGAGAGAAGGGCCGCAGAGGCTTCGTCCAAGTAAAAGGTACAAGCGGGATGCAACTGGAGAATGCTGGCGGGGTAAAGATTGCTGACGGACTGTTCCAGGGTATTTTTTACCGCCATCGCTTTCCTGCTATCAGGCACGGAACAAATAATGTGTTTCGATTTTACAATCTGGTTTATAGACATGGTGATTGCTTGCTTTGGCACATCGTCAAATGTATGGAACCATCCCTCGCCTAATTGTTGCCGGCGGCAGGCTTCATCGAGCGAAACAATTATATAAGGCTGCTCGGTCACAAAATCAGCCGGTGGATCATTAAATGCCAGGTGCCCATTTTCTCCAATTCCAACAAGCGCCAGGTCTACCGGGTGTTTTCTGATCAGATTGGCCAGGCGCCCGCATTCGGCTTCACCGTCTATGGCATCGCCATTTATCAAATGAGCTGCTTTTAGGGAAGGGATCTTGTCGATGAATCGTTCTTTTAAATAGTTTCTGAAGCTGGCCTTTGCTGTTGAAGGAAGTCCTATGTATTCATCTAAGTGAAACATCACCACGTTGCTCCAGTCAATGCCAGGTTCTGAGATTAATTGGCTTAATGTTTCAAATTGACTGGTGCCCGTAGCCAAAATTATATTTGCAGAACCTTTTTCTGAAATGGAACTACGTATTAACGCTGCAGCCGCTTGCCCTGCCGCTTGTCCCAGTTTCTTCGCATCTTTTGTAATGATTATTTCCATTTTTATTGTATCATTTATTGCCGATAGCTAATTATCGATTTCATTTAATGAAAAAGTTAAACCTAAAAACTGCGATCGCAAAAAGATTTTGTTTCAAGCCTATGCCGAGGGTGGCAACCAAAATGAATTATGTGAGAGCTTTGCGTGGAACAGTTTAACGGGGTAAAGTCGCCATCAAACTATCGGGCTAACCCACTCGGCATAGTGTCTTCGACCGCTTTCGTCAACGCCGCGGGCAAGTTTTTCAGCCTAAAGTTTTCAACAGAGTTCTTTTGCAACGTGCCGATTTTGGAAAAAGAAAAGTTCGTTTCAGGGTACGTACTGCATCAAAATCGGCTTGAACATTTGGCGCCACCTTTTCTTTCAAGAGAAAAGGTGGTACACGATCTTACCATACTTTGTAAATTTCCCTCGAACCGGTGAGGTACATGTCAGTGTATCCCGCCATTTTCTCTCTCATCTTTTTCATCTCATCGGTATTTTGTTCATACTTCTTCCAGCTTGCTTCAAAAGCAGCGAGGCTATCGTATTTTGAAACCATCACCACTTTATTAAACTGGCCGCTCATATCGGTCATGATATTGACCAATTCTTCATTGCCGGCCATTGCTTCCTTGAACATTTTGGCAACCTTGGATGCATTACCCGGTTTGCAAATGACGATGTCGTGTACGATGATCATAAATTTTGTTTTTATTAAGTTACTATTTTCAAATGAATGTCGGCTCAATGGTTCTCACCGATTTCACACCTGCGTGTCGGCAGGCAGGGAGGAAACCTGTGGCATCTTGTGACCAAAATTGTGGTCGCATCAGCTTGTTATTTAAATCGATCCATACTTCACTGAATAAAACTAATTTTGTCTTCCCAGCATCTTTCTTCCGCTTCAGCATTCTTTGGTTAATGCAGTAGTGATCTCTGATCTCGCATCATTATTGAGGTGTATTGAAGTATCTGTAAACTTTCAAAAGATATTATCATGGAAGATGTAAAAGAACTCCAGGAAAAAGAAGCCACGTTCATTGACTTCCAAGAAAAAGCAAAACTGGTTCGTAAATGGTGTTTGGTCTCTACCACCGAAGCCGGTTCGGGACACCCCACTTCATGCCTATCAGCCGCAGACATCGCGACAGTTTTGTTTGATCGCTATTTTAGATATGATGTCGACAACCCGCTTAATTTGTACAATGATCATTTCGTACTTTCTAAGGGCCACGCCGCTCCGCTGCTTTATACTTTGTTTGGCATGGCGGGCGCCTATCCATTAGAGGAATTAAAAACATTGCGCAAACTCGGCAGTCGCTTTGAAGGCCACCCTGTCCCGAAATACAAATATGCAGATGCTGCAACCGGATCGCTGGGACAAGGATTATCAGTAGGCGCTGGATTGGCGCTGGTAGCCAAACGTGAAGGATATGGAAGTAAAACCTATGTTCTAACCGGCGATGGAGAACTGGCTGAGGGGCAAATTTGGGAAGCCGCCAATTTTGCCGCGCATGAAAAGCTTGACAATCTTGTTGCAATTCTTGATATCAATCGCCTTGGGCAAAGCCAGGAAACTATGTTTGGTCACCGCATCAGGGAATATGTAAAGAAATTCAAAGCGTTCGATTTTGAAGTGATGGCTATCAATGGACATGATTACGGAGAAATCAACCGGGCTCTGCAGGCAACACAAAATCCGTCAGGAAAACCTTTCGCCATCATCGCAAAAACTTTCAAAGGCTACCCGATTTCCTTTTTAAAAAACAAAGACGGTTGGCATGGAAAAGCCTTGAAAAAGGAGGAACTGGAAAAAGCTCTCAAACAGCTAGAACCGATCGATGATCATCTTGGATTTGAATTGAAAAAACCAGCCCAAGCAAAAACGCCATTAAAAGCCGGCACCACAACAGCAAAGGCCTTAGACTTTGAGCAGGGAAAACAATATGCAACCAGGGAAGTATTTGGAGATGTATTAGCGAAACTGGCCGGGCAAAATCAAGAGATCTATGCACTCGACGGTGATGTGATGAATTCCACATTTACGCAAACATTTAAGAAAGCTCGCGCAGAAAGGTTTGTAGAATGTTACATCGCCGAACAAAATATGGTGTCTGTTGCGGCAGGTTTGTCTCGCATGGGTAAAATACCTTTTGTTGCAACATTTGCTGCTTTTCTGACAAGAGCTGCCGATCAAATACGGATGGCACGGGTCTCAGAAGCGAATATAAAATTTGTCGGCTCCCACGTTGGAGTAAGCATAGGAGAAGATGGTCCTTCACAAATGGGATTAGAAGATATTTCATTATTCGGCACTATTCCCGACTGTGTGGTTCTTCAACCCTGCGATGCTGTTTCTACATCACAACTGGTTACGGAGATGATGACTCATGATGGTTTCGCCTACATGCGAACGCTGCGACCCAAGACAGCTTTGTTGTATAATAACGAAGACACATTTGACATTGGTGGTTCAAAAATTTTGCGCCAATCGGGCAATGACCTATTAACGGTAGCCGCGACAGGTATTACAGTATTTGAAGCCTTGAAAGCTGCTGATGAATTGCAAAAAGAAAACATTAGCATTCGTGTGGTGGATTGTTATTCTATTCATCCCCTTGATGCTAACACGTTAAGAAAATGTATGAATGAAACGAAACAAAAGGTCGTGATCACTGTCGAAGATCATTTTGAGCATGGTGGATTCGGTGATTTTGTCGCAGCGGCTCTTTCAGACCAACAAGGACACGTGATAAAAATGGCGGTGCAAAAAATTTCCCAATCGGGCACGATGGATGAATTGCTCAGTGATGCGGGTATAGATTCAGCCCATATTGTCGATAAAGTAAAGTCTGTTTTAATTAAGTGAAACGAGACTTGAAAATTGAAAATTGAGGGTTGAGAGTTGAACATTCAAAAAATAAAAATGCTTCGCTATGGATTATACATTAAAATTAGAAGCTCCCTGGGATGAGGTAAAAGAGATGCTCGAGGAGATCAATGTAAACTTAACCGATGAAGATCTTCATTATGAGAAGGGTAAAGAAAAAGAATTACTGGAAAGACTTTCACGAAAATTGAATAAAAGCATACCCGAGACAAAAGCATGGATCGAAAGCGTGTCTCATAATAAAGGGCTGGCGTATTGAGGGTCGAGCGTGGTGAGTGGCAAGTGGGCACATGTGAATTCTTTATCTATAACAGCCTACTCGCCATTCACCATTGATCATTCACGGTTATTTGATATTGTCCTCCAGTTTATCGAATGACTCATTCCACCCTTTGACACAATCATCATGTGCTTCTTCCGGTATACCTTCATGATGTAATCTCAATTTTGTTGCACCATCCGCTTCTTCAAGGTCAAACGTGATCAAAAGCTCCCTCGGCCAGTTTCCCGGCAACCCATAATCAGAACCTGATTTGACATTTCCATTCTTATCTGAAAAACTGTCTGATAACGCCAATTTTTTCCCCGGCTTAAATTCCTTTACAACCCCGGTTGACCACCATTCTTTTCCATCAGGCCCACGCATACAATTCAGATATTTACCCCCAACTTTGGATTCCATTTGACTGGAAGGACAACTAAATCCTCTGGGCCCCCACCATTTTTTGAATTCTTCAGATTCTGTCAATGCCCGCCACACCTTATTGACTGGTAAATCAAAAACCCGGTGAACGACCACCTCATTTTGCACAGCAGTTCCGTGCTCGTATTTATTTTTTGTTGCCATTTGATTTGATTTTAAAAGTTAAAAATTCTGTTACTGTGATTACAAAAGTGTAAGTCAGTTCACCCCAAACACTATGCCCCGTCGCGGTTGCAATTAATCAGTAATGTTTAGGCAATAATATAGTTAGCCCTCTCATCTTGTTCGTTTTGTATAACAAGATGCCCGGTTGATGGAAAAATCTTCCACTATCTTGTAACAAAAATCAATTCCCGGCGACAAATTATAATATCGATGACACAGGAAGAATTTGTCAGGCAGGTACTAAGCCAACCAGGGCATAATTCAAAAGATCTGCGGCCTTTAGGGGCAAAACGCAACGTGACAGAGAATATCTTTTCCGTCAGACACAGGAGATGAGCACCTTCGGGAAAGAGCTGCTTATTGATTGGTGAGTAGTGTGTGGTTAGCGGTGAGTACATTTCGTCACTTATTACTCATTACTGATCATTCATTACTTCACTTCACTGCACCAATAGCAAACTGATTGCCGGTTTTTACCGCTTTGTTACCATCGAGATCTATCTCAACCATTTTTTCGCTTGAAACATTGTTATGAAATTCATCCTGCAGCCTTGTAGTTATTTTTCTTGTTTTTGCCTCGATCACTTCACCAGTCGAAGGATATACATAATTGCCGTCGATGCTGAAACTGATCCATCCGGGCATATCACTGAGTGGTATAGTTGTCAGTTGCTGATAAGGAGGCGCGGCGCTGAATACGTGCAGTCGCATATTGTACCCATCAGCTAACCATATCTCTTTTTCATCCGGTGTCAACGCAATACCATGGCTTGGATTACCATGTCTTCTTACCGGGCCAGGTTCCCACCCTTCTACTTCCACATGCGCCAATTTTTTGCCACTGACAAGATCCCCAACTTCGAAGCCAAGCAAGCTATCTACTGTAACATAAGTGAGGGTTTCTTTACCATTGATGGTAAACGGGCGAACAAAGTTATCGAAGGGACCTACCTTGTTCACTAACTCATGTTTTGATGCATCAGCTATATACAACAACGGTGATCCGATATCGTCAAGATAAACATATTTCCCTGCGGGTCCATAAATCGTGTTATGTGCCCTCTTATAAACGTCTACCTTCTTAATGACATCGCCCGTTGCACAATCGACCACATTCCAAAAACCTTTTTCAAAAGAAGGAAGGTACATGGTTTTGCCATCGGGAGAAATCGACATTCGATCGCAACCACCTTCAAATATTTTTTCCCAAACAAGTTTGTCAGTTGCAAGGTCTATGCGCTGCAACGATTCAATGGTGCTGACAAAAATACTGTTGAGTGGAACGCTCACAGCAATGCCTTTTACATTGGAAGGAGCGCCGTCAGGATGAAAGCCTTTTGTTTTGATGCGTTTTACAAAGCGGTGATCGTTGTCGATATCAAAAACAAGAATGCCATGGCCACCGTAACCGAGATAGTCACGAATACCAGGCACGGCTACATATAAATATCTTTTTGGAGCTGTGTGGTTCCTGGAACTACACGCTGATGAAAAAATGAATATCGCAGCGAAAAGCGCTGAAACGAGAATCTGGATCTTTGACTTCATCATGCAACAAAGAAAAGATATTAGGTCAGGCTCAACTATTTTATTTGCGAACTTGTTTGATGGCTTCACCAAGCAGGTCAACTACCTCCTGTTGAATGACTCCGATCTGTTCAACTTCGTCTCCTGCTCTCCATTGATCTCCATCTTTTACGAGTGTGAGTCGCTGCGTGCCTATGCCAGATTGGAGAAGTGCATCATAGGTTCCAGTCAATTGACCTCCCCAGGAAATGGTTTCAGCGAGAGCTGCTTTATAAAAAACATTGTTGTGCGTAAAAGTAGTGGTGAATGCCAGGTAGTCGGTGGTATCTGGCCCGCCAGTGATGAGTTGGAAGTCCATATCCGTTCGTTTAGAATTGCAAGTTAGAAAAAACTCTCTTCTTTGTAGCGGCAAGGACGGGGACGTTAAGATTTTTAAAGCACTGGGTCACGAAGGCATGGAGACACAACGAGAAAACGACGTTGTGTCCTTCGTGTACACTTTGTGCTCTTTGTGACCCTATTGCCCGAACCACGGAAAATTACCAACAATTCATTGCCATTCTATTCGTTATAAGCTTAACAATACTTTGCCTGCTCTTCTCTTTTAAATGCGAGGAATTTTTTAGACTTTGTATGAAAGACGTGAGAGAGATTTTGAAGAACAAGGCACTATAAAAAACGTACCTATGCCAAAATTTTTACTCAAAAATTTTTTCATTTTTATTCTGCTTGTTGCCTGCAATCCCGCACATAAGTCTGCTTCTACAAGCCATGAATTAAATGTTGATTCGACGAACTTATCCCAGGTTCTTCCATCAGAATTAATGCGTATTGATTCAACCAGGAAAAACGATTCAGCATCAAAACCATTGTCACTAATGGATCTGCCGCAAACCGAAGCCGGAGAGATCGTCTTGTCTGAAGGTTTTTATGAAGCAGATTTCAAAAGTTATTGCCTTCAACCGGGAACACCCAGTCCATCGAATGGAGATGCGTACCGCCAGGGTCCCTTAACCGCATATCGCAAGGATATCATTGAAACGATTTTACGTAACTCTTTAAAAAAACCTGAGCTTGAGCAAAAGAACATCCAGCTGTTGTTGTGGTCAGTTGTAAGCGGTTCCGACTTCAGAAAACTTCCATGGGATGTTCAAACTACGGCAGGGCAATTACTTTCACGCAAGCAAATTTTTGAATTAAAAGGAGGTGTAATGGGAATTGTGAAGACTGTGTCTGAAGCATTGCCTGCAACAGGAGTAACAAGTGCCAATCTGAAATTGAAGCAGCTTTTTGAATTAGGCACGAGCTCCTATGAGCTATTTGAAAGAGTCGCTGTGGTGGATCAATCACAGAAGGTAAAAAGGGGAACGACTAATAAAGACCAGTGGTATAAACAGCCCGAAGGATATTACCTCCGTTATTTCCCCAGCAGCTATCAACATGTCAAAATACAGGTCTATGTTCCGGAGGGAACTCTCGCCGGAAAAAATCCCGAAGATTATTTGGTGTTTGACCCCGTGACCATGATGGCAATCCCAGCGAATTCAAATTCCCAACGTCTCGGCATTGGTGCGCCCGCAATCGAGGTTGTGCGAAAAATAATCCAAATCCAACAGACCCCGGGAAATCCAAAAAGACCGCCGGTTCAACCGTCAAATCCAAAGACTCCATCAAATCCAAAGACCGGTCCGATGAACTAGCAGACTTCTTCAGACGTCCATGGGCTTGAATAGTAAGTTTCATTGCCTCACATTGTAAGTTGCTTACTTACGCATTAAGGGGTGTATTAAAAACAAAACCTTATGCCTACACCTTTTCAAATTTTAGCAGACCCGGTCTCCCTGGTTATCATGGCCATCTACCTGGCGTTGATGATATGGGAAGCATTCTTTCCGGCACGGAGGCTGCCGCCGATTCCTTTCTGGAGATCTAAGGGGATTGTTGCCTTTTTCTTTTTCTTTTTTCTATCGACGTACCTGCCACTCTTCTATGCACACTGGCTTCCGTCGGCACAGTTATTTGATCTGACAAACATGAACATTGCGTTGGCTTCACTCCTTGGAGTTATTTTGTACGAGCTGGGAATGTACGTGTGGCACCGCGCCATGCACAAGAATAACCTGCTGTGGCGTGTGTTTCATCAAATGCATCATAGTGCTGAACGACTCGATACGTATGGTGCATTTTTCTTTAGTCCTTTTGACATGATCGGTTTTACCTTGTTGGGGACAGTTTGTTTTGCCTTCATTATGGGTTTGCCTGCACAAGCAATAACCATCGTCCTGCTGGCAACAAATTTCCTGAGCATCTTTCAACATGCCAATATCAAAACTCCCGAATGGCTCGGATACATTGTCCAGCGGCCGGAGAGCCATGCTGTACATCATGCTAAAGGTATCCATGGTTACAATTACTCTGACCTGCCAGTATTCGACCTGATCTTTGGCAGCTTTCGCAATCCAAAAGATTATGTAAAAGAAACTGGATTTTACAACGGCGCCTCTTCAAGGATCGTTGAAATGCTGACCTTCCGGGATGTCTCTAGTCCTGGAAAAAAAACTTCTCTTAAAACTACTTCAAAGATCCGGAAAGATTCCGTGCGGGAGTCTGTTGTGACAAGTATCAATTAAAATTAAAATCATTTTTTATGAAACGTTTAATCATATTGTTGAGTGTGATGTTGGTCTTTATTTCAGGCATCGCACAGTCAAGATCATTTTTCGAAACCGGATCGATTTATCCGGCACAGGAAATGGTTCCGAAAACAATCACGCTTTCCAATGGCATAAACCTCGAGTACGTCGAGAAAGGAAATAAGGATCTACCTGCCGTTATCTTTTTGCACGGCTATTCCAATTCCTGGCATTCATTTGAGACGGTGATGAACATGTTTCCGCCGGAGATGCATTTGATTGCATTGAGCCTGCGAGGACATGGAAATTCCTCGAAGCCAAATGAAGGTTACCATCCAAAGGATTTTGTTGGAGACCTTTCATTATTCATCGATGAGAAAAAACTTGGAGCAAGTATTATCGTTGGTCACTCGCTGGGAGGAGTTGTGGCGCAACAATTCGCGATCAGTTATCCTCAACTCACAAAAGCACTCGTCCTCGTGGATACTGACGCCTCTTTTTTTGATAATCCAGGTTTGCCCGAATTCCTCGATGGAATTTTAAAATTTGAAAAGCCTGTCGATTATTCCTTTGCGAGGGATTTTCAATTGAGCACCTTGGCCCAACCAATTGATTCATTACAACTCGCTCTTTTCATCAATGAATCTCTTAAGTTGCCTTTGTATGTCTGGAAAGGAGTCGCGGCGGCGTTGATCGAAGTAGATTTTACAAAAGATCTCAGCATTATTGATGCTCCCATTCTTATCATGTGGGGAGACAAAGATGTAATCTGTTTAAAGAAAGACCAGGAGAATTTTGCGAGGAATCTAAAAAATGAAAGGCTGATTGTATATGAAGGAACCGGACATGCATTGCATTGGGAAGAGCCTGAAAGATTTGTTGCAGACGTGGTGAGTTTTGTCAAGGACAGGTAAGCACTATGTTTTCCGTGCCCTCTATTTCTCCGTGGTGAATTTTACCACAGAGACACGGAGTGCGCAGAGGTCACAGAGTTTCTCTACTTGCTTCTATTCTTTCACTTCAATCGCTGGTGATTCCCCAACAAGATCAAAATCAAATTGCATGTCATTGAGCTTACGGTAGAGGCCATTCAAATTCATCAATTCAGCATGCGTACCCGTTTCGCTTACGACACCCTTGTCAATCAGTACTATCTTATCTGCACTACGAATGGTGGAAAGGCGGTGTGCGATCACAAAACTTGTACGCCCCTTCATTAGATTTTCCAATGCTTCCTGCACCAATTGTTCGCTCTCACTGTCCAGCGAAGAAGTCGCCTCATCTAAAATTAAAATGGCAGGATCCTTCAATATCGCGCGGGCAATGGCGATGCGCTGCCGCTGACCACCACTTAACTTAATGCCGCGTTCACCAACAATTGTCTCATATTGCTCCGGAAAATTTTTGACAAACTCGTGTGCATTGGCATTCTTCGCCGCGGCCATAATCTCGTCATCAGTAGCATCCGGCTTTCCATAAGCAATGTTTTCTTTGATACTTCCACCAAACAACATTACATCCTGCGGTACAAAAGCCATTTGTCTTCGCAATTGTGAAATGGGAAATACACTCGCAGGTCTTTCATCAAAATAAATAGTACCGCTATCCGGTTCATAAAAATGCAATAGCAACGACGCGATCGTTGATTTACCTGCACCGCTTGGTCCTACAATTGCTACCTGTTCACCATTATTTGCAGCCAGCGAAAGATCTTTTAGTACCACAATGTCTTTGCGACTCGGATAACTGAATGCTACATGATCAAACCTCACATTGCCTTTTAGAGCATAGTGTGGTTGTACTTCGATTGCTTTTAGCTCTACATCTTCACCCTCACTACGCAAAATTTCTCTTACACTTTGTGTAGCGCCCAACGTTTTTTGCAGTTGTGAAAACATGTCCGCGAAACCGGCAAATGTTCCACCCACAAACATCGAAAAGATCACGAACATAACTAGCACGCCAATGGTAAGCTCGCCTGATTGAATCATGCGTCCGCCATACCAGATCACAAAGGCAAGCGTGCCAAACAAACTAAAGATCATAAAGGCTACAAAAGCGCCGCGATATCGTGCATTGCTGATAGCGGTGGAAACAACGGCCTTTAAACTTCTTACATATCGGCTGATCTCGTAAAACTCACTCGTAAAAGCTTTTACTATTGATATGCCATGAAAAGTTTCCTGCACAATGGTACCACTGTCGGCCAACTGATTTTGTGCCCGGCGTGCCATTTTGCGAATCCGTTTTCCAAATACAACTGCAACGATTGCCAGTAACGGAACAACAGACAACATTACGAGCGCCAGTTTGGAGCTGATCCAGAAAATAAATCCCAAACCAATAATAAGCATGAACACGCCACGCAAAAATTCCGCGAGTGTAAACGAAATGGCGTCCTGTATCTGGGAAAGATCCGATGAAATGCGATTAGTTAACTCACCCACTCTTTTTTCTGTAAAAAAGCTCATGGGCATGCTGAGTAGTTTACTATAAACGTCTCTGCGCATATCAGCCAGGCTCTTTTCACCAACAGCCGTGAGCAAATAGACTCTCATGAATGAAAAGAAAGTCTGAACAGTAAGTTGACAAAAAATGAGAAGCAATGCAGTATTCAGACTCCAGTGAATCTTTTTTACACTAAATCCAAAGTTTGATGCGTTAGAAATGCCAGGTAATGCAGCTCCCGGTGAAGCCGCATCGATCATCTTACCTAAAAACAGCGGGAACAAACTTGTAGAAAATGCCGTAAGGGCAATAAATACCATTCCAAGGATAAACTTGCCACGATGAGGTTTCAGGTACTTAAAAAGGACCAAAGCCTGGCGCAGATTTTCCCTGTTGATCTTTGCCTTTGGTGATTTACCTTCTTTTAAATCGAGCGGATGATGCTTTGCCACAAACAACAGACAATAGTGAACAAATAAAAGTGTAACGGCAAGTTAGTTATAATGTCTTGCAGAGTTAAATATCTAATCGGTGAATTGCGGATAAAAGGGTGCGAATTCTCGATTGCAAGGCTGTTCATCTCCCGTTTTTTAGTTCTTCGAGTGCCGCGGAAGTTTGTTGCCATTGCTCTTCATCCCCTTTGGGCCCCGGATAATTTTTATAGAAAGCAAGGATGTTTCTTTTCATTGAAGAGGTTACAGTTTCAAAATTTTTTTCCTTTAGCTTGATAACCCAATCTGAATAAGCCTGATCTGCAAGGCTATATTCGCCCTGCATCGTTTTCTTACCTGTGTCCCAGTCAATATTGGGAAGTTCGACATGACGGCTGCTCGCAACGGCCAGTTCATGACGATAATTCATAACCGTGACATCGAAACTTTCGAGAAACATTTTCTCAGCTCGTTCATCCGGAATCCTGAACTTTAGAATTTTCAGTGCCCCCCATTTTGGAGCAATGCGGATAAGGAAGGCAAGAATCGATTCTCCCAAAGTTACTCTGTCTCTTTCACGTCCGAATTCTTTAAAATATTTCTGCCTGCGGATGTTGTAAACATAGCTATGTCTGGCCGAAGAAGGATTCGATTCCCTGATCTGTTTTCTTTTCGTTTTCCAGGCGGCTCTCGTTGCGGAAGGAATGAGTTCTTTTACTGACCAACGAAAGCTACCGATAGCGCGATCAAAATTCCCAAATAGTGCGTCGACATCAAGTCCATAAGTTTCTTGAAAAGCCTTTTTAATCAAATCTTTTGAAACTTCGAATCCTATAAAATCATGGTAAGCCCGTGTTGCATAATTGCCTCTTGCCATTTGCACCACATCAAAAGAAAACTCAGTGCGCAAATGTGATATCTTATCGTCTGCATAGGTAACGGTATCTCCGAATTTTGTTTTCATCTCAGGATAGATCATCGGCACTGATCTGTTTACACCCACTGAATGACCGTATTGGTCTGCATAATAATGACATAGGGCACCCAAAGCAAATGCATACTCATTTATATTACCTGCCTCTTTAAAAAGATTTTCGATAAAATCTCCGCTACGCACATAATGAACCAGGTTGGTAAAGAGTTTGCTCCCAAAAGGATAGTAGCCCAGGTCGGGCATCACGCAACCCCCATAAGCATATGCATGTGCATTTTTTAACTCTTCCTCAGTGGCTGCAGGAAATTTTTGCTTGAGAAGTGGAACAAGTACTGTGTTCCAGTTTGCATCAACAATCGCCTCGTGAGTGAGTACCGAATAACCAAAACAGCGGGTAGTATGAAATACAAGGACTATAGTAATCAGTGTGATCAGCTTCGAAGAAATCCTTTTCATAACGCCATTTACCCAATTCTTGCAATAACTGTTCCGACAAAAAGAAGGTGATCTATCTATTTATAGTTCAGTTCAATAGTAAAAGCCGCAAATTCTCCTTCCATTGAATCCGCTTTTAACTGGCCCTGGTGAGCTTTGATCACATCATAACTCAAAGACAGTCCTAAGCCAGTGGCTTCACCTGTCGGCTTTGTCGTAAAAAAAGGTTGATATATCTTATCCAAAATCTTTGTGGGTATGCCCAGCCCATTATCTCTTATAGTGATCAGGGCTTTACTTTCTTTTTTTTGAGTGTTGACCGTAAGTATGGGTTCATAGTTATCTGGCTTCAATTTCATTTTTTCGTTCATCGAAAAAAAAGCATTGTTAAACAAATTGACGAGTGTATGCCCGATATCCTCCGGCACCAGGTCAATACGGCCCACAGTTTCATCGTATGATGTTTGAAAACTACAATGAAAGGACTTGTGTTTTGTCCGGAACCCATGGTAGGCTAGCTTCAGGTATTGTTCCGCAAGTTCATTCAGATCGGTAAGTTCCATGGCGCCGCTTTGCCTGCGTGAATGCTGGAGCATATTTTTTACGATGCCGTCTGCTCTTTTACTATGATTGAGTATTTTCTTGAGATTATCCCCAAAATCATTTATCAGCGGATTAATGTCATCTGTAAATTCCTTCGGTAACGTTTCGTTCCCAACTCGCTCCTTTATTTCCGATAAAAGTTCTGAATTGATCTCTCCAAAATTGATAATAAAATTCAACGGGTTTTGTATCTCATGCGCTACGCCGGCAGTAAGCTCCCCAAGTGAAGCCATTTTCTCCTTTTGTATCAATTGAGACTGACTACCTTTTAATTCGTGCAAAGTTTTTTGCAATGTTTCCTTTTGCTCAAACAATTCAGATGTTCTTTCGTTCACCCGTTGCTCAAGCAGTAGATTTTGTTCTTTGAGGAGTCGCTCACGTTCTTCATTCATAGCCTGCAACTCCTTGTGATATCGTATTTTTTTTCTCTGGTTTGAAACAAAGACGATTAGAAAGCTGATAAACAGCAGTAACATCGCCGAAATACCGATAACGACCCTAGATTGAATACTGATATCTATCAGTTCCATAAAAAGCTTTGGTTATAAAAACGCAAAAAATTATAAAAGCAATATTGTGAACATTCCAGATATTGATCGCCAGGGTTACATCCACACTCAACATGGGCGCATAGAATAAAAACACAAAAAAATTCGTGACCAGGTAAATCGCGAGTCCGGTAACGACCCAGAAGTGTGGCCCGTCAAAAAGGTTGTCGTCTTCCTTCAATTCAGCGAGGTAGTACAGCATGCAATAGACCAATAAAAGATAGGCTTCCACTGTCAGCAGGTTTCCGCTGAATGAATCCCTGTTAAAAAAGTTTTCAAAAAAAATAAAGTTCATTAGCAGGAATAGTATTCCCAATGATCCCAGTACTCGTTTTAATTTCCCGAATGAATTTTTTTGAATGGATATGAAGTAAAAACTAAAGCAGCCAAAGCGAATCACGGAGTGAATGTTGTAAAATGGATTATTGGTAAGGTTGCTGTTTGGTAGAGTCATATTGACCGCCATGATAGCATCGATGATAGCATTTACCAAAAAACCCAGCCAGACGTAAACAATTACAGGCAATAATGAGGAAGGCTGCTGACGACGGAACAAAAGCACGGACAAAGGAATTACCAGGGCCCACACTTCTGACCAGTCAAGCGCTACCTGCAAATAGTGTTTCACTTTTGAGAGTTAAAGAAGTTGCCGCAACCTTTCAATACGCTCTAATCAAAGTAAGAAAAATATTGCAATAAGAAAATTAGTTGTTACCTTTCTGATACTCGCCTGCTCTATATAACTACTCCCTATTATTTTTACTTCACCTTAAAAACCAAAACTATGTCTGTGACATTGGATCGACTTTACACCGACAAAAATTCGTTTAACAACCTTCCGTCCCCACCGACGGGACCGAGGAAAAGAGTCTTTTTTGTGTTAACCTATATCGATCCTAACATTAAAACACTTAGCGGCTACCCTACAAACCCATCAGGGTCGGGTCCTTTCGACCCGAATCCGGCAATAGTACTACAAAAAGGAGCGGATTCGCTAATCATACCTGGAAATCCAATTTATGCTGGAGATGTGGTTATGGAGGCAGATGACGTTGCAAAGGTTAAAGAGAACATTGCTTCCACTGGCGCTTCTTTCGTTACGTTTACTCCTCAAGCGTCGAACACGTACCTTGATCATGTAGAATATATTATTGGCTACACTAAGGTTGACCCCGGTGTGAACGCAAACCCTGCGCTTATACCGCCGCTGGCAGGCACCGTGACATTAAATCCTTCGCCGCCGAAATCACTTTAGGGTTGCAAATTGCCAGAAACCAGGTTTTATTCGTGCGGCATTTTGATAATGGATATTTTA
>Ga0163163_10001372_pt1 | contig 20548 bp, 25 predicted proteins | sample S65metaG_FD_119766 | JGI IMG/M metagenome (GOLD analysis project Ga0163163, IMG submission 119766) | Switchgrass rhizosphere microbial communities from Kellogg Biological Station, Michigan, USA - S6-5 metaG | ecosystem: Host-associated > Plants > Roots > Rhizosphere > Soil | place: USA...
CTTAAAAAATCAAGAATGGCGCGCACAAAATCTATTTATGAATGGCATTTCAGAAACGAAAAATCGCCCGCGCCAGCCGAAGCTGACGCGGGCAAGTGACTGCGTGTAGACGCAGGGATATTAGTCGGAAAGGACGAGCGGCTGGTTCAGTAAAGTGCGTACGTGCCGCATGCTCGCAACATTATTTCCCGAACAGCATCGTCCTGAACTCGGACGCGAAGAAACCGAGCGTGCTGGCGATGCCGGCGAGGCCGAGCAGCAGGCCGAGCGCCTTGTTGCGGTTGGTCCGGTAGTCGTCGACGATCGGCTCCATCTTGGCGACGGCCGCGGCGACGGGTTTGAGCACCTCGTCGATCCGGTTGAGCCGGTCGGTATTCTCCTGGTGCCGCCGATCCGCCTCGCTGCGATTGGCAGCGATGCTGGCGCCGAGATTTTCCACCTTGGCCAGCAGGCTGCCGATCGAAACGCTGATGTCGTCGAGCTTTCCGGCCATGATTATTTCGACGCCTTGTAGGCGGCGCGCAGCTTCTCCCACTGGGCGCGCGCGCTGCGGATGACGGTGTTGGCCTTCAGTCGCCCTGCCCGCTCGCGCGCTGCGACCGACAGCGCATTCTCACCGGCCTTCGGCTCCGGCACGGCGACCGGCCGCAGATAGGCTGGCGCAGCGGGAAGATCGCGGTGAATGACGTCCTTCAACCCGCTACCTGAGCCGGCGCAAGCTGCGAGCGGCAGCGTCATCAAGAGTGCAAGCGCTGCTCTGCGCTTCACTGGCGAGACGGTCCTGTAGATCACGAATGACATCCTGATTTTTTGAGTCGGTGTCCGAGAGCGCGGCAGCCGTCGCGGCGGCCTGTTCGGCCGTCTCCTTCGCGGCCTGCAGATCGATGCGCTGCTTGGCGATGACGGCTTGCAACGTCGCGCTGCGGTCAAGCCTGCCCTTCAGCGACCAGCCGAAGGTGAACGACGCCGCAATGCCGAGCGTGAAGATCGCAACGCGCCGGCCGGTCGGCGTTGTCAGCAATCGCCATCCGGTGGCGAGAAACGGCCCGGCGCCGGGAATGAACAACAGCAGGTTTGCGATCATGAATGGTCGCGGTGCCTCCACCAGATCAGCAAGCCGATCGCGATCAGCGCCGCGATGCCGAACAGGACGCGCGGTGACTGCACCGCCTGCGTGACGATGTCCCAAACGCCCAGCGACTCGGCGGTGTCTTTCGCGGATTGCGCCTTCTCGGCGGCATCTCCGACCGCGTCGATCGTTTGCGCCGCGTCGCCGAGACCAAGGCCCAGGCCGGTACGGCCGATCTTCGAGTTGACGGTCGTCTCGACGATACCGGGCGACGTCGGCGCGTCGACCTGTTGCGCCATCGGGCCATCTTCGCGCGCGTCGACGTCCATGCAGCCGGCGCCCTGAAACAACGTCGCCTCGGCGGCGCGGCGGCGCGTGAGACCCTTCAGCACGCGGCCGCCCGCTTTGTTCCATTTGGCGAACTCGCGCGCCGCGCCGGAAAAATCCCGCCGGTTCACCTTGCGCAGCAGCGTCGAGGATTTCAGATTGCCGATGCCGCAATTATAGGCGAAGGAGACCAGCGCATCGAATTGGCACTGCTCGATCTCGACCTTCACCAGCGAGCGGACACCGCTCTCGAACTTCGCCATATCCTCGCGCAGCGCGGCATCGCATTCGGCCTGGGTCCAGACACTGTCGGCCGAGAACTTGCGGCCGGTGGCGTTGGTGTGGCCCCACCCGATCGTGAGGACGCCCACGGGATCCACGTAGGCGCGGACGCGGCCGCGACCGGCCTTTTTCTCGCAGCCCTCAAAGGACTGGATAAGCTTCAGTCCCGCCGGGCTGACGGTCGTAGTCGCGGTCATGCTCATTCCTTATTTTCGGGGCTGCTTCGATCGGGGCTTCACCGCCCTGCACTGGATCGGGATCGCGCAGCGCACCGCGCGCAGGACGTCATCGGTCGACATCATCGCCATCGCTGGCGGATGGGTTTGCGGCAGATGCGACGCGGCATGGGCCGGTGCGGCCACGCACACGAGCGCGAGCGCCGCGCCGGCAAGGCGTGCGGGCATGTTGTCGCTGGAATCAAACAGCGTGAGGAAGCGCTCCGAATCAGATGGCGTGCGATGCGACAGGATTTGCTGTCGAGGGACTTCGGCGAGTCGGGCAAGCTGGTCCTGACCGCGCAGAGCAGCCTAATGTCGCCTGATCTGGCACAATGTCGGCGATCTCGCATCCGACCGATAGCAAATGCCGATGTCCAGGTAGCTCCGATTATGCGCTACGACTTCACTGATGGACGGGTCGCGCTGGAATGCACTACAGATGCCGAGTGCGGCCCACAAAGCGAGCTCCAACCGGATTGAGTATGCCCTCCAAACGGAACGAGGAAGTGTGGCTCAAGAACCGCGTTACGACTTGGGTAGGTGTAGACCGACATTCCGCCCGGCTTCAGCTTGCATTTCTGATCGACCGGAGAAGGTTTTCGAACATCGCGCTGGGGACCGAAGGTCAGTCCGCGTACGGATAGTTCGGATACATCTCACCGTGCTTCATGGCATCGTAATTGGCGAGGAAGCCGCGGCGTAGCGCCCACGGCCGCCGCGGTCTTCGCAACGAAGACGCGATCAGTGCTCTGGAAAAGGCGCTTAAGCGTGCGAACCAGAGATGCAGGTTCCTCAAGCCGTTCGAGGCCTCGCTGGCGATCGGGCTCGCCTGAGCGTAGCGCGCCGGTTACGCATGCGAGCGCGAAGGCCTCTTGTATGGTCAGGAGCGCCGCTGAGGACGGCTCAATCACGCGAGCGGATAGCGAAGATCAGCGCCACCAGCGCAGTTGCGACAACAGCGGCATAGACTGTGCCGATCGCCAACGCGACGTAACCACCGGCCGGTATCGGCGGGCCTTCAATCGCGGTCCACGAATAGAAGTGAAACCAGCACGTCACGGTGAGCAGCAACGCGACCGTCGTGAAAAAGACAACCTTCCTCATCAGCTGTAGGGTCCGGACTTGACCGCGACGTGGACGAATTCCGAAAGTGCGACGGCCGCGCATGTGGCAGCTGTCCATCGCGCGAGTTGCGGTCGCGCACCGTCTAGTCTAGCGCGATACGGGCGAGCACACCACAAACCACGAGCAGCGGCGCCACCATGCCGTAAGCCGTCCGCGACGTGTTCATGCCGACAATCAGATTGAAGATCAGCACAAGCACAAAGACCGCGAGCGCCGAAATACAAAGCTCGAAATCGGCGTCCGACATGAACGGGCGTCGATCCTTCAGCCAAAACGTCGCGACCACGGGGGCGAACACCAGCATCGGCCCACTCATCTGATGCCCGGCTCCGCTCATCATGTAGGCAAACTTCTCGGTGAGATCGCCGAGCAGCGTACCCGCCGCGAAACTGTCGATAGGCCAGATCACTTGACGATAGTGGATCGTGTCGGAGAAGAAGCTACCGACGTACCAGAGCACGAAGAGAACCCAACCGGCGGAAGGCGCAATAGCGAGCAGGACCACGATTGCGGCGCGAGCAATCGGCCGCGACGAAACATCCGCGTCGGTGTCAATCAGGCCCCGCAAGAAACAACAGCCCGCGACCAGCAAGAACAGCGGATAGGCCAGCGCGCCGAGGCCGCAGCCGATGCCAATCACCCAAGCCTGTGGCGCGCTCTTGACAGGCCTCGCCAGCACCGCGACCGCGAGCAGTGGTACGAGGATGTTGTACAACTGCGCGGCGGCATCCAGCCGAACGCTTTCACGAAGTCATTTGCGATCAGAAGTCCGCCGATAGCGCCGACGCGGCATCCCAGCCGCGCCCAGAGACGTTGCCCAGCACCAGCCAGAGATAGACAGCAAAGATCGTGACCCGTGTTAGAACATTGAACAAAGCGTAAGCCATGAACCCAGGAAAGTCCTTGGCGAGAAATTCCGGCATGTATTGCTGGTAGTATTCGCGCATGTCCTGCGCCGGAGCGATGCCGAGATGCTTCGGCGCATCTATCGACCAGAGGAACAGCGGCCGCAGCGCCCACGCCGGCATGACCATCATTGGGCGCGACTGCCGCCGGTTGTTCGGCTCCAGCAATCTCGCCGGCTCGCGCGCCAAGTTCAGCAACGCGAAAGCGTCGCAGTTGATTGACACACCGAAGTGCGGCGACGCGCTCACAAGGTTGGCGACGCAATACTCGGATTGTTTCGCTGCGGGTGCGCGCAGGCCTACCAGCAGCGCCGCCATGAACAGCGACAGAACGACCGCGAACGCGATCCACAGACAAGCACCGGCACCACGATTCATTGAGCGACGCTAAATCAGATCGCGCCTCGATTGCAAACCGGACCGCCCCAATCTGTGGCCGATCACCATGTCGTTTCGTCCAGCGCCGACCAGACCATGATGCCGCTGGCGTTGTCGAACTGCGCGTCTGCCGGCGAAGAACCGCTTTTCGATCCACCTCTTACCCTGATTTTCGTGAACTGTGTCTTCAGGAACGGCATCAGGAGGGGAAAAGCCTGCAAGCGATGGGCGTGATCGTCGCTGATCTCAGGGACGAGGTTTACGCCGATGCTTGAGTTGTTAATCGCCAACATCCAGGAGCCGTTCTCCAGCGAGACGAACCGAATCATGCCCCATTGCTCGGTCAGCGCGCCCCAGTCCAGGTTTTGCTCAACCTGACCGAACGGCGTCGTACCACTTGCGATGGTCGCCGAGGTCGTGCGCAGCGGAAGCGTTTCCAACTTGGTCAACCGGTCAAAATACAGCCCCTTCGGGTCGTTGATATAGCGCGCGTCGTAGTCAGGGCTTGCCGGGTCAGTGACGATGCTCGGCGCGCAATACTGGATTGTTGCGTGATGTGGCGTGGTGTCGAACGTTGTCCCGCCCGGTAGGAAGAAAAAGTCCCGGGCGTCGGCCTTGCGCTGGAACGCCTCTTCGGTGATCCCGTCGAACCGCATGCGATAGAGATTCGTCGACAAGTACGTCTCGCCGGCCGGAACTACCAGATCGGACGAATCGGTGCTTGCAAAAACGTAGGTTCGCGGATCGAGTGCGGCGGCCTTCAGCTGATAATACCGTGCCTCCACCTCAAGCGAACGGCGGATTGCATCGCCGAGCTTGCGCCAATAGTTGTACCATTCAACCGTCGCAGGGCCGGCGTTCTGCGCGACCAGCGCAGAAGCATCGGGGCAGAGCGGCAGGCCCGGTAACCTCATCAGCGCACCCGACGCGCGCCAAGATAGCCGTAACCAGAAAGCGTGGATCCACTAAAATTTGCGCTCGCGACCAGATAGACGGTTGTCGTTCCAGAAAGACTGAGCCGCCTTGTTCCAACTGGGATGCCATAATTTTGCCCGACGCCGGAACAATTCATCAGGATACCCGCGCCCTTGTTTGGCCGTGTCGGCAGCGTGGCTGACACCGTATGGATTGCCGCCTCGAACCCGGTTGGCGTCGTACCGCCCGCCATATTGGTAAAATAGATCCCGAAGACATCCCAATCGCCAGCAGTCAAAGAAATACTAGTAATATTAACAGATGTTCCTGTCGTCTGCGACACGGCAGAGCCAACGAGGATTTCAGACTCAATCAGCTCGCCCACAAACCCGGCAGCCGCGCTGTCGTTCGTGGTCGTCCCCCGAGCCGAGACAACGCCTCCGTTCGTGATCTTAATGCCATAGGCCGCAGCGGCGCCGCCGAGCCAAAGAGCCCCACCGCCGCTATTTCGCAGGATGGTATCGCCCGCCACCGTACCGGTTAGAAATTGATCATTCGATCCCGCGACACCGAGTTGGCAATCGCCTCCTGATCGACCTATCAGGATATTGCTATTGTTAGCGTTGTTCCCGGATAGCACGGTAAGCCCCGCCGCCTGCGAGCCGGTCGTAATCGAAACGCTGAGCAACGATGTGAACGTGCCGCCTGTGACAGTCTTGCCGGTGAAGATGAGTGCGGCAGGAAGCGAGAGTGTGGGATTGCCCGATACGCCATCGCCATTTGTCGCGCTGATCTCGTTCGAGGTGCCGGTGATTGTCCGCTGCGCCCATGTGTCCGTCGCCGTCCGAGTGGCGATGCCAGTGGAACCCAGCGCCTCAAGAGCAGAGAGATCGTTCGCGAGGGACAGATTGCCGCTAGAGACCTGCAGGCCTGCGGCAGGAAGATTGATCAGGGAAGGCGTTGTGCCGTTGGTGCCGACAAGCTTGTTGGTACCGACCCCGAGCGCCGACACAGCCCCAGAGCCGTTCGTATTCAGGAAGCCGCTGATGTGTTGCGGGAACGACAGTGTTCCGCCCGCCGCAATCTTGATGCCGGGGGTCGAGGCGGCCGATCCCAGCCACAGCGCTCCGCCGCCGCTGCTTCTTAGGATCGCGTCGCCCGCTACCGTGCCGGTCAGATATTGATCCGCCGATCCGGCGACGCCGAGCTGCAATTCTCCAGATGCTCGACCGACATTGATATTGCTGTTCTTGGCCGAGTTACCAGAGAGAACGTTGAGACCCGCAACATTCGAGTTTGTTACAATCGTTTGCGCTTCGGTGAAGGTATTGGATCCATCGACCAGCGCGAACCCGAAATTCTCGAAGAAGTCGCCATCAACCGCGAACGTGAACACACCCGCGCTGCGCGTGATGATCATGCCATCCCCCGCTTCGATGCTCGCGGGAAACTTCGGAAGTGCTTGAATGCGGATCGTCGTCATTTAGCTCACCACCGGAAGAGTGCCGAACAATTCGATATCGTTGCCGTCCTTGGTGATTACGCACCGGACGTCATAGGTCTTTGCCGGGATATCCATCGACGCGGACTCGAACCGCACCGTAAACACCGCGCCATCGTCGTCGTCTTCCAGCGTGACGCCGGAGCCGATTGTCGCCGTGAGGACGGTAGCCAGCGTGTCCGGATCGATGACGTCGAACACGATGGCCGACACGTCGGCCAGATCGATCGCGTCGCCGGTCTCGAGATCGGTGAGCCCGAACGATTGCTCGAACGTCTCGCGCGTCCCGGTCGTTTCGATTGCTCCGATTGCGCCTGCCATATCAGGGCCTCACAGTTTGATGTACCAGGTGCCGAGCACGGCATTCGGCACGTTGTTGTGTGCGGTGCCGGAGCCGTTTGCATCGACGTTGCCGGACAGCGTGTGTGTGTGATTGCCTGGATCGCTGGTCGTGTTAATCGTGTGCGTGTGCGTGCCGTCGCTGCCGTTCGTAGCGGCAGTGATGCCGGTAGTTGAGCTGTTTACGGAACCGGCGGCGGTGCCAAACCAAGCCTGTCCACCAGTGCCAGCAAACCCGCTGAAACTCACCGTTGTACTGAGTGGTACCGTGAGGGAGTGCTGGTGCGTTGGATCGGTGACGTTGATCGTATGACCGTGCGCGCTGCCGGTCGTGGTCGTGGTCGCCGTATGGGTATGGGCACCGGCGCCGCCGACCGTGATGCTGGCCAGCCCATGCGTATGTGAGGCTAATTCACCGGTCGTCAGCGTGTGCGTATTGAGCCCGACCGCATAACCCGGCAGGCCGGCACCGCTTACGCCGTCGCTTGATGCGGTATAGCCCGGCACCAGCGGCGACATGCGCCCCGCCGCCGCCGCGCCCATGGTCTCGAGGCCAAACGGCGTGCGCCCGCGCAGGTCCGGCAGCGTGATCGTCTTGTTCGCCGCAAAGTCGGCCGCCGCATTGGCGCCGCGTCCACCGGGCAAGACCGGGCAGGCGGTGTTATCCATCGACTGGTAGAGTTCGATAAACAGCTTCTCGCAGTCCGCATTGGCGCGCTCGTCGGCGCCCGAGACGGCGTTGCCGATCTTGCGGCCATTCGCACGCACCGCGCCGGTGCGAACGCCATTCGCGAATTTGAAGAACACCTCGCCGGTCTGGAGCAACTGCTCATCCGGCACGCCCTCTGTCGCATCGGGTGGCGCCGGGTTCGGAATGTCGTCGGTATCCCACAGCTGGGTGTTTCCCGCTGTCTTCACCCGCTCGCGATAGGACCCGAAATCGATGAAGACGGCCGGGAAGCGGCCATACGCATCCGCGACCACCGGATGCGCGTGCGGCGTGGTCAGGTCGGCATCCTGAAAGGTCGTGCGCGGCGTCGTGGTGCCGGCTTCGAAGAAATACGCAAATGCGCCGGGCGCACGCCGGTCTGCATTCGTGCGCGCGACCGTATTCGAGTGAGGCCAGAGAATGCCCATGCGAAACTCCAGAATGGGTAAGAGAGCGGGCGGCAGTTGCCCGATTCAAAGCGGGATGCGCCCGGCGAATGCGCCAAATCTTGTCTGGACGAGCGGGTATAGCGGGAGCGGGCCGCGCTGCCGCTCTACGCGCGACAGGCCTTTTTGGCGTTCACTGAGCCGTTCACCAGGGTTGGCCGCCCCGCCCGGCGCCGTTGATCAAGGACTTCTCCAAATCCTGGCGCAGTTTCCAGAACAAGCCGCTGCCCGCAATCTCGGCATCGGCCGCGTCCTTGTAGGTCTTGGTGATCTGTGGCGCGAAGTTCGTGCCGATGCCGATCGCGGACTTGTTCGCATCGGCGATGTTCGCGCCAACTGCCGTGGCTCCCCCGGTATCGAGGCCCGCAAGCCCCCCGTAGTAGCGGTTTGCGATATCGGCGAGCGAGACGCCCTCGTTCGTCGCGATGGTCGCGCGCGTCTTTCCGGCATCGTTGCGCAGGTTCGCCTCAGTAACTCCGAGATTGGCGAGCGTGCTGTTGATGCCGGCATTGCCAGTCGCGGCAGCGGAGGTCGCGCTCGACTCGAGCTGATTGTAGGGCGACAGGCCGGCAAGCCATTGCTGCCATCCCTTGTCGGCGTAGTCGCTGCCGAGCTTGATCGCGTCCGCGTCGGCATTGCCGGAGAACAGCGAGCCCGCGGCATTGCGCCGCCGGTTGAGCGCGTCGAGCGACGTATCGAGCTGCGTCGTCCACCCCGGCCCGCCCTGGAACGCCGCTCTGGCGCGCGCCGCTCCTTCCGCCCCGTTGATCCCCAACGCGTCGGCATAGAGCCGCGATCCCTCGCCGTAGCGATCCGCGAGTTCGCCAAGCGGCGCGTAGGCGCCGCCGTTCGCGGTCAGGTCGCCCCGCGCAGCCTGCAGCGTCTGCCGCGCGTCGCCCAGGCCGGCATCGATATAGCCGAGCGCGCTGTCGGCACCCCCGCGCAGCGCGTCGCCCGCGGCGTCATAGGCTGCGCCGAGATGGCCGCCCGCGTTCGCGTATCCGGCGAGCAGCAGCCGCTCGATCTGATCGCGCGTCAACGCCGTCGCATTGATCAGGTTGTTCTGCGCGGTGCCGAGATAGTTGCGCGAGGCTTCCGCCGCCGCTTCCGCGGGGGCGCCGGTGAATGCATCGAAAAGGCCCATGTGTCTTGCTCCTATTTGCTTCGCGGTGCGCTGCCATCACACCGCTCGTATGCGCGCTGCATCACTTCGGTGTCCTTGTTTCGATCAGCGTCAAAGCCGCGCCGAACAGCGTGACGTGCACGGGATCGGAGACGCGCAGCTTGATCATGATGCCCTTCGGCCCGGCGAGGCCCAGCCGGTTGACCGAAATCGTCTTGCGCGATTCGCCTTCCCGGCCGATCGCGCGGAACACCGGGCTGCTCCAGCGATAGCCGCCGTCGAGCGACCACGAGATCTCGACCTGCGGGTCGCTCTCGTTCTCTTCGCCCGCCGCACGCCCGGCCGCCGCGACCATGTCGACGTCGAGGCGGCCGATCGCGAGGCGATTGGGCGACGAGAGCACCGCGCCCGACACGACCTCGAACACAAGCGGATCGTCGCCTTCGCGAAAAATATCCGCGCCGATCTCGAACAGCTTGCCGCTGCCGCGATCGCCGGCGAGCCAGGTCGAGAAGGCTTTCACGGTGCGCGCGGCACGCCAGCTCTCCTGATCGTACGATATGCGCTGCGCCCACGTGCCGGTCGTGAGATTGAGCATCCAGCTCCACAATCCCGGACGCGTCAGCACCCAGAAGGCATTGCCGTTCGACATGTACACGGACGCTTCGAGCACGCTCTTGTCGGGCGTGGCCGCGATGTCGCGCGACACGTCCTCGGTCGAGACCGGCTGCGGCGTGTAACCGTTGAGCTTGTAGACGACGTCGTCCTGCGCCGCCCACGCCATCGTGCCGGTGAAGCCCGGCTCCCATCCGGCGATTGCATGTGTGCCCGCTAACCCGATCGGGATCGTGGCGACGAGGTCGAACGGGAACGGCGAAAGGCCCGCGTCGCGATAGACCTGGCAGAAATTGTCGCCGAACACGAACCACTCGTCGCGATAGGCGACACCGCGCAACAGATGTCCCGGCGCCGTCGCGAAGCTCAGCGAATTCAGGTTGACAGAATTCAGGTCGCTCGCGAACAGCCGTCCGTCCGCGATCGTGAAGGCGAAGTATCCCTTCACGCCGCTTACGCTGTTCGGCTGCGGCAGGTCCGCATCGGCGAAGTTGTCCGGCACGTCGTCGGTGTAAAGATTGAACGCGCCCTCTTCGGTCACCGCCACGGTGTCGGCGACGGGTGCGGCATTGTTCTTCGCGATGGTGACGAGCCCGGTGCCGTCGAGCGCGCCGAGATCGGTCACGCTCGTGACACTGCCCGCTTTCGCGATCAGCACCGCGCGGTCTTCCAGCGCCGCCAGCACATTGCCGTTGATCTCGATGAAGCCGCGGAAGCCCGTGCGACCATCGACAGTCACCAGCTCGCGCAGGCCCGGTGCGCGTACCCATTTCAGCGGCCCGCGCGCGCCCTGCTCTGTCTTCACCGCATAGGCGTTGACGAGCCGGCCGGCGCTTTCCTGCGGCCGCGCGCCCGGCGCGGAGGTGACGGGAAACGGGACGGCAGTCATCGGCTGCCCCGCGTGTCGCCGATCGATTGGATTTGCGCGCTGGGCGAGCATTCGGACAACGCTTGCCCGGCGCCGCCCGTGAAGGCGTCGAGAATGGCCATGACTTCTCCAAAGGAAAAGAGCGACAGAAAGCGTGCGCAACGCGCACTCGCTCGGCGGTCAACACACAGTGCGTTCGACAAGGTGCCTAGGCTGCGTCCCGGGCAGCAGATGTACGGTCGCGGCCGCTACGACGAGCGCTTGCCCCGCCGCCGCCGAAGTACATCCTGCGCCCGAGATACATCCCGGATCATGTCAGGCGAAACCTTGCGGACCAGGCGATGGACCGTGTGTCCCTTGCCGATGACGATCCAGCCCGGCTTGGTGATCCCTGTGCGCTTTTCCTCTTCGTTAACTTCTCGCATCAGGCTCCAAAATTCCGCTTTGTAGGCTTCGAGCGCCGCACCCTTCAACGGCCCGTCGCGCTCCTCGCGCTCCCTCGCAACGCGGGGGATTTCTGCGCACCGAACGCGGTCGCGCATTCGTTCGCCAGCAGCCCGACGAGCGGGTTGAACCACGCGGTCGGAATCTGCCGGTCGTTAAACGGGACGGCGCCCATTTACTGTCCCTGGTCCTGTGACGCGGCGTCGAGAATGGCGCCGGCGCCGACCATACCGGGCAGTGCAATACCAGCGAGCAGGTCGTTTAAGTCGCGCTTGCTTGGATCGAAGGCCGCAAAGCGGGAGCGCAGCTGATTGGGATTCCTGACGATAACGTGGTCGGTCGGTGCTACCTTTTCGAAGGCGCCTCTGGTATAATTTTGGATCAACATTGCATCATGGCCCGCCGCCCATGCGTCGCGAACCGCCACCGCCATCTCCTCCAGAGACAAACCAGTCGCGTCGATCCGGGCCGGTTTTTCTGCCCGGAGAACAAGAGGCAATACCTGTGGAGAAGAACCTGTCCCTAGACGAGCAGATAGAGCGGCAAAGTCGGATGCGTAAGCGGGGTCTCTTGTCGTCGAAACTCCTGTTTGAGCCAATGGACCGTGAGAGTTTCGGGCGGGCGGTGTTAGGGAAAAAGCCGGAAACTCCGTAGCCGTCCCATGGTAGACCGGCGCGTCGGTGAAGAACCCCATTTCCTTTGCTCGCGCCATTCGGCTGGCCTCGTCCATGGGTAGCGCTTCGGCAATGGCCTTTCCGGCGCGGCCGATCGCCTTGCCCCCAAGCTTTCCGGCTCCCGGAACCGCACCGAGCGCCGCCACCGTCATCGGCAGATATTCGCCACGGCCCGCGTGATACACGGCGTCCTCGGCCGAAGTTACGATTCCGACCGGCGAGACCATTTGCAACGCACCGCCGAGCTTCGGCCCGAGCTGTTCGGCAACGCGGGTCGGGACGCCAGCGGAGAGCAGCGTTTCTGTTACGTTGCGGTTGTAAATGTCCGACGGCGCTTCGGGCGAAGTGCGCATCTCCGCGGTCGAGGTCCACCAGGGTGGCAGCTCTTACTGCGGTCGGAACGTCTCGCTCGCGTACCGCGGGATGGGAGCGATGGGCGGGAGGCGCCCGATATCCGCCAGCGTCACGCCATCAGGAGGCAGGTCGAGATCGGCAAGCGAGGCCATCAGTACCCCCGCGCGCCGGCGCGCAACATCGGATCGGTCCCGAGCAGCCGCATCGGCTCGTTACGCGCCATGTCCTTCAGCCGCGCCATCGCGTCCTCGCGCAACGCGGCGGATTTCTGCGCACCGAACGCGGTCGCGCATTCGTTCGCCAGCAGCTCGGCAAGCGGGTTGAACCACGCGGTCGGGATCTGCTGATCGTTCACGACATCGCAGATCTCGCGTGCGCGTAGCTCGGCGAGCAGACCGTCGACCTTGCGATCGACCGTCGCCTGACTCTCAGCGTCAGGCGCCTGCCCTGCCCCGCCATCGGCGAACAGGTTCGTCAGCGCCTCGTCGATCAGATCGTCGCGGGTGCGGAATAACTCAGCCATTGCTCTGCTCTCTGGGCTGCGGCTGGCGCAGCAGGAATTGGTGGAAATTGCCGGGATAGGCGCGGTCAGACGCGTGGTGCGTGATGTCGAGATCGGGAACGAGCTCGATCTCGCCACCTGCCTCGCACCAGTTGCGGCAGAACGCGTAGTCCTCGCCCCACCACACGCCCTTGTGGGCGCCGTGGTTGAACAGATCGACCGAGAGATTGAAGCGCGGCCCGAAGCACAGATCGGGATAGGCCTCCATGAAGCGGTTGATCGCTTCGCGCGTGATCTTAAGAAAGCCCGCCGGCACGCGCGTTGCGGCAAGTGTGCCATTGCTGCGCACCACGGGGCGGCCGTCCGCGCCGACGCGCACGACGCCCATGTATTCTTCCTCGTCCTTCTTGAAGCGGTAGGTGCCGGCGACGACGTCGCCTGGCGTTTCAACAAGCATGAGCAGATCGTCCGGCTTCCAGGAGAGATCGTAGTCGAGATAGACGATCACATCGGCGCCGGCATCGAGCGCGCGGCGTGTCATCGTGGCGCGCGCCGCCGATATATAAGGACAGCCGACCTCCTGGACGTAGGCCTCGTCCCAGCCAGCACCCGTCACCAGCGGGATGGATTGCTCTAACGCGCTGATGTACGGGGCCGTTGGACCATGCAGTGAGGGCGTCGCGAAGACGACTTTCATGCGCGCTCCGCGGGAGCGCGGCTCAGACCAATAGACATGACATTTCCTGTGCTGCGAACGCCGGCCGGCAATATGCCGTTCAATCGACGCCTTGATCAGCCGGCCGCCGCGACCATTCACCTAGATGAGATGCGGTTAGGCAAACCACACAGCGCGCGAACTTCTGCTCTGATTGCGGCACCGGCCAAACGGCAAACGAGCACTGTCCCACCCATAAGTCGTTCAATCGATACCGGGCATGTCGTCTACCGGTCCTTCGATTTTCGCAAGAACTAGCAGCTTTAGTCGAGCCGCCAGCGCACGCAAACTCCCGGCCGTCTCTTCGTCAAACGACACCTCGTTGTTTGACGCGCTGTCGCCCTCATCATGCTGTCTGAAGATCGCAACCGAGACGTCCTCTTCCAGCCCCGCGAGGCCACTTTGGAACTCGCGCGCCCAAGACGTATCTGGGCTTTCCAGCGCGCCAAGGAGAGCGGTGAGATCTGCCACCAATTCTGAAGCAAAATCACCACTTTCAATGCAGCCTAATGTGTGAAGCATACGGCGATATTGCCTTTGATCGTAATCCGACATGTTCACTTATCCCCGTAGTACGTGGTTATGACTCCCCCGGTTTTATCATCTACAACCACTGACACGTCGTTTATTTTATCATAGTAACGGGTCGTCCCGGGCAATTTGCCCGGTTTCGGATTTCCTTGACGGCGCGCCTGGTCCACGACGCTCGGCATCAACCCCTCGTCCTGCATTTTGTCGAACGCATGGCCTGACGACGGCTGATCATTGAGTTTTCCGGGAGGGTTGCGCGATGGCGGGTTGTGACTACCCAAGGGGTATCCCTTGCGTCCTGTGGGAGCCGACGCCGGCGGCCCGTCAGGACGCCTGCCTCCTGGTACCCCTCCGATCGCTTTCCAGACCTTTGCGAGTATGTCCCGCCCCCATCGGCTTGCAAGCAGAACCGGCACAATGTCATCGACGCCAGCTTGCGACCTCTCGCGCAGGCCCCATCCGGTTGCGTCGTCCGGCAAGCCGGGAATGCGGAATGCACCTAACGCGGCGGCGCGCGGATCGTGCGGGACGGGATAGCTGTCGAGGTTGTCCCACCCCGCGTATTGCGATGCGCTGTGCTCGCGCCAGATATCCGGATTGACGCGCGGATCGATTATTCTGACGTAGTCATCGGATGAGGGGCCCGACTGCGCACGCGCGTCGTCCGGAAGCCAGAACGGCGCGCGATTGTCCTCGCGCCAGGCTTCCGGCTGAGCTACGGGACTGATCGCTCGGACCATATCGACGAAGGAGATCCCTGCGCCCGGCGCTCCAGTTTCGGGCGCGGCCCACGGCATTGCGGCAAATGGGCTCACGTCAGCAGGGCCAGACGCCTCGGCGCCAAGCGAAGCCGGATCCTCACCGTCCCAGTCTTCAGATGGCGGCGAATACGGCGGCACGCCCAAGGTAGCGAGCGTCACGCCCTGTGGCGGCAGGAAATCGCGTCCCACCATGTCGTAGAATACCCGCTGCATCACTTCGGTGCTCTCGGTTCATTGAGTGTCGAAGCCGTGTCGGACAGTGCCGCGGCGCGCCGGATCGCTCCAGCGCGCCGCCCGTCGCGGTGTCTAGGCCGAGCCCTTCCACGCCCCAAGCGCGCTCAGCGTGTTCATGATCTCGACGATCGCCGCCTTGGTGTTGGTGTCGACCGCCGTGGACGACGCCGTGCCGACCAGCGAGGTGGCTTGTGCGGCGCCGGCGCGTTGCGCGATCGGCGCAACGCCGTAGAGGCTCACCTTGTCGGAGGTGGACTGCCCGAGCGACTGGCCGTCGGGCGAGCCGTCGGAAAGCTGACGAACTGGCATTGTGTCTTCTCCTCATGCGACGCGCGAACCGGCACGAGCGATGGCCCGTGCCGGCAGCGCATCTGTTTCGGGTTGATGATTACGGCGTGCCGGACAGGCGGGTCGCGAGCCGCGTGTCGATCGCCTTGACGCCGTAGAGCACGTCGAGCCGCCAGAACGACGTGTTGTTCACGCCGTCCCAGGTCGGCACCACGCGCACCGACAGGCCGTTGTAGCTGCGCCGCGCGGCGCCGCTTGCGCCGGCGGGAAGCTCGAGCGGCACCATCGTCAGCGCAAAGGCGTTCTTGTGGAACACCAGGTTCTGCTTGTAGCCGGTCAAGGCCGTGCCGAGCACCGTGACGGCGGCATTGTCAGCGGGCGCGGCAGAAACCGTCTGAAACGCACCCGACGTGATGATCGCCGGCGAGATCGAGATCGTGGTGTCGCCGCCCGCCGCATGCGTCAGCGTGTCGGACATCACGACGAACTGCTGGAGATAGTCCTCCGTCGCCCTGGTGACCGGATTGATCGCGAACACATTGGCGATGGTGAACACGTCACCCTGCTTCAGCGTCTTGCTGTTGCCGAAGCCGTCGACGATCAGGTTCTGCGTATTGGTGTCCTTCACGGACTCGTACGTGACGCCCTGATTGCCGCCGTTGACCAGCGGCGTGCCGGTTCCGGCCGCGTCGCCCACGATGTGCGTCTGCACGTTCTGCGCCATGTAGGTGTCGACGTTGCCGATCATGCCGAGCTTGGCGCGGCGATAGGCATCTCCCGCCGGACTCTGCATGAACAACGAGGTCTGCGAGCCGAGCATGCCCCAGTAGTCGGTCGCCGACATGACGCCGGCGCGCTCGTCCTGCGGCACCGCCATCTTGTCGAGCCGCTCCGGGCCCTTGCCGAAGTCCGCGAAGCTGTTGATGGTCTGGCCCGGCGTGCCGGCCCAGCTCGGTACGGACTTGTAGAGCTTCCACACCTCCATATCGATGTTGTTCGCGAGTTGCAGCAGCGCGGGCTTCATCACCCGCTCGGCGAGGTCTTCGATGCGCAGCGTCAGGTCGGTCGAGGAGAACTTGAAGTCCACGCCGTCGAGGATGTTGACGGTGATCGGGAACTTGCCTTCCTTCACTTCCTGGATCTGCGCGGTCTCGCCGCGGCGGACCGTGAACTGCGCCGGGCGGCGCACCATCACGGTATCGCCGATCTTGTAGCCGTTGCGGTCGAACTCGTCCTCATAGCCGCGATAGACCAGGTTCGCGCCGATGAGATTGTTCTCGAGGACCATCAGCGCCGCCTTGGCGATGACGTCCGCGGTCAACACATTCTGAGCCATCGTTTGTCCTTCTCGCGGAGCCTGCGCTCCGCGCTGTGACGGCCCGTCTCAGGCGGGCCGATCGGTGGATGATTTCAGGCGCGCCGTCGTGCGGCTTCCCGCGCGTTCCAGTGCGCCGCGAATTCATCCATCTCGGCCTTGAACGGATCGAAGGATGCAGACGTGGCGCCGGTGAGCGGATGCACGGGCGGCGTCGCCCAGGTTGCGCGTCGCGCGGCGGGCAGACGGACCGCGCCTTCCAGACGCCCGATGGCGCGCACGAGTTCGCGGCTCGACAGGCCGTTCAGCTCGCGCGCTTTGTCGGGATTCTTGGCAAGGTGATACTGGATGAGGGCGGATTTCTCCGAACCGAGGATTTCCCGTGCGACGTCGGGCCGCAGGTTGATCGTGGCGGCGACCTTCATCGTGTCGTCGAAGTCGCCGACGCGATCCTTCAGCTCGTCGACCCGCTCGTAATGCGCAACGACGCGCTCACGGTGGTCCGCGGCTTCATACGCGGCGGCGCGGTGCGCATGCTCTCGCTCGACTTGCGATCGTACCGCCTCGCGTGCCGCCTGCCTCAGGCCGAAGGCCTGGTGCGCCCGCAGATATGCGAGCTGATCGCCGTTGAAATCGGCTTCCCGCGGCGGCTGTTCGCCACCGCTCATATGCGCCGCGGCATCCCACGCGGGACGCACGCCGGCGCCAAGCTCGCGGCGCAACTGCTCGTTCTCGGCCGCGAGAAGCTGCGCCTTGCGCTGCAAACGCTGCGAGCGCGAGGGCCGCTTACCTCGTTCCTCATCCGCTTCGCCGTTGTCGCCGAACGCAGCATCCTGCAGCGCGGGCTCCTCCGGCGTCTCTGCCCATTGCGCCTGCGTCTCCCCGAAGGAATCGGCAGGCGTTGAAGCTTCGCCAGCGGCAGGCGCGTTTTCGGCCGGCGCAAAGGACTGGTTTTCAACCATCTCGGATACTCCTTGGCAGGAAGACAAAAAGCCGCCCGGAGGGCGGCTCTCTTCGAAACGCGGCGGCGCCCGGTCGTCGGACGCCTGCACGGCGAAGTGGGACGCGGGATGGCCCGCGGGACTAGTATAAAAAGGACGCCGACTGCCCGGGCGCCATTCCGGATATCGCTTCAGTGGGCATTTGCGTCATGATGGGCGCGATGCCACACGGGACGTCTGGCCGGAGAGCAAAGAATGACGGCTCAGCAGGTCGATTTTGCCAGTCCCGCTGCAATTCGCGATCCGTACACGCTGCTGCGGCGTCTTCATCACGCCGATCCGGTTCATTGGAATGACCGACTCGGCGCCTGGTGTCTCACCACGTTTGCCGACGTGGAGCGTGCGTTCAAGGATGATCGGTTCTCCTCCGACCGCATCCGTCCCTTCGTCGCAGCGCAAAGCCGGGCGCGCAAGGACGATGTCGTCGTGCTTGGCGATTGCCTTAGCCTTTGGATGGTATTCAACGATCCGCCAAGCCACACGCGCTTGCGCGACCTCGTTGCGAAGGCGTTCACGCGCCGTGCCGTCGAGGCTCTGCGCCCCGGCATCGCCGGCATCGTCCATGACCTGCTCGACCGGGTCGCCGGCGCCGGCCAAATGGATGTTATCGCCGATTTCGCATATCCACTGCCGGCGACGGTCATTGCGGACATGCTCGGCGTGCCGCGCGAGGACGTCGACGACCTCAAGCGCTGGTCCGACGATCTGGCGACCTTCGTCCTGTCTGCGCGGATCCGGTCCGACAAATACGCCGTCGCGGCCGCAAGCCTCGCCGCCATGCTTGACTACTTCGCCGCCCTTGTCGAACAGCGCCGCCGCACGCCCGGGCAGGACATCATCGACGACCTGATTGCGGCGCATGACGGCGAAGACAGGCTCTCGCTCGAAGAGCTGCTCGCCTCCTGCGTCCTCTTGCTTTTCGCCGGACACGAGACGACGACGCACTTCCTCGCCAACGCGTTCTGGTCGCTTGTGCGCCATCCGGATCAGCATGCGGACTTCCGGTCCCACTGGAGCAATCCGCCCTTCTTGCGCAATGCCCTCAATGAACTTCTGCGCTGGGAGGGTCCCAGTATCGCCCAGCTGCGGATCGTGAATGCCGACCTCGACCTCGCCGGACGGCGGCTGACAAAAGGCGAACGCGCTTATCTGTTCATCGCGGGCGCCAATCATGATGCGACCGTGTTCGCGACGCCGGAGCGGCTCGACCTGCGCCGGCCCGAAGCCAACCGGCAGCTTGCCTTCGGCTCGGGCATCCATCTGTGCCTCGGCGCACATCTTGCCCGCCTCGAAGGCGAGGTGGCCCTGCCGATCCTGGTCGAGCGGTTGAGCAACATCGTCCTCAAGGACGCCGAACCAGCCTGGACCGACTCGCTGGTCATCCGCGGCATGGCGAGCTGCCCGATCCGCTTCGATTCCCGTTCACGCTGACGGCACGACTTTGTCGGCCGGCTATGCATGGCCGCTGTCCGCGACGCCGGCCGCCGCCTGTCTGTCGCGCACCATCGCGGCGAGCTCGATCCGGCGCTTCTCGTTGTCGAGCGCTTTCCCCTCGTTCTCGAGCTGCAGCTGCTGCAGCTCCGCCTGCAGCCGCATCGCGGCGGCCTGCATCGCCGCCGCCTGCGCGGGATCCGGAGGCTGCGGTGCCAACGGCTCGCCGCGTTCGGCCGCCTCGCGCGCGCGGATCGGATCGGGCAACAGATGCTCGAGCCGCTTGCCGATCTTGTCGGCGTTCGGCCAGTCCTGCGACTCCGCGATCAGGTCGAGCACGAGCGGCGCGGCGTTGGGCGAGGATTGCAGGAACGCCATCATGCCTTCGCGCGCCTCCTCGCGCCGCGACGAGAAGCTCGGACCCGGACGGAACACGACGTCGTAAGCGCCGATCGCCACGTCGTTGAGCACGCGCTCGGTCTCTTCCAGGCCGTCGCCGGCCACGGCCTTGTTGATGGCGATCAGCTCTTCCTTGCCGTCGTCGCCGAGGATGCGGATCGTGCGCTCGACGTCGTACACGTGCGGGATGAGATCGTTCACGATCGTCGCGGTGTGGCGGATCGCCCGACCCCAATTATCCTGATAGACGAACGAGCCGATGTCGCCCTGACGATCGCGCGCCATGATGGCGCGGCCGCTCACCTCGTTCGATTGCGCGCCGAGCGCCGAATCGTAGATGCCGATCACGCCCTTCATGTCTTCGGCCGCCAGCAGAACGGTCTCGTTCACGCCCTGCGACGACACCGGTGGCTGCACGCGTTGCGGCGGGACGCCGCTGTTCCGCGGATCCGGCTTGTACGGCAGATACGGGAACGCCTTGACGTTCGCGAGATTCCAGTACGCCTGGTAGTCCTTGAAATTGTCTTCCGTGCCGATGAACGGCGATTTCGGCTGCAGCGCGGTGATCTCGGTCTGGGTCGAGCGGCCGTAATTGTAGGCGCGCTGCGCGTCCTTGGCGAAGCGGATGATGCCGCGACGTTTGGTTTTGCGACCGATGCGGGTTTCCTCACCGGGGCAGCGCACGATCGGGATATAGCGGCCGGGCCATTCCACCGGGCCTTCGAGGATCTGGCGATAAGAGATCAGATAGCGGCAGATCGTGAAGCTCTCGCGCTCCTCGACCCGGACGCCGTCTTTGCGATAGCGCTCGGCCTTGTCGCCGTCGTCGGTGATGTCGTCGATGCGCCCGTCCGGCATCAGCGCCAGCAGGCGCTTCACCGGCTTCTTCACCCAGTATTCGGCGACGCGAATGAAGTCCGTGCCATACCAGCCGGACGAGACCGCCTTCGCGTTGTCCTCGAAATCGGCAAGCGCCGCGTCGGGGAATTTCTCCTTGAACGTGTCGTGCGACATGTCGACGGGCACGAAGCAGTATTTCGCGTCTTCCTTGTTCGGCAGGACCGCGTCCGGATCCCAGA
>Ga0163163_10001373_pt1 | contig 20539 bp, 11 predicted proteins | sample S65metaG_FD_119766 | JGI IMG/M metagenome (GOLD analysis project Ga0163163, IMG submission 119766) | Switchgrass rhizosphere microbial communities from Kellogg Biological Station, Michigan, USA - S6-5 metaG | ecosystem: Host-associated > Plants > Roots > Rhizosphere > Soil | place: USA...
AGAACACGCGGCTGCTCAACGAGCTGCGCGAATCGCTGCAGCAGCAGACCGCCACGGCCGAGGTGTTGGGCGTCATCTCCAGTGCAAGGATGCGCGGTCCGCGTCCATCACCATCGGGGATGCGAGGGTAGCTGGCATCCATTCCAGCTTGATATCGGCCGGGGTTGATAAACCCACGGCCGCACTCAGGACCATAGCCGGCCCTAACGCCAGACTTCTCACTCAGCTTTGATGTTGCGTTCTTTGATCAACCTGCCCCATGAGCCGATCTCCGACTGCAGCAATTGTGCCGCTTTCTCGGGCGGGCCGCCCCCGCCTTGAACACTGATGTCTGCAAGCCGCGATTTGACGAGCGGGTTTTGCAGCGCCTTACCGAACTCAGCATTGAGTCGCGTAGCGATGGCCGCAGGCGTCCCTTTCGGTACGAACATCGCCGACCACGCCACCACCGCATAGCCTGGCACGCCGGCTTCCGAAATCGTCGGCACATCCGGCAGCGATGCCGTGCGGTCGGCCGTGCTCACGCCGAGAGCATGCAGCTGGCCTGACTTGATCAATTGCAGCGCCTCAGGCAGGCTGACAATCATGGAATCGACCCGGCCTGCGACGATATCCGGCAAGGCCGCCGTGGAGCCGCGGTATGGGACATGAAGAATCTCCACTTCTGCCATGGCCTTGAACATCTCACCGGCGAGATGAGAAGCCGAACCGATTCCGGAAGACGCCATCGAGAGACTGCCAGGCTTCGCGCGTGCAAGCTCGATGAAACGTTTGACCGAAGTCGCGTTGATGCTGGGGCCGACCACTAAGACGTTCGGAAGCACACCGGCGAGTATCACGGGGGCGATATCCGTGCGCGGATCCCATCCCATGTTGTCGAGCAAAAACAGGTTTGAGGCGCACCCGAGCGTGCACATCAGGACGGTGTAGCCGTCGGGTGCCGCACGGGCGCCCGCTTGCATTGCGATGTTGCCGGCGCCGCCGGTGATGTTTTCCACGAACACGCGCCCGAGCCCGTCGCTTGAGTATTGAGCGAGCAGGCGTGCCACCGTGTCGGGGGCTCCGCCCGCCGCGAACGGCACGATGATCCGCACGGGCTGGCGAGGAAAACCATCGGTACCCTGCGCGGATGCCGACCCGGCCAATTCAGTGACCGGCGGAAGGAGGGTACACAAAAACCCAATCAGGAGTGGTCTTGCGAAGGAAAAGCGCGCCATGATTAGTTTCCGGCCTCGGGGTTCTGTTTGACCCCCTTTGGGATGTTGCCGCATACTTTCAGGTCTTGTCATCTGCCTCCAGCCCTGTTCACGAGCATCGAATGATCAACAAGGACGCTGTCGGGCCCGTCTTCGATCGGATTCGGAGCGAGGACGTCGTGCAATTGGCGCGGCAAATGATCGCTATTCCCAGCCCTAATTTCGAGGAGGGCAGGCTTACGGACTTCATGGTCGAGCGCATGCGCAGTCTTGGCCTCGAAGTAACAACCATGGACGTGGATCATCCGATCCAGGCTGGCAAGAAGACGCGCCAGGCGGTCGGGCGTCTCAAGGGCAAAGGCGGCGGTCCCACGCTCATGATCAATGGTCATCTCGACGTGAACGTCGAAATGCCCGGATGGACCGTTCATCCGACGGAAGGCAAGTTCGAGGACGGGTGGATCTGGGGCTTGGGTGCCCAAGACGATAAGGGAGGTCTTGCTGCAGCATTTTGTGGGCTCAAGGCGATTATCGACACGCACACCGAGCTCAAGGGCGATGTCCTATTTTGTCCTGTGGCCTCTCACAAGCTTGGCGGATGGGGCACACGAACGCTCTTGAAGAACGGAGTCCGCGCTGACTACTGCATAAACCTGGAACATTCGGCCAATACGATCGGATCGGTCATCGTCGGTTCCATTCGGGTACGTCTCCATACCAATACCCCCGGATTGTTCTTCCGCTTTACCGAAGAAGCGCGACGGACCTATTTCAATCCCATCGAGCAGCAGGCCTTGTTTGTGCAGAAGTTTGGGCCAAGCCTTACACCAATTAAGCCGGGTGGATGGCTGACATTTACGCCCCATCCGCAGTTGCCGGATTTCCCAATGATCCGCTACGACGTGATTTCGAAGGACCATTACGGACGGACCTGCGATCTCGTCTTCCAGATCCGAACCGTTCCGGGCATGACGCTGGAGGGCGTATGTCGAGACGTTGCACGCGTCATCGATGCCTGTCGCCGCGAAAACCCGGCAGTAGACTGCGAGGTCACCATCCCGGCGAATGGCCCGAACGATCCGTTCTACATGGAGCCGACCGCTCTTGATGACGATCACCCGCTGGTCGGTGCGTTGGCGCGCGGCTATGAGCTGGCGACAGGTGAGAAGCCGCTGATCGGTGGCGTCGAGCGCATCGGCAATTTCGGTGACGGCAACGTATTGCAGGCAGCCGGCATCCCCGCTGTGCAGTTCGGGCCGGGCGATATCAAGCGATATCCAGAGTGGCCGGCACCGGACGAACGGGCTCACATTTCCGAACTCATGACGACGGCGCGCACGTGTGCGTATGCAACGTTGGACCTGTGCGGGTGACGGCATCCGTATCTTCCGCAGCGCTGACGCGGGCGGAGTTGGAACACGCGGCTCCTCGGACCGTTCGCATGGCAGTTCGCGAAGGCCGCTGGACGACAAATACCAAGCGGTTGGCACTGGGCTTTCACCAGGCGAACGTAACCATTCTGCCTAAGCACTTGGCCTTCGACTTCATGCGTTTCTGTCAACGCAATCCCCGGGCGCTGCCGATCCTTGATGTAACTGATCCAGGAGATCCGGTGCCACGGATCGCCGCTCCGGACGCGGACATTCGGGTCGATATCCCGAGTTACTGCATCTATCGCGACGGAAAGTTGGTGGACCGCGTTCGCGACTTGCGTGACCACTGGCGTTCCGATCACGTGGCTTTTCTGACGGGCTGCAACCTGTCGATAGACCAGGTCCTACTCGACGCCGGAATTCCCTTCCCCCATTTGGTCCGGGAGGACGCGTTTCCCGCCCAGTATCGTTCCACTTTGATGTGCCGGCCTGCGGGGGTGTTCCATAGCCCCGTGGTTGTCAGTTATCGGCCTGTTCCAGAGCTTCTCCTCCTCAGGGTCATCGAATTGACGTCGCGGTTTCCTCTATCCCATGGAGCGCCGATTCACGTCGGAGATCCCGTCCGCATCGGCATTCCTGACCTTGCCAAGGTTGACTGGGGTAGGGCACCCGACGAGGAGCCTGGCACGATCCCTGCTTTCTGGGCCTGCGGAATCACAGCCCAATCGGCCGCGACCACCGTCGGGATCTGCGAGATGATCACTCATGCGCCAGGGCACATGTTCGTGACCGATCTCCCGGTCTCGGATAGAACTCTGGGCTGAAGAGAGAGAGAATGACTGTCTTCAGGACAATCACGGCGGTATTGATTTGGATTGCTGCGTTTGGATCGGCATCTGCGGAGACTTGGCCGCAACGTTACGTCCGCATCATCGTGCCATTTTCTGCCGGGGGCGCGGCTGACGTCGTGACTCGCATTGTGGCCGCACACATCGCCGAGAACCTGGGCAAGAACGTCGTTGTCGAGAATCGCACCGGGAGCAACGGGAATATCGGCACGGAAGCGGTCGCTCGTTCGGAACCGGACGGCTACACGTTTCTGGCAGGCTCGCCAGGAACGCTTGCCATCAATCCGCATATGTTTGCGAAACTGCCGTACAATGCCTTGACCGATTTTGTTGCCGTGAGCCACGTGGCAACTTTTCCGCAGATCTTGGCGGTCAGCAGGAAAATTCCCGCCGCAAATCTTTCCGACTTCACCGCGCATCTGAAGGCGAGGCCCAAGGCTCTTAATTTCGGATCTTCCGGCATCGGCTCCACGGGCCATCTAATTACAGCAATGTTCCTGCATCGCGCGGGCCTCGATGCCGTCCATATCCCTTTTCGCGGAGGTGGTCCGGCGGCGCAAGCGCTCGTCGCCGGCGATGTCGATTTCGTCATCGACGGCCTGCCGACCTTCCAGGGATTCGTCGGCACCGACAAAGTAAGCATTGTCGCCATAACGTCGGCAAAACGCTCGCCTAACCTTCCCGACGTGCCGGCGATCGGCGAAATGGCTGTCCCGGGCTTCGATCTGTCTTCATGGGTGGTCTTCGCCGCCCCGAAGGGAACACCTAAAAATGTCGCCGATCGGTTCGCCGCCGAGGTGAACAAGGTGCTCGCGTCGGACGAGGTCAAAAACCGGCTGCTCGAAGTAGGGGCGCTTCCTGCGGGCGGATCGCCAGAGGACGCGGCGCGCTTTCAGCGATCGGAACTCGCCAAATGGAAAGAAGTGGTTGAAGTCTCCGGAGCGAAGATGGAGTGAGCTCGCCAACGAAAAAATGAGTTCGACCAAATGTGCGACTGAATCAGACGGTGCAAGATTCGGATGACGTTGGTGGCAGAGCCAAAAGCCGCACGCCTCACAACAACCTCGGCCCATGTCAACGATTGCGTGGATTGCATTTTTAGGACAAGCCGTCATAGCTTGGCCCAACAAGGCACAGAACGAGCAAATGTTTTCGAGTTGCTCCTGAAAGCGGACCTCGGACCAAGCGTTTGATCGTCCTAGTGGCCTCGGACCGGTCCGCCACGCTTCGAGCCGCACGCACCGGCCATGACAATGATAAGGAGGCGCCAATTATGGATCCGATCAGACGTACCATACTGGCAACCGGCGCCGCGGCGACGGCGATGGCCGCATCGCCGCGCGTGTTTGCTCAGCAGACTGGGCAGGGAGGAGCAGCTGTCTCCCTCTACGAAAAAGGCGCTGTTCGCATCCACTTCCAGGAGGCCGGTTCCGGCTTCCCTTTGTTGCTCATTGCCGGCGGAGGATTGAACTCGACGATCTCCAGCTTCAGCCGCAGTTCGCCGTTTAACCCGATCGAGGAGTTCAAGGGAGAGTATCGTTGCATCGCGTCGGACCTGCGCAACGCCGATGGCGGCCACTCATCCGGCCCGCTCGAGATCGACCGGCCTTGGGATGCATATACCGACGACCATCTCGGCCTGCTGGATCACCTGGGCATCGACAAGTTCATGGTGATGGGCTTCTGCATTGGCGGCCCCTTCATCTGGAACCTTTTGCGGCGCGCGCCTGATCGTATCGTCGCGGCCGTGCTGGCGCAGCCCAGCGGGTCGCGCCCGGAGATGCGCGACCTTTTCTACGAAGGCAATATGAAGACCTGGGGCCCGGCGCTGACAGCACGCCGGCCCGAAATCACGATGGAGATGGTCGACAAATTTCTGACCAAGATGTATCGCACCAACCCCGACTTCGTTTTTACCGTCACACGCAATTTCGTGCGAAATTGCCAGATGCCCGTACTGATCCTGTCCGATGATATCCCCGCGCATCCATACGCCGTCGCCATGGAGGCCGCGATGCTCGCGCCGAAGGCCGAAGTGAGCATGTTCCCCTGGAAAGAGCCCAAGGAGCGGATTCCCCTGGCGGTGCGCCAAATACGTTCCTTCCTCCGAGCGCATCGATCTGCCTCTGCTTAGTAATACCCCACCACGCGCGCACAAGCGCGTAGTTCTGGCGAAACTCTCAAGTCGCAAGCGGTGTTATTGGCCAATCAGGCCGAGCAATGCGAAGTAATCGAGAGCTGGGTCGTCGGGGTTGCGGCCGTCGGGATCAATGAGGTGAGTGCGCACGATCTCGTGATTTGGATTGGCGGGGTCGTAGAGCGGCGGCGCGCCCGGCTCGGTCAGATCCTCGCCAATGAACGCGGGATCGTACGGCGCCACGGCGTGGGGCCGCGCCAGATTGCCTTCCGCCGCGGCGCGCAGCATCTCGAATCCGCGCCGCGGATCGAGCACGAGCGGCCCCCCGGCCGCCCCGAGCCGGAGGTGGTCGCGCCACAGCGCAATGCGGAAGTCGCGAGCGTAGCGGCGTACGCCTCGGGAGATCTGCCCGTCGATCACGTCGCAGTTGATCTCGCCGTCGTAGGTCATGCTGCGGAAGCCGAGGTTGCTCGAGCCGATGCTGGCCCAGACGTCATCCACGATCATGTTCTTGGCGTGGACGTAGGTGAACTGGCCCGATCGGTTGCGCAGGTGGTAGATCAGTAGGCGTTCACGCTTCTGCTCATCTGTCAGTCCATGCGTGAGGAACGTGATGAACCGCTTGCGCATTTCGTAGAGTACCCCGTCCGCGAACCGTGGGTCTTCCCCGAGCCGGCGCGGGATGAGGATGGCCACGAAGTCGAGCGGGTTCGATCCCACGATCCGCTCTCGGAGGGCGGCGGCAATGGTGTCGGGATCGGAGGCCACGAATGTGAGTGGCGTGGCGCTTGCGAGCAGCGCTGCGTGGTCGGCCGAGTCGACCATCGTCAGGTATTGCTCTTCAATGTAAACGTATCGCCGTGCCTGGCGAATGGCATTGACGCGGGCCTGGCGGGCGCCGGGATCGCCGTGTTCAGGATTGAGGAATGAGAATGACGGCACGCCCTGCGGCATGTTGCGATTGATCTGCACGAAGTGGCTCGCGTCCGGAATCGGATCGATCAGCTCCGCCGGCGGACGCGCCGGCACCGGGGTGCGGCCTCCGAGCACCGAGTCGGGATGCGCGTTCCAGCGCTGGCGGAAGTTGGCCTCGACATCGTCCACCGCCGGGCCCTCGATCATCGTGTGCGTATCATGGAAGCCCTCATTGGAGATGTTACGTCCGCCCCGCGCTCGCTCATCGTTCGGCAGGTGCTCGGGCGTGTCCCACCGTCCAAGCGCGAGGTCCACGCCGCCGACGAACGCTAGCCGGCCATCGGCGTTCTGCACAACGACGGCCTTTTGATGATGTGAGCCCACGGTGCGTCCTTCGGCGTCGAGGATTGCTTGGCCGCGCCGGCCGGCCTCCTCGCGGTTGATGAACAGCACCGCCGCGGTGTTGTCGGTCTTGAAGTCAGGGTTCTCCTGTTGCTGCCGCCACAGCTGCGCGCGCACGGCGACACCAGCGCTGATCGCCGCGCGCAGGATGCCCATCAGGTGCCCGACTGCGCTGAATGCGCCCGAGGTCATATTTGCCTGCGCACCGTAGGTCGGCACTGGCTCGGCTTCGGGCGTGAAGTCCGGCATCCACAGCTCGGGCGCGAGCTTCCAGCCGGCGATGTAGATGCAGTGGCCGTCGAGATCGGCTAGCGGCGCACCTTGGGCCGCGGGTCGAGCGCCTTCGTCCACGCCGGTGAAGTCGTCGTCGCGGAAGGTGCGGCGGAACGCGCGGTACATCATCCAGTAGGTGCGCCTCGCGTCCACCATGGCGGTGACGCGATTGCCCTCGCTGAACCGCCGCAGCGGCTCCTCCGATGGAATCGTCGGTGTGATGCGCGCGGGAAACCACTGCTCGAGATCGATGGCCGAGACGATCAGGTAGTCGTCCGCCATCGCGTCACGTTCTAGCGCAGGATATGAACGCGGAGCGTTAGGCAACGTACCGAGCCGGATGCTCGGCACTTCGGGCACGAGCGTGAGCCGTTCCACCGCGACTGCGGTGTCGCCGGCGGCGAGTGCCGGGCCGATCCACAAGCCCGCGTCGTCGGTGGCGATGAACGTGGTGGCGTCACCGGTCGCCGGCGGCAGTGCGAACCGCGCATTCGCCACGGGGCGGCCGCGCTCGTCCCGCCAGTCGAGGATGCGGCGTCGCGGCGTCAGCTTCGGCAGCGGATGGTCCTTCACCGCCTGCCGCGACGGGATCAGTGTCTTGTCGATCACGACAGGGATCTCGACGAGATCGCCCAGCTCCTGCACCTTACGGAGGAAATAGCCGGGATCGAACAATTGCCCGAGCCGATCGGCGGCGCGGAAGGTAAGGCGGCGCCACGTGGGTCCGGCGCCGGAGGGCACGGGTTGCGGGCCGGGGTCGCCAGCCGCGGCCTCGCCGAGCACTCGGCCCGCGCGCGCGAGGATCTGAATGTTGCCAGCACGGAACGATTGCACCATCGTGGTGCGCTCCGCAGCCGTGAAGAACGGATCGGGGCGCGCCTCGCGGATCAGGGCTTCGATCGCCGTGTCGAGCGTGATGAGATCGACATTCTCGTAGAGTAAGTACTCGAGCGCCGGCCGGCCGCCGCGACCCTCTTCAGTCTGCGGAATGAGATAACTGCCGTCCTCGGCCATGCGCTCGAGGTTATCGCGCAGTGTCGGCCAGACCTGGAGCACGAGCGTTGCGTCGGTCACGGTGAGCGGCGACCCGTCCCGCGTGCGCAGGCCCGGAACCGGCTGCCCTGCGCCCACAAAGCGCAACCACCCGTGTGTGCACGCGATCAACGTGCGGATCGGCAGCGTGATCGCCGCCCCGTCGGGGGGGTCGTAACTGTTGCTCACGGTGTCGTCCACCCAAACGTCGAGCACATCGCTGCCGGGCGCGCCGAAGGTGCGTCCGACGACGAACACCGTGTTGCCCCCGGTGGCGGGCGCGGGGAATGGCAGCGCCAGCTCGAGGTTGTGAACATTGCCAGTGAACTCGGGCACGTGGTCGCCTCGTCAGATCGCCGTGATGTGCAGGACGGGACCATCGGCCGTCAGGCCGATGCGGTCGCGCACCCGCACGCGATAGTCGTACTCGACGCCGGTTTCGACGCCCGCGTCGGTGAACGCGTAGTCGCCCGAAGGGCCCCACGGTCCGAGCGGACGCCAGATGGTGCCGCCGCTGCGACGCAGCACCAGGCACTCGAGATCGGCTTCCGCGGCCGTCCATTGCAACGCGACTTGGCCTGACGCGAGCGCAGGGACACCAAACACCGGTGGCTCGGGCGGCTGTGCCTTGGGCAGCGTCACGACCAGCCGCTCCGACGACGGCGAGCGGCTGCCGCCGCTGTCCTCCGCGACGAGGCGGTAGTAGATCGGCCGGCCAGGTTCGGCGGCGGTATCGAGAAGCTGCACGAGCCGGCCCGGCCGACGATCGCCAACCGCGAGCTCGGTGACGGCAGTGACCTTGCCGGTCGCGTCGCGCGTGAGCACGACTCCGGTCACGCCGCCGCTGCCCTCGGCCTGCGCGGCGCCGAAGAGCGGCGTCATCGAGCGCACATCTTCAGCCGCGGTTTCTTCGTAGGCGCGATACACGCGATAGCCGAGAAGCGACGACTCAGTGTTCGGCACCCAGCGAAGCGTGACGCCGTCGGCAGGGAACGTCGCATCGGCCCACACCGGTGCCGCTGGGGGCACACCGGGCAGATCGACGACTACGCAGGAACCGCTCGACGCGGGCGGCCAGGGCGCGAGCGTGCCACCGGGATCGGTCGCGCGCACACGATACACGAACCGGTTCAGCACCGCACCCGGCAGCGCGTCGCGATACTGCATCGCGCCGCCGCTGCTCGCGAGCGGGGCTGACGTCACGATTCGGAACGCCTCGATGTGGGCCGGGTCCAGGGCCAACTGCTGGAGCTCAAGGCGCTGCTCGTCCGCGGTGCGCGCGCGGTGCGCGGCGAGATCGATGCCGCCGGCAGCCAGGAGATCGAGGTCGCCGGCGCGGTAGACGAGGTAGCCAAGACCCGCCACTCCGGTCCATGCCAGCAGGAACCAGGAGGTGCCGTGATAGTCGGCGCGCGTCGCGAAGTTGACCGGCGGATAGACGAGCGGCGGCACCGTTGGCGTCGCGCGGTGGATCGCCAGAATCGCGGCGGGCGGCGCGATCCGTCCCTCGTTTGATACTTCGTCCACCGAGCCGATGCCAAAGGTGCCGACGGCACGCGGGCGCTCGGCTGTCGGCGCAAGCGTGAGGCCACGCAGCCGCAGCAGGTAGTGCCAGTGCACGTCGGCGCCTTGCGGCTCCAGCACGCGCGACACATCCACATCGGTGCTGGTGAGTCCGGCTGGCAAGGGACCGCGCACTGTGCCGTCGGCCGAAACCCGCAACGGCGGCGACGGAATGGCAGGGTCGAGCTGGAAGCCGACCCAGTGCGCAGGCAGCCCGAACGACTTGAAGGCAGGATACGGAGCGCGCGCGGTCTGCGTCGCCGTCGGTGACGTGCCGCGACCTAGACGGAACGCACACGGTCCGACGAGCGGCGGCGCCGCAGGGTTGGCGCGCACGCGGAACGTCAGCCGGCCGGTCACAGTCGCCACAGTCAGGATCGGACACTCCTCTCCTTCGTTGCGCAGCGCGCCGAGATCGATAGCGGCCTGCGGTGATGGGAAGTCGGGCCCGACTGGCACTATGTCGGTGTCGACGGTGTATTCGCCCGTCGCGACCTCGGCCACCGACGTGATGCGGCCCAGGACGTGATTGAGCGACCCACCACGGTAGTAGAGGCGGAACTCGTCGAGGTCCGGGTACTGCAGCTGCCGGCTCGCCGGCCAAATCCAGCGAATCGCAACCGCCGCTCGCCGTGGCGCGTTGGGCGCGACGTCGCGATTCGCCCAGGCGAGCACGTCGCTGCCTGTACGATCGGGATCGCCCGGATCGAAGTGTTCGGCGGCCAGGTTGAGCGGCGGCCCTGGCGCCACTTCGTCTTTCACCGAAACCGCCGCGGAGGAAGACGGTGTGCTCGTGCGCCCGAACAAATCGCGGCCGAGCACACGGTAGTAAAACACGCCGTACCCAGGCCCGCGGTCCACGAAGTACCCGGCCGCGAATCGAGACGGCCCTTCTGTCGGATCCGCGATCATCGCCGGCACGGCCTCGGGCTCGGCGCCCTTCTCGAACGCGCGCAGCGTCGCGAGATGATACGGGCCAGTATCCGGTGCGCCGGCGTCGGTGCGCTCGACCAGGTATGCAATCGGACTCAACACCGGATCCGTCATCTCGCAGACCGAAGGGCGACGCCAGTTCACGGTGACGTCCATCTCGCAGGGGTTGAGCACGCCGTCAGGCGTCATATGGGCCGAGCCGGGCACAGAGGTTCCGGCGATTCCGGTCGGCGCCGGCAGCGCCGGCTGCGCCTCCATGCCGCGATCGAACACCACCCAGCAGAAGACGCGCTTATCGCCGTCCACCGGCCACTCCGCCTCGAGCTTGTAGTCGAAGCGCTCGGTCTTGTTGGCGAGCGTGTGGACCCAATACAGGCCGAGCACGCGCGCGAAATACGGATCAGCGGCCGCGGTCAGCGCATCGCGTACCACGTCGTAGCGCCAGGTCGTTCCGTCGTCCGGATCGTCAGAAGCAAGGCGCGCAAAGAACTGGCCGCCCGCGCCGAGTGCCTGTTCGAGTGAGTGGTGCAGCTCGTCGAAGTCGGGACCGAGCAGCCGTGCCTCGAGCGCAGCCCGCCGTGGCGCGTTCGGCGGCAGCTCGGCTTCCTCGGGAATCCGCCGCTTTGCGATCGAGCGCGCATCCCCAGCCTCCCGCGTACAGCCATACGCCGGCACTCCCTCGACGGGCAGGCAGATTGGCCCGTGCAGCGGTTTCCATCCACGGTCGCACTCGTCGGGCGCGAACGGACTCCACACCAGACCGAGCAGCGTCGCATTGCAGCCCGACACGTGGACCGCATCGATCGCATCGGCGCGCAGCGTCAATTGGAAGGGCACGCAGGTGGCGACGGCCCGTAGCCGGACGCCAAGGTCCGCAAGCCGCTTCGCGGCGGCGGCGCGCTCGCCCTTGATCACTGCGGACCAGGTCGTGCGCACGCCGCGACGCTGTCGGCGCAGGTCCCGTCCCGCGAGCACACGTTCGCCGGCCTCGAGCCGGGTGAGCTGCGACGCGACGGTGGGATCGAGCACTTGCGTGAGGCACGCCTGCTGGCCAATGGCCGCGCAGTCCGCCGCGCGGCCGTGATGCAGCGCACGAGCGAACGCCGCGCCCTGCTGAGTGACGCCGATTAGCGTGACCTCGCGAACCAGTCCTGGCGGCGCGCCAAAGTTCGGCCGGAAGCGCAGCACGAGCGGCGCGCTCCCGAGATCGAGACCGATTTGATCGCAGCGTGTACCAACGGCCAGCCGATCTCCGTCAGCGCGATGCACCGTCACGCCGCCATCCACACCCGCGGGCGCCGCGTGCTGCTGCAGTTGACGGGCAAGGTTAGCCAACGACACCTTCAGCGTTGTCTTGGGCGCGGGGGCACGGACGTACAGCTGGAATCCCTCGGCCGGAAAGCCGAGGTCCGGGTCGAACGACCACCGTAGGTGCACACCGTCCTGGGCTTCCTTGTCGCCGAGGAAGCCGGCGCTGATCAGCGTGAGACGGGGATCTTGGATGAAGTGGACCGCCACGATCAGGCCTCCGGATCTACGATCGGATCGGGAGTGGCAGGCACGGTGAAGCCCCATGTGCCCGATTCGTCGCTGCTGTCGCCCTGCCGGCTCAAGTCCGGCAACCCTGCGACGCCCGTGAGTCGGTAAGTGAACTCGAGCCGGTAGGCGCCCGGTGCCAGACGCACCGGCTGACCGGAGGTGTCCACCGGCACCGCGACCGCTCGCGCGCCGTCGAGGGAGCGGACAAGGCCAAGCGCGACCTCGCGCCACGTCACCACCGGCCGACGTCCCGCGGGTGTGAATATGAACCGCGTGACCTTGCGTTTGAGCACGAGCACGGTGCGGTCCGATGCGAAGAGCGGTTCAGGGCTAGCGAGCGCGAACGCGCGCGCCTCAAAAGCACCCGGCTGCGTCCAGAACAGGGTGACCTCCGGCCGCTCGGGCAGTGTGGGAATCGGGAAGCCGAAGTCGGTCTGCCAGATCGCGCGCCACGCTTCGTCTTCCGTCGCACGATCGGCGAAGGGTCCGAGCCGCGTTGCGATCGTGCTGAACGCCGCTGCGGCCGCGAGCCTTTCGTGCCACGGCAGCGCTCGGAGGTCGGCGAGGTGCCCCGCAAACGTACGGTAGCGGCTGGTGACAAAGCTCCAGCGATAGACCGGATCGGGTAGCCCGCCGCCGTTGATTCTGACTTCGTAGGCCGTGGAGGTGGCGAGGCGCGTGCGGTAGATGGTCTCGTCGTAGCCCGCGATCGAGTCGATGTCCATCACGACGCAGTCAGCCGACTGCAGCTCGTCGAGCAGGATCGCAGTCTCGCTCGAGATCGCGGGCAGCATCGTGCGGCTGCGAATCACCTCGGGCTCGACCCGCTGCCCGCCCACGGTAAAGAGATCGGCGACTAGGGCGCTACCGGCCTTTTGGTACATCGCGTCCACGTAGGGCTGGTTGTAGGTGATGCGTAGGTCGTAGTCCGCATAGAACGGCCGTGCGCCGTCGCCGGGCGCCAGCGCCTGCACGTACGGACTGAGGTCGGCCGGGGCGCCGGCTGTCGAGACGGTGAGCTGCTCGGTGGCGACACCGAGATCGGTCCACGTTCCGTCGAGGGCTTCCGCGCTCTCCGTGCGCACGTCGAGCTCGATTCGATAGGTTGCGAACGGCTCATGCACGAGGTGCGCGCCGAAATGGTTGTCGTCGGTTTCCGGCTCGTCGATGGTGAGCGGGCCGAGCACGTGTTGCCAGAGCCCGCGCTGGGTGAGGACGTCATCCTGGTTGGCTACCGCGCCCACCGTAGTGTAGCAGAAGCGGCAGAGGAAGTGATGCAGGCCGGGGCCGAGGTGATGGCCGCTGCGCGGCTGCACGCGAATCACTAAGCGGTTGAACGCCGGTTTGGGGTCGGAGGCAATCTCAAAGTCCGGTCCGTTAGCCGCGATCGCCGCCACCGGCTCGTCGTTCATATAGGCGAGCACGAACATGAAGGTGAGGTCGGCGTTGTGTTCAACCCGTCCGCGCGCGTGCACGCTCGGCAGCAGGTCGATGCTCACGCCCCAGAACGTAATGCCGTCGCCGACGGACCCGGTGGCCTGCTTCTGACCGTCCGCACCACCAAGGTAAGTGGTGCGTGCAAGCTGCAGGCAGTGCATCTTCTGCCCCTGGGCGCTAGTGTTGACGATCGCCAGGGGAACCTGGACGGATTCGCCCACCTGGCCATCGACGTCGTCCTTGCGCGCGGCGTTGGGCCACGGCGTGAACACGACCGCACCGAACGCCGGCTCGGGCCGGTACCGCAGTTCGGGGTCATAGATCGCGACTGGGACGAACTCGAAGTTGATGCAGCGCTCGGTGGGCGGCAGCGTGCCGCATGGCCACGTCGTATAGGTGTCGAACAGCAGATCGACCCACGAGCGGCGCTCGGTGCGGCCTGGCCACGCGAGGTTGCCGGCGGCGGGAAACGGTGTCAGGCCCCACAGCACCAGGCTTTCCGCCTGCGGACCGTTGGCGTCGCCGTGGCCGAGCGTCCACTGACCGAAGAGGTCTTCGGTGGCATCGTGCGGCGACCCCGACGTGGGTGTGACGCGAACGCGCACCGCGATCAGCGTGTAGCGGTAGTAGATGTCACCGATCTGATCAGGCTGCGCCAGATCGACCGGGGTAGGAGCCCCGGGCCACGAGGAGCGCAGCGGCCGCTGAAAGGTGACGGTAACTCGACCGTCGAGCGGCAGCGCGACGTTAGCCAAGGCTCCGGTCTCGCGCTCGTAGAACCGCTCCCCCACCACTGAATAGCCGGGGCTGACCGTGGCCCCGTCCACCATCGGCGTAACCGGCGGCGGCAGCGCGCTCGCGTCGCCCCAGCTGAAGGGAATGTCCTTCTTGATGTCAGGCAGCGGCCACGGCAACCCGATCTTGATCCGCACCTTGCCGCCGAAGAACAGGTCGTCGTCGTTGACCGGCGCTTCGAGCGCAAGGAGCGCATCCAGCATCAGCTCGAAGCCGATTCCGAAGACCTTGATACTGGCCTCGCCGTGCAGCGAGACCTCGGCGAGGACGTAGCGCGGGTTGAACGAGAGCGCGACATCACCGGCGATCCACACCGCTAGCACGCCGCGCACCGGACCCCACTTACCGCGCTTGTCGATGCCGGTGCGGTAGCCGAGCGCAAGGGCTGTGCCGGGGATCGTCCGATCGGCGAGCTCGAGATCCGAACCGCTGATTATGAAGTAGAAGTCCCAGTCGAGCAGCCGCAGAGCCTTGGCCTTGACGCGGCGGGTGATCGGTTCCGGGAAGCCGATCGCCAGATGCCAGTCACCGGGACGATGTCCGTAGAACACCTCACCCGCGGCATGGACGTCGAGGAGCAGGCCCGACTCGGGGAGCTTGTACTCGACCTCGAGCGCGAGCAGGAAGTCGCCCTGCTCGAAGTCCAGCACCATGAGCCCGCGGATCGTCGAGGCGCGCGGCGGACCGCTGTGGGGCTCGCGTGTCTTCAGAATGCGCAGCCGCCCTTCGATGATCACCACTGGGCCCGGCGCGATCACCGCAAGCAACGCGCGCAGGCTCCACGCCTTGCCGTCGCTCGAGCCGATGGTCACGCCTGCGCCCGCGGCCCAGCCGTCGTCGACCGGCGACCACTTCCGAGCGTTGAGCACCGAAAATGGTCCCGGCGAAGGAGCGTACCAGTGCTGATACCAGTTGAAGCTGTCGCCCTGGTTGCCGGCCAGCGTGCGATCTGGGTTGACGTTCACACCCGCGAGAAGCGCCGCGCCGAACCACGTCACCGAGGCGCAGATCGGGATGCCGCTGCCAAAGGTGGCGTCGAGTGCAACGTAGCCGAATCTGGTACCATCCTTGGTGCCGAACAGCACTGAACCTTCGAGCTCAACGCCGACACCGCTCGCGATCGACAGCCGCACGTCGCCGCGAAAGATCTTGTCGGACGGATCGGCGATGCCCTGGTCGTCGGCGCCGGTTGTCATCTCGACGAAGCCGTGGAAGCTGAAGCCCGGACGCACCAGTTTCAACTCGATGCCGTCGAAGGTGAGATGAATGCCGCGCGGCCCGTCGAAGAACACCCGCAAGCCCTTGACGGAGGCAGCCGGACCGATGCCCTTGCCGAAGTCCACCGCGGCGTCGAGCCCGACCCACTTCTCGTCGCCCTCCTGGCCGAACCCAATGCGCGAGATCGACACCGGAAAGGCCGCAAGTTTGGTGCGGGCGGCTTCCGACAATGACATCCACAGGCCGCTAGGCAGCACGACGTCGAACCGCGGCGCAACCTGCAGCGCGAGCCCGGTGAACTCGGCACCGAAGACCGAGTTTGCCACCGTCGCCGCGACGCCGATCTCGGCGCGTCCGTCGATGAGGATGTCCCAGAACCGCGTGTCGGCCGGGAACTCGTTGCCGGCCCGCCCCGGATCGGGCTTGGCGCGCACGCCCAACTTCCTGACGCCGACACGAAGCACTGGATCGAGCGGCAGCACCAGGATCTCGTCCTGCCGCGGTGGCTGCTGCGGGCCTGGCGGCTGCACACCGGAAATGGCGCCCATGAAGCCGACCGACTCGGGGAAGTCGAGCGTCGGCTCGTTAGTGATTGCCAGATCGAGATAGACGACCGTGTCGTGGTAGTAGACCAGCTTGACCGCTAGCTGCACGAGCCCTTCCAGCAGTGTGTTCTGCCGAAACGCCACACGGAGAGCACGAAGCGCAAAGTTCTGCGAGGTCATGTCCGGGTGGAGATCGAAAACCGCCGTCGCCTTGCCGGTGACTCCGCCGCGGCCGATGAACCATTTCTCGAGATCGATCTTCGAAGGAAGCCATTCGACCAGACTGTTCAGGTTGAACAACTGCACGCGCCCGAGATAAACGCCTTTCCAGTCAGGCTCGAGATCGAAGGCCTCCGGATCGATTCCCTCGGGGAACGGCTGCACGTCCGAGAGCCGCAGCACCAGATCCTGAGCGGAGATGACGATGCCGGTCGAGCCGATCTGGCAGTACGGCAAATCCAGGTCGCCGGGTGCTTCTAGCCGCACGCCGGTGTCGGTGTTGATGGCGACAGCCGCGCGGAAATTCAGCTGCACCGCCTCGACCGCCGGATCGGGCTCAAAGCCCTTACTCAGATCAGCCGCGTCCTTCGGGCGCATCGGCCGCAGCTTGTCGGGATCGAAGCGCAGCCCGATGTCCACCTCTGGCAGCAGCAGCTCGTATGGGCCCGGACGCCCTTTGAGAAAGAGGTTGAGCGCCTTCTCCGCGGCATCGCCCGTGTCGCCTTCTGCAGGGGGACCGAAGTTCAGCTCGAATGGAAGAGCCGTGAGATTTAGGCCAGGCTGGCCGATGACTAGCGCAACGCCGTCGATGAGCGGCAGGTCGAGCACGAGCTGCCGCCACAATGCGAGCTTGCCCACGAGATTGAGCGCCCCTTCGTACTCGATCAGATCGAAGTCGGTGACGCCGAGGTATTGCGAGACGCGTCCGAGCATCCCCACGTCGCTCGTGGCGATGAGGTCGTGAGGCCAGTACGGAAGGAGGTCGGCGGAAGGGACGAAATACGGGGCGGCCATGCAGCGCGTCCTAGTTCCCGTGTATACGCCTTGCTTTCGCGGGCTATGAGCGCGCGTCGTGCCCGGGCGCGCATCCCTCGAACGTCGTGCTTGCGGTCATGATGGTGCTCTTAGCAGATCGTTGGTTCAACGTATTTGCGAGACCAGTAGCGGCGCGCTCGCGCTCCTTTAGGTCGGAAGAGTAACCTTTTACCGTTTCGACCATACGCGCGCGCAGGCGCGCGTCACAGTGCTGGATCTTACTTTTGGTGCGAATGGGGAGGGTCGGCGACGTCTACACCGTGCGAGGCGGGTCTACATGATCACGGCCTTAGTTGCTGATGACGCTGACGACGTTGGCCCGACCGGTAAGCACACCGCGGTCGCGACTGCATCTGTTGACGATGATGCGACAATTGAATGATGACGCCGAGGCGTTGTTGACGGTCACACGAAGCAAGAACCCAGGGCAGACGTCAACAACGCTGACTACTCGGGTCATGAATTCGCCTCTTGTGCCTTCCATCGGCCCAGACCTGCACTTCGTCCTGTGTGCTTTTGGCCGATCCGGTCTCGCTTATGCGGAGAGACCGAACCGCTAGTGGCTGATGCCACAACCATCGAGCGCTCGCTCTTTGCACGCGGCCTGCATGACCACCCGTTGCGGGTTGTAGCGCTCAATGCCGGGGAGGGTGGTCGCCGCGACGTGTCACAGCCATCGCTGATAAGGTCCGCGAGGTCGCCGAACTTGAAGACCGCGAGCTAAACGGCAAGCTCGTTTTCATCGAACTGTACACCGAAGGGTGCAGCGGCCTAGCTAGGGCGTTTACTCAATAAATCGCGGCAGGTGAGAATGGCCTCATCAATGTCTGCTATGGATCGCTTTGCGGACTTAAGTCGCACATCGTGACATGTCCGAAAAGTGCCAATCGCGTCATTTGGCACCGCAGCAAAACAGGCCGCTACTCGATCACCTCGTCGGCGCGGCCGAGCAGCGACAGCGGCACGTCGAGGCCGAGCGCCTTGGCGGTCCGGAGATTGAGGATCAGCTCGACCTTCGTGGATTGCTGGACCGGCAGGTCAGCGGGCTTCTCGCCCTTGAGAATGCGGCCGGTGTAGACGCCGCTCTGACGGTGCGCATCCGCAAAGCTGTTTCCGTAGCTGATGAGGCCGCCTGCTATAGCGTACTCTCGAAATGGGTACATCGTGGGGATCGCATGGCGAAAGGCCAATGCGGCGAGCTGTTGGCTCCGGCTATTGAAGAATGGATCGCTGCCGATCACGAGCGCGGCGGCTCGCAGTCTGGATAAGGTTGCGAAAACCGTATCGAAGTCGCGCTCGGTGCTCGCATGCAGGACATGAAGCTGCAGCCCGAGGGTGCGGGCCGCCGCCTGCAGGTCTCGCGATAGGGTCTCGGCATTTGTGGGATTAGTTGGGTTAACGAGCAGGGCAAAGATGGTGGCCGTGGGAACCAGCTCGTGCAGCATTTCCAGCTGCTTCGCCCCTAGCTGCACGGTCAGGGTGGCCACGCCCGTGAGGTTGCCGCCCGGCCGGTTGAGGCTGGCGACAAGTCCCAGCGCGACCGGGTCGGCCGCTGTCACAAAGACGATCGGTATAGTCGTGGTCGCCGCCTTCGCCGCGAATACCGGGGGAGTGCCCGTGACGGCGACAATCACGGTCACCTCGCGGCGAACGAGATCGGCCAACAGCGCTGGAAATCGATCGTATTGATTCTCCGCCCACCGGTATTCGACAGCCAGGTTCTTGCCTTCGACATAGCCGGCTTCGCTCAGGCCTTGACGGAACGCGCGCAAACGCCCCGCGAACGCGTCAGGAGATTCACTGCCGAGGTATCCGATCACAGGCATCGTCGACTGCTGCGCCCGCGCCGATAGCGGCCACGCGACCGCCGCTCCGCCGAGTAGCGTGATGAACTCCCGTCGGCTCATGTGGAGCATCGGGGACTTCCTCCCCAGGGCTTAGAGCAGTCTATCGCAAGACGCAGGGCAGGTCCCTGAGAACAGGCCTGAATTGTTCTGAATCGAGGTGGCTTGCTGCTGGCGCCTCAAACCGAGCACGGTGCGCCTGCCCCCCGGTCCAATGTCCGAGTCGGGGTCAACCTCTGCCGTCTCAGGATTTCTGCGGCACGGCTGCTTTACCCCCTGAAATCGGACATCGCCCGGCGCGGCTGGCACGGCAGAAAAGTGCCAAATTCGGAAGTCGCCGCCCTCATTCGATCACCTCGTCGGCGCGGCCGAGCAACGTCGGTGGCACGGTGAGGCCGAGGGCTTTCGCGGTCTTGAGGTTGATCACCAGTTCGAACTTTTCCGGGGCCTCGACGGGCAGTTCGCTCGGCTTCGCGCCCTTGAAGATGCGATCGGCATAGATTGCCGCGCGCCGGAAATTATCGAGTATTACATTTCCATAGGAGAGCAAGCCGCCAAGTTCAATAAAGTGCCGCAGCGAATAGACCGTGGGTAGATGGTAGCGATCCGCTAGCGATATGATCTCCAGAGTATGCGCGGTCAAGAAGGCTTCAGGTATTACGACAAGGCCGCCAAGAGGCGGACGTGCGTGTTCGACGATGGCCGATTCGAGTTCGGATGCGTCCCGAACGAAGGCTGCGCGCGCATCAATCTTAAGGAACGAAGCGGTGGTTCTCAACGAGCTGAGGTAATATTCGGCAGAGGGCAAGCCGGACAGGGTTGCCGAGTTATGCGGGACGAGGACCCGAGTAACACTTGGCGCAATTTCGTTGAGCAGCTCAAGCCACTTGCCGCCCATCGTCGGTTCGCTAATGGTAAAACCGGTTACATTCCCACCTGGTCGCGGAAAGCTCGCGACGAAGCCATTGCCGATCGGATCAGAAACGATTGCGAAAATGATTGGGATAACGCGCGTTTGTTGCAGTAGAGCGTCCGTAGTGTTCGTGTTTTGCGAAAGCAGTAAGTCTGGCTGCAGCGCCACGAGTTCCTTCGCGTATCGCTGAACAGTCTCAGCGTCGGAGGATGCGAAATAGCGCGTCTCCATGATGATGTCCGTCCAGCCGAGCTTTTGCAGTTCCCCCCGGAAGACGGCAAGGCGGGACTGTACTTGCCGATCGCTCTCGGCTGCCGCCATCAACACGCCAATTCGTCGTATCCTGCCCGATTGTTGCGCCCCTGCCGCAAGCGGCCACGCTGCTGCCGCGCTTCCGAGCACTCCGAGAAATTCCCGCCGACGCATGTCAGCCCCTCGCTCATCGGCAGGATCATGCGCCTCAGACGAGCGCTTTGATAGGGCTGGAAATGAGCTTCGCTACTGCAACATGAAGTGGCGGGCTGGTGTCTCAGAATGGGAT